>Ga0187851_10003690_pt1 | contig 12762 bp, 14 predicted proteins | sample June2016WEW_6_10_FD_132997 | JGI IMG/M metagenome (GOLD analysis project Ga0187851, IMG submission 132997) | Peatland microbial communities from SPRUCE experiment site at the Marcell Experimental Forest, Minnesota, USA - June2016WEW_6_10 | ecosystem: Environmental > Terrestrial > Soil >...
GATTTGAAGAATTGAAAAGCCTCTTGCCTGAGTCAAGAAACCTGTGATATGAATAAAGAACCTTGGAGTGGCCGGTTTTGAAGTGCCCGCAAGTGGCCGGTTTTCAACCGCCCGGTGACAGATATAGTCGAGAGTCTTTTCGCGGGTGCGGCGATTGATGGTTCCAACGAAGACATTTGGTCTTGGTTCGATGAACCAGCGTTTGAGAAGGCCCCGGATTGCGTCTGGCGTGTCATGGGCGATAATGACAGTCATGGCATAGGAACAGTTTCGGGTGAAGCGAGCGAAATAGGAATGGCAAAGAGCGCATCCAGGTCTTTAGGGATTCGCTGGAGCAAGCGACTCTCCTCAACGCATTGTTTGAGTAATGTTCGTGTCAAATCACCCTCATCCTTGGGATCCTGGCGGATGGCCTGAAAGGCGGCGGGAAGCGACGTTTCGATTTTATATATATCTGCCACGTCATAGATGAACGGCAACGTTCCGCCTTCGTGGATGAATCCAAGTTGTGGGAGGAAGCCCATAGAGCATACCACCGCAGCGCACAGGGCGTAGAGGCTGGCGTTGGCCGTGGAAACGGCACGGTTAATGCCGTCTGCGAGGTTCCAGTTGTTGCGATTGTAATCCCGTCCTTTCCACGTAACGCCATATCGCACGCCGAATTCAGCGTACAGAGCCCGGACGCGAATGCCCTCCATGCCACGCAGTTCGTTCACAGAATACTTGTCCACCTCGATGTCTGGAAACCGGCACTTGAACATGGCGCGGGCAATGGCATTGCGACGATGTTTAGCGGCCCAAGCCTCGGCGTGGCGTTTTGGATTCTGGTTGTTGTGGGTGGAAGTAAGTCCTGCAGCGTAGAAGCGCATTCCATCCTCGCCAATCCAGCACAGGGGAGTGTTGGAGTCGGCGCAAGCTTTGACTGCGGCGTGAGTAACCATTGTTCCGGGTCCGAGTAAAACGGCAGACACCGTTGCCACCGGCAGCCGGCATAGGAGACCGTCCGCGCCGATCCATTTGACGCTGGCATCATCCACTTCCAACCGCCCGTGTTCGAGGTAGATTGGCGTCCAGCGGTCTTTCGCGGGAGCCAGGGTTTCCAGGGGCGGTTTCTCGAATATGGGCATTGGGCGGTTATGATTTTGGACTTCCAGCGGTGGAACCGGGGACGCGACGAATCCATCGCGGGGCGTGTCGTTCGCCGATGGGTTTACCAAAGCCAACCGGAGCGTCCTCAATGGAGTCCGCGCCGGATTCCGAAGGCGCAACCTCGATGACGTGATCAAATTGTTCCAAGGATTCGTCTCCTGCGTGATCCGAGCGCACCAACATCATGCGCCAAGCTTCCTCACGGGTGGAAACGAGAGCAATAAGCAGCGGGCTGGCGGGCGGGCAACATTTGCGTCCCAGCCAGACACCCCAGCGCGGATTGCGCAGTGCGGCAGCAATTTCTTCCAGCAGAGTCACCGGACCTTCGATCAGCACACCAAAACGGGCGTCAAGCAGATAATGCCGGTAAGTCTGGACTGTTGCGTCGGCATCTACAGTGCCGCTGGCGCGGCGGATGCCTGTGACCGTATGGTAATCCTCCATTCGCCGAAAGAATCGTTCGTTCCCACGGTGATCTCGACGGGGCAACGAGACAGTTGTGATGCGTAACGGGGCAAAGCGAGCCAGTTTTTCGCCCTCGTCCGGCCCGTACTTGTTGATGCCCAGCGCGGCGGCAAGAATGCCAATGATTCCGCTCCGGGTTGGATGCAACGCGGTGGTGCGCCGATCAAAGCGTGACGAATGCCCCCAAGATTGCATGGGGCCGTCCAGAAGCAGCGCGAGCCACGCGTTAGACAACATGGTCGGTGAGGGCCTTGCAGAAGGCGTTGAGATTTACGTCAGGGATTGCTACTTCAATATCGCAGGTGATGCCCCACGTGTTCTTCATTTCTTCGTGATGCAGCTTGAGAGCCTCCAGGGATTGAAACAGGAGGCCTGACTTGGGTCGGATCGGTTCCTCGAAGGCATTGATGAGCTGCACCGGCTGGCCGGCGGATTTGAAGATGCCGAGAACATAGCTGGGCAGCGTGTTGGCGTTCATGGAACTTTTTCGCGCTCCTGGCACGGCTTGGAGCGTTGCTCGTATGAAGGCGTCCACAACTTGTTGGCGCTGCGCTACCGAGAGTTTGGCAAGATGGTCTCCATCCGCCAGCAGTTCGAGATTAATGGAGGCGTAGCGGTAATAAACGGCGGAGGAGAATTCCAGCGTGCCAATCATGCCGGCTCCGGCGTCGTCGTCCTTGGGCTTGCGGTCATCCACGGCGGAATAGAAGTCGAGGTCATTGTCGGCCTTGTGCGTCGAGAGCGCATGAGCGAACATGGTTGCGCCTTCGAGGGTGAGGGACGGGAGGCTGGCCACCATCCGACCGAACAGGGCGATGTCCGCAGCATCCAGCAAGCCCGCAGCCTTACAAAACTTGTCGATCTTTTTTTCGTAGTCTTTGGATTTGGGGTCGTCTTTGAGCGCAGCCGCCACCTGGTTGGCGATGGAATCAATTTCGGAAGGGGCCAGAAAGGTGAGGGTGCCAACTTTGGGATCTTCAGACTTGGCATCGAGCTTGGCCAGTTTGTCCGCAATATTTTTGGCGTGGTCCGAGGCCGATTTTGCGGCAACCCCATGTTTGACCAACGCTTCTGTCAAAGGGCCGACGATGAGCTTGGTGCGTTCGCCGCCAAAGCGGGCGCAGGGCAGGTTGTCCTGCGCAAATTCGCGGATAGCCCGCTTGAGGGATTGGCTGGAAATCCGGGCGCGGTTGACGCCACCGAAAACGGCAGTCTTTGGCGATCCAACGTCGTCGCGATTCAAGCAGGAGACGGGAAAGGATTGAAGAATATGTAATTCGATGAGTTTCATTTTAGTGATTTGAGAGTTGATAGTTCGTATGTGGAAGCAGTCATGTATTGAGTGGAACGAGAACGAGTAGACCAAAGCCAAATGCCTTTGCCGAGCCGACGCCGGCAGCGACCGTGGCACGAAAGAGCGCGGGGTCGGACACAGTCAATTTTCCTTGGAACTCAACGGCATTGTGCATGCCGTGGGCATCCGACTTATGAAAATATTCGCGACCACGGGGAACAGTGCGAAGAGTATCGGGATTCACGGCGAAACCTCCGGCCTGAGCCTTACGTTCCATCCAGGTGAATAGATCCTCACGTCGGATTAGCGGGACACGGCGTCCGTTCTTTTTCCGCGAGCCGTCAACATTGACCACGCGCAGTTTCTTGGTTGGGTTGGCCAGCAGACTAAACTGGTAGCTGGTATGGCTGAAGTAGTGGTCTGGAACGACCCTGGTGCCAAAACTGGCGGCTGGACACCAGTCGGGCTTGATGGGCAGGCTACGCGAAAGGATTAGAACGCGATACGCCTCCTCTTTGCGATCCACCCTGATGAGAAAATCCCGGGTCTCGCCAGTGCGCCCGCCGAACGCTTGCCAGACACGCTGGTGCCAATCATAGGTGTCGCGGATTCTCAACAGGCGAACTGCGTCTTCGTATGAAACGAGAATTTGTGTAAGGTGTAGCGTGTCTGCCGCCTTTGCCGTCGAGTTGGAAGCAACAAGAGTGTTCATGCGGTGGCGGCGGGGGCTGGTTGGAGTTCAGAAGTTTCGTCTGACTGCCAAAAGGCGCGAGCCCATTTCACGCGGATTTCGTCGGCATACCACGGCCAATTCCAAAGATCAGCGAACAGGCTTTCGTAGTTCACGCCCAAGCTTTTACCCGCTGCAAGTTGGACCCATGACCTGAGTTGGCCAATCACATCCTCCACCTCGCTGCTGGCCAGGAGCCGGCGAAAACGCCGCTCGAAACTATCGACGATTTTTGTGCCATCGCCCTGCGCGATCTGGCGGCAGGTTTCGCCGAAGTTAGGAGCGTTGGATTCCTGAGGATGACTGGCGAAGAGAGCAGCAGTGATGACGTACACCGGCTGCCCGATGTCGCCACCGAGGCCAGCCACAATTGGCCAGGCATCCCTGACGGTTCCGGGGCTTAGCCCACGTCTTAGGCCGGCAAGTTTGCCCCGGTCGTTGCGTGTGCAACGCAGTGCGGCAACGAATTGTTCAGCGCGTTGTTTTGGGGTGCGTTTTGATTCATTCATGGGCGATGGATGTTGAAGGTTTAGACGGACAGAATGCGAATTTGCGGAAGCCGAGGGCGTAAGCTTCGATCTGACGGGGGGATTGTCGCGGACAGCATTGGGAGTAGGCGTCGAACGCGGCGGCCTTCACGGCTTTTCCCCATGGACAGTTCGGAAGGTCCGCTGCCAGATTTGTATCGCGGGCAAGATCGAACAGGGCGGAAAGGTGTTGTTCGGCACGGGTCCAGAATTGTTGGCGTGCCCGGTCATAAGCGGGGGCAACCACCTTCAAAGTTGAGGCGTAGATCTTTACAGCCTGGATAAGGGAGCTTTCCAGTTTTTCAGCATGTGCCACACCCATTTCGTAAGCGGCGCGTCCAGACTCCGTGAATATCCCGGCGGGGAGGGAATAACTCGCTTCAACGACATCTTCGATTTTGGCCTTGTCCGTCACCAAAGCTCCCACCCAAAGGACCGTCTCCCGGGCATCTGCATAATGGTTCAGGGCAATTGGTCCGCATGTCGCATCGGCATTCGCTCTGCGTTTGACTGAAACCGCCGCAAGCTGCCGCCAAAGGCTGCGGCTCGTCGATGCCGGAAGAACGCCCAGTTCCTCTTTTCGCTTAATGACGGTGGCACTGGCTTCGCGAAATGCTGGGAAGATTGGATAATCGAGGCCGCTTGCCAGAACGATGGAAAAGCCTTCATCGTCAAGGCGAATGGCCCGGCTTAACGGCACAAGACGGCCAAGGTAGCTCGTCGTTGCATTCAGAACCTCAGACTTGTCCTCGACCCGTGTCACCGGAGATTCCCAAACGGGGAGTCCCCACCGCTTCGCTCCAAAGAAATCAGTCACAGCTTCTTGCGTGAGGAGGTTCTGGTGGAGCGTTTGCAGCAAGCTTTGTCCAAGCACCAAAGTATGCACCATGCTCGAAGGTGTGCAGGGAGCGTGATTCACATTTCTGGCTGTCGCCTTGCCGTTCCACTTTGCGATGCCTATCAGGCCGCACGGCGCGAAGCATTGGAAGGTGAGCAGGTTGAGGGCTGACCGTGCCGGTGGAAGGGCGCGGTCTGCCCCGCCGCCGTTGTCAAACAGGGTCGAGTTGTTTCCAGCTGCCAAAGTCAAGTCGAGCTTTGTGGCGGCATTGCCATCATCCGTTTCCTTGCCAGGCTGAAGATTCGGCAATTGGAGAAATCTTTGCCCCTCTCCGAATAATTCAAACATTTTCTGCCACTTCAGCAGGTAATCCCGAACGCGCGGTTGGATGAGAGGCTCGCACTCCTGCCATCCAGTTTCGTCCGCCGGCCCGTCAAGCGCGGCCTGGGTGATGCAGAGCAGCAGGCGCATCAGGGCAATGCGTTCGTGCGGCTTTGCCGCAAGGTCACGCAATTGGTGCGCGGAGGCGAACAGATTCTGAAGACTGAACAGTTCGCGATGCCCTTGGGCGCACAACGCGGGAATCCATGGATCAGTTGTCAAATTCATCGTCGTGGTTCCATTGAGGATTGGTTTTGCCGGGACATTCGGCGAAGATACCAACCTGGGGATTGTACGTCACGGAGGAAAAAACGTTGTCAATCGACAGCCGCCCGTCTTCGCGGACCAGAGCGACAGTGGTATCCGGCGACGTGTGCAGAGCAAGCCATCGGGGTTTCAGCGTTGCTGCCGGAATCATCCAGCGAGGCACTCGCACCAGCCACCGGTACAGGAATCGGGCTGAACCCTTGCGCCAATCCCGTTCGCTTATTTTCAAGCTCGAACCATCCAGAGCTCCAAGGAGCACGTCCCCGTCGGAGCCCTGTTCAATGGATCGAAGCAGCACGACAGGTGTGGTCGGAGCGCTTTTGCGCCGGGTGAGCACTGCATCCTCATCCTGAAGCATGGGCCGACCGAGAACCAACGTGGCTGCATTCGCATTGGCGGCAAGTTCCAGCTTCTCAGATTCCAAGTCGGCGTGAAGTTGCTGCCACGCTTCGGATTCGCTGGCACCCGCTGCGGAGTAAGTGGCTTCGAGCAGTGGGCGAATGTCGTTGGGCAGCGCCAGCTCTGTCTGTCCCCCCCAGACGGAGGCAGTTCGTAATAGCACATAGGGCGCATAGACCTGGGCACTGCGACCGAGGGTTTTCTTTAACTCCGTTGCGCAAAACGTCGCAGACAGCGCCGGCAGCCGAATCCAGAACTCCGGCGTGTCCGCGTGGCGGTGTTTGCGTTCGTGCCGCCAAAGACGGCCCACCCGTTGCAGCAACATGTCCGTGGGTGCGAGATCGGACACGATAAAGTCGAGGTCAATGTCCACGCTTTGCTCCACGATCTGGGTGGCGACAAGGACGCTGCCAGGACCTTCGGCGGGACGGTTTCGACCGAGGCGTTCGAGCCAGTCATCTTCCAATTCCGCCCGCCTCTGGAACGGAAACCGGCTGTGGAGGAGGCCGATACGCGCCGCGCCTTCGCGCACGGAGCCTGCGATTTTGCGAAATGCGTCTTGAGCCTCGATTACGGTGTTGCGAATCCAGAGGACGTGCTGGCCGGCTTCGGAGCGGGAGATTAATTCCGAAAGCGTTTCTTCTTCGGAAATAATTTCTGGGCGCAGGGTGATGGACTTATAAATCTTCCATTCCGGGACAGTGTGGCAGGCGGTTTCCCCTAGGGCACCGTTCGTGACAAGCGGATAAGCGGCAGGGGCAACGGTCTCCGTGACTCCGGCTGCCTCCAGTAATTCACGACGCCGAGCGGCTGTGAGAGTGGCGCTGAGAATGATCACGGAACAGCGAAGATTTATAAGTTCGTGGATTAATGCTGTGATCAAGGTGCCCGTATAAATATCGTAGGAATGCACTTCATCCAACACGACCACCTTGCCGGCGAGGGCGAAGCGGCGCACAAAGAAGTGCTTCACCGCCACAACCGCCTGCAGAGCTTGGTCAACCGTGCCGACGCCGTAAGGCGCGAGGAGAGCCTGCTTGGCCGAGGAAAACCAGGAGCGAGCTTCGCGCAATGTTCCAAGAATCTCTTCATTCTCTTCGGGCTTGCGGGCAGGATAGGCCGGGTTGAGCTGGAGATCGAAGTCGTCCTCCAACCATGCCTGGCTGTGGGCCAGCCGAAATTTTGCCGTGTGCGCAAGAGTGTTGCGGAGGAACCGACCGATGCGCTCGTGAATGCGATTGCTTGTCACCTGCGTGGGCAGGGCGAAATAGATACCATGCTGATGTCCAGAAACAATGAGGTGCTGCGCTGCGAACAGCGCAGCTTCGGTTTTGCCGCAACCCATTGGGCCTTCGACGATGATTATACCGGCTGTTTGCGAAGCTTCAGCGACGGCACACTGGATCGGGTTCGGTTGAAAAGACGCAGGCGAATCCTCGCCAAACGCAACGGAAAAAGCAGTCTGCCGAAGCTTTCCGCCCGGCCAGCCAATTTGTCTGAGGGCCTCGCACGCTCGCTCCCGCGCACCGCACAGCGTCATGCCTGTCTCCGGTGAAAACCACAATTCGTTTGAGCCGATCCAATCGGCAACGGTGATAAGCCCGGCCAGCAACCAAAGGTCCGAGTGGAATGGTTTGAGTCGGTCATCCGGCGGTCGGTCGGGCAACGATCCGAATTCTGCAAGAAGCTCTTTTGCCACGCTCATGCGCTGGCCATGAGTCCATTCGCTGAGACATTCCGGGCCATTAATCTTCGCGATACGTCCTTTTGGCTTCCCATGATGCGCTCCAACTGCAACCGCCCAGAGATGGGATTTCATGGGCGTCAAAAGGTGTTGTAGAAAAACCTGACTGACCAGCGCGTGATCAGAAACGGACAGGGAAGCCTCACCCATCGAAATCTCCGGCAGGTCTCGTTGATGACGCCACAAAGGACATTTGATCTGAAAACCAATCGTGATTTTCCCAATGTCGTGAAGTGCCGCGAGACTGATGGCTCCCGCAGGCAGCAAGCCGCGTACACCTGACGGAAGCGCGGCCAAAATCACCTCCGCTACGCAACCGACGTTTAGGCAATGGTCATAGACAGAGATGCCTGGTTGGCCATCCTTTGTCGTCTTTGCCCAAAATCGAAACCCGTTCCGATACATTGCAACGTGATTAAAACATGGAGCTCCGGTCAACAACAATCCAAAATCCAGATTTTTTTCGAAAGGGAACGAAATGTTTATCTTGGTGGGCAAAGACTATCTGCCTTATTGAAGATCGCAGAATCATTTCAAGCCTCCAACATCAGCCGCCCGCGCCCAATGACCTGACTGATCTCCTCAATCCCGCCGCTGACCAACTCCAGAACATTAAAATTGCTTTCCCCCTCATAATCAGGCACTTCAATCCAATGCCAAAAACAATAAAGACAAAACGGACACCAAACGCAGCGTTCATGAAACCTGTCACCCCGGACGCGAAGCTCTCCGAAGTCGTCGGTGCCAAACCGCTCCCGCGCACCGAGCTGACCAAAAAGCTCTGGGCCTACATCCGCAAAAATGGGCTGCAGGATAAAAAGGTGCGGACCCAAATCAATGCCGACGAGGCTTTAAAGGCCGTGTTCAATGGCAAAAAGAGCGTGAGCATGTTCGAGATGACGAAGCTGGTGTCCGGGCATGTGAAGAAATGACGGCAAGTTGGATTGGGGAGCTGGACCACCGGAGCCAGTCCCCGGGCGGGGACGAATCGGTTTCCGAACCACGTGATACCGCATTTGCCAGAAATCCTTGGTTGGCTGTGGTGCGGGTCTGAACTTGGCCTGACCCTGGCCAAGCGTTCCAAATCAGACGCCACCTCGAAGGACCGCCATTCCTTGGGCTTGATCTGGGTGGTCTTTCTGTTGGCTTTCACGTTGGGCCTCGTTGCCGCTCACAAACTTCCCGGGTGTATGCTCCCTGGCCGAAGCTGGATCTCGAACTTGGCTGCTGTCTGTTTGCCTTTGGCTTGGCCCTGCGCTGGTACTCAATTATTCATCTGGGACGCTTTTTCACCACCAATGTCGCCATCGCCAAGGATCATCATCTGATCGATTCCGGCCCATATCGCTTCATTCGTCATCCCAGTTACGCCGGCAGCCTGATGGCCGCCTTGGGCTTCACCTTGATTTTTGCGAACTGGGCCTCGCTCCTGGCCATCCTTGTGCCGGTTTGTGCCGTTACACTGTGGCGGATTCACATCGAAGAAGAGGCTCTGGTCGAAGCGTTGGGTGAACCATACTGCACCTATATGAAGCGGACCAAGCGTCTGATCCCGATGATTTATTGAGATGTCGGTCGACAGCGGCAGACCTGGGCCAAGGATGGCTTAATTTCGTACGGGGAAGGTACTTCTAGCCACTTTGATTGAACGATGGTACTAACTAACCGAAACGGCGGTAAAACGCGTCCTGGACGATTTTAGGCTGGTTCCCTGGGTTCAGCACGCTCGAGACCACCAAATTGGTGGCCGGGCATGTGAGGGAATAGCCGACAGGCGGCTGTGGCGGCCTTGGCCAATCCCCGGGCGGGGACTAATGGTTCCGTGATCTTGAAACCAGCCATTACGCCTCCGGGTTCTGACCAAAGGCCACATGAGAGTAACCAAGCCAATCACAACCATCATCCAAAACACGACTCAGACTGGTTTCCGGTCCAGTAGTGTTGCGTTGTCTTGAAGTTTTATTTTTTTTTAAAACGTCTTCCTTCTTTCGCCGTGACTGGCAGATTAAAGTGACGCCGGCTCCGATCACCAGGAAGGAAATCAGTCTGCATTCGTACAATGTGAGGTAATTGTAAAATACCCCAGCCTCAAGGAAATGTGGATGGTGTGCCATAAAAGTGTTTGAGCCACGAGCCCAATCTCCGCCTACGCCATCGGGATTATAAAATGCATCCCAGCCCAGCAGGCGTTCTTTCTCTGCGTAAAAAATCAGTGTGAGAACTATCAAAATGATGCCCACTTTTCGCATAATATTTCCTTCCGATTTGTTGTGGTTTATTAAATGTCTTTATGGGGAATGGACAAACTCGTGACCACAAGTCCGGCAACGGAGGCGCAATTGATTGTGCGTTACCGGAACCCGAAGCTTTTGCGAGCATTTCGGACAGTTCACGGTGAGGGTTTCTGGCTCAATTGTGCCACCGCTGTTTTGGGAGGTGTGTTGTTGTGCGGTCGGCTGAACATTCTTGCGAAGTAATTCGTGAAGCTTTTTGCCGATCCAACCGCCTCCCGCGACGAGGCCAATTCCTAAGGCTCCGATGTTGTTACCGTTATTATCGGGCATGCCTGCGAAAATGCAACCGCATACTATGAATCCCAAGACCGCTCCTCCGATAATGAAAAGCCAGCCACTCACACTTTTTCCGGCCGTCGGAATTGACCATAGTGGCAAACCCCGCCATTCGCCATATTCAGCGTTGGCGATGTCTTTGGAGATTGCGTTCCACCAAGTTTCAAACCCTGCCCAATCATGCGGATATTCCTGCGCTTGCTGGCGGGCTTGATGAACGTCGGCTTCGGACGTTTCACGAGTCTGTTGGCTAGCCGTATTCGTTCTGATCGCGTCGTAATGGCTCCGGGCAGACGGATTTGATAGAATCTGGAAAGCCTCATTGATCTGAAGCATCTGCTCATGGGTTCCTCCTCGGTCGGGATGACATTCCATGGCTCGCTTCCAATATGCCTTCTTGATCGTGTTGAGATCTGAATCCGGCTCGACTCCGAGGATTTGATAGTAGTCACACATCGTTGGGACCCCTGTCTATTGTAATTTTTACGGCGTTTTTATGACGCACCACGCCGTTTTCATAGATTCCGCCGTAATGCGTCGTAACCGTCAAGCCCAATCTGTGGCAGAAATTGCCCCATTGTGTCGCTCCCAATGGAGAAATTCATCAAGCAGTTCGGCCAGAACGTTCGCCGTCAACGCAGCGCCAGGGGATTATCCCAAGAAAAGCTGGCCGAGAAGGTGGACCTGAATATCCGGAACGTGCAGCGGATTGAGGCCGGGGAGATCAACATCCTCATCACAACAGCCCGCAGGATCAAAAATGCCCTGGGATGTCCATGGGATGATTTGATGGGAAAATGAGGCAGCACCAGGGGGATTTGGCATTGCGGCAATTCGTCGCAGCGGGAACCTCGTTAACCCGGGTTCAAAATCAGCATGGTCTTATGTGCTTTGAAGAAGTGACGGGCGTCGTCGAGTGCCCGTTTATCGGCGATGACACCATCTGGGAACCAAGACCACCCGGAGAAGGGCGGGGTGATGGCGGTGAAAGTGCCTCCCGCATTCCCCGGTGATCAGAACTGTTGCGGCAAGGCTAATAACGGCGATGGCAAGGACGATAACGGAATGCTTCAAGAAACCACAAACAGCTCCGTGCCGCGAAACTCAATCACATGCGATTTGATGGCGAGTTGGACAATGCCTTTAGCCTTGCGTTCGCCCCAAGTGTGGTAAACGCCCGCCACGAAATCACCGAAGGTCAAAGGCCTTCTCTTGGGCTGGACTTTCATTTGCGAGATTTGGTCAGCTTTCATGATATGATTATACATCGACTGCAATTGCATCTGTCTTTAATAACCCGGCCACGCCATATTTGTTTCGGATTTTTTTGCAGGAGGAGCTTTTATCCAAAAGCCCATCAATTCCAGGCATCCACCACCATGATCAGGTCCAAGGAAAAAACCCGGTTGGCGGCGCGTTCCGGACAATAACCCGAGACATAAACCCGTCCGCCAGGTTCATGCTGGAAGACAAGGGAAACTTTAAGGCTTCGGGTTGCACCGGGGGTTGATCCACCGCAGTAGATGAATTGGACCGGTTCCCCTGTCACCATCCCCTCAATGAACATTTTGGCCAGGTCGTCATTGCAGGCCAGGACAGGATTGCGGGGCCGGGCGATCCAATAAAATAATTTCTCGTTGGGAAACGGTTTGGGATCGAGGCCGGGTTTCAACAGGTGCCGGAGCAAGGAATTTCGTATATTTTTCATATACCCGGAGCATAGCCTTGGAGGTTGGACAAATACTGTCCACCTGCCTAAACAATCCGACCTTGCACCAGCTTCAACAGCTCCCGATCCAGCTTGTGACCGTGCCAATTCTCATATTCAACATCGGGCCGGCCGCTGTCGATAATACCGAATGATCCTGTGAGATTCCACATCGCCCAGCCCCAACCCGCCGCCGTCCACAAATCCACATAATCCCGCATCCAAGCCAGGACGACCGGGTGCGGCGTTTTGTCGTAAGCGCCAAATTCCCCCACCATCACGCCGACTCCTTGCATCTCCAGTCGTTTCCAAGGGGCGATTTGACGAGATTGAAGCGTCTCTTTGTTCCAAAGAACACCTCCCTCTTCCATCGGCCAAGTCGGGTCCGGCCATCGGTCCGACCCATCCACCCAACTGGCTTGGTAATGCGAGACATGCATGGGCGTATAACCACGTGTGGACGCCGCGATTCTCAACCCGACGAGTTCCGTCGGCGCGGTGTTGCCCCAGTCCCGTCCGTCACAGATTATCAAGCGGCCCGGATCCCGCTTGCGAATGGCATCGCACACGCTGCTGACCACGCGCCGGTAGGTCTGCGGTTCCAGTTTGGGTGGTTCATTGAACAAATCGAAACTGAGCTGGCGATTGGAAATCCCTTTGTAACGCTCCGCAAAATGCGCCCAGTGCAAA
>Ga0187851_10003693_pt1 | contig 12754 bp, 9 predicted proteins | sample June2016WEW_6_10_FD_132997 | JGI IMG/M metagenome (GOLD analysis project Ga0187851, IMG submission 132997) | Peatland microbial communities from SPRUCE experiment site at the Marcell Experimental Forest, Minnesota, USA - June2016WEW_6_10 | ecosystem: Environmental > Terrestrial > Soil > Wetlands...
CAGGCGAGAAGAGGCAAGGGCGTTACGATGCGGAGCGCGGGATCTTTACAAAGTAGCTGCCGTCTGCGGAATGAAGTACCCTTTCAGCCTGCCTCACATCGGCATATACCTTTTCGGGCGATAATCGATTGGGAGTCGGTCGCGTGCTTCAACAAGATGGACTCGGGCAATCGCGAATCCAATCCCTGCCGTCGATCCGGTTACCAGCGCAACCTTATCAGTGAGCTTCAGGTCCACAGAAACCTCCAGATGGGAAGCCAACGCCCTTTTGATTCACCAAACGTCTCAAACGACTCGAACCGAAACACCCAATTGAGATCGGGACAGTTTCCGGGTTGCCGGCGATAGGGGCGTTTTGTGATGACTTGCCGCAGTATCTTCAAGATGTCGATGTCCCCGATACCAGCTATACCGCGGCCCTCGTTCCTTGAGCAACGACAAAAGGGGTTATAACGGACAGGTTCAGATCGCCACTCATGGGGACATTGGCGGCAAGAATGGATTGAGCGACAGAGGCCGCAGGCAACTCTGCGCCAGACGCCCTCGCGGCATCCATGACCAGATCCATGTCTTTGCTCATCAGCCGAAGCGGGAATTCCGGAGAGTAGTCGTTGGCCCTGATTTTCTGGAACTTCCCCGCCATCGCCGGAGCAACCACCGCCGTCTTGGAAAGGACATCGAGCAGAACATCTCGATCGATCTGAAGATGTTCTCCGAGCGAGACTGCTTCTGCGATTGCCTGCATATCAAGACCCAGGAGAAGGTTGACGACCAACTTCATTTGAACGCCTGAAGACCCCGTTCCAATCAAGAACCATTGCCTGGCAATCGATTCGAAGATGGGGACACATTGCTCGAAGGTCTCCTTGTCACCGCCGGCAAGCAGCGTGATGGTTCCCGCGTCGACCGCAGGTGTCGAACCGGAGATGGCTACATCGAGAAAGGCCACAGCTCTTGCGCGGGCCTCCTGGTGCAGTCGGCGCGATAACTCCGGCGAGATCGTGCTCATTTCCAGGATGACGGTTCCCGGCTTTGCCGAAGAAAACACACCGCCGGTGTCGAGGTATATGGACCGAACAGCTCCATCATTGGCCAATGAAGAGAGGATCACATCCGAATCGGCCACGAGATCGGCAACCGATGATGCGATGGCTATCCCTTCTTTGTTGATCTCAGCTGCAGGCTGTGGACTGCGATTCCATGCTCGAACATTCCAGCCGGCTGCATGTAGGCGCCGCGCGAGCCGGCTTCCCATGAGCCCAAGGCCGATGAACCCAACCTGAGCATTGAGTTTATTGAGTTTTGCTCCTGACACGGTGTCGCCTCCTCGTCGTCTGGTTTCGGGCCGCAACGCGGTTGTGCCGGCGTTTCCGCGTACAGCTCATTTCAAAGAGGATATCTAATAGAGAAGCCGAATGACATGAATCGCGCAAAAACCCGGGTGGGCCAGGAAGGCCTGAATGATTCGCTCAAGGAAATCTGTCCTTAGCGATGAGGGCGAGTGCCATTAAGCGCCATGACGCCGAGGGTCAGGCTATGGCCGCAGCGCGGGCGCCGCGCACTGAGGGCACGTAGCCCATATCGGCGGAGATGCCGCGCACACACTGCACGAGATGGTTGGCGATGGAGGGCAGTTTTTGCGCGGTGACGCGGAACGACGGGCCGGAGACGCTCACCGCAGCTACGGGCAGACGCTGCGCGTCGAGCACCGGAACGGCGATACAGCGCAGGCCCTCTTCGAGCTCCTCGTCATCGACGGCGTAGCCGCGGCGGCGGGTTTTTTCGAGCTCCGTCTTCAGGGCTTCGATATTGTTAATGGTGCGCGGCGTGAGTCGCTCAAAGCGAATGCGGCGCAGAATCTCCGCCGCCCGCTCCGGCGGCAGGAAGGCGAGAATCGCCTTGCCCACAGAGGTGCAGTGCACGGGATTGCTGGCGCCGATGCGGGTGATCATGCGTACCGAGCGCGTGGGCTCGATCTTATCGATATAGATGACACGAGCGGCCTCGAGCAGGGCCAGGTGCGCGGTCTCCTCGGTTTCGGCGACGAGGCGGCGCAGGTGCGGCTGGGCGCGGTCGCGCAGATCATACTGCTCGATGGCGCGGTTTCCGAAGTCGAACAGGCGCAGGCCGAGGCGGAATTTGCCGTTGGCCGTGCGCTCGACCATGCGGTGCCGCTCCAGAACCATCAGAAAACGGTGCGCGGTGCTCTTGTGCAACTGGAGCGAAGCGGCCACCTGGGCCAGGCCCAGCGGAGTTTCGCTTTCACCAAGCAAGTCGAGGACGGCAAAGGCCCGGTCCAGGGCCTGAACTTTGTATGTGCCTTGGGGAGCTGTGTCTCGCATGTTGAACCTCTGTTCCGTTTGCTGGTTCCACTTCCAGATTCTCACATGATGGGACGCACGTCAACTGGTGGAACGCTGGGGAGGGCGGCCCGATGTCGTGAACATCGCATCGAATGGCCCGGCTGCCCGTCGCGCCAGCCTGGGCGCGGCAACCGGGATAGACAATTAGGATAAAGACGAGCACCCGCGACGGATGGAGAGAATGGACGCGCCCACCGAGCTCAATGAAATCGCAGTTCCGCAGGCTGTGGTCGCTCCGCTTACGCGGGCGGCGATCTTCCTGGTGGTTTGCCTGCGCCCCGGCAAGGACAACGTAGCGCGCGTGCGCTCGTTGTGCGCGGACTTTTCCGGAATCGTGCGCGCCGTAGAGTTTCGCGACATCGAGGCGGCTCTCAGTTGCGTGGTGGGAATTGGGTCGGAGGCTTGGGACCGGCTCTTTGGCGCGCCGCGCCCCGCGGAGCTTCACCCGTTTCGCGAGATTCGCTCGGACGGCCGCCACGCCGTCTCGACCCCCGGCGATCTTCTCTTCCATATAAGAGCCCGGCGCATGGACCTCTGTTTCGAGCTGGCGACGCAGATCATGGAGCGCGCCGGCGATGCGGTTACGGTCGTCGACGAGGTTCAGGGCTTCAGGTATTTCGACGATCGCGATCTGCTGGGGTTTGTCGACGGCACAGAAAACCCGCGCGGCGATGCCGTCGGCGAGGCGGCGCTGATCGGCAGCGAAGACCCGGGCTTCAGCGGTGGCAGCTACGTGATCGTGCAGAAGTATCTGCACGACATGAAGGGTTGGAATGCACTGCCCGTGGAGGTCCAGGAGCACATCATCGGCCGCAGAAAACTCTCCGATATCGAGCTCAGCGACGCCGAGAAGCCCACTTCGGCGCACAGTGCGCTCACCGTCATCGAGGAGAACGGAAAACAACTCCAGATTCTGCGCGACAACATGCCCTTCGGGAGCGCGGGGCACGGCGAGTTCGGCACCTATTTCATCGGCTACTGCCGCACGCCGCGGGTGACGGAAACCATGCTCGAGAATATGTTTGTCGGGCGCCCGCCGGGCAATTACGACCGCCTGCTCGACTTCAGCCGCGCGGTTACGGGCAGCTTGTTCTTTGTGCCCTCTGCGACTTTTCTCGACAACGCCGCCGCAGCAGGCCCGGACTCAGCGGCTGCGGGAACATCGGCGGCATCGGCCGCGCCGTCATCCGCGCCCGACGCATCGGGCGAAACAGGGTCACTCAAGATAGGATCGCTGAAGGGAGAAAAAGGATGAATAACCTCCATCGAGAGCTGGCGCCCATCTCCGGCGCTGCATGGTCGCAGATCGAAGAAGAGACAACGAGGACGCTAAAGCGGTACTTGGCCGGAAGGCGCGTGGTGGACGTTCCTGCGCCAGGGGGCGTGGCTCTGCCTGCGGTTGCCACAGGCCACCTGCTGGCGATCGCTGCTCCCGCAGAGGGCATGGTTGCGAACAAGCGCGAGGTGAAGCCGCTGGTGGAGTTGCGCGTGCCGTTTGAGCTGTCACGCCAGGCGATCGACGACGTGGAGCGTGGTTCGGACGATGCCGACTGGCAGCCCGCGAAGGACGCGGCGATGAAGATTGCCTTTGCCGAAGACCGCGCGATTTTCAACGGCTACGGCGACGCGGAGATTCAAGGCATTCGCGAAGGCACAAGCAATCCGGTGGTCGCTCTGCCCCCGGACGTCCGCGACTATCCCGACGCAGTGGCGCAGGCATTGAGCCAGTTGCGCCTGGTCGGCGTCAACGGGCCGTACTCGGTTGTGCTTGGAGCCAACGAATACACGGCACTTGCCGAGACCCGCGATCATGGATACCCCGTTCTCGAACATGTGAAACGTATCGTGGACGGCGATCTCATATGGGGGCCGGCCATTCAAGGCGCGTTTGTGCTGACTACGCGAGGCGGCGATTTTGAGCTCGATATCGGGCAGGACGTTTCCATCGGCTACCTCAGCCACACCGATTCGATAGTGCGCCTGTATCTTCAGGAGACATTCGCTTTCCGCGTTTTGACCAGCGAAGCCTCGGTTGTCTTGTCGCGGGCTGAAGGGTCATCGTAAGCGCGATGACGCGACAGTTCGAAATCCGTAGCAAGCCCGGACCCTTCGCGTGATGAATGGACAATCTCCAGGCGGACACCACCCCCTCTTGGCTCAAATTCTGTCCGGTCTGCCGGTCAACCGCCGGGAACTACGCTGACAGGGCCTTCCGCGGTGCGTCTGCCGCCGGCAGAAATTCTCTGGTAGATTTGGGATTATCGATTTTGAGCGCTCACCATCCTTCTCAGCAACCGGTGCATGACGCGATTCACGCGACAAGGGGACGCCTCCATCCATGCCATTGACCGCCAATTCCAGGCTCGGCAACTACGAGATCAAGTCTGTCCTCGGCGTCGGAGGCATGGGCGAGGTCTATCGCGCCCGCGATTCGCGTCTCAACCGCGACGTAGCCATCAAAGTGCTCCGCGCAGAAAGCGCCGGCAACGCCGAACTGCGCAATCGATTTGAGCGTGAAGCTCGCGCGGTTGCCGCGCTCAACCACCCCAACATCGTCTCCATCTACGACATCGGAATCGAGGATGGCCAGCAATACATCGTCAGCGAACTCGTCGAGGGTGAATCGCTCCGTTCCCTTCTCTCCGGCAAGCCCATCCCGCCCCGCAGAATTCTCGACATCGCCACCCAGGTTGCCGATGGCCTGGCTGCCGCCCATGGCGCGGGCATCGTTCACCGCGATCTCAAGCCGGAGAACATCATGCTGGCCAAGGATGGCCGCGTGAAGATCCTCGACTTTGGCCTCGCCCGCCGAACGCCTGCCGCGACCACCTCAAACAGCGACCCCGACGCTACTTCACTCCCACACCCGGACGCCACCGTCGAAGTGACCAGCGAAGGCGTCCTCATGGGCACCGCCAGCTACATGAGCCCCGAGCAGGCCACCGGCAAGCCCGTCGATTTCCGCACCGACCAGTTTTCATTCGGCCTCATCCTCTACGAGATGGCCACCGGCATGAAGGCCTTCTCGCGGCCTAGCGCCGTGGAGACCATGGCCGCCATCGTGCGCGAAGACACCCCGCCCATCGAAGAGAAGCTTCCCGCCCCACTCAAGTGGACCATCGACCGCTGCCTCGCCAAGGAGCCCGAGCAGCGCTACGAGTCCACGCGCGATCTTTTCCGCGATCTGCGCAATCTGCGCGATCACTTTTCTGAGGCGTACTCGAGCACCTCGCTGGCCCCCGTGGCCGCACCCAAAAAACGCAGCCCGTGGCTCATCCCTGCTGCCGTCGGCGCCGCCTGCCTGCTGATCGGAGCCCTGACTGCGTTCCTCCTCAAGCCCAATGGCCAGGACATTGGCAAATACCGCTTCACCCCATTCGCCACAAACGCACGCGGCGGTGTCTGGTCTCCCGACGGCAGGGCTGTGGCCTACAGCGGCAAGGTTGACGACGTCTATCAGGTCTTCCTGCGCTATCTCAACTCCCCCGTCCCGGTGCAGCTTACCCACGAGCAGCGCACGGTCGAGCCCGTCGGATGGTCCAGCGACAGAAACCACCTCATCGTGGTTGAAGGCACCGACAACAAGCAGTCGCCTTACTCCAAGCTCTACTCAGTGCCCACCGTGGGCGGCGACCTTGACTTCATCATGGACATTGACTGCGTCACCTGCGATCTCTCCCCGGACGGCAAGGCGCTTGCGATCCTCTCCCTTCCAAGCAAGCCCGGGGAGTTGTACGGCGTGGCCATCTCTGACCCTCTGGGATCGCCCGTCCGCGCCTACTCGCCCGCGCCGTTCGCCAGCAAAGAGCTGTTTAATCGCCCCGGGCTCGCTTTCGCGCCCGATGGCAAGAAAATCCTGCTTTTTCGGGCCGGAGAAAAGGTCAACGAAGAGGCTTGGCTGCTCCCTTACCCCGCCGGCAACAAGCCTCCGCGGCGCATCCTCGAAAAGCTCCCGACTTTCGAGGGAACCCCGAGTTTCTCCTGGATGCCCGACAGCCGGCATATCGTGGTCAGCATTGCGACCGATCAGGATTCTCCAGATCACCTCTGGATCGCCGATACTGAGTCCGATGCGCTGACGCCGATCACCACCGGTAACGCGGCCGAGCGCGAACCCATCGTTGCGTCCGACGGCAAGAGCCTCCTATATTCGCAGCCAACGGCTAGCCTCGATGTCGTCTTAGTCTCGCTGCAGGATGGCTCTGCGAAGACTCTTATCTCCACCGGCCGCGAAGAGAGCATGGCGGCCTGGGCTCAAAAAGCCGACAGGCTGGCCTGGGTTACCGATCGAAGCGGCCCCTGGGAAATCTGGGTTCGCTCCTCCGATGGTTTCGAGCGCCCGGTGGTCACCACTGCTGAATTCCCCGATGGGCTGAACAAGTGGTTCATGAACCCGAGCCTGTCCCCCGACGGCAAAAGGTTGATCTTCACCAGGATCGACAGCAAGGGAACCGCCCACCTGTGGATGATCTCCCTTTCCGGAGGCGCGCCCGTCCAGGTGACGAATGCAGATTCCGAGTCGGAGCAGGCCGGGGCCTGGTCCCCTGACGGCAGCCGATTCGTCTATATTGGCCTCAATTCGGGCAAAGCTTCGCTGATGGCGGTAAAAACCAGCGGCGACGCTGCGCCCGTTGAGCTCAAGAAGGGTGTCATGGGCAGGCTTCCCGCCTGGTCGCTCAACGGCGACTGGATCACCTACCGCGACGACAAAGGCTGGAACCTGATCTCTCCCGACGGCAAAACCACCCGTTTCCTCGGCAATCTCAATACCTCTTATCTCGCCTTCTCAGCGGATGGCAAGCTTCTGTATGGAATCGAGACCGGCGAGACCGCCGCAGATCGCGACAAGGTCACGCTGTTCTCGCTTGACCCGGCTACCCTCAAGCAGAAGGTCATCAAGGAGCTGGGCAAAGATCTCCGACCAGAATCCTACTTCGGCCCCGGCATTCGCTTCAGCCTCGCTCCCGACGGCAAGAGCATCATCTACTGCACGGCCAAGAACAGATCGGACATCTGGATGCTGCAAGGCTACCGCCAGCCGGGATGGCTGAGCCGTTTCTCCGGGATTCTGAAATAGCGAGAGTGTCCCGGGGGCGCTCGGCGGACTGCATCGAGCAGTGCGCGGGCAAAGCTGCCGGCGTGGTGGCTCAGGCAGGCGTATGCTTGAGGTAGCAGTCCGTCTTTCCTTTCTCGCCTTCAGCATTCCAGGCTTCGCTCCAGACGAGCATCATTCAGGTACGCAACCGAACGATTGGAGCCGCCATGCCCCACACGCAGAAGAGCGGTGTCAAGAAGCTTCTGTCTCCCCAGTTCCACACAAAGAGACTCCTTTGGCCGTCGGAAAATGAGCCCAATGCAGCTGGCTCCTCGGCAGCCGAAAAGGACCCAATCGAGGCAAAGGCAATGAGTTTCGCTGAAGACTTTATTTTGGAGCATTCGTCACCCGGAGCACCCGTCGCACCTGCCCATCAGGTCTCAAGTTCCTTCCGCCCTCAGCCACCCGCCGTATCGAAAAGCGCGCCGGCGTGAGGCCAGGTTCTGTTTACCTGCGCAAGAACTGCATCCTGCCGGATCGGCTGGATCCTCTGACGCAGCCGGTTGGCGAAAACTGGAAGCTTGTCGAAGAGATCGCGGCGCCCGTTTTTGACACCATGGTTCGTCACTTGGACTGGCACTTTCTGTGCGTGCTTCGTCCCTATCGCCGAAGGGGCTTTGGATTGACAGAGGCGGATGCGGCCCAGCGAGCGTTAGCAAAGGCCCTCGAGCGGCTGGCGAGGGAATACAACGCCGCCGAGCTTATTTCGGTTCGCATCGCGAAGTTTCTCGGCTTCCACATCGCTAGCGTGATCTTGCAACCCCGCCAGATTCAGCAATTCACTGCGCTTGAAGTGGCCGCGGGATGGCATCGCATGATCGTTCCCAGCAGATAGAGCACTTCCCGCTCTCCTCGTGAACCAGGCCGGCATGCCCGAGCCACGGTTCTGCCCGGTTTGGCGGCGATTCGACCCGACCTCAGCCAGAGAGCCGTTCACACTCGCGCACAACTTTGACGGTGAGCCGGAACCGTTCATGGCAAATCGCCAGGTTCGGGTTGGCAGAATGCTGAATTGCCGCATTATGCTTCAATAAAAGATCAGGGGTAAGTGTCGATTCATTTGGCCGGCCGAGATTTGTCTCTCGAGCGAATGGATTTGCAGGACGGAAGCCTTCATGACGAACGCGCCGAAACACCTGGAACCACGCTGGCCCGCAATGCTCGCCCTCCTTGCGGTGGGCGGATTGCGATTGGCCCTCCCAGAATCCCTATCGATCGGCCCTGATTGGCTGTTGATTACTATTGTCGCTGTCTTGCTGATTCCTACGGCTTGGGCACGGCGACGCGGATTGGATCAGCTCAATAAGATTCTGGGGTATGTTTTGACGTCCATCGTGACGATCGACATGGTCTGGTCACTCGGCTTGCTTGTAGCGGCGTTGCCTTTACGCAAGGAATCGCCTCAGGACTTGTTGCGCTCCGCATCCGCCCTGTGGATCACCAACGTCCTGGTATTCGCGTCATGGTACTGGCGGCTCGATGCTGGAGGCCCCCGTGCCCGTGAATTGCGCGGCGTTCATACCGATGGGGCCTTTCTGTTTCCCCAGATGACCCTGAACCTTCAGGGAAATCGCGACATGCCAGAACAATCCTGGAGCCCAGGGTTCGTCGATTACCTATTTCTTGCTTTCAATACGAGCACTGCACTTTCTCCAACAGATTCTCCGGTCCTGTCGTCCTGGGCCAAGATTCTGATGATGATTCAAGCGCTTATCTCGTTCGCCACGGTAGCCCTGCTGGCAGCACGGGCGGTAAACATCCTTTAGGTCCGGCCATACCGAACAACAATCCGGCTACCCTTCCACCACACCCTCTTCGTCCACTTTGTCGCCTTCGCCGGGAGCGAGGAAGAGGTTCGATTCGAGGCCATGCTGGCGCATGTAGAGGTCGTAGTAGCGGCCCTCGAGCGCGAACAGCGTCGCGTGGGTGCCGCGCTCAACAATCATGCCGCCTTCGACGACGAGGATCTGATCGGCGCGGCGGATGGTTGAGAGACGATGGGCGATGACGAATGTCGTGCGGCCCTGCATCAGTTCGGCCAGCCCGCTCTGGATCATGGCTTCGGACTCGGAGTCGAGCGAACTGGTGGCCTCGTCGAGGATGAGAATGCGCGGCTCGGCGAGCAATGCTCTGGCGATCGACAGTCGCTGGCGCTGGCCGCCGGAGAGCTTGACGCCGCGCTCGCCGACGATGGTCTCGTACTTCTCAGGGTAGCGCTCCGCAAACTCGTCGACGTTTGCGGTGTGGCAGGCGGAGAGGAACTGTTCTTGAGTGGCTTCGGGGCGGGAGAACATGACGTTCTCGCGGATGGTGCCGTCGAAAAGAAACGACTCCTGGAGCACGACGCCGAGCTGCGAGCGATAGGTGTCAAGATCGACCGAGGCGAGATCGATGTCGTCGACCAGGACCGCGCCTTTGACGGGCGTGTGAAAAGCGCAGATCAAGCTGATGATGGTGGATTTGCCTGAACCCGAAGAGCCGACCAGCGCGGTGACGGTGCCCGGCTCGGCTCTGAAGCTGATGCCATGAAGCACGGGTTTTTCCGGCGTATAGGCGAATTCGACGTCGTCGAACCGGACACGGCCCTCGATCGGAGGCATCTTCACCACGCGGCCGGGGGTTTTGTTTTCTTCGAGCTCAGCCATGATTTCGCGGGTGCGATCGAGGCCGGCAACGGCCTCAGCCAACTGCGTGCCGATATTCACCACCTGGAAGACCGGCGCGATCATGAAGGCGAGGAACATGTTGTATTGGAAGTAGGCCCCGACGGTCCAGGTGTGGGAGAGTACATCGCGGCCGCCGAGCCACATGACGAGCGCGGAAACCAGACCGAGCACTGTGGTGGATGCGGACGATAGCACGCTCGTCATGGTCAGTGTCTTCATCACGTTCTGTAACAGGCGATCGACGCCAAGAGAGAAAACGCCGGCTTCGCGCTCCTCAGCGTGATAGCCCTTGATGACACGGACGCCGCCGAGCGATTCGGTGAGGCGGCCGGTGACCTCGGCGTTGATTTTGCCGCGCTCGCGGAAGATGGGGCGGATGGTCTTAAGTCCGTAGCGAAGGATAAAGATGAAGACGCCCAACACCGAGAAGACCGTGATCGTTACTTTGGGACTGAGGTGCAGCAGGTAGAAAAACACCAGGACCGCGGTGAGCATGCCGCCAAGGAATTCGACCAGTCCCGTGCCTACGAGATTGCGCACGCCTTCGACGTCGCTCATGATGCGCGATACGAGCGTACCGGTGCGGTTCTCGTCGTAATACGCAACCGAAAGCAGGCCAACGTGGCGCTGCACCTGGCGGCGCATTTCGGCAATAAGACGCTGGCCGGCTACGGAAAGAAGTTGCGTGAGCGAGTAAGACGTGATGGCCTGGACGACCATCGCACCAAAAACGATCAGGATGATGTGCAGCAGTTGTTCGGGGTGAGGATGGAGCGGGGACAGAACCTGGTCAAGCAATTGCCGCGAGGTGTATGGCAGCGCGAGGCCAGCGACGCGATTGATGCACATCAATACCAGGCCGACAAGAATCAGCCCTCTACGCGGAGCGACGAGCGCCCAGATTTCAGGCCAGACTTTCTTGAGCTTGGCTTTGCGGCGGGCTAAATCAGACTCTGCGGCGCGCGCGCTGCGGCTGTGCGGCGAGCGTTCCGCGCGCATGCCCATGCCGAGTCCACCGCCGCGAAATGTGCCCATTGATTCTTCCTGACTATTCCTGACGCGCTCTGCGTGCTTTGATGAACGATTGAACGCAAAGATTCACATAAACGAGGAGCAGGACGGCCATTGTTAACTGCGCTGCTATCGCTTTGTGGTCGGGATCCATGCCAAGCGAACGAGCGTGCCCGTAAGCGTGCAGAGCTGAACCAGCGGCGCCTAAGAGCCCGAGCAGGCCAATCGAGACATTGATGTGCGCGAATACTTTGCGGCGAGCTTCGCTCGGACTGATCGAAAGAAATCCGCCCAGCGTGAGCGCCAGGCCGAACCAGGTAGGAATGAGCGCGGTGTAATGGATGCTTCCGGTGCCAATGAAGCCGACCAGCCCTAGCACGATGAGCAAAACGCCAAAGACGATGGTTGTCTTCGCCATTGAGCGCCCTCCGTTGATGCGCAAGGAAAGAATAACAGTTCGCAGTGATCAGTGATCAGTGGACAGTGATCAGCACTCAGCGATCAATGTTCAGTGACCGGTATGTCAGGGATCCGAGGATCATACGAGCTTCCGCATCCGCTTGCCGCCCTCACTGACCACTGTCCACTGATCACTGACCACTGTCACTACCGCTGGATGCGCGCTGAGCCGCCCTGGGCAAGGGCGCGGACCTGCTCGAGGGTGGCCATGGTGGTGTCGCCGGGAAAAGTTGTAAGCAGCGCACCATGCGCCCAGCCGACCTTCAGAGCCTGCTCAGGTTTTTCTCCCGTGAGCAGGCCGTATATCAATCCCGCGGCAAAGCCGTCGCCGCCGCCCACGCGATCGATGACGTCGAGCTCAATGGTCGGCGCGATGTAGTTTTTTCCATCGATCCAGGCCACAGCGCTCCAACTGTGATGGTTGGTGGAGTGAACGTCGCGCAGGGTTGTGGCGATGACCTTCACCTTCGGAAGCTTCTTGATGACGTTTGCCATCATGGCGAAGAAGACGGTGGGGTCGAGTTTGGATTTCGAATGGACTTCGGGTCCGGGAACTCCCAACCCCTTCTGCATGTCCTCTTCGTTGCCGACCAGCACGTCGACATGCGCGACGATTTTTCCGATGGTCTCGACGGCCTTGGCATTGCCGCCTTGCGCGTTCCAGAGCTTTTCGCGGTAATTGAGGTCGAAGGAGGTAACGGCGCCCGCCGCCTTGGCCTCTTGCATCATCTCGGCAGCAAGCGCCGCGGTGGAAGGCGAGAGCGCGGCGAAGAGCCCGCCGCAATGGACCCAGCGCACTCCCTGAGCGAAGATCGCTTTCCAGTCGAAGTCGCCAGGCTTAAGTTGTGCGCCCGCTTCGTTCGAGCGGTTATAGAAAACCGTGGGGGGACGAACGCCGAAGCCGCGATCGCTATAGACGGCGGCCATATTGGGGCCCAGGACTCCGTCGTGCTTGAAATGCTTGTAGATCGGCTTGACACCCATGGCGCGCACGCGCTCAGCAATGAGATCGCCGAGCGGATAGTCCACCATCGCCGAAACGATAGCGGTCTTCATGCGGAAGCAGTCGGAAAGGTTGGCAGCCACGTTATACTCGGCCCCGCTGACGTGGATCTCGCATTTGCTTGCCTTGCGAAAGGGAATAATTCCGGGATCAAGCC
>Ga0187851_10003694_pt1 | contig 12752 bp, 9 predicted proteins | sample June2016WEW_6_10_FD_132997 | JGI IMG/M metagenome (GOLD analysis project Ga0187851, IMG submission 132997) | Peatland microbial communities from SPRUCE experiment site at the Marcell Experimental Forest, Minnesota, USA - June2016WEW_6_10 | ecosystem: Environmental > Terrestrial > Soil > Wetlands...
AAACAAATGTCTCAGGATAATTCAATGCCGTCTCACGAGGGGAGTTCCAACCGCACGCCTGCCAGGCGCGTCTTTGAGGGCGCCCTTATCTGGAGCGTAGTCGGCTTGTCGATTGCACTGCTGCTGACTGTGGTGGCGGGCACGGTCGATGTGATGCCGGCCTCAGTGGCGGTGGCGTGCCGGTTGACGTTGACTTACCTTTGCGCGGTACTCACGCTGGTGGCAACGGGGTACACTGCAATAGACGTTTTGAAGTCGCGCGCTCGCAGTTAGTTTTTGCGGGGTGGCACTGCGCGCCGCCGTCTCCTTCTGCGCAGGTGCGAAGATCAGTTCGCCTTGCGCGTTTCAGTAGCTGCTGCCCGTCCCGGACCTCCGCGCCACGCTGAGGGCCAGTCTGCGCAGCGGCATTATCCCTTGATGCCGTTAGCTGGTGCCCGGGGGTGGGAATCGAACCCACACTCCCGTTGCCGGGAAAAGGATTTTAAGTCCGTTGCGTCTGCTCGTAAACAATTGATAGATTGTGGGTTGCATTTCTGAAATGTGGAACTGTATAAGTAATTGCGTAAGTGACGAGCCGCGCGGCGTCCGGTCCAGCTAAGCTTGCAACTCGATTGCGGGCAGTTCTTTACGAATCTCGCGCTCCGTGCAAGCCGAGCCATGGCCGCCCTTGCTAGTGCAGCAGCGATTCCCAGTTGGCTGGCACCCTTCCTGCGGGTCCAGGTACGGGCTGACTTTCAGGATGCGCGTGCGGCGGAAGCAATTCCACACCTTTGATCGTCCCCCGCTTCCCGTAATCGAAGAACCAGTCCTCACCCGGCTCAAAGCTGGTTATGATGAGATGCCCTGTCGCCGCCGCATGCTTTGATGCATGCTGACTCGGAGAACTGTCACAGCATCCGATGTGCCCACACTCCGCACAGCGACGGAGATGAAACCACCAACCGTTCGGTGACGCCAGGCATTCCACACACCCGTCGCCACTTGGTTTCGAAGCGAGATTAAATCCGCGGCGATCTTTCTTCATTTTCGATTTTCATTTTAGAAACTGCATGTCCAGCAACGAGTTCAAGGCACCAGCAAGATCTTCCCGATGCCACCCTTTTCCGCCGCTGCTTGAGCCTCGCCTGCTTCACTGAGTGGCAGGGTCCGGCTAATCGGGATTACCAGCTTGGCATCTCGCACCGCTTCGGCCATGAACTCGAGCGTTTTCCTGTCGAATTTCGAGAATACTGTCACCACCTTTACAGATGGGAACTCCGCGGCGTTCTGCGGTGCACCGACAACCGATGCATAGACTCGTCCCGGCTTGACCTTGGCGATCAGCTTCTCGGCGGTTCTTCCGCCGACTGTATCCGCCACCGCATCGAGCGGCGGAAGATTCGCAATCGCGGTGTCGTCGTCGGTTGCGACGACCTGATCCGCGCCGGCTGTCTTCGCGTCGTCGATCTGCCTCTTCAAAACCCCTGCGATCACAGTCGCCCAGCGTGCCTTCGCGGTGAATACCGCCGAACGCCCGACGTTTCCAGCAGCACCTACGACGAGAACCGTCTGGCCGGCTTTGATCCCCGTAGCTAAGAGGAGTTGGTTGCCAGTCGTCGTCACCAGCGGCAACGCTGCCGCCTGGAGCAAATCGAGCCCCTTGGGAACTTTCGCCAGAATCGCGGCTTTCACGGCACAAAGTTCGGCGTAAGTATCGTCCGCCATAGCGAACACCTGGTCGCCGGCAGAAAAGCCTTCCACTCCCGGCCCAATCTTGACCACGGTGCCCGCCATATCGACTCCTAAAAGCCCCGGGAACTTGATGGGATAAAAATCTTTCGTTAATCCAGCACGTCGCTTGTAATCGATCGGATTCACGCTCGCGGCAGCGACCCGCACCAGCACCTCGCCCGGACCCGGAACCGGGTCGGGGTATTCTTCGAACTTGAGTACTTCAGGACCGCCATATTGGTGGACGACAACGGCTTTCATCTTTCATCTCCTTTTCCTCTCAGAGATCCAGAGTGACACCCGCGTTTGGCTGGGAACAGCATACCAGCACGTTCCCGGGAGCGGGCGTCTCCAGCGGCTCTGGGTTGTAAATAATCGATCCGTCAATCAGACCAGCCATGCAGGTATGACAGACTCCAATCCGGCACGACCATCTGACCGGAACGTCGCACGCTTCCGCCAGTTCAAGCAAGCTCCCGAATCTCGGATCCCAAGCGGCGGTAATCCCGCTACGCGAAAATGAGACTGGGGGGCCGGATCCCGGCGGCCCTTGTGGCAGGTGAGGAGTGTGAACAACCTGCGCCATACCCGGGGTAATAGCATCGAGAGAACCGAAGATTTCCGTGTGAACACTCTCGGCGAGCACACCCCAGCTTCGCAGCCCATCGAGCATGTTCTGCAAGAATAAAGATGGGCCACACAGATAGAAGTCACTATTCCGGGGCACTCCGATTCTCTCCAGCAAGGCTGCGTCAATGTGCCCGGGAGCATCGAAGTCTGCCCCGGCTTGGTCGATTGCAGCGGGCCTGCTGTACACGATGTATCCTCGTCCGCGAGATAGTTGTTTCAGTAATGAACGCGATTCCTCTGCGAATGGATGCTCGGCGCGATTGCGGGCTCCCTGGATCCACCAGATCTCTCGTTGCGATCTTTCAGCGGCGAGTGAGTGCAGCATCGACATCGTGGGCGTTGCGCCCACTCCGGCGCTCAGCAGAATCACGGGACTCTGGCCTGCACGCAGAGTAAAGCTTCCTCGCGGTGCACTAACATCCAATAAATCGCCTTCTCGCGCACGGTTGCACAGAAATGAACTTCCCACCCCGTTCAATTCGCTCTTGACGCTGATGCGGAAATGGCTGGCTGCCGGCAGATCGGACAGCGAATAGCTGCGAAGAACCGCCGGTTTGCCCGGATCGATGGGCAGCCGCAAGACAACAAATTGACCCGCTTGGAAGAGAGGAAGAGGCTGCCCATCGATTGGCGACAGAATGAAGGAAGTTACGCTATCGCTTTCCTTGTTAATATTCACGACTCGCATCGGTCGAAAGCCGGGCCATGCTGGCGCTTGTTCCTCATAGGCGAGTCCCGGATTCCCCACCGTAGTTTTGGAGCTCAAGTCTTGTTGGAGCATTGCCTGGAACGAGCCCTGCCAACCCTTGCTTAACGCAGGAATCCGCAGCGCGTGTTGCAGTTGCTCGCTGGAATGTCCTGGCAGATACAGGAGGGCGTCAACGTCGGCCACACTGATTCGCTCTGGACCGTCAGTAATCTTTACAATGTCGTCGTCCGCCCCAACTTCTCCTTCCTGCAACACGCGAAAGTAGAATCCTGGTCTGTGATGTGCCACGAGCAGGGCCGCCATCCGAGGCTCGTTCATGCGGATGCCGACGCGGTAGCACGTCACGCGTGGCTGCGTTACTTCAAATACAGCGCCACCGATGCGGTATCGATCGCCAATGCAGACCTCGTTATCGGGAAGTCCCTCAACAGTGAAGTTTTCTCCGAACTGGCCGAAAGTGAAATCGTTGCGGCCCAAGAAATGCTCCCAGTAATGGTAAGAATCCATCTGGTAGACGAATACGGCGCGGTGCTCCCCGCCGTGACCGGTGAGATCGGCTTGCGCATCACCGTCGATATCGAGTTTGCGCACCATTCGCCGTCCCGTAACCGGAGATTTCCAGACTGCGGTTCGGACAGTTTTGCCGTTCCAGGTCACGTCGCGCGGCAGACCGACATTTACCGAGATCAAGCGGGGCATGCGTACCTCGTCGAAGTCCAGCGTCTGGTTAGGCTTCCTTTTCTTACCAGCGACGAGCCGGAGCGGCGCCATCCACGTGGAGAATCTCTCCGCTCACATGACCTGCCTGTGCCAGGTAAAGAACGGCATCGACAATATCCTTTACCGTCGCCTTTTTCACAGCCGGCTGCAAGGTTGAGTCGTCGAGATCATTGCGGACCATTGGTGTATCCACAACGCCGGGGGCTACCGCATTAAAGCGGATGCCGTATTTGGCATACTCGATTGCGAGATTCTGTGTCGCTGAATTCAACCCACCCTTTGTGATCATCGAAATCGAGCCATTGTTTCCGGCGATTGGCCGATCGGCAAGCGCCGCGGTGATGCTCACAACGCACCCCGATTTCTGTTTTAGCATTTCTTTGACCGCGCGCTGAGTAATGTAGAAGAATCCGAACAGATTGGTGGAGATAAGGGTGTCGAAGTCCTCGGTGGTGAAGTCAGTGAAGGGCTTGGTTAGAAAGATGCCGGCATTATTCACCAAAACATCGATGGTTCCGAAGTTGTTGATTGCTGCCTCGACGGCATAGGCGGCAGTTTGCTGCTTGCCGATATCGCCATCGACCAAAACCAGGTTGCCCGAGCCAGTCAACTTTCGACTGGCCTCACGAGACGTCGCAACGACGTTATAACCTTCTCTCAGAAACCCTTCGACCAAACCCGAGCCAATGCCCCCCGATGCTCCGGTTATGATTGCCGTCTTCTTGCCCGACATAAGTAACCTTTCGTCTTAAACGATCGAACCCCAGGTGCCGCCGGTAGAAAGCCGCGGTGGAGCGGATCAGTTTCGCGGAAGCCAGGGACGGCCTTCCTCGGCAGCAGCCCAAACCTGGGCGTTCAAGCGCTCTGCCAAGCGTACCGCATTGTTCCAACCGTCGCCTTCATCGACCGCGCCGGTCACCCCGTTCACCTTTTGCCGTACGCCGTGAAAATGTAGTCTTTGGCCGCCACTCTCGTATGGCACGCGAAGCCGCAATTGACGACGCCCGTCTTATCGGGCTTGAACGTGTCCGACGTGGGCTCATAGTCAAATACGGCGTATGCCCATCCCTTCGTGTCCGGGAATCTTTTGGTGTCCTTCTCGATGAGGAAAACGTCTTGCAAAACGTCCGGCACCCTCACTGAAAAAGGGGCTTCCGTGTTCTTTTTCGGTTTCCACTCGATCTTTGCAATCTTGGAGCCCTCGGGGAAGGCCTTGCCGTTGCCGGGAACGCCGGCCCGGTAGGCGTCGATCATCGTGGGATTGGCGACCATCACCTTCAGCAGATCTTCAGTCTGACTTACGGCGACAACCTGCCAGTTCTCGTACCCCCTGAAGTCAGAGAATGGGAGCCCATTTGGCACGCGCAGTGTGTATTTCTCCTGCGCGGAAAAGGCGCTGCCGTTCATGACCGCTAGCGCAATAACAAGTGCGGCTACTGAAACGACTCGTAAACCGCGTGAATGCAAGAAACGTCTGTCAAACATGATTTCCTCCCGCTCGATGCTCTTTGAACGATGCTCGCTTTGTTGATCAAGACTGGGTCGCCGCCCGGCCCGCGGCGGATCGAAACAACATAATGGATCATCCCGCAGCCCGCGAGGGAGCGTTCCCATCAGCCGCTCGGGAATCCGAACATCAACCACGACTGGTTGGCTGCCCAGTGGGGGTAAAGCTCGGTCATCTGGTTGAACAGCTCCTCGTCGGACGCCGTGGTCTGCTGCAGCCGATCAAAGTCCAGCAGATAGCGCTTAGTATCCTGGATCGCCGACGGTGAGTCGGGCGCACCAGGTTTCTTGTGACCGGCAACGACAATCGCTGGCTTCAGCGCTGCCAACCGGTCCAGCGCCGCGACCCAGTTCTTCCGGCTCTCGGGGGTGGTGTCGCCGACGTACATGTGGCACTGGTTGTACACCACGTCGCCAGCGACGACCAGGTCGACCGATGGAACGTATAGAGACGTCGTATCGGGACTATCGGTGTGGCCCTGCTCGATGATGCGCAATTCCCGGCCCTCGAGAGTGAACGTGTCGTGCTCATAGGGCTGGGGTGCAACCAATTTGGTGGCCACTTGCCCAGGAAACAACCGGCGGGCTAACCGCTCCACTGGGGGAGTGAAAGACATCTGCATGGCGTTCACCGTCTTGGGCGTCGCTATCGCCCGAGCGCTCGGGAAACGGTGGAGCAGAATGCTCAGACCGTAGAAGTGGTCGAAATGGCCGTGCGTTATATAGACGGTCTCCAGGTTGCGGTTGTGCAGCGCAACCCAATCCGCGAGAGCCTCGGCCTCAGCCACCGTTGTCATAGCGTCTACCAGCACCGCGTCGTACTCGCCGAAGATTAAAGTCGACGTGATCGGGTCAAAGCCGAGGGCTTCGCCGAAGGGCTTTGGCCGTTCGCCTACCATTGCCTTTCCCGGTGCGGTAAAGACGTTGACGCCAAGCGTGTTCGACGTGATGGGGGCGGTCATGTGCGTGGCCTCCTTACGTTCATAGGATGCTCCTTTTACGCCTGAACCTAGCGTTAGCCGTACGTAAGGCCGGTGCTCTGTCCGACCTCGATAATATAACCGTCAGGATCGCGGATGTAGCAGCGCGTCTCGCCGTACTTGGGGATCGGCTCGGTAATGAACTCGGCTCCTCGACTTTTCCATAGTTTATAGCACGCTTGAATATCCGCAACGCGGATATTCATAAAGCTGCTGATCTTATCCGGGTCGGCGAGGACGCTAAGCGTTACCGACGGCTTGTCGGGGGTCGGCCCGCCCCCGACGTTGACAAGGAGCCACGTATTCGCGATCTGAATGTATCCAGGCGCGCCCTTGCTGTCGCCGCTGCTCAGAGCGCGGCCGCCGAAGACCGTTTCATAGAAGCGCAGCGATCGGTCGATGTCGGCGACGGTGAGAAAGTGTGCGACGCTGATTCCGTCCCGCGGGGGCATCTCATAGCTCTTCTGTCCGATTTGTACGCTTTCTATTGACGGCTCCGATTCCGATGCGGTCATGAGTTTCAGAAGCGCCTGAGCCGCCGAGGTCGACGACGCAGGATTCTGGCCAGTAATGAGACGGCCGTCAGTGACGGAAAAAGGCTGCCAGTTCGCCACCTTCTCGAATATTGCGCCGAGCCGCAGCAGTTCATCTTCGACCAGGAACGGCACAACCTTCGTGAGCTGCATCACCTCTTCCTCACCGTTCGTGAAACCGGCGACGTGTTTTTCTTTCACCAGCGGAGCGCCCTGGTAGGTAACGTGGCGAAGCACTCCGGGCGAATGGCACACCAATGCGATTGGCTTGCCGGAATTGTAGAAGGCCTCCAGAAGGGCGATCGACGTAGGGCTCTCCGCGAGATCCCACATCGGGCCGTGCCCACCAGGATAGAAAACGGTGTCGAAGTCTTCCGCCTTCACGTCCGCAAGTTTGACCGTGTTGGCGAGAGCCTTTTGCGCCGCCGCGTCCTTCTTGAACCGCGCCATGGCCGGCGTTTGATTTTCAGGCAGATCGCTCTTCGGATCGAGCGGAGGCTGCCCGCCCTTCGGAGAGGCGAGCGTCAGCTCAACGCCAGCATCCCTGAATACGAAATAGGGGGCCGCGAATTCCTCAAGCCAGAAACCAGTCGGGCGCCCCGTGTTCCCCAGTTGGTTGTGCGATGTCAGGACCATCAGTATTTTCATATTCTTCTCCTGTATTCTTCGCGATGCGTATCCCGATTGAATCGGGCGCCATAATACAAGTAGGCGTCAAGCATGAGTGTCGGATCGTGAGCAAAAAGAGTCGGGATAGCAGGCGTTCCCTGCCGGTGAAAGGTTACGAGGGGATGGCCCACACCCCGGGGCGTCGGTGCGGGACCGTACAGTTTCCCGCCGTGGGAGGCATGAAAAGTTGGTGCGGGCGGAGGGACTTGAACCCTCACGGACCTTGCGGTCCAACGGATTTTCTTGCCAACTACGGCTTTCGCCGCCCCCGCTTGATTGCCGCGAGGTTTGTGGTCTGGACTATCCCTTCGCCATGCCCCAAATTCAGTTTCGGGATTAGGCGCTGCCCGTCTAGTCTCTACACCTTCCCAACCGGAACGCTGATTGCTCCGGCAGGGCTTGGCTCGGGATCGCCATGTCACAGGGTTCCCCGACTTTGAGCAGTTCTACCATCGCCGGTTTCCCGGCGGGCACTCAAATTTTCGCTTAAGTCCGGTGCGTCTGCCGATTCCGCCACGCCCGCACGGATTCAAAGATAGCACGAAACAACGACTGACCGGATCGGACTTTTAAGTCCTTTGCATCTGCCGGTTTCGCCACCCGGGCACGTTTTGGATCGACCGCCTGAACTTCATTATCGCGCACTCGCTATCTCGCCAGTTCGACCCCGCCCTTGGCCCGGATGTCGCGGGACGACGCCCCCACCAGCACAGTGAACCGGCCCGGCTCGGCGACCCAATCGTGAACCGCGGAATCGTAGAACGACATCGCCGCCTTATCGAGCTCGAACGACACCGTCCTGGTCTCCCCCGGTTGCAGCATGATGCGACCGAATCCCTTCAACTCTTTCACTGGACGGTCCACCCGCGACGGCGGCGGCTGCAGATATAACTGAACCACCTCCGCCCCGGCGCGCGTTCCGCTGTTTCGCACGGTCACGCTAACACTCACCGTCTTGCCCGCCACGATTCTGCCGGGTGAAACCTTGAGTTGGCTGTAATCGAAAGTGGTATACGACAGGCCGTGACCGAACGGAAAGAGCGGCTCGACATCGTGCTTGTCGAACCCTCGATAGCCGACGTAAATGCCCTCTGCGTATTCCACGTGCAGGTTCTCACCCGGATAGTGACCGTACGCCGGCGAATCCTGCAACGCTTTCGGAAAAGTCACCGGCAGCTTGCCCGACGGATTGACCGCTCCAAACAGCACATCGCCGATGGCATGCCCGGCCTCCTGCCCGCCATACCAGGCATACACCACCGCGGGCACCTGGGCGATCCACCGGGTCATCGTAACGGGTGCACCTGCGGCAATTACAACGATGGTGTTCTTGTTGGCGCCGGCAACCGCTTCGATCAGTTCGTCCTGCCCGGCCGGAAGGTCCATGGATTTGCGATCGAATCCCTCGCCTTCCAGCTTGGGAGAGTAGCCCACCACGACCACGGCCACATCGGATTTGCGGGCCAGCGCGACGGCTTCCTCGCGCAACTCCCGCGGCGGCTTGCCTGCATCCTCTCCTTCCATGGCAGCGCCCAACGCGTAGCCGACATCGGCCCCCGATCCCGCGGCTTCCTTCATTGCAGCGAGGATGCCAGCGAGCGCCGCGATCGCGTACTTGGGGCGTACCAAAGAACTGCCGCCACCGCCGGTCCGCGCCAGTGCCGCGCTAGGACCGATCACGGCGATTTTGCGCGCGCTTTCGGCGCGCAGGGGAAGCACGCCGGCATTCTTCAGCAACACGATGCTCTCATTGGCCGCCGTGCGCGCCACCTGGCGCTGCTCCGCCGTATCCACCTCGCCACCGCCCGCGTGCGCGTGGTCGAACAGCCCAGCCGTGAACATCACGCGCAGGATGCGGCGCACGCCTTCATCCACAGCCTCCTGGGTCACACGCCCCGCCGACACCGCCGCCAGCACCTTGTCCGCAGTGAGCCAACCGGCGCCATTTCCGTCCCGTTTGGTTTCGGGCTTCTTGGCCCAGATCCGCATGGGTTCGCCGCCGGGCATCTCCAGATCCATGCCCGCGTTGATGGTTCCTTCGGTGCTGTAAGTGCTGCCCCAGTCGGAGATGACGAATCCGCGAAAGCCCCAGCGCTTGCGCAGCGTTTCCGTCAGCAGGTAGGGATTCTCGGCGCACCACTCGCCGTTCAGCTTGTTGTAGGCCGACATCACCGCCCACACGCCGGCTTCCTCGACGGCCGCTTTGAACGCCGGGAAATAGATTTCATGGAGCGTGCGCTCGTCGATCTTCTCGTCGATGCGATGGCGCTCGTATTCCTCGTTGTTGGCGGCAAAATGCTTCACCGAGGGAATCACTCCTTCGTTCTGTACGGCCTTAATGTACGCGACTCCCATGCGCGCAGCCAGATAGGGGTCCTCTCCATAGCCCTCGAAGTTGCGGCCCCATAGGGGCACGCGGTTGATGTTTACGGTGGGTCCGAGAATCATGTCGCGTCCGAGTGCCTTCACGCCCTGCGCGATGACGCGGGCCGCGCTCGCCACCAGTTCCAGGTCCCAACTCGCGGCCATGCCGATGCCGGCCGGAAATGCGGTCGCCGTAACAGGCGCGGTGGACGCGGCGTTGGTGACGGCGGATGGGCCGCGCCAGTTCCGCACGCCCATGGGACCGTCCGCCATTTTGATGGCGGGTATGCCCAGCCGCGCGTTCGGCTGGCTTTCCATCCAACCCGAGCCGCTCAGCATCGCTGCCTTCTCCTGGGGAGTCATGCGCTCCAGCAGGTCTTTCACGCGCCGCTCGATATCCAGCGATGGATCTTTATAGGCGGCCACCGCCGGCTGGGCACGCAGCCGCGCGCCGAAGATCGCCGCGACCGATAGCGGAATGAGAAAGGAAAAAACCATTTTCATATGGATTGGCAATCGTCAAAAAGTACTTCGTTTAATTGTTCCCGAGGCTACACACACGTAAATATAACTGATGCCCAAACCCGGGTTTATGACTTTGGCGGACTGAAAGCCGCGTCGATCCACTCCGCCGTCCCGGTCCCATACCCCGGCGACTGAGGCAGCAGTCCAGGTCCACAGCGGGATCGTGTTCGCCGGGAAATGGTCGACGCCAGGAACCGCAAGGCAGCCAGTACAACTGGTCGACAGTTGCTGCCGATAGTCAGCCTGCCATCGCGGGTGACGTAAGCAAAAGTTTCGCCTTTCGGCGATGAATGGCTCAGAACCACGGTTCCACCGGCGGTGAAGGAATGGGTTCGCTGCCGCCCATGCAAAGATCGTTTGGATCACCAGCGCCCTGTCACCAGTGTACAGCACCCCCTCAAAAGACCGTACGGCTGTGAGTCTCTGCCTTGGCCGCCAGAGAATAGTGCGGGTCCACCGGCCCGCCATCGAGGATGCGATCGGCGACATACTCGCCCACGGCCGGGCCGTGCTTAAAGCCGTGCCCGGAGCCTCCGCCCACCAGCCAGACGTTGGTGAAGTCCGGGTGACGGTCGATCAGGAAATCGCCGTTCGACGTATTCTCGTACTGGCAGATGCGCGCCTCCACCAACGGAGCGTGCCGCAGAGCGGGCAAGCGTTGGCCGAGCAAATCGCGCGCGGCGGCCAGCGCATCCGCGGATGGGACGCGGTCGGCGGTATCCGGGTCGATGGGCGGGCCGTGCTGGTCGAGGGCGATTTTGACGCCGCGATTTTCCAGGTCGGGGAAACCGTATGGCCCGCGCGGGTCGCTGAAGTCGATCCACACCGGCATGGCGGGTGGAACGAAGCGCGAGTCACCGGGCGGCGTTCCAAAGAAGAACGCCTCCTGGCGCGTGGGCTCGATGCGTTTGGCGAGCAAGTCGGGAAACACCTTGGGCAGCCACGGACCGCAGGCGAATACGAACGCGCCCGCGCGAATCGAGCCTCCGCTAACGGTACGAACTTCCTGGGGCGAACCAGCGCCCTGTGGTGCGGCAGCGGCTTCACACAGAAACTCGACGCCATGACACACCGCATCGGCGACAACGGCCGCGACGGCGCGGCGGGCCATCAGCGCGCCGCTCTCCGGCTCGAAGGTGCCCCCTACGCCGGGCGCGAAGTCCATTTGGGCGTATCGCGATTTCAACTCCACCGGGCTGAGCACTTCAAAAGGCGCGCCGCACCTGGCGAGCGTCAGTCGCGTGTTTTCGGTGTACAGATCGCCTTCGGCCGCGGTCCAGAGGACGCCGGTCTGGTGAAACAGTGGCTGGCCGGCCCCGCGGCAGAACTCCTGCCACAATGTAAGCGAACGCATGGCGGAGCGGGTGTAAATCTCGTCCGCGCCGTAGCCCATACGAATGATGCGCGATTCGCCGCCCGAACTGGATCGCGAGTGGGCCGCACCATGCGCGTCCAGCAACACAACCTTCAGGCCGGCCGCACGAAGATGATACGCCGTCCACGCGCCAAATACCCCGGCGCCAATCACGGCGACGTCATAGAGCATGCCTAAGTATAAGCAGAAGTCAGAAGACAGAAGTCAGAAGTCAGAATGCAGCCCCCGCTACCCGATCCTCCGTTATTCTGACTTCTGTCTTCTGACTTCTGTATTCTGTTCAGTCACCACCCTGAAGCACCCCAGCACCACCAACATCAACGCCAGGCAGGCCACAATGCCGGGATTAAAGGCCAGGTCCGTTTCCAACTCGCGCAGCAGGTTGCCCCAGGATGGCAGCGGGTCGGACACGCCTAGTCCTAGCAATCCGAGGTTGGCTTCGCTCAGGATGAACAGCGGAATGGAAGTCCAGAACTGGGCCAGCAGCACGGGCTTAAGGTTGGGCGCCAGTTGGCGCAGCAGCAGGCGGAAGCCGCGGCATCCGCAGGCGCGCGCCTGCAGCAGGAAATCCGAGTTGCGCATGTCGCGCACGCCAGCGCGAATCACGCGTGCCGGCCCGGCCCAGCCGAGGGCGCCCAGCATGGCGAAGGTGATGAGCACGGAGACGGTCGGCGAAACATTCAAGGGCAGCAGGGCGCGGGCGGCGATTAACAGGAAGATCCAGGGCAGGGACAGCATCAGATCGATAGCGCGTACGGCGATGCGGTCTATCAGGCCTCCGCAGTAGCCGGCGAGTCCGCCGATCAGCGTCGCCAGCACCGTGGAAAACACGGCCGCCCCGGGCGCCAGCAGCAGCGAGATGCGCGTAGCGGCCAGCAGGCGCGCGAGGCGGTCGCGGCCCAGAGCATCGGTGCCCAGGAGGAAACGCCAGGAGATGGGCGCGCTGGGAAAATCGCGGAACTGATGCGCGTAGGATGCGCCCGCGATCCGATCCGAGAAGAGCGCCGCCAGAAACAGAAGCGCGAGGAAGA
>Ga0187851_10003695_pt1 | contig 12752 bp, 10 predicted proteins | sample June2016WEW_6_10_FD_132997 | JGI IMG/M metagenome (GOLD analysis project Ga0187851, IMG submission 132997) | Peatland microbial communities from SPRUCE experiment site at the Marcell Experimental Forest, Minnesota, USA - June2016WEW_6_10 | ecosystem: Environmental > Terrestrial > Soil >...
CAACGACTCGTCAGGTGATGGGAGTATTTTTGCAACCAGGCGATTTACCCACCTTCAGCCAAATCAGTTCTTTGGAATTGCGTTTTGGATCGGATTTTCTATAAATACGATCATTGTCGAAATGTCGCTTCGGGCAGGAAATCACATCTCGATTCCGACTCAAAACATCCTCGAGATACGATTCAATTCCATTTTGATCGGTACCAACCAGGCCAGAGCGCTGCGACTTACTTTCTCGTGGAAATACTGCTTCCAACTGTCTGGAAGCGCGTTTTGAGCGTGTGCTCTTCGAACGAGAAGAACATCATTCACTGCCAGGTCCTTCGCGATAAACAGGCGGAGGATTTCCGAAATGCTCACTGAATCCTGCTCTCGGCTGAGTAGCGTGATCTCCTCCCCTGCAGCAACTTCGTCCTTGCCGATCGCCACCGGGATGAGTTCGTAACGCTGCGCGTGCTTGAACACCTGTGCCATCACTGATTTGATCTTGGCAATCGATGCCCAGCTCAAAGGCTTTTTGCGCGCTCCCTGCGCTGTCGAGGTCAACGCCTCAAACCAGGCCTCAATCTCCAGAGGCCGGATCTCAGAAGCCATCTTCTCTCCCCAGCGCGGGAGCAGGCAGCGGTCGAGCAGGCATTCGAGGGTTGCGGCGGTCTCCCGGGCTCTGACTCCGATGCCCGATCGCTTCTCGAGCTCGTGCTCACGGAAATGTTGTGCCATCTCTCGGAACAAGCGCTTCCGTTCCGCGTTCGGGCCGGCGTGGATGTCGAGGCCAAGACGACCCACTTCCCTCCACGCCTGGGCTCGAGAGTCGCCGATGTCCAACACCGAGCCAATCACCCGGGGTTGTTCCACCCGTCGTCCATCCGCCGGGCGCGCCGTCTGAAAGCGGTAGACCCAGGTCATACCGCCCGCGCGCTTTTTCTTTGATACCGTTTCTTTGGCCAACACATTCATCTCCTTGATTCTCTGGAATCTCCGCTGGGATCTTAGCGCCGCCGGGCTTTGCAGGCGGGCGCCCATTTTGCCTTAACTTGTTCTTCAGTCTGCATCTCAATACAGCTCCCGACCGAAGAACCCAAAAAAAGCGACCTGGATCAGTAGGTCGGGAGTTGAAATCTCCGTGCACACCGATTAAGCCCCTTTTAAATCATCAGCTTTAAGCGCACTCAAGGGAGTAGCCTGGTTGGCCTGTCGATCGCTGGTGCAGGTTCGGCGGGACTTCCCTCCCTGCTGCAGAATGTGAGAGCGGAAGTCGATGCCACACAGTGAGGCCGTTCCTTGGCTATTTCGACCTCGGCCCTCCGAGCGAAACGTGACTTCGAAAACCTCCGCAACCTCCTCAACTTACTTATTTTCTGTATCTTGCAAGTCAAGGAGGCTCTCGATCTTGGCCGGGATATCCTCCATTCCGTACGCGGAGGCAAGCTGCTCAATTGCGGCGACGGTGGCCTTATCGAACTTCAGGCCATGGCGGTTTTGTACTAACGGGCGAGTGCGCAGACCGAGCCGCTTCAATATATGGCCTACCGTCTCGGGCCTCATCCGGACGGTTTCACCCCGACCTTCGAGCAGCCAGTTGGCCTCGATCGCGATTTCCGCGGCATAGGCGTGCTCCCGCCCGTCACGGCTGAGCGACCGGATCGTTTCTACGACGATGGCCTCGGGGGTATCCGCTTTTTCACAAAGACGCAACCGGTCCTGAGTTTTCATGAGTGCTTGCAGTTCCTGCCGTAGTTCAGGTGCGTTCAAAATGCAGCTTCCGAGGGGATCTGCAATGGCAGCTGTCTCGGAGGACAGGCCTGAGGAAACCCATGGCCATTCGTCTGAATGGTCGTCGAGACTCTCCGCGCGGTACTGTTCCAAGTGGACGAGGACGCGCTTAATCATTTCCCATTCAAGATGGGCTGATGGTGGGTTTGTAGGAGCGATGTGGATGTTGATGGAATTTCTGATTTTGTGTGTTCCTGGATTCTCGCCCGCGTAGATTGCCATCGACTTGAAGTAACCCATCAGGCAATTGCCTTCCACGAACAAGAACCTCCGATCGGTCAGATTCCCTAAAAGGTCGGCTGCCCGCTTGTCGAGGTTTGGCTCGAAGATCAAGCTCGTACGACAGCCATGGTAGAGTGCTCGCAGATGGCTCCGTCGGAATCCGGCCAGGAGCGCCGCCTCCTGGCAGACCGTGCGGAGGATAATCAGAAGGTCCGTGGCGTCACCGGCAGGGCCGGTGAGTATCAGGCACGGAAGAACTTGCAATGTGTCCTGAAACCAGGTCGAGATGGCCCAGAAAGCGACCAACTCGGCCGCATCTTTTGGCGGGTGCGTACTCGCCAAGAGGCACCGGACGATCGAGGTGAAGAGCTCGACTGCCGGGGCCACCGTAGGTGGCGAGAGTGGCGCTTCCACAGGCGCGGTGAGACTCTCGCTGGGCGGTGCTGTTTCCGCATTGACTGGGCTTTCGGCTGCGGCGTGGCCCGGAGTTCCCGTCTCCGATGGAGGGTTAGTCGGGATCGGGTCGATGCTGCTCTCGCCGAGGGATTTGTCAAGGTCTGGCTTGTGTGCGCTGGATGTCGAGACTGGGGAGATGAGTGGTTCAAGGCATCCCCCGTGATCGGGCTCGGCGCCTTGATTCAGCGGGGGGTTGTTTTCGGCCGTATCGGAGGTAGATGGGGCAACTTGCGCTCGTGTGCCGGCTTCACCCTTCGCGGATTTAGCTTTGGGGCCCTTGGAAGGCGGTGCAGGTTGGTCTTGCGCGCTGGCCCGGCCGTTGGGTGCCGCAGATTTGGGGCTCTTGGTCGAAGAGAGCGCAACCTGGCTTTCCCTACCAGCCGCACCCTTCGATTCCACAACTTCGGGGATCGTGGACGAAGGCAGCGCATCTTGACCTTCACCAGGCGCACCGCCGTTTGATGTCCCAGGTTCCAGCTTCGACGACGAAAGGGGTACAACCGGACCTTCAGCACCGATTTGGGGTATCAATTTCGCAGTCTCGCCCTTATCGTTTTCGATGGGCATTGACTCGGAATTGTCTGATTTGAAATTAGTTTCCTTTTGGTAAATCGACATATGGACCTCCGTCTTACACCCTGAATCGAGATACCAGAAAACAGAAACTAACAATCAAAGCGGGGTTCAGTTTCTGGACATCACGTTGCCGCAAACTCCGGCGAATTGAGCCGCGCTTTTTGCGCCCCGCCGCCCACTCACTCAGATTTGCCTGTTTTCAAGGGGTTTTCGGGCATCAGGGTCAAAACTCCGGTTTGACCCTCCTGGAGAAGCCGTCCGAGTGGGACCGCAATGGTCCAGGATTGAGGTTGGGAAGGCTGACTTGTGCGAGAATCACCGAGCACTCCACTCCTGGAGCATGAGCCAGGTCCAAGACAGCGCATCACGGACCGTTGCATCACGGACAGTTTCTGTCGCAATATGCGGCTAGCAGGCCAATGGCCCAACGCACGGTTCTGAATCTTGCGGCGCCGCCCAAGGTTTTCGAGGCTCTCCGATTACCCCAGCAATCCGCGCAAGGCGCTCCGCTTCGCTAAGCAGACTGGCATCAACGATCAGGGACTTCCCAAAGAACCAGACAATCCCGACCATTCTTTGGGCTCGCTCTTCGTTTCAAATCGCATCCTCGCCCCTCCTGATAAATTCCGCGAGCATCTCGTCAAACGTGACGTTCGCGCGAATCTGCGGCGAGTTCGAGTATTTCTTCGGATTGAGGGCTCTGTCGATGCCGCAGCAGATCCAAGCGCTGCCTCCGCTTTCAAGGCCGATCAACGAAAGTTCGTAGTGCTGGTAGAGGCCGTGGCAGCATTCGCAACAATCGATATTGAGATGACCGAAATTCACGCAGGTCCGAATATGTGTGGCCGGTTCCAAAGTCTGCAAAGATTTCTCCATTGCTGCAGCCACTACTTTTTCGTAATCGGGGTTATCTCTAGCTGCAACTCCGGTTTGTTCGGACTCGTTCCGAAATTCCTCAAGGCCCTCGATAACTTCAGATCTTGTCATTAGAGACTCCTTCATTGGTTCAATGAATTAGGTACGCGAAACTCAGCCCAATTCTCAGGCGGCAAAAATGCGATCGAGAACCGGACGCCAGCGGAGCCAAACGGTTAGGGTTTCCAAGCTGGCATCAGCCTGCTCATACCGATATTGCTAAGTGAATCGGCTTACGATCAACGTCGCCAAACTCAGTCAGCAACGCCGCATTTACGAAGATTGTTGGCCCAATCGTGATAGTTCCATAGCCTCCATGGATATGCCCAAAGACATGCAGGCGCGGTTTGACCTTCATGACCACATCCAGCAGCACCTGACAGCCCTGGTGTTTGGAACTCAGGTGTTCGCAATCAAGAATTCCATACGGCGGGCCATGGGTAATCAGAATGTCTGTGTCCGGCGGAATCTGTGCGTAGATGCGACGCCTTTCCTCGGAGTCACTCCGTCCGAAAGCACCGCCGTTAAGGTTTGTCAGTGGCGATCCCCAAATCTTCAGCCCATGGCTCTCCATCCCGCGGTTGATCAGGAGGGTTGCATTCAACAGCGACGGGGCCGTGCCTGCCTCGACGAGAAACTCATGATTCCCCGGTACAACGATCTTGGCGGCATGGGGAAGCTCCCCCAGCCATCGATCGAAATCCGCTGTTGCCGAAGATCGTTGACTGAAGAATGTGAAATCACCGGCGTGGATCAGTATGTCGCCGGATGGAATTTCGATCTCGCGATGAAGTTAGTGTGTGTCGGAGACACAAATGATTCGTATTGTTTTGCCCGAGTACCGCGGATCCGTTTTCAAGCAATTCTCCCATCTGTTGCTGTTGATTTTCCAATTCAACGATCTCAAGAGGAACATCCTTGCCATGCAGAGACGATCCTCAGTTTGTGAAAGCGACCCTTGTATCGAGCGGAGCAGATCGTCAAGTGTGTCTTCTGCCGTTCTCCCCGGATCGCAGTGCAAAAGCCCGCAGATCGCAAAAAACAAGCTCCGAATCTGCGGCACAGAAGTTCCTCGAGTTGAAGAACGGACCCCGCCGGACCCGTCCTCCCTTGCCGTTGAAAGAGCAAGCTGTTTTCCAGATCACGGAAGTAGGCCTCCCTAATTCCCTGATATTTCAGGCAATGTTCTTCATCCGAAACGAGCTGCTAGACCCGTATCTCTGTCTCGTCAGCAGAACAGCCTCTTGCAATCTCATTTCGCAGTGGAGAGAATCCGGCGCCACCTTGGCGTTCCCTGACTTCCGCAAATCCGCGTCGGAGCGTTCGAACCGCGTTGACGATGTCATCGGGCTCGATTTCCCTCCGCAGATCGAATGCACACTGGCCGGCGAGAATGTAGACCTCGCGCATTTGGGCGAAGGAAAATCCCTCTGACAATTCGATTGCAGGCTTCAGCACCGAATCTAAAAACTGGCAATTGAGTTTGCGCAGATAGAGGCGGCGCAGCTCCGCAGTGGGATTGGAGAACAGCACAACCCGGTCAAAGCGCCCAGGGCGACGCAGGATTGCCGGATCTAAGGCCGTTGGCTCATTCGCAGTTGCTGCGACTACCACGCCGTCCAGCGTGCCGATTCCGTCAAGGCAATTGAGAAGCTGCTGTAGGCTTACCTTGCTCTTTGTCCCTGACATTTGGTTCTTTGGGAACGCTCTATCGATATCCTCCAGCACGACCATCGAAGGAGCGCATTGGGAGGCCCGCTCGAACATGGCTTGCAAATCATCGTCGTCAATCGCCGGAGAGAAGAAATTTAAGGTCAGCCCGCGCATTCCCCGCCGCGAGAGCATCGCGCGGATTACGCTGGTTTTACCGTTCCCCGGTGGACCGTGCAGAAGGTAACCCCGTCGGAAGGGCAGTTTCAGGTTGCGGAACCAGTCTTCCCGAGCAAAGAAAGATTCATAGTCCTTCTTGACTAGCTGCAACACCCCGTCGTCGAGCACCAGGTCATCCCAGCTCGAAGACTTGATGCTTTTGAAGCCCTTCCCGGTGCTGTAGAGTGCGCCCTCTTCTCTAATATTGGATCGCCCAATCATGGCCATGACCGAGGCAACCTCATCTTGCCGGCAAATGACGACCTCACTCCAGCATGTCGAGTCGTGTTCATGGTGGGGTAGCTCCAGAACGACGATAGCGCCCTGCAGGCACTTGAAGCGAAAGGCGACGGGAGTATCCCCCCAATCGATGTCCCACTCGCCCTGCCTCTCACCAGTCGTCCTGCTGGATTTGGAAAGGTTTCTAGCACGCATGAGAGGTGGCATATCGCCGGGGTATTCGATGGAGGTAATCTCCACCTCCAACTTGACAATCGATCCTTGCGACGGATCTTTTAGAGGAATATCGCGGAGAATTTGATTCGCAGCAAAACGCGTGAATGTGTTTGACACTTGCAAGACGACCATCTTCTCGATGGTTACACCCTGCACGGACTCGATCCATTTGCGGTGATTCGTAATTGCACTGCGAATCCAATCGGGTTCAGTAGCGATCATTATTTTTGTATCCATCTATTGTTCTACGAACTCCATTTGAAAATCGGTTAGGATTTCGCGCCCGTGACGCGATTTGGCTCTGGAGTCCCGTCTTCAATACGATCTGCCTTCTATCAAGTAGTTTCACGATTTGGCTCGCGAGAGAAGCATCGAGAATAACCGAATGCGAGGCTTCCAGGGCATCCAGATTGCCCTGCGAAACCTGGAAATACCGATACATTTCTGAAAAGAAGGTGACGGTCTCGGGAACGCTTGTGAGCCCCGAGACCGCCGTGCCGCCAGGGTTCGAAACGAGGCCGTAGAGTTTCGAGATCGCCTCGGCTTGCTCACCGCCCGCCATCGCGAGAAGTTTGGTGGCTGCTGTAAGTGCGAATTGCTGCTCAACCTCTGATTGCGCCGCCGGCGCCAGCGCGGCGGCTTGGTTCAGTGCTTCCACCATGGGTTCGCAAGATTGCTAATCTGGTTTTGGACTGCCGCGATTTGGTCTTTCAACATGTTAACGGTTCCCTGAGCCTGGAGCAGCGCACGCTTCTCTCCCGCGCAGGGATCATCGGGATCCTTTTCATTCGGCGATCCCGGTGAGCCCGCACCACCCCCGGCTGCGCCTGCGCCTCCACCTGCGCCCAAGCGCTTTACATGATGGCCAACGTCCATCAGGAAGGTATGCAGGGAGCCATCGTGTATCAATCCCAAAGCCCTCAGGACAAGCCCGATAACCACCGGCACAGCAACTCCCGCGATTGCCCCGCCAATAACCCAGACGACTCGGTGATGCAAAAGCCAGCGAAATTTCTTCATGGGGGTAAATCCGTTTGCAAATTCCTCCCGAGGAACAGCGGGGATCTCTGTATGCGACAGGCTCCAGGAACTGCTCGGGCGAATGGCTTCGTAAAGTCTGAATTGAGGCGCGCGCTATGACTTTGTGCTCAGCGTCAGTTCCACCCGCCGATTTTTCTGCCTGCCCTCGGGATCATCCGATCCATCCGGTTTGCGGTTAGGCGCAACCGGCTTGGATTCACCCAATCCTTTCGTCGCGATCCTCGATGCTTTGATCCCGGCTTTATCCACCAACCACTTTTTCACGGCAGCGGCGCGGTTCTGTGACAGCTTGATGTTGTAGTCGTGCGTCCCTTTGCCGTCCGTGTAGCCCTCAATCAAGAGCGGCGCATCAGGGTATCCGGCCACCACCTGGCCCACTTTCTTCAAGGTGTCGTTCGCTACGGGGCGCAGCGTGAACTTATCGAAGTCGAACAGCACGTCGGCGGCAAGTTCAACATGGATCTCCCCATCGGTCACCTTCGCGCCCAAATCTTTGAGCGTGGCATTCAACCCGGCAACCTTGCCACCTACCCCCAGGCCCAGGCCGTTGAGGTTCGTAACCGTTCCGTGGAGCGGTAGAACCGTCCCCATCGCTCCCGGTGGAACCGGGTCTTCAGCCCGATACTTCTGCGCCTCCGCCGTTTGCCGCAAGCTCAGTGCGACAATTGCTAAGGTCCCAATCAAAAACGCTCCTCCCGCTCCTTTGCGCATAGCAATCAACTCCTCACGGGGCCACTGGCGCATCTTCAAAAGGCATGAACCTTGGAATATAAACGGTGATTTTCTTTGAAGTCGCGGGCGGCGCTGGGAACTTGGCCCACTGCAAGCGCTGCTCCCCTGGATTCAGGTCACCCCACCACATATCCAGGACCCGGCCTCCAGCGGAATCGGTCAGGAAAGAATACTTCTTGTTTTCGGCCGGATCGGTATAGTAAACCTCGGGCCAGTCGAAGTTATAATTGATCCGCTTCGACGTGCTGGTATTGATCAGCCTCCAGCGGACCAGCAAGGCGTCTCCACTCGCCCTCTTCACCTCGAGCAAGTCGCAGCGCATTTCGGGGTCGTTGTTATATTGCGCGCTTGCAATCACTCCGCCTGGGACAGGCGTCGCAGCAGCAGGCGTCGCAGGCGCAGGTTCGGTAGAAGAATTTGCTGCTTCAGCCGCAGGCGCGGGAGCAACGGGTTGAGCCGTTGCCGGCGCAATTTGCGCGGCAGCAGACTCTTGCAACAAATCGATCCGCCCTGGTTGTCCCTCTACTTCGACCTGCAGAGTCTCGAATTGCCAGAGGCCCGCACCCTTCTTGGCCTCCACGTAAACCTTGCCCTTCCCTTTGGGGCCGGAAACGGGAATGGCAAGGTTGGCGTCGCCGGAGTCCCCATTTACATTGACATTCCCCGAGATGAACCACCCCGGACTCACCGGATGGCCGATCTTGTCGGCCACTTGCGGGTCAGCCGCTACCCGCGCCATTGCCTGGGTGTAAGCGTCGCTGCTCTTCATGGAGCCGGCCACGAAGGCAAAAATGCCCCCGACAAACGCCACAATCAGCACGATTATGGTCATGCAACCGGTGGGGACGAACCATTTCCAGTTCCGTCCGAACCAACCCTTGCGGGGGGCGTCCGGCTGCATTGGTATGCCAGAAGATGTTCCCATTCTTTCCTCCTAGGTCCGTACTGAAGGCTTCGCGAGGACGCTTGCCAGTTCCTGCAACGAATTGAAGTCACGACCGGATAACGAGCCAAGGAACAGAGACAGACTCTCCCGTGGGCATTTGCCTTCCGCCGGATTCCGTTGGTCGGCTATAATGCGCAAAACAGCGGCAAAAGGGCTCACGTTTTCTGTATTTATTTTCCGAGAGGAGCTGAATGCGGAAGCAGGTGCCGTTCACTATGCGGTCGTGTTCGTCCCAGGGAACCCTTAGACGAAGCTGCGACTTGATCCGGCCGTAAATCGCCGAGTCCGCCTCCTGCTCATCGAGTCGAGCGACGCGCTTCAGATAAACGTCTCTGGAACTTTGCGGGATGATCCACGGGAATGGTGTGGGGCTGTATGACTCCATCGCATGAGACGACCGAGAATTCCAGTGCCCCGAGCGAGGCCGACAAGGGGTTAGCGTCAGCAGAATTGACATCGCTGCTGTATTCGGAGCTGCGCCGACTGGCCGGACATTACATGCAGCAGGAACGCAGTAACCATACGCTGCAAGCAACAGCGCTGGTTCACGAAGTGTACGTTCGCCTGGCCGAACTGCATGGGCCTCTCTGGAAGAATCGAAACGAGTTTATGGCGGCTGCGTCGCAGCAAATGCGGAGAATTCTGCTCGACTACAGCCGGCGCCACCAGTCCGCCAAGCGTGGTGGAAATACACCCCGCGTATTCCTGGAAGAAGTAATCGTCCCGAGCAAAGCGCGTCCTGCCGACGTAGTTGCCCTGGACGAGGCATTAGTGAAGCTGGCTGCCCTGGACGAGCAGCAGGCTCATCTGGTTGAGTTGCGCTTCTTCGGAGGACTCAGCATCGAAGAGGCGGCTGGAGTTCTGGAAATCTCTCCGGCAACGGTGAAGCGCCATTGGAACGTGGCGAAGGCGTGGCTGGCCAGGGAACTTGCAGGAGGGCAATAAGAAAATGCCCGAATGGGAAAGAGTCAGGGAGATATTGGCTCTCGCTCTGGAACAGGACTCCGACGTGCGGGCAACATTCATCCGCGACGCCTGCGGAACAGACAGAGCGCTGCGGGCCGAGATCGAATCTCTGGCCTCGCATTTCGAAGGTGCTGACAGCCTGCTCGAACACTCTCCGACGGCCAATCTGCTCTCTTTCGGGGTCGATGTCATGGCCGGGAAACGCATCGGAACCTGGCGCATCGTCCGGATGATCGGGCAGGGGGGCATGGCGGTCGTTTATCTTGCAGAACGGGACGACCCGGATTTTCGGAAAACAGTTGCCATCAAGATGGTCCGGCCAGGCCCCAACACGGAGGAGATCTACAGACGTTTTCGCAATGAGAGGCAGACTTTAGCGGCACTGGATCATCCTTACATTGTCCGTCTTCTCGACGGCGGGAGCTCCGCGGACGGCATACCCTACCTGGTGATGGACTATGTGGAGGGACTGCCTGTCAACCGATACTGCGACCAGCACGAACTCGCGATCGATAGACGCCTGGACCTGTTTCGAGACATCTGTTCTGCGGTGCATTACGCTCACGAAAAGCAGGTCATTCATCGCGACCTTAAGCCGGCAAACATTCTCGTAACGAACGAAGGGGTTCCCCGCCTGCTGGACTTCGGCATCGCCAAGCTCCTCAATCCCGATCTCCACCAAACGGAGCTTGTAACCCGAACCAGCATTCGGCCTATGACGCTGGAGTACGCCAGTCCGGAGCAGGTGCGAGGTCACCCCATCACCAGAGCCAGCGACACGTATTCGCTCGGCGTGCTCCTATACGAACTGCTGACCGGTTATCGCCCGTATCGCTGCGGCGAATCTCAGCTGGAACTGGAGCGGGCCATTTGCGACGATGAGTTGGAGAAGCCCAGCTCTGCCGTTACCAGGGCGGGAATTCCAGTGTCACGCGGGATTGATACCGCAATGACCCCGGAAATGGTGAGCAAGGCACGCGGTCTGGCTCGGGGTGAGTTGCGAAGGCGCCTACAGGGCGATCTGGACGCCATTGTGATGAAAGCCCTGCGTAAGGAGGCCCAGAGTCGTTATAGTTCGGCGAAGGCTCTGTCCGAGGATATCGAGCGGCTTCAAACAGGCAAGCGCGTAACGGCGCGCAACCTTACCGTTGCCTACCGTGGAGCGAGATTCCTGCGTCGTCATCGGGAATCGGCAGCTGCTATTGCGATCGCCCTCGTTGTGATCGGCGGCTTAGTCACCTGGGAAGAGCACCGAGCTTCCAGACAGGTGGTCAGCCAGCCCCAGCCGAACACCCCTCAGGTTCATGTACGTCCAGCACTAGCGATTCTGGGCTTCAACAATCTCTCAAACCGCGCAGATACTGCGTGGGTGTCGACTGCTCTCTCCGAGATGCTGGCAAGGCAACTCGCCGCGGGTGAGGAATTGCGGACGGTTCCGGGCGAGACGGTCGCGCGCACCAGGATCGATCTCGGCCTGTCCGACATGGAGAGCGTTTCGCATGAGGTGCTCGATCGAATTCGCAGGAACCTTGGCTCCGATTTCGTTGTATTGGGCTCCTACGCCGATTCGGGACGGCAGAGTGGAGGTCAGATTCGCCTGAATCTCAGACTCCAGAATGCGGTCACCAAAGATACGGTTGCCACCGTGTCCGAGATGGGCAATGAAGCGCAGCTTCTTGACCTCGTTTCTCGAACCGGGTCGCGGTTAAGGGAGCGTTTGGGCCTTTCGCGTGTCTCCGCACTCGAGGCGCAGGCGATTCAAGCGTCTGTAGCCTCGAATCCAGGGGCGATGCAACTTTACTCTCAGGGTCTGATCACGTTTCGTGCCTTTGATTCTCTGATCGCCCGAGACTTACTCGCTCGTGCTGTCACTGCGGACCCTTCGTTCCCCTTCGCTCATTCTGCGCTCGCCCTGGCATGGCAGGCTCTGGGGTACGACAACGAAACGCAGGCCGAGGCAAAACGGGCTTTGGATTTTGCGGGCGCCCTTTCGCGCGAAGATAACCTGATGCTGGAGGCTCGCTATTACGAAGCCAGCCGGAATTGGCCGAAGGCGATCGACACTTACAAAACCCTTTCTATTCTCTTCCCCGACAACCTGGACTATGGAATGGGTCTTGCTCGCGCGCAGAGCTCGAGCGGCAAAGGAAAAGAAGCACTGGCTACGCTCACAGAGCTGACGCGAGTGAGCACTTACGCCAAAGACGACCCTCAGGTGGATTTGGCATTGGCAGATGCTGCAGCCTCGACGGGAGACGACAAGCTGCGTCGCGACTCAGCCGACCGGGCTGCGGCGAAAGCCGATCATCAGGGCGCCAGACTCCTGGTGGCGCGTGCCCGCGCCACGGAGTGCCGGGCTCTCGCCAATCTGGGAGAGAACGATCGAGCGAACACGGCTTGCGGCGAAGCTCGACGGATCTATGCCGACGCCGGGGACCGCGGTGGGCTTGCGCGGGCTCTTCACGCCTCAGCCGAAATTCCTCTCAATCAGGGAGACTACGCGACCGCCGAGCAGCTTTATCGACAGGCGCTGGCGATTCTGGAGCGAATTGGCGACAAGACGTCGATGGGAAGTGAACTGGTCAACCTTGGTGTGATTTTTGTCAGACGAGGAGACTTTGTTCATGGGCGCAGCATGTACGCTCGTGCGCTTAGAAGCTATCAGGAGTCTGGAGACAAGAACGGAATCGTTGTAGTAACGGGCAATACAGGGAGTCTTCTCCGCGCCGAGGGCCGGATGTCGGAAGCGCTCGCTAGTTATGAGACGGCTTTGAAGTTATCGACGGAGTTAGGGCATAGG
>Ga0187851_10003696_pt1 | contig 12751 bp, 7 predicted proteins | sample June2016WEW_6_10_FD_132997 | JGI IMG/M metagenome (GOLD analysis project Ga0187851, IMG submission 132997) | Peatland microbial communities from SPRUCE experiment site at the Marcell Experimental Forest, Minnesota, USA - June2016WEW_6_10 | ecosystem: Environmental > Terrestrial > Soil > Wetlands...
CGCAATCAGCGCCGCATAGAGCGGATGCTTTTCCGGGCCTGTGACCGTGATCTTGCCGAACAGAGGAAACTTCACGCCGAAGTTCAACGCGCAGAAGCTCTGAATCTCGTCATTTGTGCCCGGCTCCTGACCTTTGAAATCGTTGGCGGGAAATCCCGCGATCACCAGGCCTTGGGATTCCATCCGCTCGTAGAGTTTTTCCAGTCCCTCATACTGCGGCGTCAGCCCGCACTTTGAGGCGACGTTGACCACGAGGAGAACTTTGCCCTTGAACTCGCTGAGCGATGTGGCCTCGCCATTGATTTTTTCGACGGGAATCTCGTAGATGGAAGCAGACATGAAGAACTCTCCTTCTTGTCCTTATCCTATCGAAACCGCTTCCTGATCCCTCTCCTCTGATCTCTAGTCTCTGCTCTCCGATCCTGCTCCCTCGTTCCCTTGGTCCCTTGTTCCCTGTTTCTATTGCACCAGCTTGATCGGCGCCTTCCAGAATGCCGCCTTCTGCGTCGAAGGATCGAGGATCGTGACCTGGCAGTCGTACTCGCCGCGCGGCAGCGAGTCGACGCCCAGGTCGAAGGTCAAGGGCATTGTGCCCAGCCGGCTCGTGGCGTTCGGAGAGATCGATTTTGGCGGTGTCTCAAAGAGCTTCGTTCCACCCTTGTAAAGGCTGACAAATGCAAACAGCGGCTGTGGCCGTGTGTTCGACGCTGCTTGTCCACCGGAGGGAGCGCTGGTTGGCTGCGCAGACGCGGAAGTTTGCTGTTTGTAGGCCTGGAAGTACACGTAAATCTGCTTTCCCGAACCAAAGACGCGAGTCACGCTGGGAATGAATTTCTTGCCATCCTGCACCAGCGGATTGACCGCCTCGTCTTTGGCCCGGTCTTTGGCCTTCGCCGCGTCATAAATTGCGCTCTTCAGATCCACGCGCTGGCTGCTTAGAACCACGGCGCTCAAGGGAATGCGCTTCTCTTCTTTGTTCAGGTTGGGAATCACAAACGTCGCCTGATAGGTGCCGATCCGGCCCGTCTCATCGTCGCGGGCGAGGAACTTGATCGAATACTTGCCGGGAAGCAGCGTAAATCCTGTGTCGTATTCAATCGGACGCTTAGCCAGTTCCTGCGCCGTGGCGTCGGACAACTTGATGTTGACGTTGTCACGCACATTCGAAACCGTCGACCCGCCGACAAGATCTTTGATCTCGCCGACAAAATCGATCAGCGTATGCTCAGCGCCGCCGCGTTTGGCCAGGGCCAGCTCGCGGCCGGGAATCTTCACAACGATCGGAACGAAATATTCGGCGCGATTCAACTGGAAGTAGTCGATTTCCATCGCAATGGTCAGATCCGTGATTGGATCCTCGAGCATTAATGCGTCTTCAAGCTGGCGTTCGCGGTCGACGTCGTTGAACTTGCTGAAGACCTTGTCGGCGAAGTAGCCCTGCCGGTATTCGAGTTTTGCGTCCTGGTTCCCATTGAGCGAAATGCGAATGCGCCGGAACTTCCCGTTCGGGTCAGTATTCGTGGTGTAGTAGCCGAGAATGTAGTAATCCGAAATCGCCTGCTGGGCCTGCTCGATGCCGCGCGAAAGATCGTTGTTATCGAGAAACGCCTTGCCACCTGTGTCGCCGGCCAGCGAATAGAGCGTGTCCTGCGACCGCTGAAAGTTTGACGTGACCATCGACGCCGCCGCACCCGTGTACAGGCCCTGGTTGCCCGGCGAGCCTTGCGTGGCATCGCCCAACGGAGCACTTGCCACCAGCCCGCGTGCGTCAACTGTCCAGATCGACACGCCGGCCTTAATCGCGGCATCCGTTGTGGCGTGCATCTGCGCCTGGTTGTCGATGCCGTTCAGGCGCAGCCCACTGGCAAAATAGATGAGCGCTTTCTTCTCATTCACGTGCCCCAGCATGGTGGCCGCCGTCTGCAGCGCAGACAGCTGGCGGTCGGTGTTGAAGACGTTGAACTCGCTGTCGTCCTGACCGAAGGCTGCGCCCGTGTCGGTGCTGCTGGCGTCGTCGGTCGAATCCGCGGAGCCCTGTCCCTCACCCACCACCATCGTCTCCAGAATGCTGAGCAGCCGGTTGCGATCGGAGGTAAAGTCCTGCAGAATCTGCACCGCGCCGCCGTTGTAGCGCATGATCGACACCAGATCGACAGTCGTCAGCTGAGTGCGCACAAACTGCTCGGCCGCCGTCAGCGCGCGCATCTCATCGGGCGGAGGCAGCGAAGTCATGTCGAAGTAAAGCGCCAGAAGTCGATGATTCTTGTAGCGCTCGTCCTCCATGTTCTCCGGCGCAATCTGGGAAAGCGCCAACCGGTTATACACCTTCACGTCTTCAGTCGCCGGCGTTTCCGGCGGCAGCGGCTTGGCAATCTCAACCAGGTCCTGCGGCTCGCAATAGCGGATCGTCTGCGCAGCACCGTCCTCGGTCAGCGTGAAGTCTTTCGCCGTGAGCCCGCGAACGACGTTGCCCTGCTTGTCTTTGACCTCAACAGCCTCAATCACCAGCTGCGATTTCACCGTGAGTGTAAAGCTCTGCGTGTCGCCCGGCCCCTTGTTCTGGCCCACCTGTTGCGCAACCGGGCTCGCAGCCGCTGCCGCCAACAAAAGCGCGAGAACGCCTGGAGTGCGCATCATCAGAACCTCAAATGAAACGTGGTTTGCAGCACGCGCATGCCGCCCGGCGCCAGCGGCAGGCCGAACTGCGTGCTCGATACGTAGTTGTTCCAGCTCGGGAATGCCGGGTGGTTCAGTGTATTGGTCGCATTCACGGCCACGTCGAGATAGAGTTTTCCATGCGGACGGAACGTCCGCGCCAGTTGGCTGCTCAGCGTGAGTTGATCCGGGCCGGTTATTGAATCTCTGCCCGCCGTGCCCCACTGCCCGGCTGCAGGCGCTGCAAACGCAGAGGGATTCAAGTGAACCTTACTAGTTGTGCCGGCGCCCGCGGCCGAGTTGTAAATCGGCGCGCCGGTCAGGTCAGGACGGATGATCCCGGTGAACCCTGTTCCCGGAACCGCAGCTGGATAAATCGGCGTCTCCGGAAGCCCCGATCCATAACTCAAATTGCTTTGCACCGTCCATTCCTTCAGCGCCCGGCCGCGCCAGCCGCCCAGCAACGTCCCGCCTTCCAGTCCCTGCCCGCTTGTATATTGCCCTTGCACGCTGAGCAGGTGTCTTTGATCGAAACTCGAGAGCGAACGCTCGGCCCGAGGATTGAGCCAGTTCTGGGCAACCGCAGCATTGGGCGTCGTCAGGCTCGCCGACTGCGCCTGCCCGCTGGTGCTCGCCGTGGCGTGGCCCTGGCCGCCGAGATAGGCATCGTCGTCGATCGACTTGGCGTATGTATATGTCAGCGACGCGGCAAATCCGCTGCGCAGCCTGCGCCGCAGTTGCAACTGTCCGGCATTGCGAATCGAATTTCCGCCCGAGCGCTCGTAAATGAACCCCGATGGGCAACTCGGGCACGGATTTGCCTCGCCCAGCGGATAGCTATTGGGCAGAACCTCCTGCGGGCCGTGCGTGCCCTTCGTACCCAGATACATCGCCGTCATCTGCATAGCAAACGGCAGATCGCGCTGCACGCCTAGGTTCCATGATTGCGCATAGCCAATGCGAAAATCTGGGTCGATCCCAAACACATCGCTCGTCACCGATGAACATGGCGCGAACCCGTTGGCCAATGTCAGGGGACACGCCGCGCTGTTCTGGGCGGTCACGCTCTTTGAAAGCGGAGCCTGCTGCGCCATCTGCAGCACGATCCCCTGATACACGGAGGTGTCGGGATAGATTCCGTAACCGCCGCGGATCACGATGGTCGATGCGGGAATAGGCCGCCAGGTGATGCCGACGCGCGGCTGAAACATCTTTTTGTCGGGCCGGATGAGCGATGGCGGAAAACGCCGCCCGCTCATTGACCCGACGGGATCGCTGCCGAGCACCGGCGCCACTGCCGTGAACCCGCTCGCGGCATCGATATTCACCAACCGGCCAAACAGCTCTGTCATCGGCGCGCTGTAGTCCCAACGCGCGCCCGCATTGATGGTCAGGATCGGCAGAACGCGCCAATCGTCGGTGAAGTAGAGCGAGTACACCGTCTCGCGAAAGTACTTGTCCGCATTTCCAAATGCGATGCTGCTGGTGTCGGGAATGCCGATCAGGAAATCCGCCAGATCCGATCCGCTGGTCAGGCCTCCTGCCGCGTTTTGCGCCGCGCCAGCGGTCGCTGCTCCAGTGAATCCAAACGTTCCGCGCGGATTTTCCTGCGACAGCTCGTTGTACTCCTGTTTGCGGAACTCGCCGCCGATGGTGACGTTGTGCTTGCCGCGATAAATCAGCGTTGAGGCTGTCAACGAGTCTGCCCGGTTGCGATTGAATGCGCTGTTGCTGTCGCTTAACCCGGCAAAGCCCGAAGAGAACTCGAGCGCCGGTGGACCCCAATCGGCGGGGTCCTGAAGATTGCCCGGGGTCTGAAGGTTCTGCAAACTTCCCGCCGGGATTCCTGCCAGCCCCGATACATTCACACGATTTGCAAAGTTGGGCGTGATCTCAGTGCGAAGGCGGCTGAATGCATAATTCGTAAACAGGAAAATCCGCGGCTTCAGCCGGTGCGACCAGTGCACATTCGCATTGATGCCCAGCGTGCCGTTGTGATCGACAAATCCAAACAGGTTCACGCTGTCTGCCCGCGTGCTCTGCAGATTGAAGTTTCCGTACAGCTCGTCGCGCCGCCCAATCGTCTTGTCGAGCCGGAACTGCGGATTGTCCTGGTGCGCATCGTTCAGCACCGGCGCCTGGTAGTTATACCCCGACGCGCTGGAGATATTCGGACTCGGCTGGGGATACAGCGCCAGCAGCGCTTTGGCCCGCGCGCTCACCGGAACCTGGTTATTCGAGTAAGGCATGCCGGTCGCCGGGTTATAGATCGTCACCGGCTGGCCCAGAACATTCACCAGCCCGGCAAGGTCGCCTCTTTGCTCTTCAGGCGTTGGCACCAGTCCCGTGTTGATCGCAGCGCTCGAGTTGCGGGTCCACTGATACGAGACGGTGAAGTTCGGCCCGCGCGGCATCAGATGGGGAATCTTGAACAATCCCTGTAAGATGGCGAATCCGGTGAAATTGTTGTAGGCGGGCTTCGAAGCCTCGATGCCGCTCAGAGAAAATGGCCGTGCATGGAGCGCCGAGTTATCTTCGTTCACGACAAATCCGCCGGTGTACAGCCCCTTGCTTCCCGAACGTGTATTGCCGAAGGCCGCACTGGTTGCGTAGGGCGAAGTCGCGGCGTTGTTCACGCTTCCCTGCACCAGGAAACCGTCGGCGCTTTGTTCGTTCTCCTCCGGCGCCTTGGGAATCTCCGTCGGGGCACTGTTGCCATTGCCCTGCGCGGCCTGTTGACCTTCAGGTTTTTTCTGGAGCGCTGGGCGCGGCGCCCGCGGCAGCTCAAGAATGGGCGTTGCAGTCTGCGATTGCGCAAGCAGCCTGTCCGCCGGCAGCAGCTTCATCTCCCACGCGCCCGCCGGCAGGTTCGCGGCCACCGTCACCTCGGCATGGACTTTCTCGAAGCACTGCATCTCGATGTCGATCGTCCACGTGCCGTCGGCCAAATCGTCGAACTGGTACTCTCCGCCCTGGTCCGTCACCGCTGTCAGCGTCTTCGCGTCGTGCGTTGCGGTTACCGTCGCCCCAGGAAGCGGCAATCCTCCGAAGGTCACGACGCCACGATAGGGCGATGCTGCAGCGAACGCCGCACATGCCATCAATGCCGCGACACAAGCGAGTTGCCGGACTCTACGCATCCATCGCCCTTGTTCCCTTGCCCCTTGGTCTCTTGATCCCTGTTTCTCTCAATTCGCCGACGGCTGCTCGATATGATCGATCACCACCACATCCGTCGGTTCTTTCTCTGCCACGAGCTTCAATCCGAGTTGTTCCTGCACGGCCGTAAAGAGCGACGGTCCCACGGGCTCCTGCGTTTGGGCGCCGTCTGGCGGTGGCCCTCCGCTTGGCGGCCTCATCATCGGACTCATGCCCACGGAGTCCGGCATAAACGAAAGCGTGAAATCGTATTTCGCGGTCAGTCCTGTCTTGTCCACGACGGTGGCGCCAATCTGCTGCGAAATGATTTGCGACAGAGACGTCATCGACGACCCGCGCGCGTCCAACATCATTCCCTGCGTGGACATGTGCATCAACGTCCTCGGCCCCCCCGGGGGACCTCCGCCGGGCGGGAGCGATGCCGCGCCGCCTGGCGCGCTGCTCGCGCCGGGAGGCAGCAGGGGAGGCGGAGGAGACGGACCCGCACCGCTCTCTGCCGGCGTCGACTCCTTCAGCTTCGGCCCGCCCTTTGCCACCACCAGCGTGTACACCTGCAATTCCCGCGTCTCATGGTGATACTTCAGCCCAAAGCGGTCCTCGAGAACCGGTAACAACATATCCGAACGCTGTCGCATGCTGAGCGCTTTCAGTTTCGACGCATCTTCGGGCGCTACCTTGGCATTGATGTCAAAGCGAGCCGATCCCGTCCAATCGGGCTCGTTCACGATGCGGTCTTCCGACAATCCTAACGCCTGCCGAACGAGCATCTGCAGAGGCACTCCATCAGCCTGGAACCCGTCTGGAGTGGTAGAAATCCCAATCCGCGCCATTCCCATTGCTTCGTCTTTGTGCGTCTTGATCGACACGACATCGAACGCAGGCAGCGTCGCCTCCGCGACCGATTGCTCAACGGGAGCAGCCGACTGCGCCGCTGCCTCCGCCTGTCCACGCAAACCCCACACCGTCAGGGCCGCGCACGTGCAAGCGATCGCCAAACGTCGCTGGGCTCTGAAGCGAGGGCGCAGAACGGTATCGCTCATTTTCAGTTTCGCTCCGTCTTAAGATTTGGCGTCCAGTGTGCGCGGTCTATGCACCGGCGCTTAAATCGCGTCAGGGAGAGGTCAAATGATAGACGCCGGAGGCATGCTCCAAGCTAGCCCAACAGCGCATTTTCGCGCCGTATCCCAGCCCTTCCGTCCCGGGCTCCTCGGACCCTTGCTCCGGTTTTCTGATCCCTGACAACTGCTCTTAGTTCGCCGCCGGTTTCTCCACGTGGTCGATCACGATCACGTCGTCCATTGCTTTGCCCGCCTCCATCTTCAGTCCCAATGTTTCCGGCATCGCCGTGTACAGGCTCGGCGGCGCGTTGGGATCGGAGCCTGCGCCCGGCGGGGTCACGGCGCCCACGCCGCGAAATTGCGCGAACTGCGAGTCGTCTGGCGTCCACTTCAGCGTGAAGTCATACTTGTCGGTCAGCCCTGTGTGGTCGACCACCGGCTTGTCCATCACACCAGACTGCATCCAGCTCGCAAACTCTTTCATATTCATGTTTCGAACTATGAGGTCGCCCAGGCCCCTGAATCCGAAGCCCTGAGGATCGTTTGGACCCGCCGTTGTTGTTTTCATCTTCGGTCCGCCCGGCGCAACCGTCACGATGTACACCGGCAACTCCCGCTGCTCATGGTGGAACTTCAGAGCGAACCTGTCGGGCAAGAGTTTCTGCACCATCTCTTCCATCTGGTGCAGACTCGGCTGGCCCTCCACATCCGGCTTTCCGTCAATGTCAAACAGATCGGTTCCAAACCAATCGGGCGCTCCCACAATCTGCTTAGTGTGCATCCCGTAGGCAAACGCAACCAGGTCGTTCATATTCGTATTGAACGTCCTGAAGTGCGTTCCCTGGAACCCGAAGCCTTTGCCCTGCGCGCCGGGCTGGCTCGGCTTCACGGTCACAACGTCGAATCCAGGGTTGGCATCCGCGGCCATCGGCTTGACCGGCTCGGGAATGGGCCATGCCGCCTCCGGCGTGGTGCGCTCCAGATTCAGCGCCAGCGGATTTGGCCCCTGCGTCCACGTCCCATTGATGGTTTTGCCGTCGGCGCTCATCTTGCCTTCATACTTGCCGCCGATGGCGTCGACTCCGAACGTCACGTTGCCGTTTTCGAGTGTGGTTTTCGTGCCAGCAATGGGCTGTCCGCCCTGGTCGATGCTGTAGAACGCTGTTTTATAGCCGGCGGCATCGGCCTTGCTCACTTTGATCTCGATGCGGAGATCTCGATTGGCCTGGGGAATGTGAAGCGTCCCCTGCCACACGCCGACGAGGTCCGTGGGAGACGCCGGCGACGCAGCCGGCGCGCTCTGCGCCGCCGCCGCCGGAGCCTGCGCATTAAGACAAGTCGTGTCTGCCATGAGCAGTGCGGCCATCGCCACACCCGCCAAACTCACTCGCCAAGACGCCGCTCTACAGGTCGAGTGCCAATTACGCCGCACGTATTTCACGATCATCGAGAACCTATCCTTTTCCGCGCTCATCCCTCAAGACAGGGAGCGACTCTACCCCAAGTTTTTCATGGAAATGACGAGAATACACAATTAAGACGGTTCTACGTCTTTTTTGTTCGCCCGGTTCACTATCTTTTTGTCATCAGTTTCCCGCACCGTCACCTCCGCTCTGCTAATTTGCTGACGGCTGCTCCACGTGGTCGATGACCAGCACTTCAACCGGCGCTTTTTGGGGTTTAAGTTTGAGACCGAGTTGTTCCTGGATCGCCGTGAAAAGCATCGGCCGGTTATCATCCAGCTGAATCGCACCTGGAGACGTCTGGTTCCCGCTGGCGGGAGCGGAAGGGGCTTCTACCGGATTCCATTTCAGCGTGAAATCATAGCTGCCTTGAAGATCGGTTGCATCAACCACTATGCGGCCGCTTGCATCCGGCCTTCCCGAAAGCCAGCCGGCAAAAAACGGCATCGAGACCGAGGCCGCCTTCAGGTCCCCACTGGAAGTAAAGTTCAGCTGCGGGAGTTGCGGCCTTTGCTGCTCGGGCGATATCGACGTCGGGGCCATCCTCGGGCCATTCCTGGCCACCACCAATGCGTAAACCTGAAGCTCCTGCGTCTCAATCTTCACTCTCATCTCAAACCGGTCGGACAACAGCGATTGGACCATCAGTCGATACTGTTCAAACCTCTGGTCGGGGAGAAGCTTCTTCATCGCTTCAACCTCCGAATCGCCAATTTTCGCATCAATATCAAACCTCGCCGAACCGGCCCAACTCGGCATATTCACTACCTGGTGCTCCGATTTCACGTTGTAGGCGAACTGGATAAGCCGGTCCAGCGGTGCATTCTGCGCGATGAACCTATCCGGTTGCAGCCGGAAAGAAAACACCTCAGCGGCAAGGGTCTGCTTGACCGAGGCTACTTCGAACGCCGGCGCCGTCCCGCCGTCGGGATCCAACAAACGTACCTCGGCCCTCTCTGTCTGGCCCAACGCGGCCGCCGTACCCACGGTGAGCGCAATCCAAACCAGCCAAATGCTCAGCTTGCCCGCTTGTGTGCGCATCCTTATCTGGAACCTCCGGGAAAGTGCCGTCGTCCGGCGCACGGGCCGCTTCATTGCGACTTATCTTCTTAGACACTCACCCGCATCCAATTGTTCCCGAGCGGCGTCTGGACTCGTCGCGTCCGCAATGCCGGTATCATGAAAACAAGGGAAACGATGGAAAGCCAACCGGATGCCCCGGCGGAGGAGAACGCCGGCAACACCAATCCAGTCACCATTGGCGTTCTCGCGTTGCAGGGCGACTACGAGGCGCACGCGCGCGCTTTCAGGCAGTTGGGGGCGCGAACCGTACTGGTGCGAAAGGCGGAGGATCTGAAAGGTCCAGACGGGCGCGGACTCGACGGGCTCGTCCTGCCCGGCGGCGAAACCACCACCATGCTCAAATTCCTCGAGCAGAATGGGTTCTTCGGCGCGCTGGAAAAGTTCGCTTCGTCGACTCCCACCTTCGCCACCTGCGCCGGCTGCATTTTGCTGGCGCGCGAGGTGCTCCATCCCGGGCAGCGCAGTCTGGGTGTGCTCGACGCCACGGTCGAACGCAATGCCTACGGGCGGCAGATCGACTCGACCATCCTGACGGCAGAGACACAGCTGCCCGGCGGCCCGCTGGAGATGGTGTTTATTCGCTCGCCGCGCATCACGCGCGTCGGGGAGGGCGTCGAGGTGCTCGCCCGGCGCGACGGCTTCCCCACTCTCGTGCGCCAGGGACATCTTTTAGTGGCGACGTTCCACCCCGAGATGAGCTCGGACACGCGCGTCCAGCGGCTGTTCCTCGACATGGTCGCGGGGAACAAGTGACCTCAACGCATATGTAATGGTGTGGGCGACATGCCGGCGAGGGGCTGAACGGCGTCTGTGCCGGACGAATCGACTGGCCGAGAACTTGCTCACTGCTTTCGCTGCGCAACCCATGTACCGTCGGAGCGGCCTTCCACGCGCATGCGCCCCTTGCCGGAGTCGCCATCGATCCAGCCGGCGAGAGTTGTGTTGGCTGGTCCCGGAGCTCCCAAACGGCTGTCCGGCGGCCACTCGCCGACAAACGAGAGTTCTACATAGCCGTTCCGCCAGGTGCCAGCGATCGGGCGGCCCTCTCCCAGCGGACCCGACCACGCCCCACTGACCTTGTCTCCGTCGCGATGCAATTCCATAGTGGCATCCATTCCACTGACGTCATTCGAATACCGCATCTGCCACGAACCGGCCACGTCGGATCCGTTCTTCAGGTTCTGCGGCACAGCGGGTATTATGCGCAGGTTAGAAAAATAGGCCTCCTCGTTGGTAAATCCCCAAAGCCCGATGGCGCCATGCAAATCCTCGCCCTTCAGACCGTCTACCACCAGGCTCGGTTTGGTTGATCCGTTCAGATAGAGTTTGGCGCTACGCCCTGCTACTTCGATCCGCACCCTGGTCCAGGTCTCCATCGCCAGCTCCGCATGAGACTCGTAGACCCACGGCCATTCCCGGCGCAGGCGATACCATCCGAAGTCCGGCTCGGAGGCATACTGGACTGCATGGTTTCGCATTGCCTGGTCCTCGGCCCCCGAGTTTCCCGGTCTCAGGTAGAACAATTCGTAATGGGATGCGTCCGGCCGGGTACGAAAGGCAATCCCCACAAACCCCGGGTACCTGACACCCGGCGGCACCGTGACCTTCAGTGCGATATCCGCCTCGATGACTCCATCCTGGAAATCGACCCCTGGCAGCAGCGCCAGACCGTCCCGGTCATCTCCATCCATTGTGAGCCGGACACAGTCGCGGCCAAGGTATTTCACCGCTTCCGTCTTCACATTGGGCGCAATTAGGCCGATGGGATTGCGAAGAGGAAAGGTTTGCACGCGCGCGGGCGGCTGTGCCAACAGGCAACTGGCAGTTAGTAGAGTTACAACACTGTAAGTCGGCCAACGTATTGGCATGATCCATCCTTTGTGGACTGCGCGCCTGAGTGCGATTCTCGTAGACCGGTCAACTGGGATTTCGTGACAGAGCCACAATCGGCTCATTCGTCTCGAATCTTGGAAATGCCGTTTGCTCCAGGTGCGAGATGGTTACTCTCGCTGGATATCTCCGTCCGCGATTCGCAGTCTAAGGCGCCTGATAGGGCGGGTCAACGCATTCCCGGCGGGAATGTGACGGGGGGGCGGAATGTTGTGACGAATGGTAAGCGAGGAGGCCCTTCCGCAACGCGGAGCGAGAGCCGGCAAGCGGTTTTCTCAAAACCGCTGCGAACTGTTTGCCTCTCGAATTCGGTGACGACGCCGTCACCTACCGTCCTCGTCCTTCGTCGGGCCCAGGTTGGCACGCGCTGCGTAGCAGGCATCCGCATCGAAAGCCGTCAGAAATCCGCCGCCATCTTTGGCCGTATTTTCGTAGCACAGTTGCGCCGGGATTTTGGCAGCGTGATTGGCTGTATTGGCGATGCAATTCGTGGTGCAGGTTACGTCGGGGCCGATGGCAGGCCAGATCACGTTGCTAAACCATGATGGCTTGCCAGCGAGATAAAACGAAGCCGGCAGAATGTGACTGGGATGAGCCAGGCCCGGAAATGCCGGGTCCGTGCTCGCTGTTTCGTCGCCGGTACATTCAGAGTTGCCCACTCCCGAGTTTGTGCACCAGCGTACGCCGTTTGTTCCACCGTTGGCCAGATAAGTCACCGCGTCCCAGTTCCCCCATCGCATCAGGCTGCTTTCAGTCACGGTGTCGTACGGATTTTTCGAGTCAATTCCGTTCTGGCAACTTCCCCAAAAACCTAGATCGAATTCGAAGTTATCGGTCGGACTCCGGTCCACATCGTCACAGCGGTAACGAGTGTGATAGGCCGGGTCCCCGATGACGTTTCCGACGATGTTCATGTAGTGATTATCGCCATTGACTTTGATAGCTACGCGGTAGCTGGTCTTATTGAGACTATGCCCTGAAGCGAGATTGCGGAAGGCGGTGTTATGGGACGACGACCCCCAAACGTTGTCGTACATGATTTCGTCCAATACATTGCCCTCGTAGAGCTGAAGATAATTGTGCGCCAGATGAGGCTCGAAGCTGCCGAATTGAGGTCCTGGTGCTGTGTTAAGGACATAATTGTATCCGGCAACCAAAGCGTACGAAGTCTCCGGCAGGAGACTGGCAGTGATGCCGAAGAAGATATTGTTTTCCACTTTCGCGAAAGACGTGGATATCAGCTCGATTCCGTACTGAGTCGGCCCTCCCTGAGTGTTATGTGCGGAAAAGTAACTGTCGCGCACTTCATCGTGCATGCCCCATAAGAAGAACACCGCAGTTCGGCCGAGGTTTGTCACCGTAACATTCTTGGCCCAGCAGTAGTCGCAATAGCCCATGCTGATGGCAAAGTTGTTGGAATTGGCGTTGACCTGCAGGTCCTCA
>Ga0187851_10003697_pt1 | contig 12747 bp, 10 predicted proteins | sample June2016WEW_6_10_FD_132997 | JGI IMG/M metagenome (GOLD analysis project Ga0187851, IMG submission 132997) | Peatland microbial communities from SPRUCE experiment site at the Marcell Experimental Forest, Minnesota, USA - June2016WEW_6_10 | ecosystem: Environmental > Terrestrial > Soil >...
AATACTGCCCGAAAATCGGCAGAGCGGAGATACACAATGCGAGCGCGAGCTTCATGGCCGCCGATTGTAGCAAGAGGCGTGGGAATGGATTCAAAGGGTGTGAGAAAGAGGTTGGCAGGCGAAAGCGCCTGCCCCACAAGGATTGAAGTCCTTGGACAGCACGGTGGGACAGGCGCTTCCGCCTGTCAATTCAACTCTGCGGCGCGGGGGGCTGGGCCCAGGCGGGCAGTTTACCGGCGCGGATCAGGGCTATGTCCGCCAGTGTGCGGCCGCGGTCGGCAACGGTGATGCGGGCGTACTTCTCGAGGAACGCGAGCACCGCGTCGCGTTCGCCGGCCTGCAGCAGCGCCGAGGCCAGGGTGGCGGGGAAATGCCAGTTCATGGTCCACGGCCTTGCATTGGCGATGGGATATTTCAGCGCGTCGGTGGCGGGAGCGTCGGCGGCTTTCATGAGGTACGCGGAGGCCGTCTTGGCGTCGCCGTTCTTGATGGCAGCCATGCCGAGAACCATATTGGCGTTGAAGAAAGCCGTGCCGTAATCGGGGTGATTGCGCGCCTGGGGCGCAATGTCGAGCGCTTCCTGCGCGTACTTCCCGGCTTGCTGCCAATTGGTCTTGGCGTTGGCGGCATCGTTCCGCACGAGGTCGGCGTTTAGACCCTTTTCGCCGGCGGGAAGGGAGCGGATGTGGAGTTCGGCGCGAATGGCCTGGTCGCCTTCGGCAATCGCCAGTAGGGCCAGCTCGCGGAAGCGGTCACCAACGGGGAGAGACTGGATGGCCTGATGGCGCGATTCGAAGGAGCCGTGCCACACCGCCTCGGGCAGGCTCGAAATCAACTCCTGGTCGGCGGCCACGTTCAGGATCTGGCGGGCCCAGGTGGAATCGGGCTGGAGTTCGAGCGCGCGGTGAACCAGGGTCTTACCGAATGCGATGGGGTCGTAGTCCGGGCCGTGTTCACGGTTCTGCATGCCAGCGAGGAAGCTGGCGGTGGACAGCAACAAAGAGACGTCCTTCGATTGCTCCAGCTTCCGGCGCACCTCGACCGCGAAAGCATTGTGCGGGTCCAAGCCCCCTCGCGCCTGAGCATTGAAGGCGCCGAGCGGGCCGCTGTCCGGGGGGCGGACCGCTGCACGGACAAGAGACCGCCATAGAAATTCCCGAGGCGCACGGTCCAGGGGGCCATTGTGTCAAGCGTTTCCCCCTTGGGGTCGGCCGCCTGGCCGCGCAGAAGCGTCTTTTCAGCCAACGGCTTGTCGATCAAATTGAAGAACTCGAAGGCGTTGGCGTAGACGGCGGCGGGGCGGCCATCGCGATTGGCCTGCTCCATCCATAGCTTCCGGGCGCGTTCCACATTGGCGGGATCGGGGCTCGGATCGTAGGGCGAGGGGAACACCAGACGGCTCCATTTGGCGGTGTCGGGATCTTCGGGATGATGCTCGATCAACCAGAAAGCGTGGGGCAGGCCGGCGGCAACGGTGGCTTTGAGCGCCACGGGATCGATGGGGGGCGCGGCAGGCGAAGTTCGCATAAGTAGGCCGTAGAGCTTGGCGAAGTAGAAATCCAGCAGCTTCTTGCGGGCGTCGAAATCGTCGGGGTTCTGGCGCACGGTCGCTTCGAGGGCGGCGGCTTGGTCGGCGGTCATGGCGCGGGCGGCGGCTTCGCGGTCCTCGTAGGCCTTGCGCCGCGCGGCGTAGCGGGCATTGCTTTGGCTAGCTTCGCGGGCACGCTGCTCCGCTTGCGCCACCAGCGAAGCATCGGACTGCTGGCGGCAGGCGGCGGCCAGGAAAATGGCGGCGGCGCAGGCTACGGCCACGGCGGCTTTGCGGAATGGCGAGGTGCGGCAGGCCAGGTCGCCGCGCAGGATGCGGTCGATGCGGTGTTCCAGGGCCGCTCCATCCATGGCGACGCCTTGCCAGGCGAGACGGCCGCCGCGGCGGCGCACGGCAGCGGCCATGTCGAGCAGGACCTCCGCGTAGGCTTGGGTTTGGCCCACAGCGGCGACGGCGGCTTCATCGCAAGCCTGCTCGGCGGTGGCGGCGAGCTGGCGCTCCAGCCACCAGGCCAAGGGATGGAACCAGAAGAGGCAGCGATTCAGGCTGGCGGCGAAGGCGACGAGCGGATCGTGGCGGCGGACGTGGGCGCTTTCGTGGGCCAGCACGGCTTGCAGCTTGGCCTCAGGCCAGGTTGGCCACGCGGCGGGCAGAACGATGCGCGGCGAGAAGACGCCCAGCGTCAAGGGAACCGCTACGGCGGGGGATTGGGAGAAGCCCGGCAGGGCGGAGTTGGCGGGCTGTCCGAGCAGACGCCTGGCAGCGCGCCAACCGATCAGCAGACGGGTCATTTGGAAGAGGACTCCGAGCACGTACAGCGTCAGGGCGGCGATGGGCCAAATGGGAGCGCGGGAGGGTGGGGCGGGCTCGGCCGGCCGCTCCGTTACAGTCACGGTTGTTGGTGCGCTGGTTACCGGGACGGGAGCGAGCATCGGGGGCGCGGGCTCATTCGCCGGCTGCACGGCGATGGAGTGCATCGCAATGGGAAAGCGAACTTCCGGGGTCAGGCGCGGCAACAGGGGCATCACGAGCATGGCCAACAAGACCGCGGTCCAGGCGGCGTGGCGCACGGCGGCGGAGCGCACTCGCGCCAGCGCGAGGATGACGCCGACGCAGCCGGCCAGCGCGGCGGCCCGGATGGAGGCTTCCAGGGCAAGCTGCAAAAGGGAGTTCATTTCCGGCTCCTTACTTTGCGGGCCAAGCGTTCGAGTTGTTCCACGGAGAGCACTTGTTCATCCACCATACCGGTAAGGAACTGTTCGGCCGAGCCGGCCCAGAAGCGGTCGATGATGCCGCGCACGGCGCTGGCGCCGACGCTGCCGGAGGGAGCGGTAGCGCGGTAGACGAAGGTCTTTCCGTGGAGTGCGTGGGTGAGGTAGCCCTGCGATTCCAGGCGGCGCAGAAGGGTGCGTACGCTGGAGTCCTTGAGCGGATGCGCCTGCGCCAGCGCCTCGCGGACCTGTTCGGCATTGGCCGAGCCGGTGGACCAGATGAAATCGAGGATGGCTTTTTGCAGGGTGGTGAGGGGCTTGGATGATACGTTACTTCTCGTCACGTTACATACTGTAGCATTACTTTCGCGGGAGTACAAGACTTATTTCTTCGACCTATTTTTTCGGGACGCCACGACCGAGTTGCGGGAGTTTACCCGCGCCGCATCGCCGGAGGAGTTCGGCTCCAAGGACTCCACTCCGACACGTTTGATTGAGGCGGCTAAAGGGGAGAGGGCGCTATGCGCACGGCTTTGATGTTGACGAACTCGCGGATGCCTTGGGCGCTCAGCTCGCGGCCGTAACCGGAGCGCTTGATGCCGCCGAAGGGCAGGCGCGGGTCGGAGACCACTATGCCGTTGATGAAGACCATGCCCGCCTCGATTTCGTCGGCCAGGCGGCGCTGCTCGGCGGGATCGTTGGTCCAGGCGCTGGCGCCCAGGCCGAATTCGGTGTCGTTGGCCAGGCGAATGGCGTCGTCGATGCCATCGGCGCGGAATAGTGCGGCCACCGGGCCGAAAAGCTCCTCCCGGTAGGCCGGGGAATCGCGCGGCGGGTCGGCCAGGACGGTGGGCGGGTAATAGTTGCCGGGTCCGGGGAGCGGCTCTCCGCCGGTGAGCAGGCGCGCGCCCATCAGCACGCTGCGGCGCACCTGCCGCTGGAGACCTTCGAGGATTTCCGGCGTGGCGAGGGGGCCGATTTGCGTACTTTCGTCCAAGGGGTCGCCCACGCGGAGCGCTTCCATGGCGGCCACGAAGCGCGGCTCGAAATCGGCCGCGATGCGCCGCTCCACGATGAAGCGCTTGGCGGCGATGCAGGATTGGCCGTTGTTGAGGGTGCGCGCCTCCGCGGCGGCCGCCGCAACGCAATCGAGGTCGGCGCTGGGCATGACGATGAAGGGATCGCTGCCACCCAGTTCCAGCACGGTCTTCTTGATTTGCCGGCCGGCTTGGGCGGCCACTTGCGCGCCAGCCGGCTCGCTGCCGGTCAGCGAGACGCCTTTCACGCGGGCATCGCCGATGACGCGCCCGACCTGCGCCGCGCCGATCAGAAGCGTCTGAAACACATCCTCCGGAAAGCCCACCCGGCGGATGAGGGATTCGATCTCGACGGCGCACAGGGGCACATTGGAGGCGTGCTTCAGCAGGCACGTGTTGCCGGCCATCAACGCCGGGGCGGCGAAGCGGAACACCTGCCAGAAGGGAAAATTCCAGGGCATGACCCCCAGCAGCGGGCCGATGGGCTGGTAGCGGATGAAGGCGCGGCCGGCGCCGGCCTCGACCGGCTCGTCGGCCAGCAGGCGCTCGCCCGATTCGGCGTAGTATCGGCAAGCCCAGGCGCACTTGGCCGCTTCGGCGCGGGCGGCGGCGATGGGCTTGCCCATTTCGAGCGTCATGATGCGGCCGATGCGGTCTTTCTCCGCTTCCAGTATGCCGGCCAGGTTATGGAGCCATCGTGCGCGGTCCGCGAGCGGCGTTTTGCGGTACGAGCGGTAGGCCGCTTCGGCGCGGGCCAGCTTGTCTTCGATGCGCGCCTCGGCGAGTTCGTCGAAGGTGCGCAGGGTCTCGCCGGTGGCCGGGTTAATGGAGGCGATCACAGATCCATTGTAGTAGGGCCGCTGTCCAGTGTACGGTAAGAACTGTGCAGGAACGGAACCGATCCCTGTATTTGGGATTCCCCGCCGCGGCTGGGGCGCTGATGGTCTTCGCGTGGCTGGCCCGCGGCGTGCTGCGCGAACAAACCGCGGGCTTCGACGCGGCGGTGCGCGACGCTGTCCATGCGTGGGCTACGCCGAGTCTCACCTGTATCATGCTCTGCGCCACGCAACTGGGATCGGCGCCTTTTCTGCTCGTTGTGGGGGCGCTGGCGATTTGGCGGCTGGCCGCCGCCGGGCGCAAACACGCGGCCGTGTTGGTGGGCGTGGCGGCTCTGGGCGGCGAAGCACTGGACCAGATCTTGAAGCTGTGCTTTCACAGGCCGCGGCCAGAGGCCTTCTTTGGGCTGACGGACCCGCCCACCTACAGCTTCCCGAGCGGACACGCCCTAACGGCCACCTGCTTCTACGGAGTGCTGGCGGCGCTGTTGGCCGGCCGCTTGAGGCGGGTTGCGGCCAAAGCCGGCGTGTGGGCGCTGGCCGCCGCCCTGGTTGCGCTGATTGGGCTCTCGCGGGTGTACATGGGGGTTCATTACCCCAGCGATGTTCTGGCCGGCTATGCGGCCGCGGTGATCTGGTTAGCCGCCGTGGGGACCGGATACGGCGTCTGGCGGTGGCGCGGCCGGAGGCGGAGGGCCCCGCCGGCCTGAACCCGCGGTTCTAGAATAGGTAGCTTATGGAAACAACGCAGCGGACGGCGCTGGTCACCGGCGCATCGGCCGGCATAGGAGCTACATTTGCGCGCCGGCTGGCGCGCGATGGATATCGTCTGATCCTGGTAGCGCGGCGGCGCGAACGGCTGGAGGAACTGGCGCGCGAGCTGGGCGGGGCCGACGTGCTGGCCGCCGATCTGACGCGGGACGATGAATTGAAACTGGTGGAAGAACGCATCCTGGCGGAGCCCAACCTGGAACTGGTGGTGAACAACGCCGGTTTCGGCGTGGCCGGACGGTTTTACAGGCTTCCGGTGGAGGCGAATGCCCGCATGCACCAACTGCACGTGATAGCCGCCATGCGCCTGGCGCATGCCGCTCTGCGGGCCATGACCGCGCGGGACAAGGGCGCTCTCATCAACGTGTCGTCGGTGGCGGGGTTCGGCCAGACCCCCGGCAGCGTGAGCTACTGCGCCACCAAGGCTTGGATGAACAGTTTTACCGAGGGACTGTACCTAGAGCTGAAGAGCGCGGGCTCGGCGGTGAAGGTGCAGGCGCTTTGCCCTGGCTTCACGTATTCGGAGTTTCACGACGTAATGGGGATGGATCGCGGCCGAGTCCCGGCGTTCCTGTGGCTGCGCGCCGAAGACGTGGTGGAGATGTCGCTCGCCGGCTTGGCCCGCGGCAAGCTGTTCGTGGTGACGGGAGGAGTCTACAAAGCCATCGTGGTGCTGGAGCGGCTTATCCCCCGCTTCCTGTGGACCGGGATCTCGCTGCAATATGCCCGCATCCTGAAGCGCGGCGAACCGGCGCGTTAATTGGACCTTCTCACAGGTGTTCGGCGCCCGAGCTTTGCTCGGGCGCCTGAGCTTCGCTCGGGTTGACAGGCGGAAGCGCCTGTCCCACATCCCGGCGTGGCATATTGGAGTTATGACCGAGGACGTGAAGGAAAAGGCTCAAGCGGCCGCCGTGGCCGGCGTTGGCGCGGGCGTTGGCGGCGCTGGCGGAGCCTCGGTTGGGGTTCTGGAACTGGCGGCGCAAGGGGTGGCGACCGGACTCCTGGCTGGCGTAGTCATCGGGGTTGGAGCCGTTGCCGGAGCGGGGATTGCGTATGGGCTGTACCGCTTGTTGAAGAAACGGAAAGCTCCATCCGAGAGCACAGGCCGGGCCGGCCAGGGCGAAGTGTAGGACGTGAAGGGGTTGGCGTGCGAAAGCGCCTACCCCACAATTCACTGCCCGCCGGCGTACAGAGGCGCCATGGCGACCAGCGCGAGACCGGCAGCGAACAGCACGAACATGAGCGCGGTCAGCGACTTCACCTTGGAATCGGCGCCATTGAGTTCCTTCCAGACCAGAATGCCCCACAGAGCCGCGACGAGCGCGGCGGCCGGTCCCATCGCGTAACTCAAGGCCGGCCCTACGGGTGAAGCGGCCGCTGCCGCGCCGGCCAGTCCCGCAGACGTATCCGCGTTTCCGGCGGCAGCCACCAGGGCGGCCACTGCGCCGGTGCACCAGACGATGCCACCCAGTATTCCGAGGAGATGCTGCTTCCGAAGGCCCTTGAAGTAGTCGAGGATCTCCACCGGCTCGCCGTCCACCGGAAGATTCATGAAGAATAAATTGAACACGAAGGTAGAGACAAGGATGCCGCCGGCGAACATCACGCAGATGGCGTATGGGCCAAGGCCGGCATCGCCCTCCCTGCCCATCTCCACGAGCGGGAAAAAGGTTCCCATGAGCAGGCCGCCTACCAGCGCCAGGACCAGCCCCTTGATGGGCGCCCTGCGGCGGGTGCTCTTGGCCGTGCCGGCCCTGGCGGCCTGCTCGTGCCGAAGTATGCCCAGAGCGCTGTAGGCCAACGCATCCGCCACGATGGCGCCGGCGATCAGCGCACAGCCGCCCCAGAGAAAGGCCGGGTGGCCGGCGGGCTTGGTAAGGTAGTTCAAACCCGCGCCGACGATCAGAGCCAGCCCGATGCCGATCGGAAACGCCACCGCCATGCCGGCCACAGAAATGGCCGCCACCAGCAGCATGTTGGCGAAGTTGAAGATCGCGCCGCCGAGAAAGCCGTACAGCCAATGGTGCTTGTCGGCGTGCATCAGATCGTCCCAGAAACTGAAACCGTCGGGCCCGCTCGCAAGGTTTATGCCCAAACTTCCAAACGTACATGCAAAGACGAGGGCGGCCAGCAATACTCCAATGGCGAAGTCGAAGTAGAACAGTTCGAATCGCCACTTCCCGGTCAGCTTGTAGGTGTTGGCCCAGGAGCCCCAGGCCATCATGCTGAGAATCATCAGCGCCAGAACGGCAGGGTAGCTATGTGGCAGGATCATTTCAATTATTTCCGGTAAGGTGAGGGTACAACGCTGGAAGACGCCGGGTCAACCGGTCTTTCCGCGGATGGAGCGAGACGGGGCGGCTGCCCGGGATCAATCTGGATCACGCGCAAGGCCTTGGGCTGGGCCGCGCACTCCGGGAGAGGCGCGATGGAGTAGTAGTTGAGGCCGTAGCGCCAATCGCGCTCGATTTTGTCGATGCAGACGTCGCCGGCGCGAGGGGAGATCTCGCGCCACAGGGCTCGCGCGGCGGCCATTTGTTCCACCTGCGGCAGCGCAGCCCGCTTCACGTAAAGCACGCCCGCAGCGGCCCCCACGGCGATGGTAACCACTGCGGCCAGACGCCGGCGGTGGGATTCCCAGGCCCAGGCCGCCGCGGCAACGGCCACCGGCGCCAGCCAGATCCAGTGAAAGGCGGCCCGGGGCGCTCTCAAAAGACCAGACGTCAGAGCCGCGGCGAGCACCTGAGCGGCCACCGGAAACGCCACCAGCAAAAGCGCGCAGGCCGCCAGCCAGGGCTGCGCGCCGGCGGCTTCGTCGAGCGCCACGGCGGCCAGCAGAGCAGCCGCCGGCAGGAGTGGGAGCACATAGCCGGGCAGCTTGTTGACGGCCACCGAGAACATCAGCAGGCCGAACAAGACCCACGCTGCCAGCAGCACCCGCCTGGGGTCATGCCAGGCGCCACGGCGCGCCGGCAGGAAGAGCAGCGGCGTCCAGGGCAGAAAAGCGGCGGCGAATACCGGCAGGTAGTACCACCAATGCTGCCCGTGCATGAGCGCCCCGGAAGTGATACGGCCGAAGTGATGTACCACAAAGAATTGTTTCAGAAAAACAGGTCCATTGCGCAGAAAACACAACCAATACCAGGGAAGGCAGATGACTAGAAAAGGGACTCCGGCGCGGAAGATGACGCGGGCAGGCGGAACCGCCTGCCCCACCAACGCCGGCCCGGTGGGGCAGGCAGTTTCGCCTGCCCCTCGGCGTGCCCACCAGGCAACTGGCGCGAGCGGCGCCGCCAGGGCTAGGGGGACCAGCCCCTTAGCCAACACCGCGAAACCCAGCAGGACGCCCGCCGCCGGCAAGAATCGCCCATCCCCGCGGGTGGCCCATGGCAGCGCCAGCAGCATGGCCGCCGAGAAAGCGGCCGTCATCGGCAGATCCGTCACGCCCACTTGGCTGAAGGCCAGCCACTCGCCGCCGGTAGCCAGAATCAGAACCGCGAACCAGGCGGCGCGCTTCCCGAACTCGCGCCGAGTGAACCACCAGAAGAACGCCAAAAAGGCCAGCGATGTGACGGCGACGGGCAGCCGCGGAGACAGATCCGGACCCAGGCCCAGCCGGAAGGCGCCCCCGATCATCCAGTACAGCAGGGCGGGCTTCTCGAACCAGGCCTCGCCCCACAGCCGCGGCGTGATCCAATCGCCGGAGCGGGCCATCTCACGGCCGATGGAGGCGTAACGGGGCTCGTCGGGCCCGATCATCCCCACCGCGCCGAGGTGATAGAAATAAAGTAGATATGCCAGCGGGACGGCCAGCCACAGCAGGGGCGGGATTTTCCGGGGCATTTCTCCCATTATAGAGGGATGGTTGCCTATGCTCCTGGACATTCGGAAAGCGCCCGGCCCCGATAATTCGCTGATCCGGCTGCACCCCGCCGATAACGTGGCCATCGCGCGGGTTTCTATCGCGCCCGGCGCGGAACTGCGAGTGGCGGGAGCGGCCCTCACCGCCCGCGATCCCATACCCGTGGGGCACAAGATCGCTTTGCGAGAGATTGGCCGCGGCGAAGCGGTCCTGCGCTACGGCGAGGCGATCGGGCGGGCCACCCAGACCATCGCCGCGGGATCTTACGTTCACACCCACAATGTCGGCTTCGAGGATCTGCGCCTGACCTTCGAGTTTCCGGAAGCGGACACGCCACCGGTGCAGCCTCAGCCGGACGCGCCGGTGTTTCTGGGGTATGTGCGCGAGGACGGGCGCGTGGGCACGCGCAACTACATCGCGGTAGTGGCCGCCAGCAACTGCGCGGCGCACGCGGTGGAGACGGTGGCGCGGAGCTTCGAATCCGCCGCGCTGCCGGAGAACGTGGACGGGGTGGTGGCCTTCCCCCATGGCGACGGCTGCGGTCACGGCGCGGGTCCCGATATCGACCAGCTCCGGCGGACTCTGGGCGGCGTGCTGGCGCACCCCAACGTCTCGGCGGCCGTCATTATGGGTCTGGGCTGCGAAGACAACCAGATCGAGCATTTCTTCAAGTCCGCGATCGTAAACGAGAGATTGACTGGGCTTACGCTTCAATCGAGCGGCGGCACGCGAGGCGCTGTCGAGGCCGCGCGCGAAGAGATCTACCGCTTTGTCGAGCGCGCCTCCCAGGAGCGTCGCACGCCGGCCCCGGCGGGGAAAATCATGCTCGGCCTGAACTGCGGCGGCTCGGATTCCTTCTCGGGGATTACGGCCAACCCGGCCCTGGGCCGGTGCGCGGACCTGCTGGCCGCCGCGGGAGGCTCGGCCGTGCTCGCCGAAACGCCCGAGATCTTCGGCGCCGAGCACCTGTTGGTGAGGCGATCCCGAAACAGAAAAGTAGCTGAAACATTATTGAGTTACATAGAACAATACAAGCAGTACTTGAGCCGATTTGGCAGCGCTTTTAACGACAATCCTTCGCCCGGCAACAAGGCTGGGGGCATTACCAACATTATCGAGAAATCCCTGGGGGCCGTGGCCAAGGGCGGGACATCGCCTTTGATGGACGTGGTGGACTATGCCGAGCGGGTGACCTCGCCGGGACTGGTTTTCATGAACACCCCCGGGTACGACCCGGTCTCTCTGGCGGGCCTGGCGGCGGGCGGCTGCAACCTGATCGCCTTCACCACGGGCCGCGGCAGCGCCATCGGGTTTCCCACTATCCCGGTGTTCAAGATCGCGACCAACAGCGATACCTTCCGGCGAATGAGGGAGAACATGGATTTCGACGCCGGCGCCATCGCCACGGGCGAGCAAAGCATCGAGGACGCCGGCCGCGCGATTTTCCAGGCCCTGTTGGAAGTGGCCTCCGGACGGCGGACCTGCGCCGAGCGCCTGGGCCACAGAGAGTTTGTACCATGGCGCATCGGGCCGGTAGTGTAGTTTCGCGCGCCTGTATAGAATAGGAAAGGTATGTATCGAACCCTGCTTTTAGCGATCGCCGCCGCGCTGTGCTTCGGGCCGGCCGGCCCGGCTCAGAATGCCGCCAGCCCCGCCCCGTACACCGCCAGGAAGAGCGCTTTCGACAAGCCCACCCTGGAAGCCTATGCCCGCCATCTGTGGGTGCTTGGCCCCGAGTTTACGGTCACCGCCAGCGACCCCTTGCCTTCCGGGCAACTTCCGGGATTCAAGGAAGTCACCATACGGATCGAGCAGGGAGGGGGGTCTCAGGAAGTTTTATTGCTGGTGTCGAACGATGGTTCCCGCATCGTGCAGGGGAACATTTACGACATTAACTTCAACCCGTTCAAACCGGATCTGGACAAGCTCAAAACCCAGTTTCAGCCCAGCCAGGGAACTCCGGGCGCGCCGGTGGTGCTGGTGGAGTTCAGCGACATGCAATGCCCGCATTGCAAGATCCAGGCGGATTTGCTGAAGCAGAATCTGCTCAAGACGTATCCGACGCAGGTGCGGTTTTACTACATGGATTACCCGCTGGCGCAGATCCACCCATGGGCCAAGGCAGCCTCGATGGCCGGGCGCTGCGTCTTTCGCGAGAATCCGCAGTCGTTCTGGGATTACCACGATTGGGTCTTTGCCCACCAGGAGAGCCTCACGCCCGAAACTCTGAAGAGCCAGGTGATGGAGTGGGCCAAGAGCCAGAAGGAGCTGGACGCGCTGCAACTGAGCCGCTGCATCGACGACAAGGCCACTGAGAAGGAAATCGACGGCAATATCGCCGAGGCGCGGGAACTCGCGATTGATGGGACGCCGGCGCTATTCATTAACGGCAGGCGCATACCGGCCGGGACCGACTGGCCCAGCATCAAGCGGGTGATCGATTTCGAGATCGAGTATCAGAAGACCGCCAAGAACGCCGGCGAGGATTGCGGGTGCGAGACCAAACTGGATACGGCCCTGCCGATCTCAACGGCGCCGGCGGGCCCAAAGGGCGCCCCGCCCGCCGGGAAGAAGTAGAGGCGGGGATCCGGGGGTTGGCAGGCGGAAGCGCCTGCCCCACAACCCGGCGGTTGGTTGGAAAGCCCGCCGGCCCGGTGTATTATAAGAAATCGATAGAAATCAATCCAGAAATCCAAAATATGACGAATTCCGATCTTCAGGCTCGGCGGGAAGCGTTGGCCGCCGAGCACGAACGCCTTCTTCGGCGCCGCAATGAGCCGCTGCCCGAATCCCACGGCTGGTTCGAGCGCTTTCAATATCCGGTCCTGACGGCGGCCCACACGCCGCTCATCTGGCGCTACGATTTCGACGCCGCCGCCAATCCACTGTTTCTCGAGCGTCTGGGAATCAACGCGGTTTTCAATGTGGGGGCCATGGAGTGGCATGGCAAAGTGATTCTCATGGCGCGGGTGGAAGGCGTGGATCGCAAGTCGTACTTCGCCGTCGCCGAGAGCGACACCGGCATTGACGGCTTCCGCTTCTGGGACCGGCCGGTGGCGATGCCGGAGACCGGGGAGCCCGAAACCAACGTCTATGACATGCGTCTGACGGCGCATGAAGACGGCTGGATTTACGGCCTGTTCTGCGCGGAGCGCAAGGACCCCGAGGCGGCGCCGGGCGACCTGTCGAGCGCGGTGGCGCAATGCGGCGTGGCGCGCACGCGCGATCTGAAGACCTGGGAGCGGCTGGCCGATTTGCAGACCCCGTCGGCCCAACAGCGCAATTGCGTTCTGCACCCGGAATTCGTGGACGGCAAGTACGCCTTCTACACGCGCCCGCAGGATAGCTTCATCGAGGCGGGCACGGGCGGGGGCATCGGCTGGGGCCTGGCGGAGAACATGGAGCGCGCGGTGATCGAACAGGAGACCATCATCGAGCGCCGCGAGTACCACACCATCAATGAGGTAAAGAACGGCGCCGG
>Ga0187851_10003698_pt1 | contig 12746 bp, 15 predicted proteins | sample June2016WEW_6_10_FD_132997 | JGI IMG/M metagenome (GOLD analysis project Ga0187851, IMG submission 132997) | Peatland microbial communities from SPRUCE experiment site at the Marcell Experimental Forest, Minnesota, USA - June2016WEW_6_10 | ecosystem: Environmental > Terrestrial > Soil >...
TCCGTCAGTCGCTCGATTATCGAGAGCCATCATGGACGTCTGTGGGCAACCCTGAATGATGGTCCGGGAGCCGCGTTTTCGTTCTCCATTCCTCGAGCGCCCGGGGGCCTTGCGCACTGCGATGGTCCCCGTAACACTCAGGCACCGAGCGGGACCTAAGCGGCGTGGAGAATCCGTAAACAATCGGTCGGGAGTCGCTACCGGACCCAGTGATCAGGGACGGTCCACTTTGGAGCCGCGCATCCGCGTGTCGTGAGTCGCTAAGCCCCTTGGATGACAAAAAGCCCTGTGACTTCGACCTGGCGCGCGGAGTCCATTGGGTGGCGACCAAACCGGTCAGAGCAGTCGCGGATCAGCTTAGAAGAAGGCGAACCCTGGTGCTGATAACGTAAAACCGAGACCAAAGTATAATGGACTCGCTCCATCAAGGCGAGCACGCTTGCGTCATGGGGCGTGAGTCTCTGACGATCAGGCCTGCACTCGTGTCCGTGGTCGATGACGACGAATCCATGCGCGAGTCGCTGCCCGACCTGGTGAGGGAGTTCGGGTATTCGGCGGAGGTGTTCCTTGCATCCGATTACGTCGACCAGACCAGATGTCTCATCCTCGATGTCTCCATGCCCCCAGGCATGTCCGGACCGGATCTCCAACGGGCTAGGCTATGACTCTCGCGACCAGGCAGTAGCGGACAGTGCGCTTTGCGTGCCAAATACCGGCGTTTTCACTGGTCGGTCCGACGGAAAGATGGTGCAGCAAGGCGGCGATCCATAGGCCGGTTTGGTCTTGTGTCGACTCGGAGGGCTATTGGTCATGTTCTGCAGCACGGCGTCGCCGCCTTTACAGACCTGCTGCACATGGGTGAACGCCCCCGAGAGGTGGCAGGTGAGCTCGGCGGGACGACTCTGGGACGAGGTGAGCGCTACGAGTTGTTTTTGACTCCTGCGACCGCCAAATCGGGGGCTGCCGCACGATCAGCGAACACTAAGGCTCGATCCTGTCGAATCCGTCCAGCGGGGATCGAAGCATCACCCTTGCGCAGGCGCTCCAGCATATCGACTTTCTCGCTGCCGGTCACCAGCCAGAGAATGCGCCGGGCACGATTGATGACCGGATAGGTCAATGTCATTCGCCGCCTTCCCTGGTAAACGCCGGTCACAGCCACATCCCTGTCAGTGACGCTGAGCACGGGGTCGCCCGGCACCAAAGAACCAGTGTGCCCGTCTGGTCCAAGTCCGAGATGGACCAAGTCCAGAGTCGGTGGCGAACCGGCGATCTCGCCGAGCGTCGAGGCATACTGCTCGGCTGCGGCTTCGAGGTTCGGCGATTCTACGGCCATAGAACGGATTTGCTCGGGAAGCATCGGCGAGTGCGCAAGCAGGCTTTCCTGAAGGTGCGTGAGATTTCTGTCGGCATGTCCGATCGGCGCCACTCGCTCGTCCACTTCCACTACTTGCACGTGCTCCCACGGAAGTGCCTCATTGGCTAGCGCCCGGAGCATAATCCAAGGAGTGTGACCGCCGCTGACCGCCATCACGAACCTACCGCGGGCAGCGACAGCAGCAATGGCGTCAGCGGCAATACACCTCGCCGCCGCTCGGGCGGTCGATTCGTCATCGGCAAATACTTGAACTTCCATGCCAGATCCACCATTTCCCTGGAACTCCATTATCCGCGGTGTTCCCCACTTAGGCGGCCCGATCGGAGACGACTGAAATTTGGTGTCTCACAATCGGGTTCTGCCAGCCTCCCGGGGGCGTCACTCGCTCAACCTCATGCGGCCCCCAAGTCATGGGCTCGTAAGGATAGACTGGTGTCGCGTTGTTGAGCACCGGATCGACGATGCGCCAGGCCTCTTCAACGTAGTCTTCGCGAGCAAACAGGGTCGGGTCTCCGGCCATGGCATCTCCCAGCACTCGTTCATAGGCATCCATTTCCTCGGCGTCGGGCGATTTGCTGGCGATCATCTCCGCCGGTTGACCGGCCAACTTCTCCCCCGGCCCCATCACCGTCATGCCCATCGCGATTGAAATGTCCGGGCCGATCCGGAACCGTAGATAATTCGAGTGCAGAACATCCGCCGGGATCTCAGTCGGCGGCTTCCGCAACCTGCAGACGATTTCCGTGGAGGTGACGGGCAAAGATTTCCCTGCGCGGATGTAAAACGGTACGCCTTGCCAGCGCCATGAATTGATGTCGAGTCGGAGCGCAGCGAAGGTCTCCACCTTCGAATCCGGCGCCACTCCTTTTTCGTCGAGATACCCGCGAAACTGTCCGCGGACGACGTTTCTCTCATCCAGCGCCGGAATTGCTTTCAGCACTTTGACCTTCTCGTCGCGAATAGATTCGCTATCCAATCCTACCGAAGGTTCCATCGCCAGATTGCAGAGCACCTGAAACAAGTGATTCTGGATGACATCGCGGATTGTGCCGGTTTGATCGTAGAAGCCGCCGCGGCCCTGAACGCCAAAATCTTCGGCCATGGTAATCTGCACGCTCTCGACATAGTTTCGGTTCCAGAACGCTTCCATGAACGCGTTTGCGAAGCGAAACACGAGCATGTTCTGCACCGGCCGTTTCCCCAGGTAATGGTCGATCCGGAAAATTGCAGGTTCATCGAAGTGCCGCAGAAGGACCTGATTGAGGTGTCGTGCCGATTCCAGGTCGTGACCGAATGGCTTCTCGACGATGATCCGAGCCTCTGTGGCGCAGCCACAGTGCTTTAGGTTTTCCACGACAGTTTCGAACACGGTGGGAGGAACCGCCAGATAGTGGGCCGGCCGTTGCGCGGTTCCCATTTCTTTGCCGAGCGCCTCGAAAGTTGTCGGGTCTTGGTAGTCTCCATCAACATAGCGAAGCAGGCTGGATAGCTTCTGGAACGCCGCAGCATCGACTCCGCCATGCTTTGCAAGGCTGTCGAGGGCGCGCGCCTTGAACTGTTCGAGCGTCCAACCGGCTTTGGCAACACCTATTACCGGCACATCGAGGTGGCCGCGTTTCACCATCGCCTGCAGGGCAGGGAACACCTTCTTGTACGCCAGATCGCCGGTTGCCCCAAAGAAAACGAACGCATCGGAACGGGAGTTGGCCATGGTCATCTCCTTAAGCAGCCCTGGTTGTGCGGTCGGGCTTTTCCAGGTGTCCGCCAAATTGATAGCGCATGGCGGACAAAAGCTTGTCGGCAAAGTCCGCTTCTCCCCGCGAGCTAAATCGCTCGAAAAGGGCGCAGGTGAGGACGGGGGCGGGTACGGTCTCGTCAATCGCGGCTTTGATCGTCCAGCGTCCTTCGCCGGAATCAGAAACGCGCCCAGCAAATTTCGATAGACTTGGATCCTGCGACAACGCGCCGGCAGTCAGATCCAGCAACCACGATGCGATGACGCTGCCGTGACGCCATACCTCGGCAATGTCGCGGAGATTCAGGTCGAACTGATAGTGCCCGGGATCACGCAGTGGCGTCGTCTCAGCATCCGCCGCGCGGCCCGCCTGCTTGCCTACGTTGGCCGAACGCAGGATGCTCAAACCCTCGGCATATGCCGCCATCACACCGTACTCGATGCCGTTATGTACCATCTTGACGAAGTGGCCGGCGCCATTCGGCCCGCAATGCAGGTAACCCTGCTGGGCTGTGCCGTCGCCGCCTTCTCTCCCGACAGTGCATGGAATATCGTCCATCCCGGGCGCGAGCGCAGTGCATGGAATATCGCCCATCCCGGGTGCGAGCGCATTGAAAATCGGATCGAGGCGCTGGACCACCTCGTTCTCTCCTCCAATCATCATGCAATAACCCCGCTCCAGGCCCCAAACACCTCCACTGGTACCGACGTCCACATAATGGATCTTTCGAGACGTGAGTTCTTTGGCTCGCCGGATGTCATCGACGTAATAGGAGTTCCCGCCGTCGATCAGGATGTCTCCCGCTTCCAAGTGAGGCAGTAGTTCAGTGATCGTTTCGTCCACGACCGCAGCCGGTACCATGAGCCAGACTGCGCGCGGCTTCGCCAGTTGTTCCGCCAACGCGGCCAGCGAAGATGCGCCGGTCGCCTTAGCCGTGACTGACTCGCGGACTGCTTGCGGCGACCTGTCGAACACCACACAGCTGTGACCCTTATTGATGAGTCGCCGCACCATGTTGGCGCCCATCCTTCCCAGACCAATCATGCCGAGTTGCATCTCTCATCTCCTTTATGACTGCCTCGACCTCCGGTCATACCTGATCAGGTCCTTCGTGGAACTGTCGTGCGCAAGCTGCGGCTCCGTTTAGCTCTCCAGTTCAGGTCGAGCACGGCATGGACCTCCGGCACATCATTTTTTCCGTCAACGACAATGGAGCCACCTCGCGGTGCACGCAGGGCAACGTGCAAGACCGCCCGCTTCTCGGTGAGGTTCATGTTTTCCCCGTGGAACATGGCATCGATTCGTGCCCGCAGGCCGGACTCTTCCGCCAGGTGAAAAGGAGCCGGAGCGTTGCGTCGGTAACGCGGTTCCTGGAGTAATCGAGGTAAAGACCAACGGCCTCAACCGCCAAACGTTCAACCCGCTTCGGATCGTCCGCGACAAGCTGCCGCAGATGCAGCTTCGAAACCCACTTGCAATATGACGCGAGGGTGGCCCACGCCGTCCGCGTTATTCTCCGGCGCTTGGTGAGTAGTACGACCCGCGCTGTCATATGCATGCTCCAATTTGTGGTCGGCGGCTCACTGTGACGAGCATAGTGCCTTTTAACTGGCGGCTTTCAGGGTGCCACTTTTGTTTAGCGAAGCACCCTTAGAAGAAATGACCGCCATCAAATCATTCCAAGACTTCACAAAGGACTCGGCTCCTTCGGTCTGTAACTGCGCCGCCAACGCATCAACGTCGATGCCCGCCTCGCCAAACTCCGCCAGCACTTCCTCGCAATTTCCGCCGTCAACTGGCAGCAAATCGCCCAATTCCGTATGGGTAGCCAGGGCCTTCAAGGTTGCCTCGGGCATGGTGTTCACCGTGAAAGGCGCAGCCAGCGCCTTGACATAAAGAATGTCGGAAGACTTGGGGTCCTTGGTTCCGGTGCTCGCCCACAGCAGACGTTGCGGACGGCCGCCCAGGTTATAAACACGCTGCCAACGCGGGGAGCCGAGCAGAGCGCTGGCTGCCTTGTATGTGCGTTCAGCGATCGCGATGCCAAGCTGGTCCCGAAGTTTCCCAGGGACCCGGCCTGCAACAGCCACATCCCAGCGACTGACAAAGACCGAAGCCACTGAGCTGACCTGGGGATTGAGGCCGGCATCGATGCGGCGTTCGATTCCACGCAGGTACGCGTTGGCCGCCGACAGGTACTGTTCGCGCGAGAACAAGAGAGTGACGTTGATCGGAATGCCGGCGAAGATGGCCTCCTCGATTGCCGGAAGACCTTGCGCAGTGCCCGGAATCTTGATGAATAGATTGGGGCGAACCGCTCTGGCAAATAACTCTTTCGCCGCCGCGATGGTGCCGGCCGTGTCGTAGGCAAGAAATGGCGATACTTCCAGCGATACCCATCCATCCACTCCGTTGGTCTTTTCATGAATCGATCGAAATAGATCGGCGGCCCGGCTGAGATCTTCCAGCGCCAGTTCGAAGAAGAGCGCCTCGCCCGATTTCCCATCCCGCAACTTCTCAATGATCTCGGAATCATAGGTCGAGGTGTTTCTGATGGCGTGATCAAAGATCGTCGGGTTCGAGGTCAGTCCTGTGACCGAAAGGTCTTTGATGTATTGTTTGAGGGTGCCGCTGTCCAGCAGATCGCGGGTGATGTTGTCGAGCCACAAACTTTGGCCCTCGTCGTGAAGTAATTGGGTCGCTTTCATTGTGTTCCCTCCTGAGTGGCGACAGAACGCTCGTGAGCGGTTGATCGCTCATCTCCATTTGACGTGCGCACATGATGGGTGTCATTCCAGAACCGGATCGCCGGCCGCGAGAGACGGTTTTCGTAGCTCAGTGCACTCAAGCTCGCCGTGCCCAGCATTAAAGAGTGGCCGTTCACCGGTTCGATTTCGATCCAGCGCGTCGCGAGTACTCGCAGGAAATGTCCGCTGGAAAATAGCAGTACATTGCCCGCCACTGCCCGCACGCGCTTGGCTACGCGATCCGCCCGCACCGCCACTTGTTGCGGCGATTCGCCACCCGGGCAGCCGTCGCGGAACAACTCCCAGTCCGGACGTTCTCGGACAATGTCGCCCGTGAGTCGGCCTTCGTATTCGCCGTAGTCCCATTCGACCAGGTCACGATCAACTTCAGCGACCGATTGGAACCCGGCCAGTTCGCAGGTCCGAATGGCCCGCCGCAAGGGACTGGTGAATACCTTCGTGAAGGTCAACTGGCTTAACCGCTCACCCAGCCGTCGCGCATTATTCTCCCCGCGGTCGGTAAGTGGCAGATCGGTGAGGCCGGTGTGCTGCCCCGTAACTGTCCACGCCGTTTCTCCGTGCCGGGCCAAATATACGACGGGAAGATTTTCACTCATCGATTACCCGTTCTGGCTTTTCGGCTGTTCAAGCCCGTAGCTGGTGGCTCCCATCAACGCCACGCGTGTCGTGATGACATCAACTGCAATACGCTGCATCAACTTCTCTAGCCTCTCTCGTGTTTGGCTGCCCAGCATCAGGGCACCGCCTGTGTCTTACGCATTCGCAATTCCACTCCGAGCCATCTTGCCGCAGAAGGGAGTTTTGTGCAGCCCTACCGGCACTTGCAGGTTCAATCCTCGCAATAACGCCGAGACTGAGCGGCCAGGTTGAACCTGCGGGGAGGCGAAAATCTGGCTCGCCTGCCAGAGCTCTGGCGGGCGTGTCCGGCGGAAAAATCCAAGGCTATTGACTTGGCTTCCAGTTCCCTCCATTCCGGCGCAGCAGAATCACTCCTCTTGACCGGCGTCAATGGGACGTACGCGGAGTGCCCAGTTCATCTGCGATCTACCGCGGCGGCTTGGATCGCTAGGCCGAGTTGCCCAACGTGATATCCGAGACGAGTTTCCACATCTCCCGGTTTCTGCAGGCCTTGATCCAACAGCGCTCGAATTCGTGTTTGCGCGTCGGGGCGCGCGAGTGAGGCCAGGAATGCATTCCACTCGACTTCGATCTCTGGGTCGGGCGGCAAGCTACTCAGGTTCACCAGGCGTTTGGTGTGGGCGATCGTTTGCTTGTCGAATGATGAGATTCTCGCCGCGAGTGCATCGACGAAACCGTCGAGTTCGGCGTCAGGAAGCGAGCGATTGACGTAGCCGTAAAGTTCGGCTTGCTCGCCGGAGATATCATCTGCTCCGAGCAGCATTTCGAGCGCCCGGCCCCGTCCAATTAAGCGAGGCAATCGCGCCATAGGACCGCCGCCGGGTACGAGGCCGGCGCCTACTTCGAACTGCGAGAAGATGGCCTTTTCACGGCTGGCGAAGCGCATGTCGCTCGCAAGCGCCAGCTCGCTGCCGACTCCGGTGGCCCGCCCGCGGACGGAAACAATCGACACAACCGGAGCGCGGCTGAGCCGCACAAGCAGGTCGGGGAGTTGTGGCAAGCCGGTCGGGCCCGGAGGAAGACTCGTAGTCTCCTCAGGCTTCGCCAGAAAATCGTAGTGCGTGAGAAAAAATCCGTCCACCGAACTGTCGAAGACAACAACTTTAACTTGCTCGTCAGTTTCCAGGGCGGTGATGATCTTGTTCAATTGCGGAATAGTTTCCGGCCCGAAAATGTTGAGCGGAGGGTGGTCAAACGTGACCCTCCAGTATGTGGGCGATGGCCGCGCAAGACGTATCTCTGGGGTATCCGGTGCCGCACGATCCTCGGTCTTCATGATTTGTTCGTCTCCTTTGGCAATTCGAAGAAAAATGAAATGGCCACACCGCCCGCAGATCTCATTACCGCGAGGCTTAAGATGCAAACGTAATACTCCCCCTGGGACCTGCATATTGGCTGCCAAATCAAAGGTCTGGCAGAGCGCCGCAGTTCCGTTCGTCCAAAGTTCAACACCCCCGGTTGCATTCCGCTGACGCTTTCGATTCCGACAGCTTGCGCCACGATCGTGAGCCTGTCGACAAAGTCGCGACAGATTTCTGGCCCGGTGCCAGTCTTCTGTCTTCGGCGCGAAGTTCAGAGACCTCGTCGTTTTCGAACGCGCACATTTGCCAAGAAAATCGCGTGACGCGCGTTTTCCAAGCCGCCACATTTTGGTCCTCCGATTGCTTTTACCTTCACGCCACCGTGGAGATCCGAATCTTGCGGTGTTGAACTGCCATTGAGTGCGCGGGCTGACGTTCAGCCGGCGAAGGAAGTATCTGTTTTCATGTGGCCACTGGTTGCATATTTCGTGCTCGTGCTTGTCCTGGTTTCGGCAACTCTTGTCGTTTCCTACCTGCTGGGACCCCACCATTCAGAACCCGCCACCAAGGAGCCGTACGAGGGCGGTATCGTTTCGGAAGGCTCGTCGCGCGTGCGTTTTTCGGTGCGCTATTACATGGTTGCCATGTTTTTTGTGGTCTTTGATTTGGAAGCGGTGTTCTTGTTCGCATGGGCCGGAGCAGCCCGCGAGCTGGGCTGGGCCGGCTATTGCGAGGTCGTGCTGTTCATCGCAGTGTTGGGCGCGGCCTTGGCCTATCTCTGGCGAGTTGGTGCTCTGGATTGGGCGCGAACGCCACATCGTTCGAGGTGAGCAATTGATGCAGTGGTCACTAACCAAAGCGGACGTTACAGGCCTGGTAGCAACCCCCGACCCGGAGCCACTCGAACAAACTGTTCGCCGGAGCGTCGTTCTTTCGCGGCTGGAGGATTTAGTGAATTGGGGCCGCAAGAATTCGGTATGGCCATTCAACTTCGGGCTCTCCTGCTGTTACGTCGAAATGGCGACCAGCATCACCAGTAAGTTTGACCTCTCGCGTTTCGGCGCGGAAGTGATTCGAGGTACGCCTCGCGAAGCGGATCTCATGGTCGTCGCGGGCACGGTTTTTATCAAGATGGCGCCCATCGTTCAGAGGCTCTACGAACAGATGATGGAGCCGCGGTGGGTGATTTCGATGGGCTCCTGCGCGAACTCCGGAGGCATGTACGACATTTACAGCGTTGTACAGGGTGTCGACAAGTTTCTTCCCGTTGATGTTTATGTGCCCGGCTGCCCGCCCCGTCCTGAAGCCTTTTTGGAAGGACTCCTGCTGTTGCAGAAAGCGGTGGGAACGGAACAGCGACCACTCAGCTGGGTGGTGGGCTCTCAAGCGACGGTTCGATCTCCGCTTCCATCTCTGCGCGACCTGATGCAGCCGGCTCGCCAGAAAACCACCCTCCTCAGGGAGCCCGACGACGTATGATTTCCGCTCCGACAATCGCACAGGAGATGAGCAACCGCTTCGGTCCGGCCGTCGTGGCGCAGGATACGCACGATCGCATACCTACTTTTTGGGTGGCAAAAGATCGCGTGCCCGAACTGCTCCGCTTTCTCAAAGAAGAGATCGAGCTGCCGTACAAAATGCTGTACGACCTCTCCGCCATCGATGAGCGCGTGAGGGCGCATCGTGCTGGGCAGCCGGCCAGCGATTTCACGGTTGTCTATCATCTGCTTTCTTTTGACCGGAACGAGTACGTGCGCGTCAAGGCAGCCCTCGCCGAAGACCGCCTTTCGCTGCCGAGTATCACGGACCTCTGGCCCGCAGCAAATTGGTACGAGCGCGAAGTGTGGGACATGTTCGGAATCTCTTTCGAGGGCCATCCCTATCTCCAGCGCCTCCTGATGCCGAACAGTTGGGTGGGCCATCCGCTGCGCAAGGAACATCCAGCGCGCGCGACCGAGATGGGTCCGTATCAACTCACGCCGGTGACGGAAATCGCCGAGCAAGAGGCGCTTCGCTTCCGCCCGGAGGAGTGGGGCATGAGTCGTGAACGCGACGGATCAGATTTTATGTTCCTGAACGTAGGCCCCCAGCACCCGGGTACGCACGGTGTCTTACGCATCGCGCTGCAGCTCGATGGCGAAGAGATTGTGGACGCCATTCCGCAAATCGGCTTCCACCATCGTGGAGCCGAAAAGATGGGCGAACGCCAGTCCTGGCACACCTACATTCCCTACACCGACCGCGTGGACTACTTGGGTGGGGTAATGAACAACCTGGCTTATCTGACTGCGGTCGAGAAGCTGGCTGGCATTACCGTACCGCCCCGCGCTCAGGTCATTCGCGTAATGCTGGCGGAACTGTTCCGAATCATCAGTCACCTGGTCTGGTATGGGACTTTTGCACAGGATCTCGGTCAGATGTCACCGGTGTTTTTCACCTTTAACGATCGTGAGCGGGCTTTCGGCATCGTCGAGGCGATCACGGGTGCCCGCATGCATCCGTCGTGGTTTCGCATTGGAGGGGTTGCCGCCGACTTGCCCAGGGGATGGGACAAGATGCTCCTTGATTTCATCAGGTACCTGCCCCCCCGCCTGGTCGAATACGACCGCACCGTGATGCGGAATTTTATCTTCAAAGCGCGCACCAAGGGGATTGGCAGCTTCACCGTCGACGAGGCGATCGAGTGGGGTGTTACCGGCCCGAATCTTCGCGCCTGCGGCTTGGACTGGGATTTTCGCAAACGGCAGCCCTACTCCGGATACGAAGGGTTTGAGTTCGACATTCCAACGGCGCAAAACGGCGACTGTTATGACCGCGCGGCGGTGCGTGTCGAAGAGATGCGGCAGAGCCTTCGCATCATTGAGCAATGCGTCAGGAATATGCCCGAGGGTTCATATAAATCGGATCATCCCCTGGCGACTCCCCCGGTGAAAGACCGCACGATGCACGACATCGAGACTTTAATCACCCACTTTTTGAGCGTAAGTTGGGGGCCGGTGTTGCCTGCGGGTGAAGCGCTCGGCGCGATTGAAGCGACCAAGGGCAACAACGGTTATTACCTGGTAAGCGATGGCAGTACAGTCTCCTACCGTACGCGCATCCGGACGCCATCCTTCGCTCATATACAAACCTTGCCCGTGCTGGCGCAAGGTCTGATGATCCCCGATTTGGTTGTCATTTTAGGAAGCCTCGACTTCGTCCTGGCGGATATTGACCGGTGAGGATTGAGTAATGCTTACGGCGGAAGAGATTGGCGAGATCGAGGCAGAGGCGGCGCACTACCCGAAGCGCGACGCAGTTTGCATTGACGCGCTAAAGATCGTGCAGCGGCACCGCGGCTGGGTCTCAGATGAGAGTGTTCGTGACATCGCGGAACATCTCGGGATGTCCGCTACGGACGTAGATAGCGTAGCCACGTTTTACAACCTTATTTTCCGCAAGCCCGTTGGACGCCACGTGATTCTGGTCTGCGACAGCGTGAGTTGTTGGATCATGGGGCACGAACGCATGCGCAACCGTCTTCACGAGCGCCTCGGGATCCAGTACGGCGAAACCACGCCGGACAATCGCTTCACTCTGCTGCCCATCGTATGTCTGGGATGCTGCGATCACGCCCCGGCCATGATGGTGGACAGCGATCTGCATAGCGATCTGGATACGCAGAAAATCGACACGGAACTCGAGAAATATAAATGACAGCCACGATCGAAAAGCCGCTGACCCAAAACATGCGCCCGGACGGGGCTGCCTTGAACCTCCGCGCCTATGAGCAAGCCGGCGGTTACCAGGCAATCCGCAAAGTCCTGAGTGGCGGCATGACACCGAAGGCGGTTACCGAGGAGGTGAAGAGTGCAAATCTGCGTGGCCGGGGTGGCGCCGGTTTTCAAACAGGGTTGAAGTGGTCGTTCGTTCCGCTCGGTCAAGACATTCCTAATCCGACGTATCTGGTAATCAACGCCGACGAAATGGAGCCGGGCACATTCAAAGACCGGCTGTTGATGGAACGGGACCCGCACCAGCTTATCGAAGGCGCAATCGCGGCGGGATATGCGATCGAGGCCGACATTGCCTACATCTTTCTGCGCGGTGAATACACGCTGGCCGCGGAGCGGCTTTCGCGCGCCATTGCGGAAGCCTACGAACGTCATTACCTGGGGAAGAACATCCTCGGCTCCGGCTACAGCCTGGAGCTCTATCTTCACCTGAGCGGCGGCCGTTACATGTGCGGCGAAGAGACCGGACTGCTGAACGCGCTGGAAGGGAAGCGCGCCAACCCGAGATCGAAGCCGCCGTTTCCGCCGGTAGTCGGTCTGTTCGGCAAACCAACGGTGGTTAACAACGTTGAGACGCTGTGCTGCGTGCCTCACATCATCAACTACGGCGCGGGTTGGTTCCGTGGTTTGGGGCGAACAAACGATTCGGGGACGAAGCTCTTTGGCGCCAGCGGAAAAGTAAAGCGTCCGGGCCTTTGGGAACTGCCGATGGGGGTGACCGTGCGCGAGATTCTCGAGGAGCACGCCGGGGGGATGCGCGACGGTTTGAAGTTTCGCGGATTGTTGCCGGGTGGGGTGTCTACCGACTTCATCGTCGAAGAACACCTGGACACGCCCATGGATTTCACGGCCATGGAAAAAGTCGGCAGCCGAATGGGCACCGGCACGATGATCGTGCTCGACGACCAGACCTGTCCGGTCGGCATGACCTGGAACATGACACATTTCTTCGCTCAGGAATCCTGCGGCTTCTGCACTCCCTGCTGGAGCGGATTGGGATGGGCGGAGCGGATTCTAAAGTCGATGGAGGATGGCAGCGGGCAACCCGGTGACCTGGACAAGCTTGCGTTTCAAGCCAAAATGTGGAGTCCGGGCAACACCTTCTGCGCGCTGGCTCCCGGCGCGGCTGAGCCTCTGCAGAGCGCATTGAA
>Ga0187851_10003699_pt1 | contig 12745 bp, 12 predicted proteins | sample June2016WEW_6_10_FD_132997 | JGI IMG/M metagenome (GOLD analysis project Ga0187851, IMG submission 132997) | Peatland microbial communities from SPRUCE experiment site at the Marcell Experimental Forest, Minnesota, USA - June2016WEW_6_10 | ecosystem: Environmental > Terrestrial > Soil >...
CGGACCTCGACCAGATGCACGTTGGCTGCTTTGGCCATGGCGTCCGCGCCTTCGATGAGACTCGCGACCGAGAATGCCTCGAGAATACCCAGCGATTCGAGGGCTTCCGCGTGCGAGATGCCGGCCAGGGCGGGGAACAGACTCTCGTGCACATTGGGAATGATGAAGGTGTCCACCAGCGAAAAATCGCCCGTCGATTGTCCGGCGCGCACGGCCGCTTCCACATCACCCACGTTGCCGCGCACGAGCACCATGTACTTGCCACTGCAAATGGTCCGCGCGAGGACGAGTTCCACGTCCGCGGCCTTGAGCATGGCATCCGTCACGGCAAAACCCGCCGCAATACTCGATAATTCGATCAATCCCAGTGAGTTATTCGCCAAAAAGCGCTCCTAATTCCGCCTCAATTACCACAAAATTATGCCTCGATTTCCACGAAATCCGCGGTCACTGTTATCACCCGTCCGCCGATGCTCGCGTGGATATCGGCTCCCAGCGCGCCGGCGTCTATTTTCGCCACCGTCGCGCCGGCTTGCACGCGTTCGCCTTCGGAAACGACAGGCTTCGCGGCGACGCCCGCGTGCTGTTTGGTCAGAAGTCTCACGCGAGCCGGCTCTGGTCCGTGCGCCTTGAACGGAGTGCGCGCGTCATAAGGCTCCACGGCCAGACGCTGCCGCAGCATGGCCTGCGGCACCCGCCGGTATTCCTTCATCGGATGGACCCGCACCGGCTTGTCCTGCTGGAAACGAATGCCTGCGGATCGCAAGTCGTCTTTCGCGGCGTCGCACGCCTCTTTCGGATAAAGGTCTTCCGGACAGGCGTACAGCGTGCACAACCCGCAGGCGCAGCACAGCGCGGCGGATTGATTCCAGTTGTCCTTGCCCGCGAGGGAAAATCCGAGGCTGCGCATCACGCGGTGCGGTTGCACGTCGTAACCCAGCAGATAACGCGGGCAGAATTCGGTGCAATAGCTGCACTGGTCGCAGGCCGAGCGCCCGATCCGTTCCATCTGCTCCAGAGGCCGACTCTTGCGCTGCACCAGCGGATGATCTTTCGGCAAAATAATCAGCCCACAGGTCGTCTTGGTGACAACACCCGAGAGATCGAAGGTCAGCGTGCCCATCATCAGGCCGCTGACAAAAATGCCGTATTCTTCCGACGTCGCGCCGCCGGCCGCTGCGAGCAAATCGGCGAAACTCGCACCGACCGGGACCCAGAAACTGCACGGCTTCTTGACGGCGCCGTTGATGGAAACGAACTTGTGCGTGACCGGCCTGCCTTGCGCCGCGCGCTCCACGTTAACCAGCGTTTCGACGTTGTTCACGACGCAGCCGACCTGCAGAGGGATGCCGCCGGCCGGAATCAGCCGCCCGGTCGCCGCGTAGACCAGTTCGTATTCATCGCCCGAGGGATAGAAGTCGCCCAGCAGGCAGAAACCGAAGCCGGCCTTCTCCGCGTGCGGCCGCAGCGCTTCGATCGCTTCGCTGTTCTTCTCTTTGACGCCAAGAATCGACTTCTGCGCGCCCGTCGAATCGGCCATGCGCCTGAGCCCGGCTATAACTTCGGCCGGGTGTTGCCGCATCAGCTCGAAATCCTTATGCAGCAGTGGCTCGCACTCCGCGCCGTTCGCAAGCACGAATTCGGCGCGCGCCGCGGCCTTGACAGACGCGGGGAAACCGGCGCCGCCGGCGCCCACAACGCCCATCGCGCGCAGAGTATCGACCAGGTTTGCGATAGCAGGCATCCCCTCAGGCCAGCTTAGCGCAGCCTTCGGCTTCGCAGGCGGGAGATGCGATCGAGTAATGGGGGGCGAACTCAGCGGCGTGCAGATCGGGGCGTTCTCGGGGCGCTCTTCCTGCCGTGGCCGAACATCGGCGCGGAGCCGCGTCTTAGCTGCGCGATGGTATTCTGAGGTCATCGCATTCCTCAGTTTCCCAATGAGTTCCGCCTCAGAAACTCTGCCCCGAGTAAGGCCCGTTCGGACCGTGGTCCGCGACGGCGCGGTGGCTCTGACGCTGTTCTCAATCGGGCATTTTCTGGTCGACATCTACAGCGGTTCGATGGGCATTTTCCAGCCGCTGCTATTGAACCGGCTTGGGATATCGCTCACCCAGGCGGGCCTGCTGGGCGGACTACTGGCGTTTTCCGCTTCCATCACACAGCCGCTTTACGGTTACCTCTCCGACCGTTACCAGTCCCGCCTGTTTTCCGCCCTTGCTCCGGCGGTGGCTGGAGTTTTCATCGCCTTACTGGGCGCGTCACCGAGCTACCGTTCGGCTTTGCTTTTCGCGGCTCTAGGCGGTGTGGGCGTCGCTAGTTTCCACCCGCAAGCCTCCGCCTGGGCAGCCGTCGGAATGAAGAGGAATCGTGCGCGCTGGATGTCCGTCTTCATCACCTCCGGTACGCTCGGCATCGCGCTTTCCCCGGCCTTCTATTCGACCTTTGTCGGCATGTTCGGCTTTCAGAGAATCCTCTGGACGGCGTTGCCGGGCGTTCTGATTTCGATCGCCCTGCTGGCCTGGGTTCGCCCGCCGGAGGACGTGCACCGTCGCAGCCGCAGCTTCGATTGGGCGCCATTCCGCGCGGTCTGGCGGCCCATGACAATCCTCTATTGCGGCGTTTTCTTCCGCTCCGCCGTGCAAGTCACTTACGCGCAATTCCTGGCACTGTATCTGTACCGCGAACGCGGCTACCCGCTCGCCGCGGCGGCGTGGGCGTTGACGCTCTACCTGACGGCCGGCGCCATTGGCGGTTTCGCCGGAGGCTATATTGCGGACCGCTTCGGGGCGCGGCGGGTGATCCTTTTGTCCTTCGCGCTGTCGGTGCCGTTCATGGTGGTGTTCTTTGTGACCAACGGGTGGTGGTCCGTTCCGTCGCTCGCTCTGGGCGGATTGATTCTGCTTTTCACCATCCCCGTAAACGTCGTGGTCGCGCAAGACCTGGCGCCCACTCAGGCGGGGACCGTGTCGGCGTTTCTGATGGGCTTTGCGTGGGGCGCCGCCGGGTTGATTTTCATCCCGCTGACGGGCTGGGTCGCGCAGCGCACGTCCCTGCACACGGCTCTTTTCGCGCTGCTTGTATTTCCGCTCCTCGGCTGGTGGCTGGCCCACTATTTGCCGCATGAGCTGGGCCGGCGGAAGGAAGGCGCGCGGGTATGAAGCCTGCCGTCTGCCTGCTGTCAGGAGGGCTTGACTCGGCCACCGCGCTGGCTTTCGCCCGCCGCGACGGCTTCGCCTGCTATGCGCTGAGCTTCGATTACGGCCAGCGCCATCGCATCGAATTGGAAGCCGCGGCGCGCGTCGCCAACTCGCTCGGTGCAGTGCAACATAAGACCGTCGTGATCGACCTGCGCCTGTTCGGAGGCTCGGCACTGACAGCCGACATCGACGTGCCCAAGGACCGGCCGGCGTTCGCGATGACGCACGGCATCCCCATCACATACGTCCCCGCGCGCAACACGATCTTCCTGTCCTTCGCGCTGGCCTGGGCCGAGGTCCTGGCTTGTTCGGATATCTTTATCGGCGTCAACGCCGTCGATTACTCGGGTTATCCGGATTGCCGTCCGGACTACATCCTGGCCTTCGAACGCATGGCGAATCTCGCCACCAGAGCCGGCGTCGAGGGCGCGCAGAAGCTGACCATTCATACGCCGCTGATCGCCTTTTCCAAGGCGGAGATCATTCGCGCCGGGCTCGCGCTGGGCGTCGATTACTCGCTGACGCACAGTTGCTACGACCCCGCCGCGGACGGCCGCGCGTGCGGTCATTGTGACTCCTGTCTGCTCCGGGTGGCCGGGTTTGCGGCCGCCGGAGCCGTCGATCCGTTGCCTTATCGACAATGAAAATCGCCGAACTCTTCGCGTCGATTCAAGGCGAGGGGCGGCTGGCCGGCGTGCCGTCGCTGTTCATTCGCGCTTCGGGGTGCAATCTGCGCTGCGCCTGGTGCGACACGCCGTACACGTCCTGGCGGAGCGAAGGCGAGGAGCGGACACTCGACGGCATCATGGAATGGGTCCGCGGCTTTCCGCGGTTCCGCCACGTGGTCCTGACCGGCGGCGAGCCGATGATCTTTCCAGAGATCGTGTCCCTTTCTAAGGAGTTGAAGCAGGCCGGTCTACACGTCACAATCGAAACGGCGGCCACGGTATTCCAGCCGGTCGCATGCGACCTGATGAGCCTTTCGCCGAAGCTGGCCAACTCGACGCCCGACGACCCTGTGTGGGGGCCGCGCCACGAACAGCGGCGCCTGCAGCCGGAGGTCCTGCGCAGGCTCACGTCGGAGTACGATTATCAGTTGAAATTTGTCGTGCAGTCACCCGGCGATCTGGCCGAAATTCAAGCCATTCAGGCTCTTTGCGGCGCATCGGACGAGAAGATTCTGCTGATGCCGGAAGGGATCGACGGGCCCACGCTCGAGCAGCGATCGGCGTGGCTCGTCGAGCTGTGCAAACAGCACGGCTACCGTTTTGCGCCGCGTCTGCATATCCTGCTATATGGTCAGCGCCGCGGCGTGTGATCGCGCACGCGGCTTGGGCAACGGGGGAATCCACATGTCTTCAGCACCGCACGGCAAGGAACTCGAGCGGATCGGCGTTGCCATCGACGCCGGGCTTCTGACTAAGTTCGACGAGCTGATTGCGCGCCGCGGCTATACCAACCGCTCGGAAGCATTTCGCGACCTGATCCGGGCGGAATTGGTGAAAGCGGCGGCCGACCAGCCTTCGGGTCAAGTCACCGGAACCATCACGCTGCTCTATGACCACCACGTCCGCCTGCTCAACGAGAAACTGACAGGCCTGCAACACGACTTCCACCACCACATTCTCTCCACGTTGCACGTCCACCTCGACCACGACAATTGCCTGGAAGTCATCGTGGTCAAGGGCGAGGCCGGGGATGTGCGGAAACTGGCCGACCGCCTGATCGCCACGCGCGGCGTGAAGCATGGGCGGCTGGTCCTATCGGGGATCGGGCCGGAGCTTTGATCGCCGACGATTGAATTGCTGCGCTGTTCCCGCATTGAAAGTCCGGTGGTGATGCCCACGCGCAACGCGCGTGGCTGTGCACCCGCGCTGACTGGGCCGTCGATTCCCCCGGCAAAGTGGGTTAGCGGTGTAGCTTCCCGCCGGGCCACGCTGTACAATCACCCTATCCGCGTGAGGAGAAGTCGCTTGGGGAGGTCTATCCATGTTCTGTTCGAAGTGTGGCCATCAGCTTGATGCGGCGGTCGCTTTCTGCACCGCGTGTGGAGCGCCCACCGCCGGCGGCTCCGCGACAGGACCAGCCGTCCCGCCGTATGTGCCACCTCCGCCGTCGGCGCAATCCTACGATCCCGCGCCGCCCTACCCTCCGCCGCCGCCCTACGCACCGGCACAGCCCTACCCTCCGGCACCGCCCTATGCACCGGCTCTGCCTTACGCGAGCTGGGGCGACCGGGCGCTGGGCTACATCATCGACAGCTTATTCGTTTTGGGCGTGATGATTCTGCTCTATGCGGTTCTCGGCGGGTTCTTCCTGGCCACGGTGGGGTTCAGCCGTTCCGACTCCTTCGGGGGTGGGATGTGCTGCCTGGGCCTCATCCTGTTCCCCGTCTCGACTCTCCTGGTCGGCTTGTACAACCGCGTGTATCTCGTGAGCCAACGCGGCTACTCCATTGGTCAAGGAGTCATGAAGCTGAAGGTGATCGACGCGCACGGCCGTTTGCTCTCTCAGGGCACTGCTCTGATCCGGCTGGTGGTTCACGCCGCTTTCGGTCTAGTTCCCTTGCTGCCGGTGCTCGATCTGCTGTGGCCGCTGTGGGACGATCCTTACCGCCAGACGCTGCACGACAAAGCAGTCAACTGTTATGTGATCTACAACCGGGATGTTCGCTAGCTCACACGCGGCCGTCCGCCGCGGCAGCGCAGCGTTGACGGTGGGCTGTCTGCTGATCCTGAGCGTAGCCGCCTTGCGCCTTTTGTTCGACGCCGATGAGCAGCAGACCCGGTTTCTCGGCCGCCCGGTCGGGACGGCGTGTTGGTTCAAAGCGCGCTTCGGCGTCCCGTGTCCCAACTGCGGCATGACGCGCAGCGCGATACTTGCGTCGCGCGGCGAAATCCTGCGCGCTGCGCGAATCGCTCCGGGCGGACCGGCGCTGGTGATCTGCTTGCTGACGGTAGGCGCAGGCGTCGCGAGCCTGGGGGCGATTCAACGTTGGGGCCGCGCGTCGCAAGTTCTGCGCGCGCAGTCCGCCATGCGCGTGGTTGTGATCGCCTGCGGCAGCGTGGCTGCCAGCGTGTGGATTGGCGGGTGGATGGTTGAAGTGGCGCGCTGTCTCAAGCAACGTTGAATCACGTTGTCCTCTACTCGCGCGACTCCGAAGCTGAGCCGCGACCGTCAGGGAGCGGATGCGCAGCCATTTGTGACCCTCTGTTTAGCTGAAACTCACGCCTGCGGCGACTTTACGCGGCCGGCTTGGCTGCGGCCTTCTTGGCCGCGGCCTGCGCCGAAAGAGCGCGGGACTTCAATCTGCGCTGCGACCGACGCTTCTTCAGTTTGTCGGTTCGCGCTTTGTCTCCGTTACGTGCTGACATATCGATTTAAGGTTAACAGGAACACTCGCCTGTGCGCTTGGTTTGCTGCATGCGAGAGAATCGCCGGCCGACCCGTGTCGGAACATCCAGGCAACGATGACAGTGCGCCGCGCCGCTGGAACTGCGGTTCCGAAACATCCGCGTGGCGCCTGGAGGCAAGCCTACATGTACATTCCGCCGTTCACCTTCAGCACGTGCCCGGTGATGTAGCTGGCATCGTCGCTCGCCAGGAACTTCACGGCGGCGGCGATGTCTTCGGGCTTGCCGAGGCGCTTCAGCGCGATATGTTCCAGCATCTTCTGCTTCTGCTCATCGGTCAGCACGGCGGTCATGTCGGTTTCGATGAAACCAGGCGCAATGGCGTTCACGGTCACACTGCGCGAAGCAAGCTCCAGCGCCAGGCACTTAGTCAGTCCGATCAGACCCGCCTTCGAGGCCACGTAGTTGGCCTGGCCCGGATTGCCCATCTCGCCCACCACCGACGCGATGTTGATGATCCGGCCCCAGCGCTCCCGGATCATGTGCGGGATGACGGCCTGGCTGACCAGGAACGCGCCGGTGAGGTTCACCTGCAGCACCAGGTTCCAGTCCGCGGGTTTCATCCGCATTGCTAGGGCGTCGCGCGTAATGCCGGCGTTGTTGACGAGTACATCGATCCGGCGAAATTTTTCCATGACACTTGCGACGCCCGCCTTCACCGATTCCAGGCTGGTGACGTTGAAATCGAGCGTCATGCACTCGCCGCCGCAGGCGCAGATTTCGCCCGCCACCTTCTCGTTATTCTCGATTTCCGGCGAGGCGACGATAATCGCGAAATTGGCTTTGCACAGCGTGTGGGCAATCGCGCGGCCAATGCCGCGGCTGGCGCCGGTGACCAGCGCTACTCGTTGAAACATACTGACTCCTGCAATCGCACTGGCGAAACCTTCATCATAGTAGATTGCAGAGGTAACCCACTCCCAATGGCCTACTCCGATCTGCGCGCCTTCATCCAGCGACTCGAAGAAGAGAAGCAGCTCAAGCGTATTCCCTTCGGGGTGGATCCGTACCTGGAAATCACCGAGTTCGCCGACCGCGCGGTGAAGACCGGCGGCCCCGCGCTGCTGTTCGAGAAGCCTAAAGGTTCGAAGATTCCCGTTCTGATCAACGCCTTCGCCTCGGCGCGCCGCATGGAACTGGCGCTGGAGGTCGATTCGGTACAGGAGCACGCCGACCGGATTGTCGAGATGCTTGAACTGCGCATGCCGCAGGGCCTGATCAACAAGCTCAAACTGCTGCCCAAGCTCGCCGACATGGCCGGGTTTTTTCCAAAGACGGTCTCCGGAGGGCCATGCAAGGAGGTCATCCGCAAGGACAACTTTTCGCTGCGGGAGTTCCCCATTCTGCACTGCTGGCCGCAGGACGCGGGCGCGTTCATCACGCTGCCGATGGTCTTCACAAAGAACCCGGAAACCGGCAAGCGGAATTGCGGGATGTACCGCATGCAGGTTTACGACGACCGGACCACCGGCATGCATTGGCAGACGCAGAAGCAGGGCGCCGAGCATTACCGGCGGCTGCTGAATGCGGGCAAGGAAGCCAGGATGCCGGTCGCCGTGGCGATTGGTTCGGATCCGGCCACGATGTACGCTCCGATTCTGCCTCTGCCTCCCGACCTCGACGAGATGCTGATCGCCGGTTTTCTGCGCCGTGAGCCCGTGGAAATGGTGAAGTGCGAAACGTGCGACCTGGAAGTGCCCGCCAACGCCGAACTGGTGCTCGAAGGCTACGTCGCGCTCGGTGAAACCCGCACCGAAGGGCCGTTTGGCGACCACACGGGCTACTATTCGCTCGCCGATCCCTATCCCGTTTTCCACGTCGAATGCATCACGCAGCGTAAGGATCCGATCTACGCCGCCACCATCGTCGGACCGCCACCGATGGAAGACTTCTACATGGGCCAGGCGATCGAGCGCATTTTTCTGCCGCTGATGCGCATGCAGATTCCCGAGATTCGGGACATCTCGATGCCCGCCGCGGGCGTGTTCCACAACCTGATGCTGGTCTCGATCCGCAAGTCGTATCCCGGGCAGGCGCGCAAAGTGATGCACGCCATCTGGGGCCTGGGGCAAGCCATGTTCACGAAAGTCATCGTCGTGGTGGATGAGGATGTGGACGTGCAGAGCCACGGCGAGGTCGCCTGGCGCGCACTGAACAACATTGACCCGGAGCGCGACATCGAGTTCGTTCACGGCCCGATCGATTCGCTGGACCACGCCTCCCGCATGCCCGACTACGGCTCCAAGATGGGCATCGATGCAACGAAGAAGCTGCCCGCCGAGGGTTTCACCCGCCACTGGCCGGATGTGATTACGATGTCGCCTGAGGTGCGGAAACGGGTCGACGAACTGTGGAAACGGGCGGGTTTGTAAACTCCGTCTCGCGTTCCGCCTGAATTGTGATTATCATGGACCTAATAGTTCAGTTTGATTTCTGGGATGATCCACAACTGGAGGTTGTATGCAGCGACGCGATTTCCTCAGAGGCGCCGTCAGTCTTTCGGCCTTTCCGTACCATCTGTTCGCGGGACCGACAAAAAAGTCGGCCAGTGATGTGGTTGAACTCGGCCCGAAGAAGGTGAAAGTGACGCGTCTCGCCATGGGCACGGGCACCAACGGCATGGGTGGCAGCTCGAACCAGACCCGCAAGCTGGGCATGAGCGGACTGGCCGATCTGCTGCGCACGGCCTACGACAACGGCGTGTGCTTCTACGACTCCGCCGACCAGTACGGCACTCATCCCTACATCAAGGAAGCGCTGAAAAAGGTCCCGCGCGAGAAAATCGCGATCCTCACCAAGACGCACGCCAATACGTATGACGAGATGAAGGCCGACCTCGACCGCTTCCGCAAGGAGCTCGGCGTCGACTACATCGACGTCATGCTGCTGCACTGCATGATGGATCCCGATTGGCCGGCGCGCAAAAAAGGCGCGATGGACTTCATCAGCGAAGCCCAGGAGAAAGGGCTCATCAAGACCAAGGGCACGAGCTGCCACACGCTCGGCGCGCTGAAGGCTTCGGCCAAGACGCCCTGGGTCGAAGTCGATCTGGCCCGCATCAACCCAGCCGGCGCGATAATGGACGCCGACCCGCAGACCGTGCTGGCCGTTCTCAAGGAGATGAAGGCCGCCGGCAAGGGCATCATAGGCATGAAGATCTTCGGTGCTGGTAAGCTGCGCCACCGTGTCGATGAGTGCCTGCAGTACGCTCTCGCGCAGGATGTCGTCGACTGCTTCACCATCGGCAGCGAGAGCATCGCCGAATTCACTGATCTCACGAAACGCATTCCCGCCGCGTCCGTGCGCGGATAGCCCTTTCGGGGACGCTGAATACCGGATGGACAGACCGGGACGTCCCCTTCCCGGCGGTGATGGCTGACGCCCAGAGGGCGGTTGTAAACTTAGGCCATGGGTCTAAAATCGATCCTCTCCTCAACTTATGGAGCTTCGAGCGTGGTCCTTGCACTATGCACGGCACTCCCATTGGCAGGACAATCGATGAACGCTGCGAATAGTCTTCAGCCAAACGTGAGTTCTATACCATTCGTCGGGTGCGAGTCCGACGGGCAAGCCGGCCCCCTCGATGCTCCACACGGCGAGGACAAACAGATGGTGATACCGGCAGATGGCGCGTCGCGCCTTGCCTATTACAAAGCAGAGGCCAGAGCGGGAGTCCTGGCACCTCGAGGCTGGCACTGCTATGGCACTTACGGCTCCAGCGGAAGCAGCCTCTTCGTGAGCCCCACTCCGATCAGTGTTAGGGAATTGTTTACGACAAGTTGGAGAGGCTTCGATGGGCCTGCCATTCAGATTTCGATCCTCCACGGAGGCACATCCGGACGGTTTGGTGTTGCCCGCACTATTCGGAGGGTCTTCCAGACCCATGGTTCGTTTGCTCGTCAAGTCATTGACGAAGGGTTGGCGTCATCGACCGACTTCCCGTTGGGGCCGTACCCGAACGACAAGCTGAACTACAAGGGCACGGAAATGGTCGAATTCCAGACCCCTGCGAATACTGAGGGGCTAGGAACAGACTCGTGGCTACACAAGAACAGCGACCCGATCAGCGGTGTGGCGATACTCTATGGCAATGGCCCAGACCTACTTCAAGTGTCTGTCCGACTTCCTTCAAGGCTTAACGACCTGATTCCCCTGATTCTGGAGGAAGCGGAGCGAAGCGTAGTCCTGCGCTGAGGCTTCGTACCAACAGGAGGAGCTCAGCCGCTGAGCCAATGTCGCGATCTACAGTGGGGCGGCCGTCTTTTTCATGAGGCGCTCTGCGAAGGGGCAAAGGCAAAGGGGCATCCTGATGGCAAAGGCACGCCTTGGTCTGTCCCCCTTGGATTTTGAGACCGTCCCTCGCCAGCGCGGCGTCCGTCGTGGCTTTAATGGCCCCTTCCCCGGCATCGTCGCGTGTCCCTCTCTCCCTTTGCATTCCACTCCTGCAACACGATACATTCATCGAGGAAGCACTGAATTCCTCCAACCCCGGAAAGGTAGACTATGGCTCAAATCAAAGGTCCCGCAATCTTCCTGGCGCAGTTCCTCGGTGACCAGGCGCCCTTCGACAATCTGCCGAACATCACGGCTTGGGCGAGCTCGCTCGGGTACCTCGGCGTGCAGCTCCCGGCGTGGGACGGCCGCGTGATCGACATCAAGAAGGCCGCCGAGTCGAAGACCTATTGCCACGACCTGCAGGGCCAGACGAACGGCCTCGCGATTACCGAGCTGGCCTCGCACCTGCAAGGCCAGTTGGTTGCGGTTCACCCGGCCTACAACGAGCTTTTCGATGCCTTTGCCGCGCCCGAAGTTCGGGGCGATCCCAAAGCCCGCGCGCAGTGGGCCGTCAACCAGGTGAAGTACGCTATCAAGGCTTCGGCCAACCTCGGGCTCACCGTCATGCCGACTTTCTCCGGCGCGCTGCTGTGGCCCTTCATGTATCCCTGGCCGCAGCGTCCGGCCGGCCTGGTCGAAGAGGGCTTCAAGGAACTCGCTAAGCGTTGGAAGCCGATCCTCGATTACGCCGACAAGTTCGGCGTCGATTGCGCCTATGAACTGCATCCCGGCGAAGACCTGCACGATGGCGTCACCTTCGAGCGATTCCTCGAAGCCACCGGCAATCATCCGCGCGTGAAGATTCTCTACGACCCGTCGCATTTCATTTTGCAGTGCCTCGACTACATCGGCTTCATCGACGAGTACGGCGCCCACATCAAGGCCTTCCATGTGAAGGACGCCGAGTTCCGGCCTTCGGCCAAGGCCGGCGTCTATGGCAGCTTCTCCGGCTGGAAGGAGCGGCCCGGCCGCTTCCGCAGCCTCGGCGACGGCCAGGTCGATTTCAAACAGGCCTTCACGCGCCTTACGGCCGCCGGCTACAGTTCCTGGGCCGTGCTCGAGTGGGAGTGCTGCTACAAGGACGCCGCGCAGGGTGCTGCCGAGGGCGCTCCGTTCATCCAGTCGTGCCTGATCGATGTGCCTACGAAGGCCTTCGACGACTTCGCCGGCGCCGCGTCAGACGACAAACGCAACCGGCGCATCCTGGGTACGAAGTAACAAGAGCGGACCGCGCCTCGAGGCCGCGGATCTTCGCAATGGGAACGGGAGACGCGCGCCAGTTCCTTTGCTTTCCTTGCCGTACCCGGCGCCTATTGCCGCGGCGTGATCCGGTACAGGCCCGCGCCGTGCGGTTCGAGTTGCGCTCCGAAATCGTCTTCGAAGACGCCGAGATCCCGATGCGCCCACAGATCGCGCACCGCGAACTTGCCGCGCGGCATTTCATCTTCGAAACGGAACGCGACCTTCCTGTTTTTGGTCGTGAGGTTGAACAACGCCAGATATTTATCCGCGCTCCCCGGCACGTCGGCCAGCCACACCGCTTCTTGTTCGTCCTTCCGGATCTGCCGGTTACCCGTGCTGCGCTGATCGACGGCGATGACTTCCTTGTTTTTCAGAAACGCGAGGCTGTGCTCGGGCGAACTGAGCAGGTCGGCGCCGATCATCAATGGCGAGCGGGCGATCGACCACAGCGACATGAGCGTGTAATGCTCCGGCCAGGTGAGATTCGACAAGCGGTCCGGCCCCACCGGATGCCCGTGCAGCGAAATATGGCCGATCGGCAGCATGTCGCCGTCGGGC
>Ga0187851_10003702_pt1 | contig 12732 bp, 8 predicted proteins | sample June2016WEW_6_10_FD_132997 | JGI IMG/M metagenome (GOLD analysis project Ga0187851, IMG submission 132997) | Peatland microbial communities from SPRUCE experiment site at the Marcell Experimental Forest, Minnesota, USA - June2016WEW_6_10 | ecosystem: Environmental > Terrestrial > Soil > Wetlands...
CCCCATCCACCTGCAAGCCGCGCTCAAAGACCTCGGCTACAAGCCGGGAGACTTCCCCCAAGCCGAACTTGCCGCCGCCGAAGTCCTCGCCCTGCCCCTCTATCCCGAACTGCGCGACGACGAACAGCAGACCGTAGTCGAAGCCATCCGCGCCTTCTACGCCTGATCCCGTAGAAGCCGCTGTTCAGCCATGTTGCGGTTTCAGACCGATACTATCCATCACCTGTAGCGCGAATCGGGCCGAGACGGTAGCCGGGCCGCCACCCATCTCGATTCCAACCTCGATCGCTTCCAGCAACTCCTCAAACGTCGCGCCATCGGCAGCCGCCTGTTCGATGTGCCACTGCATGCACGACTCGCAGTCCTTCACCACGGAGATCCCCATAGCGATCAACTCTTTCTGCTTCTTGGGCAATGCACCATCGCGATATGCAGCCTTTTCCATAGCCAGAAAGCCGTCGTACACCTTCGAGCCGAGTGCAACCAACCGCGCATGTGCGTGCTTCCGATTGGATGTAATCTCTTCAAGCTTGTTCATTGTTGACTGAAATATCCTTTCACTGCAGGTTGCTTGAATTCAATTGCCACTTGAACCCTCAGTTACCCCTGCCTTACTTTTTCTTCCCTTTGACCGCCTTCTTCACTTCAACTACGGGATGCGCCTCCGCATCCGGCGCGCTTCCCGCCGCCTGAATTCGCCGCACAAGGTTTCCTTCCAGCCGATAGGTCTTCTCGATGGTCCGCCCCGGCGTCACCATTCCGGTCGCCGCATCGGGAACCACCGCGCCCGCGTCCGCGGCCAGAACCTTATAGGTAAACGTCGGCAATGAGGTCTGCGCCGTCGCCGACTTGCCGTACGGGTCCACGCTGCTCTTGATCGTCACCGGCAGATACCCCTCGATATTTTTCTCACGGTACGCCGTCTCATACCGGTGCATCTTCAGGTTCCACGTAAACACCCGCACCTGGTCGAAGTCGTACGGCAGTCCCGCCGTATAAGGGGACAGCACGGTCAGGTAGATCGGAATGTCTTTGTTGTCCTGCTCCGCGCCGTCGTCATGCACCGTGGCCAGCACATACGCACCCACGATCCGCTGTCCTTCCGAGTACTTTGCGACCGAGTCGGGCGCATCCACGTCCACATAGTGCGAGAGCAGCCATCCCGCGCGTCCTTTCGCATCGCGCGCCAGCCACCAGTCCTCCATGGCAATCGGTGGCGCTGCCTCAACTCCCTGCGTATCCACCGCCTTCACGGGGGCCACGCCCGGCGCCACCGGCTTGGGCAGCGTCGCCCGCTCGATCAACAGTAGCTTGTCTCCCTCCGCCAGCCGGTAGAAAGTCTCGGTTGCCCGGCCCGGTCTCAGGTGCAGGTTCACGTCGTCGCGCACCACCGCCGAGGCCACCGACGGATCGTTCTTGTGCGTCTCCGCCAGGGCCTTGAACTCATCGAAGACCGCCTGCGTCGCCACGGCCTTCTCGTCGATCCAGCCCATCTCACCCTTCTCGGTCTTCACGCGGTAGAAGCGCCGTCCGTGCTCCAGCACGTCGAGCCGCTGGCCGTTCTCCACCGTCGCGGTGCGGTTGGAGACGGCAGCCACGCGGTCGCGAAGATAGGTCTGCTTGGCCGTCACGTACACCGATCCGCCCGCCGGCCCCGGCCGCAGATGCGAGCACCCGCTCAACATCGCAAACCACAGCACAGATGCGAAGAGGGACACCGCGAAACCAGGCCATCTGGCACAGCGAGATGGTCCCTTGAGGCAAAATCCAGAAACCGGCAGCATCCGGGAAGAAGGTCGCAGAGAACGAGTGAAAATTTTGTCCGGCACATTTTCCAGCATACAGGGCAAAATCCCCTTCGTGGGCACATCTGCCGGCCGGAGCGGGGCGCCAGATCGGAAAATGGCATTTTCCCCTGAAAATTACCCACTTCGGGCAGTTTTATGCCGCTCCGTTCACGGCTAAATCGTCTCCTGTTGCCAGTTCGCATTCCAACCCCTAAATTAGAGTCTTGCGCGAAGTGCCCTCTTGCGCATACAGTTGCGTACGGAAACAAAACCAATACAGGAAACCATCTTAAGCGACACCCTGAATCCAACTCCGTCCATCGCGCAATCGGATCGGCCACATCACTCGTCAACTGGTAAGGAGGCCCACACAATGGCCAGTAATGAAATCGCAATCCTCGACCCTGCGGCAACGGTCGACAAGCTCAACAAGATCGCGGCAGATCGCGCAGTGAATCGCAGGCGCTTCATCACAGCCCTCGGCATCACTGGCGCCGCGGCAAGCGCTGGATTATTGTCGGGTTGCGCCAACAACGCTTCCAGCCCTATCGCCGCTCTTGGTGCGGGCCAGACTGATACTCTCAACTTTGTACTCAACATTGAGTACCTCCAAGCCACCTTGTTTGCTTACCTCACAACGGGCGGAGACCTGCCGTCCTCGGTCAGGGCAAACAGTGGTGCCATCACCGGTGCGCCCGCAGCTCTGGCTGTTGTTGCGCCGTTGACACAGCAGACCCTCGATCTGCTCAACGAGATCTATTTTGACGAGTTGAACCATGTGTCCTACCTGCGCAGCATCCTCGGCTCCGCGGCCGTTCCCAGGCCGGCGATCAATCTCGCCGCCTTCGGCACGATCACGGCAACCAATGCCCTCTCGATTGCAAGGCTGCTGAAAGACCTGGGAGTCACCGCATACGCAGGCGCGATCACGGGGCTCTCCTCCAGCAACACCACCTATCTCGGGCAAATCCTAGGCGCCGAAAGCTTCCATTCCGGTGCGCTGCGCCTGATCAGCATCCAGTACAGCACCCTGACCCCCGCCATCGCCACGTACCTTCCCTTAACAGATGGCCTGGGGTACGATGTTCCGCCAACCGATCTGGGTACCGCAGGTCTCGAAGCCGCCGGTCCAACCGCCAGCGGTGGTTTCTTCCCCACCTCCGGCGGAGCGGTAGCGACGACCAACACAACTACCGGCATCGGATACGCCCGCACTATCCAGCAGGTTCTCCAGGTTCTTTACGGCACCAGCAACACAGCGCCTGCACCTCACGGCTCCTTCTCGGGAGGCTTCTTCCCCAACGGAGTGAACGGCAACATCACAACCTCCTAAGCACTGGAAGGACGCACTCGAACCTGATCTCGACACGCTGACCGCATTCCATTATGACCCAATCTCTTCGCACACATCGCAAGTCTACTGACAAGGAGGCCAACGAAATGGCCAGCAGCAATGACATCGAAGTCCTCGATCCCACGGCATCGGTCGAGAAGCTCAAGAACATCGTATCCAAAGTCGCCCTGAATCGCAGACACTTCATGGCTGCCCTCGGAGCGGCAGGCGTCGCTGCTGGCACAGGATTGGTAACGCGTCGGGATGCACACGCTCAGCAACCCACGCCCAACGGCTTCCTGCAGGTCGACGTTCTCAACTTCCTGCTCAATATCAAGTATCTCAAGGCGACGTTCTATTCCTACATCACGCAGGGCGTCGACCTTCCAGCCTCCTCCTACGTCACGCTGGGAAGCAGCCAGATATACAACGTGCCCTCCCAGGTCACAACCTTCTCATCGCAGATCAACGATATGTTCAACGAGATGTACTACGATGAGCTGAATCAACTTGTCGATCTGCGCAATATTATCGGAAACGCAGCCGTTAACAGGCCGCTTATTAACCTGGCGGGAACGTCCGCCGCCAACACAACTTTCTCGGCGCCTTCGGCCACGATGACTCTCTCCGCGGTTCAGGCCATCGCCCAGGCACGGATGTTGGAAGACGTCAGCGTCACAGCCTTCGCGGGCGCACTTACTTATCTCACTGGAAGCAACCTCGCCATCGCCGCCCAGATTCTGTCCGTTGACGGCTGCCATGCCGCGGCGCTGCGCCTTGCCAGCATCCAGAACAACGCGCCATATCAAGGAACGCTGTACCAAAGCTCATTCTCGGTTGTAACCACATCGGGCAGCAACAATATCTTCGCTGTACTCACCTCGACGAAGGCCGTCCCAGGCGACATCATCACTGGCATCGGGATTCCATCGGGTTCGGTGGTCACGGCGATTACCCCCGCTGCGAATGCCACGCCCACAGGCGTAGTCGTCAACGGCAGCTCTACCATCACTGGGGTGTCGAGCGTCACCGGACTACTGGTCGGTCAGCCCATCTCTGGAACCGGCATTCCCTCCAACACCGTCCTAGCAGGGATCACAAGCAACACGATCACCCTCTCGCAAAAGGCCAGTTCACAAACATCGGTTGCACCAACAGGCTACAGCACCTCCGGCAGCTCTACCATCACGGGAGTTTCGAGCATCTCCGGGCTTATTGTCGGACAGGCCATCACCGGAAGCGGCATCCCCACCAGTCCCGCTACGACAATCGTTGCGGCCAGCGGCACCACAATCACATTGTCGCAGGCTGCCAACGCAACGCCCTTGGTCACATTCACCGGCGTCCTCAACAGCGGCAGCTCAACCATCACGCCAGTGGGAAGCACATCCGGTGTGGCGACCGGACAGGTCGTCACCGGAACCGGCATCACCGCAGGAACGACCATCACGAACATCGGCAGCAATCTCACGTTGTCTGCGCCCGCCTCCGCCTCCAGCCCAACCACAAACATAGTTACATTCAATGGCATCGTCACCAGCGGCAGCGCGAACATCACCAATGTGGCCAGCACAACCACGGGATTGGTGGTTGGGCAGCCTCTTACCGCCGGTGTTGGCATCGCTGTGGGAACAACCATCAAGACGCTCTCCCTCGCCACAAACACGGTCACGATGTCGGCGAACGCCAGCGCCTCCAACACAGTCTCAACCACTGGCACCGCGACGTCCGGCAGCAATATCCTCACAAATATACAAAGCACCAACGGATTGCTTATTGGGCAACCCATCACAGGAGCCAATATCCCAGCAGGGGCGACCATCACGGCGCTCGGCAACACGGCGCCCTTCTCAATTACGATGTCGGGACCCGCCTTCTATAACTCAGCAGGAACCATATTCACAGCTCTCACCACCTCCGGCAGCAACTTGCTCACAAGTGTATCGAGCACTTCCGGATTGGTGGTCGGGCAACCCGTCGCTGGAAACGGCATCCCAGCAGGAACGACCATCGCGGCGTTTCCACTACCAGTTTCATTCAATGCCCTCACCACCTCCGGCAGCAACGTGCTCGCAAGTGTATCGAGCGTTGCCGGATTGCTGGTCGGACAGACCATCACCGGGACTGGCATACCCGCCAGCCCCCCTACAACCATCACGTCGTTTCCAACACCAGTTACATTCACATTCAATGCCATCACCGCCAACGGCAGTAACGTGCTCACGAGTGTATCGAGCACTACCGGATTGGCTGCCGGACAGGCCCTCACCGGAACCGGCATTCCTGCCAACACAGTCATCACGGCGATTGGCACTAACACGGTCACGATGTCGGCGAACGCCACTGCCACCATCACATCGGCAGAGACAGTCAGCGCAGTGTCCACGTATGTTGCAATGTCGGCAAACGCCACTGCCACCATCACATCGGTAGAGGCAGTCAGCGCACTGGCCACGATTGTTGCACTATCGCAGAACGCCACCGCAACTCTGACGCCAGCCTCCTTCAAAGGCACCACCACCTCCGCCAGCAATGTACTCACGGCTGTATCGAGCGTTGCCGGATTGGCGGTCGGTCAGGCCCTTCTCGGAACCGGCATTCCTGCCAACACAGTCATCACGGCGGTTGGCTCTAACACAGTCACGATGTCGGCGAACGCCACTGCCGCTGGAACGGCAGTGACAATCACCACGGCAACAAACTTTGTCTGTCCCATCATATTCAATGCCCTTGCTACATCCGGCAGCAACCTGCTCACGAATGTGCAGGTTTCGGCCGGTGGTAGTGTATCGGGTCTGGTGGTCGGACAGCCCATCTCTGGAACCGGCATCCCCGCAGGTACGGTCATTACGGTGCTTGGCACTGCGGCGCCATTCACGGTTACGATGTCGAACGCCGCCACCGCAACGACTCCTGTTGCCTCATTCTTGTGCGACCAGGTCTCCGGCAGCCCCGTACTCATTAACGTATCGACTACTGCTGGCCTGGTGGTCGGACAGCCGCTCGTTGGTGCATCCGGCATTCCTAACAACGCAGTCATCACGGCGATTGGCACCAACACAATCACGATGTCGCAGAACGCCACCTACTCCATCGCCGGCGGACAGACCGTAACCACGGCACAGTTCGTCACCAGTCCCGCACAAACGACCGTCACCAGTCCCACCATGGAGCCAATCTCCAGCGGAGGAACGGTCCTGACCAGTCCCGCTCTAACCGCGCTGAGCAGTGCCACGACCGAGGCTCTTACCATTGGGCTGGGCTCCATCACGATCTCGCAACCTGCCACTGCATCGGGCTTTATCACAGCCACAATCGCCACGACAGATCCCTACGAGGTTGTGCCATACGACCCCGGTACCGCGGCCCTCGCCGCAGCTGGCCCAGTGCCAGACCCAACCAGCTCCCCAGCTGAGTATCAAGGGTTCTTCGCCACCCCCGGCTCAAGCAACGCCTCCAGCACCAGCCCGGCCGGATTTGCCTACGCACGGACCTTCTCACAGGTTCTTGGAGTCCTCTATGGCAATACGGCTATAAGCACCTACGAGGGCGGCTTCTTCCCGATCGGTGTCGCCGGCAACATCAACGTCACCTAACCCCTGCCGTTCGCATGACTCCACGGAGTCTTCGGTCGGGCCCAATCAAGACTGAAAAGGCCCACATCCCTGAGCGGGATGTGGGCCTTTTCCTTGACCTCAGTGGGCCGTCGCCAGCGCAACCGGCCCGGTCGGGTCCGTCCCCGTCGCAATCGACGTGGAAAAATCGAGCTTCCCCGCGATCGTCGAATCGTAGCTGTACATGGTCAGGTCGGGCGATCCGCCATTGGCCGCGGCCAGCAGATAATCCCCACTGTTATCCACCGCCAGAGCTGTCACCGCACTCCCACTCTGATAGGGAGACCCGCTCAATGCTGTCAGTACGCCAGTGCTGCTGGCAATGCTGAACCCGGAGATTGTGCTGTCCGTACGGTTCGCCACATACACATCCTTGCCAGCGGCGTTGACCGCCACCGAGAACGGCAGCGCCCCCGCCGAAAACGGGGACCCGCTCACCTGCGCCAGTGATCCGCCCGAACCGATTGTGTACGCAGCCAGCCCGCCTCCGGGGCCACTCCTCGCGATGAAGAGAAGCGTGCTGTCCGGGCTCACCGCCAGCGCGTTGTCGCTATTGGTCGATGCCGATCCCAGCGAGAGCGACAGGGGGGTGGTTAACGCCCCCGACGTCAAGGCAGTATTGAAGGTATACACCACATCGCCCGCGGTACCCAGCGCAAGGAACAGATAGTTGCCGCTCGGCGCAAACTTCACCCCATGCGCGACGACAGTCGCACCCGACGGCACTGGGTAGTAGGTCGGGTTGTACGCCGTCAGCACGCCGGTACTGGAGTTGATCAGAAACTCATCCAAAGTAAGATTGTTCTGGTCCAGCGCGATCAGCCAGTTTCCATCGGGCGAGATGTCCATCGACGCCACATACGCATATCCCACGGCGCCGCCGCCGTTCAGCACGCTCAGCGCTCCAGTACTGGAATTGATCGCAAACGCATAGATCGCGGTGTTGCTTCCGACAAACAGGATCGAGTCGGCGGGATTCACCGCTACCGCCGTAGGAGGAAACCCCAGCGAGTAAGACGTACCCGTCACCGGCGTCAGCGTACCCGTGCCCACCGCAAATCCGCTCACCGTCTCCGTCGTCGCGTTCGCAACATATACATAATCGTTCGTCGGAGTGGTAGTGCTGCCGCTCGAGTTCCCCACAGCAACCCAGAACCCGGCGCATCCTGTCGTCCAACAGAGGGCCGTCAGGCCCAACACAGCCGCCACTCGCCGAAGCAAACACATCATCGTTCCATTCCTCTCACGTTCTTCTTCATTTGACTCTACTCCCGTCCAAACAGCACCCACCTCTGCTGCCTGGAACCCACAAAAAAGCGGCCCATCGCTGGACCGCTCTCTCCTTCCCCCTGAGATCACGCGAGGTCGAAGCGATCGAGGTTCATCACCTTGCTCCAGGCTGCCACGAAGTCACGCACGAACGCCTGCTGCGAGTCGCCGCACGCATAAACTTCCGCGAGGGCCCGGAGCTGGGAGTTCGAACCGAAGATGAGATCGACTACGGTGCCCGACCACTTGAGATCGCCGGTCGCCCGATCGCGCCCCTCCAACACGCCTGCAGACGTAGCGGACTTCTGCCACTTCGTGTTCATGTCGAGGAGATTCACGAAGAAATCATTGGTCAAGGTTTCGGGCCGCTTTGTGAAAATGCCATGTTCGGACTGCCCAAAGTTTGCATTCATGGCGCGCATGCCACCGATCAGGACCGTCATCTCGGGAATGGTCAGGGTCAACAGGTTCGCCCGATCCACCAGCAGCTCAGCCGCGGATTCCTCGCGTCCCTTCCGAATGTAGTTGCGGAATCCGTCTGCGGCCGGCTCCAGTACTGCGAAGGAGGCCACGTCGGTCTGCTCCTGCGACGCATCCGTGCGGCCTGGCGAGAAGGGGACCTTCACATCTTGGCCGGCCTTCTTTGCGGCTTTCTCGACGGCTGTGCAGCCGCCCAGAACAATCAGGTCAGCAAGCGAGACCTTCTTCCCACCGGGCTGCGCGCTATTGAAATTCTTCTGGATCGCTTCCAGCGTCTGAAGGACCTTCGCCAGTTCGGCCGGCTGGTTCACTTCCCAATCCTTCTGCGGCGCCAGACGAATGCGCGCACCGTTCGCTCCGCCACGCTTGTCGCTGCCGCGGAACGTAGCAGCCGACGCCCAGGCAGTCGTGATCAGTTGGGAGATGGAAAGCCCGGATGCAATGATCTTGGCCTTCAGTGCCGCAATCTCCTGCTCCCCGATCAATTCATAGACCACTGCTGGAACAGGGTCCTGCCACAGCAGCGTCTCCGCGGGAACGAGCGGGCCCAGATACCGCGAGCGAGGCCCCATGTCGCGGTGCGTCAGCTTGAACCAGGCTTTGGCGAAGGCGTCTGCCAGCTCCTGCGGATTTGCGAGGAAGCGCCTGGATATCTTTTCGTAGATCGGGTCCACTCTTAGAGAGAGGTCCGTCGTGAACATGATGGGCGCGTGCTTCTTCTTAGGGTTGTGAGCGTCCGGTACGGTGCCCCCTGCAGATGCGTCCTTGGGCGTCCACTGTTGAGCACCGGCGGGGCTCTTCGTGAGTTCCCATTGATAGCCGAACAGGTTTTCCAGGTAGTTGTTGTCCCACTTTACGGGGTTTGTGGTCCATGCGCCCTCCAGCCCGCTGCTGATCGTATCGACGCCTTTGCCGCTGCCAAAGCTGTTTTTCCAGCCCAGGCCCTGCTCTTCAATGTCGGCTGCCTCAGGTTCGGGACCGACATACTTGACCGGATCGGCAGCGCCATGAGCTTTGCCGAAGGTGTGTCCGCCGGCGATGAGGGCAACTGTCTCCTCGTCATTCATCGCCATGCGAGCGAACGTCTCTCGAATGTCCCGAGCCGCGGCGACTGGATCCGGCTTGCCATTGGGGCCTTCCGGATTCACATAGATCAGGCCCATTTGAACTGCGCCAAGCGGATTCTCGAGCTCGCGGTCGCCGCTGTAGCGTTCGTCTGCCAGCCACTTGCCCTCAGGTCCCCAGTAAATGTTTTCTTCCGGTTCCCAGATGTCTTCGCGTCCACCGCCGAAGCCAAAGGTCTTGAGTCCCATCGACTCCAGCGCCACATTACCAGCGAGAATCATCAGGTCGGCCCAGGATATCTTCCGGCCGTACTTCTGTTTGATCGGCCAGATTAACCGGCGCGCCTTGTCGAGGCTCACGTTGTCCGGCCAACTGTTGAGTGGAGCAAATCGCTGCGACCCAGAACCCGCGCCGCCCCGGCCATCGGCGATACGGTATGTGCCTGCGCTATGCCACGCCATACGGATGAAGAACGGCCCATAGTGGCCGTAGTCCGCGGGCCACCACTCCTGCGAGGTCGTCATCAAGGTATGCAGGTCCTTGATCACGGCATTCAAGTCGAGGCTTTTGAACTCCTCAGCGTAATTGAACGCCTCGCCCATGGGGTTGGACAGTGGGCAGTGCTGGTGCAGGGGTTTCAGGTTCAGTTGATTGGGCCACCAGTCTGCGTTCGTTGGGGTCCCGGCCAATGTGGATTTGCGGTCACCGTTCGACATCGGGCACTTTGATTCGTCTGACATACATCACCTCGATTTCTCTTTGCTGTTCCCTAGCAACCAACAACCCTCTCTAGTTCAGCCGTTCCCCATCCGTCTTGCCATGCCGCGCGTCCAGTGGTTTGCGTCCGGCAAATCCATCCTCCACCGTATGCCAGTAGCCGATCTCTTTCTCGCCCAGCATCCAGCACAGCAGCACGTCCTGGCCCTCCATCACCGAGGGAAAGTCCAGCAGCCCCTTCTCCAGGTCCTTTACCTGCACTCCGATCTCTTCCATCTCAGCCAGCGTGTCATGGGCCTCCTGCAAGGCCTTCTCGCGCTCAGCGCGTCGCCGCGCCGCCTGGGCCACATCCACATGCATTCCGCCAGCCATGAAGATTCTCTGGCTCAGCTCCTGCATCTCCCGCTCCAACTCGCCTGCATGCGTTCCAGCTATCTGTGCCCTGCGCAACAAAGCCTCCACCACAGGCAGCAGAGTTTGCGCCTCGTTCAATGTGAATGTCCTGCTCAATGTTTGATCTCCAGCATTCGGTCCAGCGACACGCGCGCCCAGTGCTTCACATCGCTGTTTACTTGGATGCGATTCACCACGCGTCCGTCGATTAGATTCTCCAGCGTCCACGCAAGATGCTGCGGCGAGATGCGATACATCGTCGTGCACAGGCACCCCGACTCATCCAGCGTAATCACCCGCTTGCCCAGCGGCCGAAATCGCTCGGCCAGCCGGTTCACCAGATGGATCTCCGTGCCTACCGCAAAGCTCGCGCCCCGCGGCGCCTGCTCGATCAACTGGATGATGCGTTCGGTCGAGCCCGTCGCGTCCGCCTTCTGGCAGACCTCCCAGCGGCACTCCGGATGCACCACCACCTGCATTCCCGGCTCCTCACGGCGGACCCGGTCCACATGCTCCGGCAGAAACCGCTGATGCACGCTGCAGTGTCCCTTCCACAGGATGATCCTGGCCGCTCGCAGCCGCTCCGGCGACACGCCTCCATTGATCTGGTACGGGTCCCACACCACCATCTCGTTCAGCGGAACCCCCATTGCGAACGCCGTGTTCCGACCCAGGTGCTGGTCGGGCAGGAACAGCACCTTTCCCACGCGTGCAAACGCCCACTCAAACGCCGCTCTCGCATTCGACGAGGTACACGCCAGCCCGCCCCGCTCGCCGCAGAACGCTTTGATCTCCGCCGCCGAGTTCACATAGGTCAGCGGCAGAATTCCCTCGCCTGCCGTCACCCGCAGCCGCTCCAGAGACTCCCAGCAGTCCTCCACCTGTCCGATCTCCGCCATATCAGCCATTGAGCAGCCCGCATTCAGGTCGGGCAGAACCACCTTCTGCCACGGTTGCGCCAGTATGTCCGCCGTCTCCGCCATAAAGTGCACACCGCAGAAGACCATATACCGCGCGTTCGACTCCGCAGCCGCTTTTGAGAGCTTGTAGCTGTCACCCGTAAAGTCGGCATAGCGGATCACCTCGTCGCGCTGATAGTGGTGTCCCAGTATGACCGCCTCCGCGCCCAGCTTTTCCCTCGCCGCACGGATGCGTGCATCCATCGCCTCATCCGGCTGCACCAGGTAGTGGTCCAGCGAACACTCCTCACCCACAGCCTGCAGCGGTGCATCGTCCAATAACAGTCCGTTCACAATAATCCGCCTTCAGTCTCGCCAGCACGTCCGCACCTGCTCAACACAGAGTGTGTTTTGTGCCGCGAGACGGGGATGTTGAAAGCACTTCTAACCCAGGCGTGCAGCGGACTCACTGTGCCGGCCCAAAGCTGCTGAACCGTCACCCAATCCGCGGGGGTGTTGCCGCCCATTCCGTACGCGCGCGCCCCATGGGGCCGCGTCTTCTCCATTTTAGACGAAACCGGCCTCGCATACGACTCGTCCTTCCCGCAGGTTGCTTGTCATTCCCCTCCTATTTGTTGTCCCCATCTTGTTTGTCATTCCGCAGCGCGGCGAAGGAATCTGCTTTTGCCGTTGCTCATTGCTGAGTACATTTGTTTCCCTCACCGCTCAAGCCGTATCATAGAGACGCCTATGCCAAGCTTTCCGGACAGCGCAGTCCTCATCCTCCTCGTCCTGCTGCTCTTCGGACCGAAGAAGCTGCCCGAACTGGCGCGCCAGTTCGGCAAGCTGATGGCCGACTTCCGCCGCGCCTCCAACGAGTTTCGCACCCAGATGGAGGACGAGCTGCGCCTCTCCGAGCAGGCCGACCGCCAGAAGAAAATCGCCGCAACCGAAGCCGCCGCGCCCGCAACCCCAGCCATCGAAGCCTCCAACGATTCCGCTCAAACCGTCGATGCCGAGTCCGAGTACGCGACTAAGAACCAGCCTTCGCTCGATTCCGCGTCCGATGCCGCGTCCCAATATCCGCTCGATCCGCTCGATTCCGCGCACCAGAAGCCGCTTGAGTCCTCAGACGAATCCATCTCCGATCTGGCCAGCGAATCAACCCCCGAATC
>Ga0187851_10003706_pt1 | contig 12729 bp, 11 predicted proteins | sample June2016WEW_6_10_FD_132997 | JGI IMG/M metagenome (GOLD analysis project Ga0187851, IMG submission 132997) | Peatland microbial communities from SPRUCE experiment site at the Marcell Experimental Forest, Minnesota, USA - June2016WEW_6_10 | ecosystem: Environmental > Terrestrial > Soil >...
CGCCGGTCTAAAGTGTCAATGATGTCGCCGGTCCGGACCCTCATTAGCCCCACGGCTTGCGCCGTGGGCTACTATCTTTCGCCCTGACGGGCTAGAGAAGCGTCCTGAGTGTTGGCTACGCCTGGATTCCTGCGATTCGCTCAAAGCGCGCGCCACGCGGCGCGGCGCTCTTCGATTAATCCACCATCCCGTTGCGCACCGCGAAGCGCACCAGCTCGTTGATGCTGTGGAGGTTCAGTTTTTCCATGATGTGGCCGCGGTGCGCGTCCACGGTGTAAACGCTCAGGTTCAGGGCGGCGGCGATTTCCTTGTTGGTCTTGCCTTCGGCCAGCAGTTGGAGGACTTCGCGCTCGCGGCTGCTGAGCAGGTCTATGGCGTTGGTGACGTGGCGGCGATAGTCGTCGAGGACGGCGTTCGAGACCGCCGGGCTGAGGTAGCCTTCGCCGGAGGCCACCGCGCGCACGGCGGCCACCAGGTCGTTGGCCCCGGAGTCCTTGAGCAGGTAGCCGCGCGCGCCGGCGCGCAGGGTTTCCCGCACGTAAACCGAATCCTTGTGCATGCTCAGCGCCAGCACGCGGACGTGCGGCGCCGCCTCCGCCAGGCGGCGCGTGGCCTCGATGCCGTTCAGCTCCGGCATGGCGACGTCCATGACCACGATATCGGGCTTAAGCTGCCCGGCCAGTTCCACGGCCTCCCGGCCGTTGGCCGCTTCGCCCACGATTTCCATATCGGCCTGCGCGCCGAGGATCATCTTGAAGCCCTGGCGCACCACGGCGTGGTCGTCAGCCAGTAGAATGCGAATGCGTTTCATCGCGCAGCGGGACCCGCACCTCAATTAAAACACCCTCGCCGGGGCGCGAGCGCACCACCACCTCGCCGCCCATCGCGCCGGCGCGGGCGCGCATGCCGGTCATGCCGAGACCGCCGGAAAGCGGCGCGTCGAGGGCCGTTCGCGGAGTGGCCAGACCGCGGCCATCGTCGTGGACCGACAAGACGATTCCCCCGGCCCCGGCGGTGAGCTTCATTTCCACGTGGGCGGCCCCCGAGTGGCGGGCGACGTTGGTGAGCGCCTCCTGGGCAATGCGGAACAGGTGCGTTTCCGTTTGCTCTTCCAGCCGTCCGGAAAAGCTCGATTCCAGGCGCGCATCGATGCCGGTTCGCGCCGAGAATCCCTCCGCCAGCCAGCGCAGGGCCGCCTCCAGTCCGAAGTCGTCGAGTATCGTCGGGTGCAGCAGGTGCGACAGTTGGCGTACGTTGTCGATGGCTTCGTCCACCAGCTTCAGGCAATCCTCCAGGCGCGCGCGGTCCCGGTCGCTGGAATCGAGGGCGGTCAGGCTGGTCTTTATGGCGGTCAGCGATTGCCCCAGCTCATCGTGCAGCTCGTGCGAGAACCGGCGCGCGGTGGCCTCCTGATCCGCCAGCATCCGCCACGACACGCGGCTCAACTCCGCGCTTTGCATCTCGATGAATCCCGCCAGGTGACTGACCACGCCGATGGTGAAAACCGAAAAGAGCAGCGCCAGCAGCACGCTTCCGCCCGCGAACCAGGCCGATTCCTTGAGCAAGGCGGAAGATCGCTCCTCGATCTCGGCTTGGGCCGCGCTCCCCTTCCCGTAACCGCGTTCGATCAGACGCGCCACCACGGCGGTGAACTCCTCGTGGTAGCGGAACAGGTCCATCGAGGCGAAGGTCTCGGGCTCCTCCACGCTCAGCAGGCGGCGCGCTTCCTGGGAAAATGCGCGGGAAGACTGCTGGAGAAGCTCCCACAGGGGGCGCTCGGGGGTCTGCGCGCCTTCGGCCGAGATGCGGTCGATATCGCGATCGGCCTCCGCGAGCTGGCTCAACATGCCTTCGTCGTCCAGGGAGTCCGGGTCGCGCGCCAGAATGGAGAAAACCTCGCTCAGGCTGGTTTGCTGTTTCCGTAGATCGCCGATGAGGCGGTTGGTGAGGGATTGTTCGCGGATGAGGCTGGCCGCATTCCGCTGGACGGACCGGATACCGCGGACCCCCACCAGCGCGGCGGCCAGTAGCAGCAGGATCACCAGCGCAAATCCGGCGATCAAAACCCGAAGCACTTTCTGGCGCGTGATGCGCTGTGGCGGCATGGCCCTACCAGTATCGCGCCGCCGGCCCGGCGCATCCATCCCCGCAATCGGCTATTTTAGAGGCAAAACCATGGCTATGAGTCTTATTGTGGGGCAGGCGCTTCCGCCTGCCAACCGGCTTGATCCGCAGCCGTCCGGGCCTCGCTTGGATTGATAGGCGGAAGCGCCTGTCCCACAATGCCCGAATTACGCCCGGCCGCAGCGCCGGTTTGCGCGATGATGGTCTCTTAGGGCCTGACAGGAAATAACCAGTCCGGCGCCGATAACCGCTCCCTAACGGGGCGCCCTCTGGGCCCGGCTCGTTATCAGTCTGGCGAGCCGCGACCGTCAGGGAGCGGTTGGAGTGACTGTTTCCTAACAAGCCCTTAGGAGAATTATGAAGATACCGAACACCTCATGCTGCATTTTCATCTGCTCGCTCGGTCTGCTTGCGGTTTCCTCCCAGGCTCAGCCGGACCCGGGCATTCCCCATTTCGCGAAACAGGGAACCGTCATGCAGTTGATTGTGGATGGCAAGCCGTTCGCGGTCGTGACCGGAGAAACCGAGGAAGAGACTTCCACCAGTTTCGACAACATGCGGCCGTTATGGTCCATCTTCAATCAGATGAATCTCAATACCGTGCTTCCGGTGGTCTACTGGGGCCTGTTCGAACCCCAGGAGGGCAAGTACGATTTCACCCTGGTGGACGCCCTGATTCAGGAATGCCGGAGCCACAATCTGCACGCCGGCCTGGTGTGGTTCGCAAGCTGGAAGAACGGTTTGTCCATCTACGCTCCCGAGTGGGTGCAGAAGGATTACAAGCGTTTCCCGCGCATGCAGACCAAGAGCGGCGTGAGTACCGAAATCTTCTCCTCCATCGAGGGCTACGGCGATGCCACGCGGGACGCCGATGCGCGCGCCTTCGCCGCCCTGCTGCGCCACGTCAAGGAAGTGGACGGCCGGCAGCACACCGTAATCATGCTCCAGGTGGAGAACGAAGTGGGCATATCGGGGGACTCGCGCGACCGCTCGCCGGCGGCGGACAAAGCCTTCGCCGGGCCGGTTCCGAAGGACCTGATGGACTACCTTCAGAAGCACAAAGACGCCCTGATTCCGGAGTTTCGCCAGGTCTGGGAGGCGGCCGGCTTCAAAACGTCCGGCACATGGGAAGAGGTGTTCGGCAGGAACGCGGCCACGGATGAAATCTTCGAGGCCTGGCAGTATGCGCGCTACGTCGGCCGGGTGGCCGCCGCGGGCAAGGCCGAATATCCACTGCCCATGTACGTCAACGCGGCTCTGCACCGGTCGGCCACCCTCGCGGAAGTGGCGGCCAAGCCCGCCACGGGCGGGGGGTTCGCTTTCGGCGGCCCCATGGCCGATGTGCTGGACGTCTGGAGGGCCGGCGCGCCGGCCATCGATATGCTCTCGCCCGACGCATACGGCGCCAAGGACTTCGCGTCGTGGTGCGCCAGGTACAGCCGGTCGGGGAATCCGCTGTTCATTGCCGAATCGAGCGGCGGAGGGGCGGGCGCCACCAGGTTGCTGTATGCCCTGGGACAGAACGCCGTCGGCTTGTCGATATATGGGGTGGAGTTCACACCCATGCGGCAAGACCCCACCCGTGAGTTCGACAGGGTCGCCGGGACTCTTTCGCAAATCATGCCCATGATCCTGGAACATCAGGGCAAAGGCACGATGACCAGCGTGCTGCTGACGGACGCCGCGCAGGTTGAGAAAGTCCAGTTGGGCGACTACACCATGAGCGTGGGTTTCGGCAACGACCGCCGGCCGGGCGGGTCCACGCCCGCGCCTCCGCCCAACGCACGCAGCGCCGGAGCGCTCTTTATCATGACCGCGCCCGATGAGATGTACGTGGTCGCGAGCAACGCGGTCGAGGTGGCCGTCAGGTTCACTCCCAACACGCCGGGGCCCCCGCTGGTCGGAGTATCCATGGTCGAGGAGGGCAGTTTTGCCAATGGGCAGTGGGTTCGGGGGCGGAGCTTCGTGGATCACAAAACCAGTTTCAGCGACGCCCCCTTGCTATTGCCCGCCGCTTTCCATCGGGTGGACGCTCACAGCGAGCACGGTATCTTGCGAGTCAAGCTGTACCGCTATCAGTGAGATAGAGAATCGGGTGACTTGTGGGGCAGGCGCTTCCGCCTGCCAACCCTCTCGCAGCCCTGGGATTCGTTATGGGGCAGGCGCTTCCGCCTGCCAACCCTTTCTCACCCATCTTTAAGAATTCTTAACTGCTTCCGCTCCCAATTGGGGCCATCGAGTAGCCTGCGCGGGCTATCGTGTTTCCGGCGCGTTGGCCGCATCATGGAATTGTAAGGCGGAAGGCAGCAGAGAGGCCCCGCCGGGAGAATAGAAAAAATGAAAAAGAGTTTACTCGCAATCGCCCTGGCGGTCGTCATGACGCCATTTGTTTTCGCCGCGCAGACTACCGGCGCCGCCGCCGGACAGCCGGCCGCAACCAAAAACGCCAAAGTGAAAAAGGCCACGAAGGCTACCAAGAAGGCCGCCAAGAAGGGGACGAAAGGCACGAAGGCCGCCGCGGCCAAGCCCGCCCCCACCACGCCCCAGAAGTAAGCGGGAGTGAGAAAGGGGCCATGCCCGGCCTCAAAGGCGCGCCGCGCCGGAGGGGCCGGGCATATTAGTCCCGCGCGATCGAACCGCCGATTCCATCCGCTCAGCCCACCGCAGGTATCGCAGCAACTCCCGCCTCTGGTTCCACGCGAAGCGCCAGAAATCGAGGAAAGAGATCTCATCGGCGCATTGTCCCCAGTAAGTCTCCATGCGCCATCGCAAATACGGGCTGTTCCACGGCCGCAACCGGTATCCGCGCGTCAAACGCCACAGAATCCCGATCCTCATCGCGCTCCCCGGCGGCCGCTGCTCTTATCGGAGGCGGCCCAATATCCGCTGCGCGTCCGCACCACCGGATTTCCGGGCGCATCTACGGTGATTTTGATCTGGCGGTAGGAGCCGTCCATGACCGCGTTGGACGGGGTGTACTCGATGGTGTACTGATTGCGCACGTCGCGGGCCACCTGGTGCGCGATGCGGTCGACATCGGAAACGTCGCTGGGGAAGAAAGCCTCGCCGCCCGTGGCCACCGCCAGTTCGTTGAGAGCGCGCCTGGCCTTGGCCGCCTCGCCCGGCGCTTCCCCGCCGAGCAGGCCGACGCAATAGACCATCACGTCGCTTTGCTGAGCGGCCCGCACCAGGTTTTCCAGCGTGACGAGGCTCTCGTTGTCGTTGCCGTCGGTGACCACCACCAGCACCCGTTTGTCTTTGCGGCCCTTCGATTTCACATAATCGATGGCCAGCCGAATGGCCTCGCGCATGGCCGTGCCGCCGCGCGCATCGATGCTCTTCAGGAGCCGCTCCAACTCCTTGGGGTCGCTGGTGAAATCCTGGCCCGGCGGGGTAACCAGAAAAGCTTCGTCGTTGAAGTTGACGATGAAGGCCTCGTCTTCGGGGTTGGAGTCTTTCACCAGGGCCAGCGCGGCCGCCTCCACACGGGCCCGCTTGTCGCGCATGCTGCCGCTGTTGTCCACGATCAACCCGATGGAAACGGGAACATCCTCGCGTTTGAAGACCTTGATCGCCTGGGGGACGCCGTTCTCGTAAACCTGGAAGGCCTCCCGCGGCAGGCTGGTAATGAGATGGCCTTCTTTGTCCGTGACGGTGGTCTGGCACACCACCAGACGGCTTTCCGCGTGGAATACGGCGCCGGCGTCCGGGACCTTCGGTTGCTGGCCGAAGGCCGCGGCGGTGAGAACGATGGCCGGCGTAAGCATGTGAGTCCAGCGGACTTGTGGGGCAGGCGCTTTCGTCTGCCAACCGTTCTTTTCGCGCGTCATGGCTGTTGGAACGCGGCCCCCCCCGCCGGGACCTGCCTTTCCGGCGTTGCGTAATACCCGCTGCGCGTCCGCACCGTGGGCCGCCCGGGGGCGTTAACCGTGATCTTGATTTTCCGATAGGAGCCATCCATGGCCGCATTGAGCGGCGAGTACTGAATGGCGTACTGACCGCGAATATCGTGCGCCACCAGGTGCGCGATGCGGTCCACCTCCGCCAGTTCCTTCGGGAAGTAGGCTTCGCCGCCGGTGGCGCTGGCCAGGGCTTCGAGCGCCTGTCGCGCGGCGCGGGCGTCGCTGCGCGACTCCGACGCAAGCAGTCCAACCGAGTAGATCAGCACTTCGCTCCGCTGCGCCATTTTCAATAGGTCCGCCAGCGAGATGCTGCTGTAGTTGTCGTTGCCATCGGTGACCACTATCAGGACTTTCTTATCCCGGTGAGCCTTCTTCAGCCAGTCGATGGACTTGGCAATGGCGTCGCGCATGGCCGTGCCGCCCCGCGAATCGATGCGCCGCAAGGCCGCTTCCATTTCCCCGATGTCGCTGGTGAACGCCTTGCCCGGCGGATTATCGAGATAGACCTCGTCGTTGAAGTTGACGATGAAGACTTCGTCTCCGGGGTTGGAGTCCCGCACCAGCGCCAGGGCGGCGGCTTCCACCTGGGCGCGGCGCTCCCGCATGCTGCCGCTGTTATCGATGATGAGGCCCATCGAGACGGGAACGTCCTCGCGCTTGAACCCCGCCACCGTCTGCTTGACGCCATTCTCGTAAACCGTAAAGGCCTGCCGCGGCAGGTTGGTGACGAGGTGGCCTTCCTTGTCCACCACCGCGGTATTGCACACCACCAGCCGCGTGTCCGAGTGAAACACGGCGCCGGGGTCCTCGGTCGAGGGTTTTTGCGCCTGGCCTCCAGCGGCGGCCAGCGCAAGCATAAACGCCATGCCACGCATCACTGTTTGAACGCCGTGCTGCTGGCCGATGCCGCCGGCGCCTCGGGCGTGGCGTAGTAACCGCTTCGCGTGCGGGCGGTGGGGTGGCCGGGGCCGTTCACCGCCACCTTGATCTGGCGGTAGCCGCCGTCCATGGCTATATTCGAAGGCGTGTACTGGATGGTGTACTGGTTGCGGATATCGTGCGCCACCTGGTGGGCGATGCGATCCACCTCCGAGAGATCGTTGGGGAAATACGTCTCCCCGCCGGTGGCCGTGGCGAGCGCTTCCAGGGCGCGCTTGGCGCGCGTGGCTTCGCGACGCTCTTCCTCGCTGAGCAGCCCCACGGAATAAATCAGAACTCCGCTTTGCTGGGCCGCTTTGACCAGGTTCTCCAGGCTGATTTCGCTCGAATTGTCGTTCCCGTCGGTGACCACCACCAGCACCTTCTTGTCCTTATGGGCCTTCTGCTTCAGCCAATCGATCGACATACGGATGGCGTCGCGCATGGCCGTGCCGCCGCGCGAATCGATGCGCGTCAACGCCTCTTCCATTTCCTTGAAATCGCTGGTGAAGTCTTTATTGCCCGGAAGATCCATGTAAGCCACGTCGTTGAAGTTCACGACGAAGACCTCGTCGTCCCGGTTGGAGTCCTTCGCCAGCGCCAGGGCGGCCGCTTCCACCTTAGCCCTTTTGTCCCGCATGCTGCCGCTGTTGTCGATAATCAGTCCCATGGAGACCGGAACGTCCTCGCGCAGGAACTTGCGGATCTGTTGCTGCACGCCGTCCTCGTACACCGCGAAAGCGCTCTGCTGCAGATTGGTGATCAGGTGGCCGCTCTTGTCGACCACCGTGGTGTGAAGCACCACCAGGCGAACATCGCTGCGGATGACCGTGCCGGTGTTCTCCGGCGGCGGAGAATTCCCCGGCCTGCCCTGTTGGCCCCAGACCGCCGCCCCCCCGAGCAGGGCGGCCATCGCGCAGCTAATGAGAATCGGTTTATTGGGACGGCGCATAATAGCCTAATCTCCAGTATGCCCGGAGAGGAGGCAGCCCGTGCGGTTGCACAAGTTTTACCTGCACGCGCCGGAACTTGCCGTCGCGCTCCAGGTTCTTCGGCGAATAGCCCAGCACGTATTCGTTGCGGAGCTCCGCTCCAATCTTCGCTGCTACGTCCGGCAACTCGGTCATATTATCCACGGCGTATTGCCGCCCGCCAGTCTGCTCCGCGATCTCGCTCAGAAGCCCCGGACCTTGCATCTCCTCCGGAGTGCGGGAACGGGCGCCGGTTGGCTCGTATATTCCGATCGCATAGATTTGGACGTCCGCTTCCTTCACCAGGTTCTTGATTTCTCCTTCGGTGTAGCGGCTGTTGTTGTCGCCGCCGTCGGAGATGATCAAAAGGGCCTTGCGGGTGTTCCTGGCCTTCTTCATCTCATGCAGTCCCAGGTAGATAGCGTCGAGGAGCGCCGTCCGGCCCCGGGACTGGGTGAAGGTCAGCCGGTTCTGGATTTCTCCCAGGTTGGTGGTGAACGGCTGGCTGATCTGGGCGCCGTCGCTGAACTGAACCAGGAAAAACTCGTCGTCGGGATTGGAGGTATTGAAGAACTGGGCCACAGCCGTACGGGATTTCTCCAGCTTGGCGCCCATGCTGCCGCTGCAATCGAAGATGACTCCCACGGAAAGCGGGGCATCCTCGCTCGAAAATTGCGTGATCTCCTGCTCCGTCTTTTCCTCGATGATCCGGAAATTCTCCTTCTCGAGACCGGTCACGATCCGGTTCATGGGGTCCATAACGGTTACCGGAATGAGGACCAGCGTACTCTCCACGCGGATGTTGGCCTTAGGCGTCTTTTCCTCGGCAGGCTTGGCGCGCGGAACGATGACTACCGGAGGCCCACCGCCATCCGGCCGCTGCTGGGCTGCCCCGAGGGCCACCGACAGAAGAATCGTTATCGCGCTGAACCCAAACGACTTACGGTAGGAGGGCAGCATCGACGGCAGGCCGACCTTTCTTCTTCCCCAAGTCTAGCATAGGGGTTTTGTGTTATCATCGCCTGTGCCGCGTAAAATCCTGGGCGTTATTCCTGCCCGATTCGCATCCACCCGTTTTCCCGGCAAAGTCCTGGCGCAAATTGGCCCCAAAACCATGCTCCAGCATGTATATGAGCGGGCGTCCCAGGCACGCTATCTCACAAGCACGATTATTGCCACAGATGACCACCGGGTCTTCGAAGTCGCAAGAAGTTTCGGCGCCCGCGTCCGCATGACCCTCACCAGCCACCTTTCGGGAACCGACCGCGTGGCGGAGGTCGCCTCGGCCGAGGATGCGGAACTGGTGGTGAACATTCAGGGAGACGAGCCGCTCATCGACCCCGCCGCCATCGATGCCGCCCTGCTGCCGCTGGCCCACGATTCCGGGATCGTCATGGGCACCCTGAAGAAGAGGATCGAGGACCCGCGCGAAGTGGACGATCCGAACGTGGTCAAGGTGGTCACCAACCGCGCCGGCGATGCGATCTACTTCTCGCGCTGCCCGATTCCCTTTCACCGGGATGGTATGCCCTCCAGGCACGACAAGCACATCGGGCTGTACGTCTACCGGCGGGATTTCCTGTTGAATTATGCGGCGCTGCCAGTGGGGCCGTTGGAACAAGCCGAGCGCCTGGAACAGTTGCGGGCAATCGAGAACGGCTATTCCATCCGGGTGGTGGAAACCGAGTACGAATCGATCGGCGTGGACACGCCGGAGGACCTGGATCGGGTGAGGAGCTTGTTTGCGGCTTCGGCCAGGGGTGGGGCGTGATGCGGGCGCGGGCATATCGAGGGGATATCGGAAATGGCTAAGTACATCTTTGTGACGGGTGGGGTGGTTTCATCGCTGGGGAAAGGCATCGCCGCCGCTTCGATGGGTTGTCTGCTGGAGAGCCGCGGCCTCAAGGTGACCTGCCAGAAATTCGACCCCTATCTGAACGTGGACCCGGGTACCATGAGCCCGTTCCAGCACGGTGAAGTGTTTGTTACCGACGACGGCGCGGAAACCGATCTCGACCTGGGCCACTACGAGCGCTTCACCCACGCCAAGCTTTCCCAGAGCAATAACGTGACCTCCGGGCGCATCTACGAGCAGATCATCGCCCGCGAGCGGCGCGGCGATTATCTGGGCAAGACCGTGCAGGTGATTCCCCACGTCACCAACGAAATCAAGGCGGCCATGAAACGCGTGGCGCATGATGTGGACGTGGTGATTGTGGAGATTGGCGGCACGGTCGGCGACATCGAATCGCTGCCCTTCCTCGAAGCCATCCGCCAGATGCGCCACGAACAGGGCCGTGAGAACTGCCTGTTCATGCACGTCACCCTGGTACCCTGGATCGCCGCCGCCCAGGAGCTCAAGACCAAGCCCACCCAGCACAGCGTTAAGGAACTGCGCGCCATAGGCATCCAGCCGGACATTCTGCTGTGCCGCTCGGAGCGTTTCATCTCCCAGGAAATGAAGGAGAAAATCGCCCTGTTCTGCGATGTGGACGTGCAGGCGGTGATCACCGCCCGCGACGTCGCATCCATCTACCAGGCCCCGGTTATGTTCGCCGCCGAGGGCATGGACGAGATCGCCCTGCGCCACCTGCGCATGGACGACGCCGGCCCGCGCAATATGGACCGCTGGACGGAAATGCTCGAGCGCCTCGAGCACCCCAGGGATGAAGTGACCATCGGGCTGGTGGGCAAGTACACCGAATACGAAGATTCGTATAAGAGCCTCAAGGAGGCCCTTCTGCATGGCGGCCTGGCGCACCGCCTCAAGGTGGATATCCACTGGATTGAAGCCGAAGGCGTGGTGGGGGAAGCCGGCGAGCGGCAACTGGAAGATTACGACGGAATCCTGGTGCCCGGCGGCTTCGGCAAGCGCGGAATCGACGGCATGCTGAACGCCATCCGCTACGCCCGCGAAAGCAAAACGCCCTACTTCGGCATCTGCCTCGGGATGCAGACCATGGTGATGGAATTCGCTCGCAACGTGTGCGGGTTGGAGGGCGCCGATTCCACCGAATTCAACCCGGCCACGCCCTACCGCGTGATCTTCAAGTTGCGCGAGTTGAAGGGCATCGACGAGCTGGGTGGAACCATGCGCCTGGGGAGCTGGCCCTGCCGCCTGGCGGAGGGAAGCTTCGCCCAGCGCGCCTACGGGGTGCGCGAAATCGAGGAGCGCCACCGCCATCGCTACGAGTTCAACCGCGAATACGAGGAGCGCCTGAAGGCCGCCGGCCTGCGTATCACCGGGGAAACTCCGGACCAGACCTACGTGGAGATCTGCGAGTTGGGCGATCACCCGTGGTTCCTGGGCTGCCAGTTCCATCCCGAGTTCAAGTCCAAGCCCATGGAGCCACATCCCCTTTTTAAGGCGTTTATCGGGGCGGCCTACGAGTTCCGGCGCAAGCGGCTGATGCCCCTCATCGGTACGGAGGCGGAGTACTCGCGTGTCCGTTAACCCGACCTTCTCACAGGCGCTCGGCTGTGACGTGGCGCAGGCACTCCTGCCAACGCTTGGCGACGCGCTCGGCTGTGACGTGGCGCGGGCACTCCTGCCTGCCGCGTCGGCACTCATGCCGACGCTTGGCGACGACACTTTATCGGAAACGCGAACACGTGTCGAGACGAGTCTCGACACGGCAGACACGAGTCCCACATCGGTGAGATATGCCCGTTAGTTACGCCGCCTTCGCACCCGGCCAGCCGCTCGCGCTGATCGCCGGGCCGTGCATCATCGAGAGCGAAGAGCACGTGCACCGCATGGCGCTCGGAATCCGCCAGGCGGTAGGCGATTTCATCTTCAAGGCCTCCTTCGACAAAGCCAACCGCACCAGCGGAACCGCCTACCGCGGCCCCGGCCTGCGCGAGGGCCTGCGGATTCTGGCGGGCGTGAAGGCCGAGGGCTTCGCCATCCTCACCGACATCCATGAGGCCTGGCAGGCCGAGCCGGCCGCGGAAGTGGCCGATGTGCTTCAGATTCCGGCCTTCCTGTGCCGCCAAACGGATCTGCTGCTGGCCGCCGGGCGTACCGGGCGGATTGTGAATATCAAAAAGGGCCAGTTCATGGCGCCCCATGACATTCACCACGCCGCGGAAAAAGTGGCCTCGACGGGCAATAGCCAGGTGCTGCTCACCGAGCGCGGCTCCTCGTTCGGCTACAACAACCTGGTGGTGGATATGCGCGGCCTGAAGATCATGCGCGATTCCGGCTGGCCCGTGATTTTCGACGCCACCCACAGCGTGCAGTTGCCAGGCGGCGCCGGCGACGCCTCGGGCGGCCAGCCGCAGTTCATCGAGCCGCTGGCGCGCGCGGCCGTGGCGGCGGGCGTGAGCGGCGTCTTCGTGGAGGTCCACGACGCCCCCGAAAAGGCCCTGTCGGATGGACCAAACGCCTTGCGGCTCAGCCTGCTGTCCGCTTTTTGGGAGAAATTGAAGGCGATCCACGCGGTGGTGAGGTAGGCGAATGGCCAGTTTCCGGTAACGCTTCAGAGTGGGGCAGCCAATCCTGGCTGCCGCCGCCTTTCAGGCGGCGCAAACGCTCAAAATCCCTGAGAACTCCCGGCCCCTGATCCCACACACTTCGCATGGCAACGCTTCAGGGCCACGTGGGCCGGCAGTCGCGGTAGAGGCTCGTTGTGGGGCAGCCAATCCTGGCTGCCGCCGCCCTTCAGGCGGCGCAAACGCTCAAAATCCCTGAGAACTCCCGGCCCCTGATCCCACATGCTTCGCATGGCGACGCTTCAAAGCCACGTGGGCCGGCAGTCGCGGTAGAGGCTCGTTGTGGGGCAGCCAATCCTGGCTGCCGCCGCCTTTCAGGC
>Ga0187851_10003708_pt1 | contig 12727 bp, 10 predicted proteins | sample June2016WEW_6_10_FD_132997 | JGI IMG/M metagenome (GOLD analysis project Ga0187851, IMG submission 132997) | Peatland microbial communities from SPRUCE experiment site at the Marcell Experimental Forest, Minnesota, USA - June2016WEW_6_10 | ecosystem: Environmental > Terrestrial > Soil >...
GCTTAGGCGTTGGTGTTGGTGTTGGTGTTGGTGTTGGTTTTGGCGTTGGTACTATAGTTTTGGGTGGTGTTGGTTTTGGTGTCGGTACCGGTGTCGGTACCGGTGTCGGTACCGGTGTCGGTACCGGTGTCGGTGTTGGTACAGGTGTTGGTACAGGTGTTGGTACAGGTGTTGGTACAGGTGTTGGTGTTGGTACCATCCCATCTGGTGGGGTGATATCTATTATAGGAAGATTAGCATTCGCTACCTCCATTAATTTCCCCCAAATTAAAGCAGAATCATTACTGGTTAAACCATAAAACTGTTTATCGTCATCATTTCCTATCCAAACAGCAGCTGAATAATATGGAGTTAAACCACAAAACCATAAATCCTTTAAATCAGAGGCAGTTCCCGTTTTTCCTGCAACTGGCATATCTCCATATTGTGCACTGGGTCCTGTACCACCAGGACTTACAGGTCCCTTCAATAAATCGTACATTGTATAAGCACTTTGGGGATCAAGGACTTGTCTAGTGGTATATGTAGTATCTAATAATACTTTTCCGGTTCTGTCTACAACTTTCGTATATAGTCTAGGGCTAGCATACATGCCAGAGTTTCCAAAAACTCCATAGGCTGCTGCCATTAGTAGTGGAGTTTCACCGCCATGAAATTCACCAAGTGCCATGGTTGCAATATTTTCATCAGCGGGAGTAACACTTAAACCAAATTTTTGAGCATAAGCGTATCCTGTTGGTACACCTATTTCATTCTCAATTTTAACAGCTGCTAAATTTTGCGAGGTTTTTAAAGCAGAATATATTGTAATCGGACCCTCATAGGGATCGTCATCACTTGGATTATAATTTCCATATTTATTAGCGATTTCAGGAGAAAGAGGCGAATCATCTACTATCGTATTGGGTGTAATTAAACCAGATTCAATTGCAGGAGCATATACAGTTAAAGGTTTAATACTTGAACCCGTTGACCTAGGAAAATTGACATCATCAACTGCTCTATTATAAGAATCTGCTGGCTGATTACCCCTTCCACCTATAATGGCTTTAACTTCTCCGGTATGGTAATCAAGAATTACTGCAGAAGCCTGAATAGGACTATCACTTGTATTATCAACTTTATTAAAGACTGGGTCATTATCCATTATATTTTGAGACTTATTCTCAAGATCAGTATCCATAGTTGAATATATCTTTAATCCTCCGGTCATTATTAAAGCTGCAACCTGTGATTCACTATAATTATATTGAGTCATTAAATCTGCTTTAACTTGAGCAACAACAGGTCTTGAAAAGGATTCATAGTTATATTCATTTAAATGTTCATTAGGTCGTGTAAAAACAATTTTGTTAGTTTCTAAACTATTAATTGCATCATCGTACTCTTCTTTAGAAATTGACTTAGTTTCATACATTTTAGACAATACTAATTTAGTTTTGTTTATGTATATATCTGGATTTTTTTCTGCAGAGTCTGTAAATGGATATAATCCAGAAGGACTTTGAGCCATCCCCGCAATAAAGGCACTTTGTACTAATGTTAAATTTTTTGCAGTCTCGCTAAAATATTGATATGCTGCTGCTTCAACACCGTAGGCATTACCACCTAAGAAGATAGTATTCATGTAAGCGTCTAATATATCATCTTTTGACATAGATTTATTTAACTCTATAGCAAGGTAAGCTTCTTGTATCTTTCTTGTGTAATCAAGTCTGTTATTTAACGAATCATCTAAAAAATACCTATTTTTTATAAGTTGTTGAGTTAGAGTGGATGCACCTTGAATACTGTTAGTGCCATGAAAAAGTTTATTTTCAACATCTAAAAGCGTAGCCCTGGCAATCCCTATATAATCTACTCCTCCTTCTTGACGGAATCGTTGATCCTCAATAGCTATGAAAGCTTGACCAAGATAAGGAGATGTGTCATTTAATGATACATCGGTTCTTTTTACAACATCACCACTTTCATCTGTAGTAATGACATTGTCTATTGGATTTCCTTTATCATCATAAATTACAGATGTTTCATTTAGATTTAATATTTGATTAATGTTTAAAGCCGGTGCTGCTTTTACAATCGCAAAAAGTACACCTATACCGGATACACTTCCAATAACTATAAATGATATTATGGTTAAAATAACATATCTTATAATTGCATTTGGTTTTTCAATTTTTTTTTCAACTTCTGTAGTTTGTTGCATAATCTTCATACCCCCTCTGGAAAAATACATATTTTTCCAAGTAACCTGTTGTCAAAATAAATTGCATTTAATATTGATACCACTAATTTATATAGCAATCCACGCTTAATATAATGTAGATTTCAAAAATTTTTCTTTGTATCTAACAATATTAGTAATTCTATTTTTAAGCTAGGTGTTGTCGAGACACTTGATCTAATGTAACTGCTATTTTATTTTTAGCTTTATTAGATTTATTTGTTATGTTAAATTCAATTGAAGTTACCTTCCTCCCTGTTTTTATCTCTGTATAAGAGAAATTTATATCAGTTTTTTCTGCAAGTTCGTCTTTGCATTTTTCCAGTACATTTTTTTTGAAATCTGTGTATCTTTCATATTTATTTAAAATCATAACATATAATTTATTAAGTGGTATTTCAAATTTTTTCTTAAAAGATTTACTTCTCAATATTTCATATATTCTTAGAGAATAACTACTATTTAATTTAACGATATTTCCAAGTTCATAACTGGTAAAATTATCTTTTACTTCTATAAGAAATGGTTTTAAATCTTCAGCAAATTTTACAGATACAGTATTTTTTGTTTCATTGTATTCGGCTTTATAAAACCAGTTTATATCTACCTTTTTTACTACATTATTTACAGTTTTGTTAATCATAAATACTTGCGTTTGTAAACTTCTTATAACTTTTCTAACTTCTTTATAATTTTCTTTTTGATTTAACTCTAATAATTCCGCAAGTTCTTTCATATAAAAACTATATTCTGTAAAATCTGTATCAGTTATTTTTATTTTTGAAGCTAGAGAACATATAATTTTTTGTTGTTGTAAAGTTAATTTGTATTTACTCTCTATCAATTCATTAGATTTTGTTATAGTATTTTTTATATTAAAATAACTTTCACTCATAAATATCAGCTCCTAAAATGTATTATATATTTTAAAGTGAGTAATTGCAATCATAACCCACTCACTTTAAAGTAAGATGCAATTCACAAAATAATATATCTTGTTATTATTTTATTATAATCATTACAATTGAGTAGGAGGGGGGGGGATAGAGTATTAAAATAAATATAAAATATTAGTGGGATTCATGGATAATATTTGTAATTATTTTAAATATTGTAATATAAATCATTTTAATCGATAAAATATCTAAGTAATAAGATAACTCACACCTTTAATATTAAATTGAGTTGAAGGCCAAAAGTATAAGCTATAACCATTTTCTGAAATTGATCCCCTTATAAAATATTTAATTTTACTATTTTTTTAATATAAATGAGATTAGATATACAAGTAAAAATTCGTGATAATTAAATATTTCAACTTCCTCTTAAACCTATTTGAAACGTAAAAAACCTCCTAACAATTGAGTTAAGAGACTTAAAAATCATACTCAAACTAAGTCATATGAACACTTAAATGGTGTATTTAATTTTAAATATATAGAAATACTTATTTCCAACCCAACAACTTATTCTCTAGATCATCAAAATCATAAGTTCTTTGCGGGTATTCATTGAATAAACCTTGAATATTCTTCTGAGGTTTATTGAATCCTTTTACAAGTTTACGCATATAGCCAACTATATTATCAATTTTTTTCTTATTTAATAAATACTCGTAGCATTGTTCTATTAATTCTAAATTATTATTACTATCTTTCAATATGCACTTCGCTTCATGCTCTGTAATTTTATGCTTATGAAATATTACTTGTACTTGTTCTATTAAAACCAGGTCTTTCGAATCTTCTTTAGTTGCAGCTATTTCATCACTGATGTTATCTTTAGTTATATTTTGTTTTATATAAAATTTAATACTTATTACCTTCCTAACCTCTTTTAATTCCTCAATTTCAATATGTAAATCTGTGTTATTATTTATTTCATTTAATGCAACATTAATAACCTTTTGCTTTAAATTTGAATATTTTGGATATTGGTTTTTACCAATCTCTAATACAATTCTTAAATTATCTATAGTGATTACCCTATACCTTATATTTTCATATTGTTTTAATAATTCATATAATCTAAATGAATAGGTGCTTTTAAACTGCATAATATTTTTTAGCTGGTATTTTGTATACCAATCTAAATTTAAATAAAGAGGTTTCATATCTTCATCAATTTTCATTGTTAATATTCCAGATTCAAAATCTGCTATTTTTATTAAATGCCTTTTCTTAAATTTTTCACTATTATCATTTTTTATTTTTATATATCTTGTCATTAATTTATCTGTGACTTTATCTAATTCCATATAAATATTTTTTTGATGAATATTTAACATTATACTCAAATCTTTTGCTTTAAATTTATACTCTTTAAAATCATCATCATCTTTTTTTATCATACTTGCTAATAATCTAATCAGTTTTTGTTCCAATACCGTAAATGAATAAGAGGCTTCAATCAGTTTATTATTTTGGTATATCCAATTATTATGTGTAGTTGACATATCAGTTATCATTTACCATCACCCCATAAATCAAATATAACTTTCTTTTATATAAGTTGTCAATAACTTTTTATAAATTCAGTTATCATGCTACAAACAATTGAATTTGATGGATTTATAATACTTATTCAAAAATAATTAAAGATACCATAAATAGGTTGCCTTTCACCATAAATAAGTTGCCTTTCACCATAAATAGGTTGCCTTTAATTTAGGAAATACCATAAATGAGTTGCCTTTCACCATAAATAGGTTGCCTTTCATATATCCAAACATAGGTATATCAATGCTTTGTGGCATGTCTAAAACTATTAAAACTATGTTGTTATATAAAACTATTAAAACAACAACAAGGAAAAGTCATATTTGTTGTCTCGAGCTTTTTTAAGATATGGAACTTAATAAGATGACAATTGTAAGCCATTATAAATTTTCACAATATGGATAAGTACTACGCATGAATAAGATAACCCTGTCGAAAGCAATCTGAGACATAAAAATGAGCCTTTATACTTCAGGCTTAACTAAATTAATATGCTAAATCGCAATTTTTTCATGTATAATTTCTAATTTTTAATTAATATTAATGTTTTATGAATCTTTTGGGATATAGTCAGATAAATTTATCTGACTATACTTTAAGAGATTTTTTTATTCCCTATTGTACTTAGTGTTTATTTAGAGCATAGTCTAAATAACATTAATTAAGTATATTAAATAGTGTTTGTATAGAATCTATTTATATATTAACAAACAATTGTTTGCAATGGTATTTAATACTAAACATACAACTTTACATAAAAAAAACTACTCTCTTTTAAAGAACCATGCAGCTTAATATGAATATTCATCATTTAAAATTCTAAATACAAGTCATATCAAAACTTTGCTGTTATATAAAACCTTTAAAACTTAGTAGTTTTAATATTTTACAATTAACTAAGCTCTAAACAGATTTGCAACTAAGATAGTTGATGGCTAAATTTTAGGTGCTTCAATAAAAACTTATCCGTGTAGATCAATTACTTAAATGCTATATTCTAAAACAAAATTAAATTAAAGAGCCATTGAAATGAACCCTAAATGTTAAACACTATGATAAAATAGTTAATAACAGAGAGGGGTGTATTTTTCTTGTCTACTGGATTTGAATGGTTGGATGGCCGCACTAATAGAAAGTATATATGTGAATTCAAAAAAAAGTTGTTTGAAAATCTAAGATAGAACAATATTGGATATAATGAAACAGCTCGAAAATATGAGCTGCCAGATACGGTTGTTAAGATTGAGCTCTGTTAATTACAAGATTAAATCCTCTTTAGTTCTTAAGAAAATTTTGTCTAACTTTTGGGGGTTATTTCATTTAATTATTTTAATACTATTAATTATAAAAAGAATTAATGCTTCTTTCCTTGTTTCATAATTGATATGACGATTAAAATCAAAATCAATTATATTCATAACCTGCATAATATTCATTATATTTAATAATGCAAAAGCAACCATACTAGCGTCTATTTCTTTTATCTCTCCAATTTTTTGTCCTTGTTTAACTATATTTTCTAATTTTCCTAGTAATTTTTTATACATTACTTGGATATTAACACTATGTTTTGAGTAAGGCACACCGTCTTGTTTTAAAATTTTAAAAACATTAGGACATTTTTCCCATTGTTCAATATGAAATTTCAAATATAAATTAATTGTATTAAGCGAAGTACTACCATTTAATTCAAGGTCATCTAACAATTTAATTTTTTTAGAAAGTATATAAAAAAATATATAATCTAATATCTCCTGTTTATCTTTATAGTAACGATATATTGTACCAACAGCTATATTAGCTTTATTTGCAATTTCCTGAATCTTCGTATCATTATATCCATTTTGTGCCATCAATTCAATAGCTGTTATTCTAATCAATTCTTTCTTAGTCATATTGATCACAATATACCTCCACATGCCTTCATTATAAAGAAATCATAACATATCTTTCACGCAATCGCATATTATAATATATTCCATAATAAACAATTATATAAATAAAAAATTAAATCAGATTAAAAACTTGGATAGATATTCTTTTTTCAGGAAATTTAATAACGTCTGAACAACGACATATATAATTATTTCCTTTGTTGTTGTTTTATATTGTTTTAATACAACATAGTTTTAATAGTTTTACGCATACCTATAAGCATTGATATAACTATGTTTGAGTATGTCAAGTATAACTTAATATCAGTGAAGTATAACCTAATATCAGTGAAAAATTAATTAAGTATAACTTAATATCAGTGAAGTATAACTTAATATCAGTGAAGTATAACTTAATATCAGCGAAGTATAACCTAATATCAGTGAAGTAATATCTATATGTATAAGTATTATAAACATAGTAGTATCAATATATTTAAATACTATAATAAAATATTGATAAATCATTGATAACTTTTATAAAAAGAGTTATATTTGTTTTATGAGGTGATGCTAATGATAACTGATTTGGAAAACACAAATAATAATTGGGTTTATCAAAGCAATAAATTAATTGAAGCATCTTATACTTTGACAGTATTGGAACAAAGGTTAATTAGAGTATTAGCAAGTATGATAAAAAAAGATGATGATGATTTTAAAGAATATGAATTTAAAACAAAAGATTTAATTAAGGTATTGAATGTAAGTGATAGCAGATTTTACAGAGAGATTGATAAGATTACTGATTTACTTATGCAAAGAATTATTAAAATAAAAGATATTGGTAACAAAGAATTTGAGAAATACCATTGGGTAGAAGTAGTAAAATATAAAAATGGTAATTTAAAATTAAAAATAAATAAAGAATTGAAACCTTTTTATTTGAGTTTAGATTGGTATACAAAATATCAATTAAAAAATATAATGCAGTTTAAAAGCACATATTCATTTAGACTTTACGAATTATTGAAACAGTATGAAAATATAGGTAATAGATTAATAACTATTGATGATTTAAGACTTGTATTAGATATTGATAAAAACTATTATCCAAAGTATGCGAATTTAAAACAAAAAGTTGTCAATGTTGTATTAAAGGAAATAAATGCAAATACTGATTTACATATTGAAATTGAAGAATTAAAAAAAGTTAGAAAGGTAATAGCAATTAAATTCAATATAAAACCAAATAAAGCTAGAATTGAAATTGCAGCAGGATCCATTGATGAATATCATACGTTACAGGATAAAAATATAAAAATTGTAAAAGCAATAGTAAAAACTACAATTGGAGAAGAAATAAATGATAGAATTGCAAATACATTTTACAAGAATGCAGTCAAAAATAAGCTATACGGTAAAAATCCATTGGAATTAATTAAAGAAGTAACAGAATATTCAAAAACTCAAAACATGATTAAAGGTTTTATAGCTTGGTTTACTGGAACAATAGAAAATTATAAAAGACCAATTTCTAAAAATAGAACTATAATTGATAACAAAGGAACTTTTAATAATTATGAACAAAGAACTTATGATTATGATGATCTAGAGAAGAAATTATTAGGATGGGATAATGTAATTGACAAAACTATAGGATAAGTACAATCAAAAGTATATATTGAATAAAAGATTTAATAATTAATTAAACAGCTTTAAAAAGGTAATTCTAAAATTTGTAATGTTGGTGAAATGAAACATAAAAGTATTTAATGTAAAAAATATTGAAAACTTATTAATAAGGTTCTTAAAGCCTTATTTTTATTTATATTATATATGTTTATGTCTTATAAAAACATCACTAAAAGGTTTAAATTTAAAAGTAGAATTAAAGCATAGTATAATGGGGTGCATTTGTATAATTAAATTGCAAATAATATGCAACAACTACATTAAGGAGCGACTAAATGTTTAAAAGATTAATTTTATTGATAATTATAATCAGTGTGGTTGTAAATTTATCAGTCTACAATAAGAAACAAGTATTAAGCACTAATATAGCAAAGGCTTCAGATAAAGCATCTAAAATAATGGCTTCAAATCCTTTTAATGATATTAGAACTATTCTAACAAATACAGATACAGAATTAGTTAAAAGCACTAAGCAACTATTTAAAAGTGATAATCGGAATAATTTTCTAAGTACCACACATTTAATTTTGGGAAGCACTGAATATGTAAAAGAAATTCATAATATTGCTAAGGAATATGGAAATCAAAATGCATTTTCTGCAATTATGATTGACGTAGATAAAAATGGGAATGAGCTTGTCAATAATAACCCAGAAAACATTTCAAGATTTAAAAACTTAGTAAGTTTGTTGATTTATAAAATTGGTTATGTAGATATGCAAACCCACTATTTCAAGAATAAGTTAAATAGAGTTCCTAATACACTCAAAGAATTAATCGATATAAATAAAACGGTTTCAGTTAATAAACGTTGGATATTACTTAGTGTAGCAGGTTCGGGTTATCATATGCAGGGAGTGGGTGGAGAATATAACCTGAAATTCGAATCTTATGATTACCATGATGAAGCGGTTTATAATAAAAAAGGTATTTTGCTAACTCAAAACAATGATCCAATAAATATGGGTTCATATAACTATGGTGTATCTAACAGAAATGATCATATAAGATTTGATCAATGGCCTTATCTTTTTTGGGGTAATGCTGCTAACTCACCTCAAAAAGGTATGTATGCTATAGATAAAGGTGAAAAATTAGGTCTTATTAATTATAAAAAACATGCTGCAAGTGTTTATTTATATCGCCAAAATTTGTTTGGAATGCAGAAAGGTAGAGTTATATAGTAAAATTTTAATGAAACTTGACTATAAAGTACACTTGCCGAAGGCTGTTTAAGATGGGTATAGCCATTCTTCTTCGAAGAGTATATCTTTATGTGGTAAAGTATAATGTGTGGCTGTACCGAGGGTATCAGGTAATAGAAATAGGTTTACATAGCGGCTGAAGAAATGGAAACCTATTTTTAATAAAGAAAATATTATTACTTCAAGGAAAAAAAGTATAATCGTACTGAACTATGATCAATTCATACTTATGCTAGCTATGTCAATCTAATCTTTTACTCTTGTTACTATTAAGGAGTTCAATATAAAAACACACTTACATATTTTAAATGCCACTATATGTTTTCTAATAGTTTATATTATCAATTAAAGTATAGTATAAGTCCATTGGTTAATGAATCCGATTAGTCAAATTCTAAATAATCTAAACATTTTGGAATTACTATTATTTCTTTTTCTTTTCTATTATTCGTATAAAGTAGAATTTCGCTTAAGTGAAATTCTTTTTTGATAATTTTTTTATATTCATTTGGAACTCTATTAGCAAACCATTCTGCTTTTGATTTATTAACTGTATAGCTAATAGCACGCTCTTCGTCAAAACTATAATTACTAACGCCTCTATAAAGTATTATAAAATTTCTTTTATCTAAATATTTTTTAAGTACTTTTTTATTTGATTTTATTCTAACCCAGCGTTGTTCTCTGGTTTCATCATCTAAGGTTCTTTTTAAAAACTGATAAAATTCTGATATTGTAAACTCATAATATGTATAAATTCCTAATAACATAATTTTTAATCTGTGTTCCTGTGGTATATCATCATATATACTTATAAAATAATTCCATGCATTAAGTTCATAGCTCGAATAAAATGAAACAACATTTTCAAAACGATCGTAACATTCTTCCCATGTGATATCTTGCTCCATTTTATTATTTATTTTTGTTTTTTCAATATCATCCAATTCTACATTAATTGTATCTTTTTCCATAATTACCTCCTATTATATTTATTTAAATTTAAAACTAGTCTTAAATTACATTCTAAGCTATTTTTTGAGTAAGCGTATCAATTGTTTTAACAAAACAGGAATGATAATTGGGTTGTTTATACCAATTAAAAGGGGTAACCTTAATATTTTTATAATAATTGTTTAATGTGTCAATTTTATGCTGAAATTAAATACAAAATATGAATAATTTTATTAAAGATTACATGGTATTTTCTACTGTATCTTGGTCTTTTATTTAATTGTGCCAACTGATATTTCTTTACTGTAGTTTCATTAATTTCATCCCAACTTAAGAGTTTATTTTCTAAATCATTATAATCATAAATCAGTTGTTATTTTATATGTTTAATAACTTTTTTATTTTAAATTTAGAGATTCTTGTTATTAAATAGCTTACCAAAGAAACTAGTATGTTTTTGATCTTTTGGTACTTGTTGTTCTTCCATTTGCTCTCTAATACCTGCTAATTTTGTATCTAGGTCTTGAAAATGTTCTTCAAGTTGTAAAATGTCTTGTTTCGGTTTTTCTTTTAATAATACTTGGCTATTTACTATAAGATTATGTAATTCACTTATTTGTATATCTTTTTGTTTTAACTGAACATCTTTTTCACTTAATTGCGAATCTTTAACCTTTAATTGATTATATATATGTTCATTTTCTGTTTTTAAGGTGTTTATATAGTCCTTTACAACGCTTAAATCTTTTGTATTTTCCTTTAATTCATTTCTATCAATTAAAACTTCTTCGTTTAAGGAGTTTAAAGATTCGGTATCATCTCTTAAATCGTCTGTAATCAGTTTTAAACCTTCTTCATTAATATAAGTAACGCCTTGTTTTTTGCTTAAATATGGTTCAATCTCCTTTAATTTAAAACGAGTGTAAATGCTTACTTTTGATAATTTAGTTATATTACTAACCTCTGTAGCTGTATAAATCATAACTTAAAAACCACCTTTATTTTGCTTTTAATTCTTTAATTATTCTATAAACATATTAAAATACCTTTAATATAAAAAAACCTATGTTTCCACAGGAATTGAATTCTGAAAAATTCTCACACCACTATTTTACTATACAAAGTAATTAAGATAATATTTTAAGATAAATAAAAAAAGCCGGAAGATAGTATTAAAACTAACTTTAGACTTTTAATTATTGTAAAATCATTATAGTAATATTTATTTTTTTTTAGGTATCCTAAAAATTATAGATATTATAACTAATGCAATAAGAATAAACCATACTTTAGAGGGCCAATGGATATGGATAGAAGGATTCGTTAATACAATAATACCTATTGCTGCGACTAAGCCAATCAATAATCCCATTAGAAAAAACTTTGATTTAATAACTCGATTTAGCATATCTATCATTTCATATTTCACTTTTTTTATCAGACAAAATCTAAATAAATATAAGCCGATAAAATTCTCCTTTCTATATAATTAGATTATATTAATTCTAGATACATAATTAAAATCCCTTCCTATTACCTCATCTGTTTAAATAATGACTAATATTATGATAAATTAGCTTCGTCAAATCATTACTTAGTATAACCTCAGTACAAATAGGAATTTAGACTAGTTATTTTTTATAAAGGGTAATGATAATGTAACTCCTTTTTTTATTTGTTTGCATTTAAATTATTCTCAATAAATTTATCTAACCATTCCTTTGATTTTGGAGTGTTCATAAGATAAGTTTTGAACTTTTCTGTAATATCTACATTATCAATCCCAATACTCCCCATAATAACACCTATTTGTATAAGTCTTCGAGTTCTTTCTTTTCTATTTTTTTCTCTTGTCTTAACTTCAAGTTGTTTCTTTTGAGATTCAAGTCTTTTTATTTTTTCTACTAATTGCTCAATTTTTTGTTCTTCATTTTTAATAGACATAGGTTTAAATCTCCTTAAATATAATCAAATATCTATATTATATCAGAGTAATATTGAAAATTCAAGGGGTTAGTGGTATAATATGAATGCAGATGAGAATCACTAAGTGCGCACTTACACAAACTATCGTTTGTACGGCGGTCTGCCGACGGCTAAAAGAAATAAAAAAAAGATAGGACTCAAATTTAAATTTAATAAAATTTAAACAGAGTAAAGGATGTGTAGTCATGGCAATATACCATTTATCAGTTCAAGTAGTAAGCAGAGGACAAGGTAAATCTTGCATAGCAGCCGCTGCATATAGAGCAGGTGAAAAACTGCATGATGAAA
>Ga0187851_10003709_pt1 | contig 12727 bp, 11 predicted proteins | sample June2016WEW_6_10_FD_132997 | JGI IMG/M metagenome (GOLD analysis project Ga0187851, IMG submission 132997) | Peatland microbial communities from SPRUCE experiment site at the Marcell Experimental Forest, Minnesota, USA - June2016WEW_6_10 | ecosystem: Environmental > Terrestrial > Soil >...
GACTTCCGTGGGTACGGAGGTCGTGGTCAGGTTCCATTGCAGACGATCGCGAGCGCGCCAAAATTTTGCAAAAGTCAGCATGTCAGTTTTAACGATGTCCGAAGGGAGCTGACGAAGCAAATCTTGTTCGGCAGCTGCTTTCAGAATGGATTCATTGGAATGAATCAACACTACGCTCACGGCGCCGTTCTCGGCATTGGCGAGGATCACCTGCAATGCCTGGGGCACTCGCTTGGCAAAGCCGGGAGATTCTTCATCTTCAATGGTTACCGGAAATTCGTAGATCTCGCTGTCCTCCGCGAACCCAAGATCGCGAGGAAGTGCAAACGGGAAGTTGGAGAGAACATCGTCGGCGGTGAAGGATGAGTCGAACTGATAGCCGGAACGCTCAAGGGCTTCCGGCAGAGAAACGGGAACGCGCAAGTGCCCGGCGCGGAAGAAGATCGTATCTTGCCCCGAAATTTCTCCGTCCAGCAATTCCTTGCTGACTCGAACTTCGCCGAAGACAGTGGCCCCCGAGGCGGTATCGAATCCGAGCCCACGAGGTTGATAACTGGAATAAGTTTCATGGCCCGAGCCCAACTCGAATTTGTTGAAGCCTCGCGAATGGATGATGGAATGGCTGCCCACGGTCGAGCCGCCAGCTTTCAGTTGGCGAAGAATATCGAGGTTAGGTTCGAAAAAGAAAGCTTTGCTGTTGGCGTCGTCAACATATTTCGTCTGGATGAAGAAGGTACTGCTGGCATGGTTCGTTTTCTCGATGCGAGCAAAGTCGAGACCTGGAGCAAATGAGTTCTCCCAATCCACATCGTGGGAGAGCAGCATGGCAGACCGCTGGCCTCCAGGAATAGTGGAGAGGCGGACCCAATCTTCGCCATATGCTTCGTACCAAGCCCTCAGGACCAATAGCCAAACATCCGCGCCTGGTTCAAAGGTGTTCACATAGTGGCGCTGGGCTTCGTAGTCGCGATTGTTCTGATTCCGCAAAACGACGTCAAGCAAACTCAGTCCCAGGAGATAAACCTTTCCCTTGCCGAAGGAGTTTGCCAGCAGAGCGGCGCTCCCATCGTCAAAATGGGCCAGCACTTCAGCGCCAAGGGCAGGAACGTATCCATTACTCCAGATAATTTCGGGGAAGTGATCGCTACCCAGTTGAGTTTCGCGCTCCTCGGGGCGATTGAGATACTTCGTGACAGGATCTTTTGTCGCGGAAAATGCCAAATGATAGCGTTTGCGCGAAGGGGTGAAGCTGCGAAAACCGAACAGATTCTGGAGGCCTCCCCAAAACACATTCTGGGCGAAGATAAATCCACCCTGCCGCACGAATGTTGTCAGCTGGTCGGCCTGGGTCTGGGTGAAGGTGTGCGCATCAACACTGGGATAGAGAATGACAAGGCGATGGCCGAGGACTTGTCGAAGATCGCGAGTGATAAAAAAAGGAATGCCCATTTCCTTCAGCGAGTGAACGAGCGCAAGAGGATTCTCGGGATCGGGGCCGGGGTTGGTCCAGAATACCGCGACTTGAAGCGGGAAAGATTCTGGAAACTGCTGGAATGGGTCGGCGTTCCGGTGAACGATGTCGAGAAGGGACACTTCTCTAGTTCGTAAGCGAGGTGCCGTCTTGGAGGTGAATTTACAAATCGCAGAGGCCCCGCCCAAACTCAACACCAGAAGCGCAGCCGCTAAAGACCGTTTCAACTCTGAATTCCTACGACATTAATGATGTCCTGCGGAAACATGGATGTAAGTATAAGGCCTGTAGGGAGAAGGCTAAGAAGCGGAAGTCTCGAACCCACCGTGCGCGTCACCAGCGGGAGCTTAACAAGCACGCATGCGGCGAAAATCCATTCAGACGCCAGCCCGAGAACTTTAGCCAAGCCGCTGCTCGGATCGTGAAGCAACGAACGGAAGTTCGATAAATCACGCTTCCAACTGTGCGGGTGCGACTGTGAACTTGAAAGAATAGATACCACCGGCCTTTATCGTGATTGCCTTGTCTACGTTTGTTTCCGTGTGCAACTGTGGCTGGGGAGCTTGCGCTTGCGGTGGATTCCGAAACACGAAACGGAGGCCGGCAACTGCTTTGCTTCCAACGTGCGATCTCACACTTTCTCGGAGGCATTATGAAACAGATTCGTGCAGCGTTCTACGTCCGCGTATCCAAAGTTCGTGGTCAGCAAGAGCCCGAAAATGCAATCGAACGATTTACGCCCATTCGCCGCAGCACGCGGCTGGCACCTTCTGCCTGCGATTCTCGTCTTTACCGACCAAACCTCGAAATTCTCGTCCGAAGACCTCACCCGAAACTCGAACGCTTAGACGAGCAGTCCTCGCTATTCACGGCTGCGAGCGTTTAGCGGGTTGGTAGGATGCAGGGACTACCCGAAACACCCGATTTTAAAGCCTCTTGAGATGTTATCCAGTCCCGCCACCCGTTAAGTCGGGTTCCCACACACGTCCCATCTCAAGACAGGAGAATCGTATGATCCTTGCGAGTAGTAATGGTAAACGCAGACCCTCGATCGTCACCTTGTGCGTGGTGGCCTGCACCTTCGTCCTGGTTGCCAAAGGAAAGGCAGCGACTCCCGCCACAAATGCAACTCCCATTGTTACATCATCAAGCTAGGAGAATTCGCGCCCACCTTTGCTGGTCCAGCCGCTACGGGGTGCGACTCAAATGGGTGTGCTTTACTGACCGGTCCCTTTGCCACAGCTGCAATCGAGCCTACGACGGCGAGTGCAGTTGCGAAGTTCTCGCTTGACTATCACGCCATGCCGTTGCCGAGCCGGGCGCGTCGTATGACGCAGCTGTTCAGCGCTGCGGCGGCGGTTGTTACACCTCCCACCGTGAGCTGTGAACCGTTAGGTCCGGGCTGCGACACCATTGACACGGCTTCCGGAGGCGCGGTCGGAGTGAAAGGCTTGAACGCGGTGGACAGCGCCGAGCAAGCTACCAACCTGGTAGGTGATATTGAACCGCCAGATCAGGGTTTTTGTGGCGGGAATGGCTATGTGATCGAAGCTAACAACTTGGGAGAACTTCTGGTTTTCGACCCTGCTTTGCAACGTAAATCGGCGGTGCTTCCACTGGATACGATAATGGGACTTACTGAAAGAGGATGGAGCAGTGGCGGCGATACCTCGTGCGTATACGATGCGGATAACGGTGGGCACTGGTTCTTTACTCAAATCGTCTCGGCAAGCAGCGAGGAGAGCGGAGGTGCTTTTGTAGGTTGCTTTGCCGGCGTGGCGAACGCGTGCTACGAAGGGATTGCAGTGACGGATGGTCCAAGTCCATTTGGCCCGTACAGCGTTTACTTCCTCAATGCCAATTACAATCCAGCCGAACCGGGCTATCCCTACATGCTCAATGATTTCGCGAAGATCGCTACCAGCCGGGATGCATTCCTCGTCTTCTACGATGAGTTCCCACTGCTGGGATCTGGCCTCGGGGGCGGCTTCTTCAATGGTGCGCAAGAATTTGCATTCAACAAAAAGGCACTGGAACTGGGCCTCCCTGTAGCAGGGAATCGTGGAGAACCAAACCCTGGGTTCACGGTCGCAATTGAGAACATGGGTCTTCTGCCGACACCGGACGGAACCTGTTTCTCCGATAACATTCACCATCTGCCTGGTTTCACGTGCTGGTACCAGGTAATCCCCGCACACCCACCCGACCCAACTCAGTTTGACAACAGTTATCGAGGTTCCGGGTTCATGGTTGGCACACTTGACTTCTATGGGCTAGGTGATACCCGGTTCGCTGTGTTTGACTGGACTGGACTCGCAACCCTGAACAGCCCGAACTGCTCGACCTGCTCGGGTATTCAATTCGGTGGTCAGCTATTTGCCGGCGTCGACTTTTACTACGGGGAAGGATTCCTGGCTCCCCAAAAGAAAGGGCCGATACCGTTGGGAGATGAATGCGGAGCTGCGGGTCTCAGTGTGGGCACACCCCCGCCCGCCAGCTGTCCCGAGGGGAGAATCGCTACGAACGGCGACGGCGTGACCCAGGTCTCACAGGCAAACAAGCAACTCTGGCTTGGCATCTCCACCGAGATTGCTCAGAACTACTCGGGGCGACCAAGCCCTGAAACCCACCAAGGGGCACTTTACTGGGTGGTTGGGACCGATACTTTCGACGACTCCGGATATTTCACCCTCACTAACCAGGCATATGTTTCGCCCCAGCATGAGGAGTTGGAATTCCCAACCTTGGCCAGCGGAGGCACCTCCGGCCAAGACGGCGGAAACGGGAAAGCCATCATCAGCTTCACGCTGTCGGGGAATGGCGGACCGACCGGTGCTGACAGCGGAGGGTTCTTTCCGAGCAGCGCTTATGGCCGGTTGACCACGACTTCGAACGGACTGTCGGGATCCAGAATCAACATTGCCGACGCGGGTCAATCCCCTCAGGACGGCTTTACCGAGTATATGGGCTATCCAGGTCCACCAGACCTCGCTGGGGAGACTACGGCGGCGCGATCTTCATGCCGAACTCAGGCGGCAGGATCTATTTTGCCAGCGAATACATCCAGTACAAGAACTGCACGGGCGCTGCATTTACATTGACGCACGGGACTTGCGGTGGAACCAGAGATGGGCGTGCAAATTGGGGAACCTCCGTTAACTACGTAGTGCCGTAAGAAAACTGGGCGGGTGCTTACCAGTCGACACCCGCCCAGTCATTTGCGACGAGCACATTCCTCCGCAAGAAATCGGTTCAAAAAGTCATGCCAGCTCTGTTTCCAGACCCAGCAATCTTGTGCTTCAGCGTCAACTCGTCCAGCTTCACGTCTTCGGCCTTGTACACGATTGACATCCCGTCGATTGTCTCGACGATGTGGCTGAGAAGGAAGCCGTCGAACACCTTGCGGCAGTTGCTGATGACATCCTCTCCGCGTGCGCCGTGAACTGATCGGCGCGGGTATTGGACTTGGACGAACAGGATTTTGGGATAGTAGATTCCGCCTGCGGCCACCCGGCCATTTTCTGATCTCAACTGATGACTTCAGGCCAAAGCGCTCATTGAGACTGGTCTGCACCACGAATTTGGATAGGTATCGAGAAACGCGCAAGCATCTAGGATTTGTCTCCAGCCTAGCCGACTTAAACACAGCGTCATAAGTAATTACGCATTGGAGGGAAGGGTGTTCCTGGAATCAGGAGACTCATTCCGGTGTCAGGAACCCACGTTCACAATTTTTCCGATCCAGTTTGGTTCATCTGTCGCTGCACGAAGCAGGCAGTCGGCGCAATCGTCAAAGGAAAGCGGAATGAGTACCGCAACTCGTGCCAACGGACCTGCCGTATAGCGTCCCTTCGCCGGCTTATCTAGCAAACCGACCGGGCGAACGATGACCAACTCCATGTCTATTTTCTGCGTCATCCGCTCGGCGACCGCCTTGTCAATGATTGCAGCAGTGAATATCCGGCTCGATACGCGGACGACAAAGCGGCTGGGACAGGAGAGCTCGCGTCCATCGCTCAAGCCGATACCACTTTGCATTATGAATCCCGGACCTTCGCACGTTTGCATTCGGTAAGAATGCTGGCGACACCGACTGACATGAGCGCTCCTGGCGATAGGTTCTTTTCTGGTCCGATGCAGCTGATGACGGCCTCCACGCCGTCAAGAGCACCTGGCAGGCCCCCTGGGGAAAGGACATCTCCTCGGACGAGGGACAGCCGGTCGGCAGATGACAGTCGCTCCGGATGGCGAGCAATGGCCGTAACGAAGTGTCCTTGTGCAAGTGCATGCTTTACCACTCGGCGTCCCGTCGCTCCAACAACCGCAATCTTCATATCTCGACCCCGTTGGCAAGAAGAAGCGCAGAGCCGCAAGCCGCTGCGTTACGGTGGACGCGGCTAGCTTTCGCTTGCGGAACAGATACGCTTGGTACTCGCCGATGTGCTCAGCAGTGAGCTGATCAGGAGGGCGGCGGAAGTTGCGCGCGAAATCCTCGATCGTCTGGATGTAGCAGTCTATGGTAGTCTGAGCGTAATTACGACGCTGCAGCCGACACCACACACGCGAAAGCGTCTGCCGCAACGCGGCTTCGTTCAAAGGGCTTGGAGGAGATTAACGGCGATCTCCTCGAAGCAGAACTGGCCGCATGGACCGTCGCCGTCTGCACAGGCCAGACTCCCGCACCAGAACCGGAGTCCCCAAAGCGACCGGAAGCGTTCGCGTCAGCGAACATCTTCTTAAGTGCAGCCACGCTTGACCTGTGGAAATCCCCGAATATTACACAGTTTCTTACACACTTTCACAGCATTAACAAGTTAAATATATTATTTACAATGATCTATAAGCAGACGCAGCGGACTTGAAATCCGCAGGGGCGAAAGCTCTGTGGGGGTTCGATTCCCCCTCCCGGCACCAGCTTCTCACTGATGCATCTGTACTTACAACTTGACCGAGGGAACAAAAGGGAACAGTTCATCTGCGCCCCCATTTCCGCCGTTTACTGTGCTACGTCTTCTTTGCCTTCGGCAGCACCATTGCTACAACCTTCACGTTGGCTTTTCGCTTGCTAGTCGTCATACCCTCTCCGTATTCGAGAGTCTGACGACTATCGCTTAATGACGCCTACTTCTGGCAGCCTGAGGACGCCGATGTTGTGGCAAAGTGGGTGAACTTCCTGATCTTCGATTTCAGACCCGAAGATTAAAATTGTGCGCCTGTTCTTTCCTCATGCCCTTTCGCATGGTCTCTTGGAAACCACCAATACATTGTCGGTACGAAGTAGAAGAATATCCATCCCGTCGCAAACAGCCTTAGCTCCGCAGCCTTCAGCCGCAGGTATTCCGAACGGGTTAACGTTCTGACGATGTGACCGTGATTATTCAGAACGTACTCGCCATTGATGATTTCGGGAGACGCCATGTGGCTCTGGACAGGCCACCATCAGCTTCCATATCGATCGAGCTTCCTTTCCCAACTGGGACGACACGACGCAGGTACGCACCTATGAAATGACAGGCGATGAACTCACGTGGAAGGTTCCGGCTCGTCCTGATGGCTCCATCCCGCTTACCGTCCAGAGACGGATCAAATCGGAGAACTCGAAATGACTGTATCCCGACAAAAGTGCGATGGATATGCATCGGCGACAGTTAACGGAACACGCGCTTGGGACCACCAAACTATCGAGCTCCATTGATTGGCCAGAAACGGGCTTCGAGGAGATCGGAGCACTGACGATGGTCAATAACGTCACGCTTCCTCCAAGCCGACTTCTAGACCGCTTCGCAGAACTGCAGCCAAGTGCCGAGCGAGCGCACCCAACTGGCAGAATAACTTCCGAGTAACGGACAGCTGGCGAGTGACCGCGGAAAGCTAGTTTTTGACAAAACTCCGCCCCCAACAATTGACAGATACAATCGCAGTAAGCTGTTCTTGGCTTGGGATGGAGATCCATCGATTTTGCGTCCTTCCGTTTGTCCTGCTGGTTCGAACCCTATCCGCGCGTGATCAATAGCATCATGCAGGAACAAGAGGCCGACCCCAACTGAAGGCCACTCTTGGGGTGGACTGGATTCGGCCGGCGAGGACTGAGGCTGAGGAACTTCGGTGGATGATCCTGTTTTTGATCACTCAGCTTTAGAAGGAAGCATCCGTATGTCACCTCGTGGTTTTTATCCCGGCGCGGCGCGCCTGCGCAACCTAAGGCCGCTCTTTAGCCTTTTCTCAAGCGACCTGGCCATCGATCTGGGAACCGCCAACACACTCGTTTATGTTCGTGGCAAGGGCATCGTGGTCAACGAGCCGTCCATCGTAGCCATGAACAAGAACACTGGTGAGGTGGAAGCGGTGGGAAAAGAGGCCAAGGAAATGCTGGGTCGTACACCGGGCCACATAGTTGCCATCCGACCGCTGAAAGACGGGGTCATCGCTGATTTCAAAGTGACCGAGAAGATGTTGATTTACTTTATCCAGAAAGCGCACAATCGCAAAATGTTCGTGCACCCACGCATTGTGATTGGCGTGCCCGCGGAGATCACGCAGGTGGAACGACGCGCGGTCGTGGACTCCGCTTACCGTGCGAAAGCCAGCGAGGTCTATCTGGTAGACCAAGCCATGGTAGCGGCCATTGGTGCGGGGCTTCCCACCAGTGAACCCACCGGAAGCATGATCATCGATATCGGGGGAGGTACCACGGATATTGCGGTGATCTCTCTGAGTGGCATCGTCTACGCCCGTTCTTTGCGTATGGCAGGAAACCAAATGGACGAAGTCATCATGACTTATGTGAAGCGAAAATATAACTTGCTGATTGGCGAACGCACCGCCGAGCAGATCAAAATTGAAATAGGGAGTGCGTTCCCGCTCGACAAGCCGCTGACGATGGAAATCAAGGGCCGCAACCTGATTGAAGGCGTACCTAAGACCATCATTCTGAATGACAGTGAAGTCCGCGAGGCATTGAGTGAATGGGTGTCGACCCTCATGAACGCCATTCGTGTGGGGCTAGAGCGCATACCGCCCGAGCTCTCCGCTGACATCAGCGACCGCGGCATCGTGCTCACCGGTGGTGGCGCGCTCTTGAAGAACCTGGATAGCCGCATCCGAGAAGAAACGGGACTTCCTGTCTCGATTGCCGATGACCCGCTGTGCTGCGTTGTTCTGGGGACGGGCAAGATGCTTGACGATTTCAAACTACTGCGGAAGCTTTCCATTGATTCCGTGGCGGCCTGAACGGAGTCGAGCACATGATTTGTGATAGTCCCCAGTGTGCGTCATTCATTCACGTCGTCGAGAAATGACCTGAGCTTACGGGAGCGCGAAGGCTGGCGCAGCTTGCGCAGCGCCTTGGCTTCGATCTGGCGAATGCGCTCGCGGGTCACAGCGAACTCGAGGCCAACCTCCTCCAGCGTGTGCTCCGAGCCGTCCTCCAGACCAAAGCGCAACTTCATGATCTTTTCTTCGCGCGGAGTCAGGGTGTGCAGCACGAGCGCGGTCCGTTCCTTCAGTCTCACGTTGATGACCGCCTCGGCCGGCGAGACCGAGGCGCGGTCTGCGATGAAGTCGCCGAGGTGGGAATCCCCCTCCTCACCAATTGGCGTCTCCAGCGAGATCGGTGCCTGCATGATCTTGAGCACCTTGCGCACTTTGGCCGCCGGAATGTCCATCTGCTCGGCAACCTCTGCCGATGTGGGTTCGCGCCCCAACGTTTGGACCAGTTGCGGCGAAGTGCGAATCAGCTTGTTGACGATCTCAACCATGTGCACTGGGAGTCGGATGATGCGCGCCTGATCGGCAAGGGCCCGGCTGATGGCCTGACGAATCCACCAGGTGGCATAGGTGGAAAACTTGTAGCCGCGGCGGTACTCGAACTTGTCCACCGCCTTCATCAGGCCAACGTTGCCCTCCTGTATCAGGTCGAGGAACTGCAGCCCGCGATTGGCATACTTTTTGGTTATGGAAACCACGAGGCGCAGGTTCGCCTCGATGAGCTCATGCTTGGCCTGCTCCCTGTCCATCTCGGCCTGGATCATTTCGCGCTGGGTGCGGTGCAGCTCCTTAAAGGCCACTCCGGCATCGCACTCCAACCTTTCCAGGTCGGCGCGATGCCGCCGCCGGGTCTTGCGGTAATGTTTCTTGAGTTCTTCGCTGCGCGTGCTCTGAATCTTCCTTTCCAGGTCGCTGACCTGCCGGTCGAGAGAGCGCATGACGTCCGCGGTTTTATTCACCCGATCGATCACGCGTTTGCGCTCTAAGTTGGTGAAACCGAGGTTGCGGATGATGAGCGAAATCCGAACGATCTCGCGGCCCAGCCTGCATCGGCAGCGGCGGCGTTCGCGTGCTTTCTTTTTTGACGGGATGGTCGGTAGTTGTGCGGCTAGCTGGCTGGCTCTTTTGTAATGCCTCTGCAACTCGTCGATGCGGTGCATAGTGTCCTTGACGCGATTCTGCAGGACCTTCTCAGTGATCTCCTCCTCATCGAAGACGACAATTTCCTTGATCGAGCGTACGCCACGCTTCAAATCCTCGCCAATGGCCAGAACCTCGCGGATCACAATAGGCGAGCGTGAAAGCGCCTTCAGCACTCGCCGCTGTCCGCGCTCGATACGCTTCGCAATGTCCACTTCCCCTTCACGGGTGAGCAGAGGGACTACGCCCATCTCGCGCAGGTAGATGCGGACCGGATCGTCGGTCTGTTTAACAGCGCCGGGGGCCAAGTCGAGTCCGAGGTCCTCGCCGGGCTCCACTTCCTCCTCAAATTTTCCTTTCAGGACCGAGGAAGGTAGCTTGGGCTGGCGTTCAAGCACGTCAATGCCCAGCGTGCCGATGGTGGCAAGCACGTCGTCCAGATCCTCAGGAGAACGGACATCATCGGGAATCAGGTCATTCACCTGTTCACCTCATTGTAGGCTAGATACCCCTTTTCCTTTCCGGCATCAATGAGTTTCTTAACGTCGTCAAGAGCCAAGCCGAATCCCTTTCAGCGCCTTCGCCGCATGGAGCAAAAGGCGCTTTGACAATAACTAAGCTTCCGCCCGTGAGCTGTCGGGTTAAACCCCGGTTGAAGCCCGAAGGGGGGCACTTCTCATTTTCGCCGATACAGCTATGCGGCGGGGAGTTTCGTTTCAAGGTCCGCAAGAATTCTCAATTGCTGCGTCGCGAATTCTGCGTCGGCGCCCCCCATTGCATCGTTGATGACGTCTTGAACCCGCATATCAGGATCATCGAATTTCCGTGTTGCCACTGAGACAAGTCGGCACAACACGAAGCGATTCGGGATATTGGCCAAAGCCTTGTGTATACGATCAGAACGCATGATCGGTTCTTATTGTAGGGCGTTGGGTTGAGCGCATGAGTTTCTTTAAGCGTAGAGATGCAAGATATAAACGCCCCTTCCTTGCCCGGTTCGCCGGAAGGCAGCTTAATCGCGAAGGCGCAGGGTTGTGGTCTAGCCGCAACGATCGGTCTTCGTGATCAAGAAACCTCTTACTTCGCTAGCCTGTCACGCTCCTGCCGGACGGCGTAAGAAACTAGGCGCTTGTCGCGGTCATCCCATCCGTCAATATGCTTCTGTGCGAGAGCATCGTAGAGGACATGTTCAGCCTTGCTGTCGGTCTCAGACGAATTGAAATCGGCATACGATTGAGTGCGTGCGGAGTTAAGGATTGGATACTCGTGGGCGTACAAATCAGCCAGCGTTTGTTCATCGAGGAGAATGCTCTTCAATTCACCGTCGTCGGTCAACAAGAACTGAGCCGCGAACGACTCCAGTTCTCTCAGAGTAGCAATTTCCACATCCGCCCTCAAATCCTTTGCTCGCTGCCGTGCAGCTGCGTCGTCTCCCGCAGCAACCACAACGCAATTACCGTTTCGTAGCCGTAGGACGAATAGCGTCATAGATTCCCCGACTGAGTGCTACGCCAATGGCACCGAAGCAATGTCTGTTGTGAATACCTCCCTCGGGATCGCTGTCAACGTTCGGGAAGGAAGATTGTTCTCACGGCTGCGCCGCTGACGAACAAGGTGGCCGCTCCTTGATCAGAATAGTGCCGACTTGAATTTTTGGCGTCATCGGCTCTCCCGAATGAATGTATCTTGCGTCCCAAAAGGGGTGGCGCACGTAGCCACCCCGGGGCGATTGACGAGGCACCGTCTCAGGCGGCCACGGCGGCGGGTTTGTGAATAGTCGAGCTAATCACATCCGAGACTTGCACCTTGGGAGTGCCATCTAATACTTTATCCAGGATCTTGAGCTCTTCGGGGTAGCCTGCAGTCTTGTAGGCTTCCGCGTATTCCTTGGCATCCCAGAGACTGATTGCGACCACATCCAGCCCTCCCGCGACAGCAAATGCGATTTCATCCCGGAACCCAATCTGCTTCCGCAGAATGGGAATGACCTCTTTTTCGAAAATCCGCGTGAACTCGCTCAGAGTGTTTGGTTTCAGGCGTAGAGAGACATTACGAGCAAACATGATCAACCTCCTTCGATTGGTTAGGTAATCTAAGACGGAGAACTTCAGATGGGCTGACTTAGTTCAGGAGACCTGAAAGAGCGGGAAGACTACTCGCTCAATTTCCACCGTAACCTTGTGCATTGCGATTGTCAAACGGTACTAATCTCTGGTGGCGCTCGGTTGACTCCCGATCACGTTTGCAGCAGCGGAGAAATTGAAGCGGCACTGAACTCGCACACTTTCCGCCGCTTCCCCAACCCTCGCGCTCCAGTGCGAGGACGATTTGTCTTTTTGTCTTTTCCAGGATTAAGGCCCCTAAAGCAAAATTGGCGTCACACAAGGGGAACCGTGATTGAGGGAAAGTAAGTCGAACCGGTGATCAGGGGCATCCAAGGATCATCGGGTCTGCGCAGGAATCTAACGCCCCCCCGGTTTTATTGGACTTCTATGAAAGGCGGTTCCTGGTTTGGCGCGCATCCATAGGCGCTCCAGATCCTGCGCGAGCCAATGGTGATAAGGGTTTGAGGAGAATCCTCGCTCGCTGGGGGCGGCCAGCTACGCTCGGGGAACGGAAACTTGAGATTGCGAAACCCGCGCCAATTGGGTACTGCGTCGAATTCCTGCTCAGAGCCGGATCATCAACGTCAACGCCCACAGAAATGCGCAAAAGGAGAATCTCAATGCCAAGTAAAAAGGGTGAAAAGAAGTGAACTCCACAAAGCACGATAATTCGATTTCCGCCGCGCGCGTCTTATTAGCAGTTTTGCTGCTGGCGGCTTCCGGCGGCGCGCAGATCAATAGCGGC
>Ga0187851_10003720_pt1 | contig 12702 bp, 7 predicted proteins | sample June2016WEW_6_10_FD_132997 | JGI IMG/M metagenome (GOLD analysis project Ga0187851, IMG submission 132997) | Peatland microbial communities from SPRUCE experiment site at the Marcell Experimental Forest, Minnesota, USA - June2016WEW_6_10 | ecosystem: Environmental > Terrestrial > Soil > Wetlands...
CCGGTGTTCGATCTCGATTTGTTGGAGGCGTTCCTCAAGCGCATCGAGCCGTTCAAGCTGCCGGTGGTGTGCGGCATCTGGCCGCTGACCAGCTTCAGGAATGCGGAATTCATGGTAAACGAGCTGCGGGTGCCGGTTCCCGAGCCGCTGATGGAACGGATGCGCGGCGCCGACAGCGCCGAAAAAGCGCGGCAGGAAGGCATAGCGATCGCGCAGGAGATGGTGGTGCGGGTGCGGAAACTGGTGCAAGGGGTTCAACTCAGCGCTCCATTTGGGCGCTATTCCATGGCCATCGAAGTTGCGGAAGCGATCGGGCCACGAGACTGACCATTGGCGACAGACCTAATTGAAATAGATCCGGACCAACCGGCTCCTGAAGCGATCGAAAGGGCGGCGATGCATCTTCGCCGTGGCGACGTGGTGGCCATCCCCACTGAGGCGTTGTACATGCTGGTGGCCGACCCCTTGAATCTGAATGCCGTGGGCCGGGTGTTTGCTGCCAAAGGCCGCGAAATCCATCGTTCCTTGCCGCTGCTGATCAGCGGCGTCTTCATGGCTGAAGGCATGGCTAAAGAGCTGTCCACGCGATTCCATCTGCTGGCACGCCATTTCTGGCCCGGGCCCCTCACGATCATCGTTCCAGCTTCGGCCAAAGTTCCGCTCAAAGTCACCGGAAACACCGGACGCCTGGCCATGCGGCAATCGCGCTCGCGCGTGGCGCAGGCTCTGCTCGACTGGCTGGATCAGCCTCTGATCGCAACCAGCGCCAACATCTCCGGCCAGCCAACATGTAGAAGCGGCATCCAGGTTTTTGGAACAATGGACGGCCGCGTGGATCTGGTCTTGGACGGCGGCACCTGCACAGGGTCCGGCGCCACCACAGTCGACATCACGGAACCATATTGGAAGGTGATCCGCGAAGGCTCGGTGAGTGAGAAAGAAATCGCGGATTGTCTGAAAGGACGGTAGTCCTCTCAGGAGGACTTGAAATTGTACCGGTTGATTCCCAGTTTCCGGATTTTGGATTCCAGTGTCTGCCTGGGAATACCGAGCTTGGCGGCGGCGCCAGTTGCACCTGAAATCTGTCCCGAGGTCACGCGCAGTGCATCCTCGATCATCTGTTTTTCCCGCTCGGCGAGGTTCGCGATAAGTGGAGCGCTCGTTGGCGCCGATTTAGGAGTGACGCGCGTCAGCCACGTTTCATCTACGCAAAACGTTTCTCCCTCGCATAGAATCACCGCCCGCTCCACAACATTTTGAAGCTCGCGAATATTACCAGGCCAGTCAAAAGCCTGGAAGAGATCCAGGGTTTCCTTGTTTATGTTTCGAATCTTCTTGCCGGTTTTTTGGGCATAACGATCGATGAGGTACTCCACCAGCAGCGGGATATCGTCAACGCGCTCGCGTAGGGCCGGTACTCGAATCGGGAATACATTGAGCCGGTAAAACAAATCCTGACGAAATGTTCCATTCGTCACTGCTTGACTCAAGTCTCTATTGGTGGCAGCGAGTATTCGTACATCCACGGAAACCGTTTGGCTGCCACCCACTCGTTCGAACTCCCGTTCCTGGAGAACTCGCAGCAAGGCGACTTGCGTCTCCAAGGGCAGCTCGCCGACTTCATCCAAAAAAAGAGTCCCTCCGTCGGCTGATTCGAAGCGCCCCAGACGCCGGTGCAGCGCCCCGGTAAAGGAGCCTTTTTCGTGTCCGAACAATTCAGATGCAATGAGCGCAGGCGGAATGGCTGCGCAGTTCACGCGAATAAACGCGCGGCTGGCGCGATTCGACCGATTGTGGATGGCGCGCGCAATCAGTTCCTTGCCAGTCCCGGTCTCGCCCAGGATCAGCACCGTGGAATCAGTAGGCGCCACTTTCGAGACTTGCGCCAATACTCGCCGCAGCGCATCGGAGGAGCCTACGATCTCTTCAAACATGGAAGTGCGGACGATGTCCTCGCGCAAAGCGACGTTTTCGTTTCGCATCCGGTCTTCGGAACGTTTGCGGTCGTCAATATCGGTTCCCGTCGCGTACCAGCGCACCAGACGGCCTTGCTCGTCACGGAACGGGTTGTAACGAATCAGAAACCAACGATACTTACCGTCTTTTCCGCGAGCCCGCTGTTCGTTTTCAAACGGCACATCCATGGAAAGCAAGTTTTGCCGCGCTGCCTGCAGGCGCTCCACGTCCTCAGGATGAAAGGCGCGCTCCCGGAAAGTTTCCGCTTGCACTTCTTCCAACGATAAGCCGGTGTATTCGAGCGTCACTCGATTGGCATAGACGGTCCGGCCATCCGGATTCAAAACAATGATGGCTTGGGGAATGGCGTCCGTGATCCGGCGAAGTTCCTCTTCATCCTGGCGCAGCTTTGCCTGGGCCTGCTTCAAGTCGTCAATGTCAGTGTTCGTCCCGTACCATCTAACGATATCGCCGGATTCATCTCGCAAGGGCTCTGCCCGGAACAGGAACCACCGATACTCTCCGTCGTAGCGGCGCAGGCGCGCTTCAGTTTCACCTGGTTCCCCGGAAGCCAGCAGCTCGACCCATTTGTCCATCAATTTCGGGAGATCCTCGGGATGAATTGCCACTTTCCATGCGCGGCCACGCGCTTCTTCGGGAGAAAGCCCCGTGTAGTCAAGCCATCGCTGGTTCAGGAACTCGTTGGAACCATCCGGCAAATTGCACCACGCCAGCGTAGGGATGGTGTCGATAATCCTGAGGAGGCGCGCTTCGGACCTTCTGGACTCGCTGAGCGCCTTCTCCAAAGCCTCCGTCTCGCGACGTGTCTCCAGAACAAGCATGATTACCACTTCATTCTGCGTCACATTGGTCCGGTGCCGCGACACCAGATCGAGGTATTTATTCACCCAACCATAAGTCTCAGTGCTACCGGCGCGGTCATCTAACATGCCCATAACTTCATTGAAACCCGTGTGGTAACGAAAAAGTACTCGATTGGGTGATGTTTTGCTGGGGCTGAAGCTTGATAGTTGTAGACGGTGCTGTGTAGCGAAATGCAACTTGCTCCAGGAACGCGTTTGGGTCCGTACGAAATTCGCTCCTCGCTTGGCGCGGGAGGAATGGGCGAGGTCTATAAAGCCCATGACCCGCGTCTTGGACGGTTCGTCGCTATCAAGATTCTGCTCGCCGACAAGCTTGACGACAGCAACCAACGCCGCCGGTTCCAACAAGAGGCGCGAGCCGCGTCGGCGCTGAATCATCCCGGAATTGTGACGGTCTATGATGTCGGCTCCGAACACGGCATGGACTATATTGCGATGGAGTTCGTGGAAGGCAAGACTCTGGATAAGCTAATACCCCGGGACGGTTTATCGATCAGCGAGTTCCTGTGTTATTCCACCCAGGCTGCCGACGCAATCGCAAAAGCCCACTCGGCGAGAATCCTTCACCGGGACCTCAAACCGGGCAACGTGATTGTCACCGGCGAGGGACAAGTAAAGGTTCTGGATTTCGGACTGGCCAAACTGGTTGAGGCGCCTCAACCGGAGGAGCAGACGGCTAAACTGGCGATCACCGAAGAAGGCAGCATCATGGGTACCGCTGCCTACATGTCGCCGGAGCAAGCCGAAGGAAAGAGTTTGGACGACCGCTCCGACATTTTCTCCTTCGGGGCGGTGATGTACGAAATGGCCACGGGTCAGCGGGCGTTCAAGGCCGACACGGCGTTGTCGACAATCTTGTGCATTCTTCGCGATGAGCCAAAATCGATACGGGAAATCCGGCGCGAAACACCGCCGGAACTCGAGCGGTTGATCCGGCGCTGCCTGCGCAAGGATCCGGCCCGCCGGATACAGACCATGTCGGATTTGAAAGTCGCGCTAGACGAGCTGAAGGAAGAATCCGATTCGGGCAAGCTCATCGCTGCCTTTCCCAAGACCAGGCGGAAGCCGCGCCTGTTATTGGCGGGAGGGATTGCTTTAAGCTGCGTTCTAGCTTCGATGGCGGCGCTTCACTATAGCCGTCATCCGGTTGACCGCCCCAACTCCTCTCGTCCTCTCCCCCTCACAAGCTATCAAGGGGATGAGCGGCAGCCCGACTTTTCGCCGAACGGCAGTGAGGTGGCTTTTTCGTGGAATGGGGAAAAAGAAGACAACTGGGACATTTATCTCAAGATGGTCGGCAGTTCCGCAAATCCAATGCGTTTGACCTCCGATCCAGCCAGCGATATCCGGCCAAAGTGGTCGCCGGATGGAAACTCGATTGCTTTCGTCCGAAGTACGCGAGACACCGATGCCGTGATGTTGATGTCGGCGCTGGGCGGTGCGGAACGGCGTCTGGCGGCTTTTCCCACGGCCGTTGAGGCGGGCCTCAGTTGGTCCCCTGATGGTAAATGGCTGGCCCTTGCGGCGGGTGGTCAGGAGGGTGGTACGGCTCTCCGCCTGGTTTCCGTTGAGACGGGCCAGTCGCGGCTTCTCACCACACCGCCTGCATCGTCTGGGGGCGACTTCGATCCGGCATTCTCACCCGATGGACGATCTTTGGCTTTCGTCCGGGAACATGGAATGAATGTCGAAGAGCTTTGGGTGCTGCCGCTCTCGAAAACGTATGACCCGCGGGGCGCGCCGAAAAAGATCCTCGCTGACGGAAGGAGAAATCATGGACCGGTGTGGACTCCGGACGGAAGCGAGCTGATTTTCAGTGCGGGAGAAACCGCTCAGGCGGGCATGTACCGGATACCGGCGGACGGTTCCGCGGCTCCAATCAGGATCGATTCTCTGGGAGACGGCGTGAGTGAACCGGCGCTGTCCGGCGCGAGTCATCGCCTGGCTTTCACCCGCACATTCCGCAGCGCCAGCATTTGGCGGCTGGATACGGAATCCAAGGGCAGCCCGCCGAAGCAATTCATAGCATCCTCTTCTTTTCGAGACGTGTTCCCGCAGTACTCTCCTGACGGCAAGAAAGTAGCGTTCTACTCCAACCGCACGGGCGTGAACCAAATCTGGACTTGTAATGCGGACGGGAGCCAGCCCGTACAATTGACCTCGATGACTGGAACCACTACAGGAACACCGCGCTGGTCACCGGACAGTCAATGGATCTCGTTCGACTCCAATTCGGGAGGCCGCTGGCAGATTTACGTGGTGAATGCGAGCGGCGGCGTGCCGGTGGCCGTGACCAACGGGGAAATGACCAACGTGGTGGCCAGTTGGTCGCGCGACGGCCGATGGATCTATTTCACCTCCAAAAGAAGCGGTACGGCGGAAGTGTGGAAGATCCGTGCTCCGGGCGGCGCGACGGAAGCGCCCGTTCAGGTTACACAGCAGGGTGGAACATCGAGCCTGGAATCTCCTGACGGGAAAACTTTGTATTTCACAAAAACCACCCCAGGGTTTGATTTTAGTTTGTGGAGTATGCCAACAAACGGCGGTCCGGAGAAGCAGGTAATCGCCTCACTGCACCGATATAATTTTGCTGTTACGCGAGAGGCCGTTTTCTTCAGCACGCCGTCGGGCCTCGATTCGCCGGCCGAATTGAAGAGATTGGATCTCGCCACCGGGAGAGTGACTAGCCTGTACACCCTGAGTAAACGAATCGACTTGGGAGTAGTCCTTTCCCCCGACAATCGTTATCTGCTTTTCGCTCAGCTGGATTATATCGGTAGCGATCTCGTGGCGGTTGAGAATTTCCACTGATACGCTAGTGGTTGAACCATGGGGGGCACACGCAGGCGCACCGTTCTTGGAACGGCAGTTACTCTATTGATCGGTTGCCGGCCGCCGCCGGCGAGCACGCAGCCGTCGATCCAGTTCATTCGTGTTCCCCAAGCAGACGAAGGCGGCCGGGAGAAGCATGACATCATCCAGGGGCGCGTAAGCGGGGCGCGTCCCGGCCAGCAGATCGTTCTGTACTCGAAGAGCGGAGTATGGTGGGTGCAACCGTTGGTGGATCACCCTTTCACGAAACTGACCGGCTCAATATTCACCGGCGCGACTCATCTCGGAACCGAATACGCCGCGCTCCTGGTGGAACCGGCGTATCGTCCCCCAGATACCGTCAAGGAACTGCCGGTACCGGGCGGCGGCGTGGCCGCCGTCGCTACCGTAAAAGGGAGCAGCGCTCCGCCGTCCAAGTCGATAACTTTCTCCGGATATGAGTGGAGGGTTCGCGACGCTCCCAGTAACCGCGGCGGGAGGAACGATTATGATCCGGGAAATGCATGGACGGATGCCGGCGGGGCGCTGCATCTTCGGATCGCGAAGGCCTCCGACAAATGGACCTGCGCGGAGGTCAGCTTGACGCGCAGTCTGGGCTACGGAACGTATTCGTTCGTGGTCCGCGATACGTCACACTTGGAACCGGCGGCGGCCTTCGTCATGTTCACTTATGATTACGCCGGCGCCGACGAGAACTACCACGAAATGGCCGTAGAGATCAGCCGCTGGGGCGATCCGGCCAGCAAGAATGCCCAATATGTCATCCAGCCTTTTTACGTGCCCACCAACGTTGTTCGATTTGATGAGCCCGCGGGACCGCTCACGCATTCCTTCCGTTGGGAGCCGGGCCGCGTGTCTTTCAAAACCACGCGTGGCTCCAAAGTAATTTTCGAACGCGTCTTTACATCGGGGATTCCTTCCCATGGCATCGAATCGCCGCGGATGTGCCTGTACGTTTTCCACAAAGCGCCGATCCCTCTCGAAAACGGGGCCGAGGTGGTGATTGATAAATTTGAATATCTCCCGTGAGAGCCGCAGAACGCATTGGATCTTCAGATGGCCTTGGGCCGCACTGGCCATGCTGTTTTTGGCCGGGACCGTGCAAGCGCTGGATCCCAATCGGACCATGTCGCAGTACATCCGCGACCAGTGGAGCGCCGAGCAGGGATTTCCCGGCGGTGCCGTCTATGCTATCGCACAAACCAATGACGGCTACCTTTGGATCGGCGCCGAGAACGGATTGGTTCGCTTCGACGGACTAAGCTTTCGCCTCTATAATCACACCAACACGCCTGTGTTCCCGACCGGCCCCGTTTTGGGTCTGACCACGGATACTGACGGAACTCTCTGGATCAGGCCACAGGAGCAAGGTTTGCTGCGCTACCGTGGCGGGGTGTTTGAAATAGTCCTTCCACTAACTGGCGGCGAGGAAGCGGTTGTCACCGCGATGGGCCGGGACACGCATGGTGACGCCCTAATCGCGCGCGCGAACCGGCTGTTTCGATATAACAGTGGGAAATTTACGCTTCTCACCTCCCCCTCGGAGCCCACCCCACTAGTGATTTCCATGGCGCAAACAGGCGATGGTAAGGTCTGGATGGGAACACGAGACGCGGGACTGTTCTACTTGAACGGTGGACGGGTTACGAGCGTTACGCTGGGTTTGCCTGACAGCAAGGTCAATAGCCTGCAGCCCGCGGGCGAACGGGACTTGTGGATCGGCACTGACAGCGGAATCGTGCGCTGGAATGGAACCGAACTCACGCGGGAGGGTACTCCGCAGTCTCTCGATCACGCCCAGGTCCTGGGAATCAGCATGGATCACGACTCAAACATTTGGGTTGCAAGCGCGCGCGGCCTCTCGCGAATCAACAGCGTAGCCGGCTCCTTGACGGAGGAACGCGGCCAACCCGTAGCCAGCGGCGTTAGCGCGCCGTTTGAGGATCGGGAAGGGAACTCGTGGGTGGGAAATTCGCGCGGCATTGAGCGCTTCCGGGACACGCTTTTTCTGACGTATGATTCATCCGGAACCTCGGGTTCGAAAAACGATGGGCCCCTCTACGCCGACGCTGGCGGCCGCACATGGTTCGCTCCTTCAGATGGCGGCCTATTTTGGGTTAAGGGAGATACATCAGGGCGAATTTCCGATGCCGGCCTGGACAAGGACGTGGTTTATTCGATCTCGGGCGGCGATGACGAATTGTGGGTTGCGAGGCAAAGGGGAGGGCTTACTCATTTGCGATCGCGTGGGAGTTCGTTGGCGAACGAAACTTACACCGCGCGGAATGGGCTCGCGCAAAACAGTGTTTACGTCGTTCATCGTAATCATGACGGAACGGTGTGGGCTGGAACGCTCGGCGGAGGAGTTAGCAGGGTCCAGAACGGACGCGTCATTACGTTTACTACGGCGAATGGTCTGGCCTCAAACACTGTTTCCGCCATCGAAGAAAGTTCGGATGGCACGATGTGGTTCGCGACTCCGAACGGCCTGAGTGCGCTCGCGGGGGACCGCTGGCGAGTCTACGCCGGCCGCGACGGCTTACCACCCGGAGGCGTGAGCTGTCTGCTGGAGGATTCCACCGGAGTGCTGTGGATCGGCACCGCGGACGGCCTTGCCTTCCTTCGTTCCGGCGCCGTTCAGATCCCTCGCGCCGTGCCCGAATCATTGCATGAGCCGGTGCTTGGCATTGCCGAAGACAAAACTGGATGGCTCTGGATTGCCACTTCCAATCACGTGCTGCGTTTGAAGCGGGACAGTTTGCTCGGTGGCGCACTCGCTGACTCAGATGTGCGAGAGTTCACGAGCGAAGATGGCCTGCATGGGGGAGGGGTGAGCCGGCAACGGTCGGTTGTGCGCGATCCGCTGGGGAGGATCTGGTTCTCCCTCAATAACGGCATTTCCGTGGTGGATCCCGCGCGAGTGACGCGGGATTCGGTTCCAGTGCCGATCCATATGCAAGCAGTTTCAGTGGATGGAGCCATGCTGGATCTCGAGGGACCTCTGCGCATACCGTCCGCTCGGCGGCGGATCACTTTCAGTTACATCGGGTTGAGTCTTTCGATGCCGGGGCGCATCAGATACCGGTACATGCTGGAGGGATTCGATCACGGCTGGAGTGAACCAGTGGCGGCTCGCGAAGCTGTCTACACTAACCTGAGCCCCGGTTTCTATCACTTTCATGTGATGGCCCGCAATCCCGAAGGTGTTTGGAATACTGAGGACGCCACGGTTGGATTTGGAATCCAGCCGGCGCTCTGGCAGACTCTCTGGTTCCAACTATCTTGCGTACTCGCGTCGATAGCCATGGCGCTAGCGTTGTATCGCTATCGGCTGCGCCAGTTGACCAGGCAACTCAACGTCCGCTTTGAGGAACGGCTGGCCGAGCGTACGCGCATCGCGCAAGAGTTACACGATACACTTTTGCAAGGGTTTCTCAGCGCGTCTATGCAGCTGCATGTCATGGTTGACGGATTGCCCGAAGGGTCGCCTGCCAAGCCGTCTCTGAATCGCGTCCTCCAACTGATCGGACAGGTGACGGAAGAGGCGCGCAATACGCTGCGAGGCCTCCGCTCCCATGAAAACCCTGCTCCCGATCTGGAACAGGCCTTCTCGCGCATCCGCCAGGAGCTGACGCTCCAGGATGATATAAAGTTCCGGGTAATTGTGGAGGGACGGCCCCGGCCTTTGCACCCGCTGCTCCGTGACGAGGTATACCGGATTGGCCGCGAGGCGTTAGTAAATGCTTTCCGCCACTCCCACGCGCGGCAAATCGAGGCGGAACTCGAATATGGCGTCGACCAGTTGCGCATCCAGATTCGCGACAACGGCTGCGGGATTGACCCCGACGTGCTGCGGTCGGGACGCGATGGACATTGGGGCCTTCCCGGCATGCGGGAGCGGGCGGAAAGGATCGGCGCTCGGCTCAGTGTTTGGAGTAGCGCCGCGGCCGGAACCGAGGTGGAGTTGTCCATCCCCGGCCACATTGCGTTTGCTGCCGGATCTCGCAATGGGCTGTTGAAATGGTTTGCAAGGTTCTATCCGAGCAGAGCGGAAGCCGCAGCTCCAGAGGTCGGCGGCCGGAAAAAATAAAATGACTGAACCGATAAAAATCCGAGTGTTGTGCGTGGATGACCACCCCCTCCTGCGGGAAGGAATTGCCGCGATGATCAACAACCAACCAGATATGATCCTGGTGGCAGAAGCAGCGAGCGGCAGCGAAGGTATTCTGAAGTTTCGGGAGCTGCAGCCCGACATCACGCTGATGGACCTCAGACTCCCCGACATGAGCGGCATCGATTCCTTGATCGCGATTCGGACGGAATTTTCCGAAGCGCGCATCGTGATGCTGACCACGTTTGAGGGCGATGTGGAGATCCAACGGGCGCTCGAAGCGGGCGCGCGCGGCTACCTGCTCAAGAGCATGCCGCCGCGCGAGCTGGTGGACGTGATCCGCCAGGTCCACGGGGGAAAGAAGCGTGTTCCTCCGGAGGTGGCGGCCCATCTGGCTGAGCACATGAGCGACGAGGAGCTGACCGGGCGAGAGATCGATGTGCTGCGCCACATTGCGGGTGGAAACCGGAATCGCGACATCGCCGAACAGTTATTCATCTCCGAAGAGACGGTGAAAGTTCACATCAAGCACATCATGGAGAAGTTGGGCGCGAGCGATCGTACACAGGCGGTTGCAATCGGGGTACGCCGCGGCATTATCCAACTGTAAGGCGCAAAAGAAACCGAACCGCGACGGGCAGGAAGCGACACCACGAACGCCTGAACTAGCGGCACTCTGACGCTCCCTTCCGGTCGCGGCTCGGTTTGTAAGCGATACCACAAAAGTGTTACAAAAAGATTCCAAGGTGGAGGGATTCGCTTCGGGATGGCACCATTTAGTGTAAGACTAGGTGCTCGCAAAGAACACCCAGGAGGCTCGAGCTGCAGAGGCTCTTTTCGACGTTTCCGGGCGGGTGGCCCGGAGTAGGCCTGCTACTCTTGCGTGGAGCGGTTGGCGTGATAGCGTTAGCGCAAGGGATATTCTACCTGACCGGTTCGTCTAGTCCGGCAGTGAGCGGCTGGATATCGGGTTTGCTAGCGATCGCCGGTGGCGCATCGCTCCTGCTAGGGTTTCTCACGCCGCTCGGAGGGGCCATCGCGGCGCTGGGCTGCGCAGGTACGATGCTTGCATGGTTTCCGGTGCCTGCATCTAATCTGATCGAGCTAAGATTATCCGCAATCCTGCTGATCGTCGTGGCCTGTGCCATCATACTTCTCGGCCCGGGAGCACTATCCATCGATGCGCGTTTGTTCGGACGGCGAGAGATCATCATCCCTCGGCCTTCCCAGCGGCCGCAGGATCGCTGATACCACAATCGTGGTAGTCTCCCAACCGGCCAACAGTGGTAGCCAGAAACTATTCCATTTCGGGATGGTTTCCAGGCCGGGGGTCCCGCATAGTTGTTTGAGGAGAAACACCATGATTTTGAGTGCATTCACTTTCTTTCACGTCGTAATAAGCCTGGTAGCCATCGCGTCGGGCTTTGTCATCGTGTATGGACTACTCACATCCAAGCGTCTGGATGGTTGGACGGCGCTCTTTCTGGCAACAACGGTGGCCACCAGCGTAACGGGTTTTATGTTCCCGGCGCATCACTTGACGCCGGGTCACGTGCTCGGCATTATTTCCCTGATCGTGCTCACGTTCGCCATCCTGGCACGCTATCGGTACCGTCTGGTGGGAGGCTGGCGCAGGACCTATGCGATCACTGCGGTGACTGCGCTTTACTTCAACGTCTTCGTCTTGATCGCCCAGCTTTTCGAAAAGGTTCCTGCGCTCAAGGAACTGGCCCCAACGCAAAGTGAGGCGCCGTTCAAGATTGCGCAGCTGGTAGCTCTATTGGTTTTCGCCGCCCTGGCCACTCGCGCGGCGATGAAATTCCATAGCGAGCCCCTGCAATCCGCTTGAAGCCGTCACCCGAGCGACCTGCCCGATCTTCAAGAATCCAAAGATACTTCGTTGTTGGGATGCAAAGGAGGCCCATTCATTGATACCAATCGTGGGGCCCTTGCATCTGATTTTTGTATCGGAACCGGCGTACCATCGTTTAGGAGAGCAACCTTGAAAAACACACTTGTCGCTCGGGCAACGGTTTTCCTGATTGTACTGGCTGAGCTTGGCAACGTCGCTTGCACTAAGACCACGGCCGCGCGGTCCGTCGATCCACTTGCCGTCGAGGTGGTGCAGGTGGAACAGAAGGACGTTCCGGTTTACGGCGAGTGGATCGGCACGCTGGATGGGCTGGTGAATGCGGACATCAAAGCGCAGGTATCCGGCTATTTGATGAAACAGGAATACACGGAAGGATCGTTTGTGCAGCGGGGCCAGTTGCTGTTCCAGATTGATCCACGGCCATTTGAAGCCGCAGTGGATCAGGCGCAAGGGCAAGTAGCGCAGGCCACCGGACAATTGGCGCAAGCCAAAGCGCAACTCACGCAGGCCGAAGCGCAGGTCGCAGTAGCAGCAGCAAATCAAAGAAGAACGCAGCTGGATGTCGACCGCTACATTCCTCTTGCCAAGCAGGAAGCCATCACGCAGCAGGATCTGGACAACGCCACGCAAAATAACCTTGCCGCGAAAGCGCAGGTGCAATCGGCCAACGCTCAAGTAGAAACGGCGCGGGCCCAGATCCAGGCCGCCGGTGCCACAGTGCAGGCAGCCAAGGCCAACCTCGAGACGACCCAGCTAAACCTTGGTTTCACGCGGCTCATATCGCCGATCGATGGAATCGCCGGGATCGCCCAGCTGCAGGTGGGCGCGCTGGTGAGCGCGGCCAGCCCGCCGGTGACTACGGTGTCGACAGTGGATCCGATCAAGGCATATTTCACAGTGAGCGAGCAAGAGTACCTCGACTTCCACAGACGTTTCTCCACGCAAGCCAGCTTGGATGCGGAACGAAAGCAGTTGAAGCTCGAACTTATTTTGTCGGACGGCACCACGTATCCGCGGACCGGCAGCTTCTTCTTTGCAGATCGGCA
>Ga0187851_10003721_pt1 | contig 12700 bp, 15 predicted proteins | sample June2016WEW_6_10_FD_132997 | JGI IMG/M metagenome (GOLD analysis project Ga0187851, IMG submission 132997) | Peatland microbial communities from SPRUCE experiment site at the Marcell Experimental Forest, Minnesota, USA - June2016WEW_6_10 | ecosystem: Environmental > Terrestrial > Soil >...
GAGTTCGGTGGTGAGCTGGCGGGCCTGGTCGACTAGCTTGTCCGGGTCGATGGCCAGCGCGTGGACGTTGCGGTTACGCCGGGGCATGGTCACTCCCCCGGGGGGTGTCCCAGTCCACGACGCAGGCGACCGGCCAGGCGGTCCCGCACGTTTCGCAGATCAGGCCGAGTTCGTTGATGCCGTCGCCGGTGTCGATCTCGTCCTGGACGATCTCGAAGGACCCGCAGTCGGGGCAGATCGGCTCGTGGTAGACGATCCGGTGGCCGTCGCTGGCGGTGGGCCGGAACACCACCGTTCGCGGCTCGTGCGTGCCGGTGGGCGCGCTGGTACTCTCGGGCATGCCGCTGTCTCCTTGTTTGTAACGGGATGAGGGATCGCTGGTGGGCCGGGCCGGGGGACGGCAATCCCCCAGGCCCGGCATTTTTGTGTCAGGCCGTGATCACCTCACGGACCAGGGACAGTGCCCGGTGCTTGAGCGGTTCCGGGCGGATCAGGGTGCGGTTGAGCCGGGTCTCCCAGGACCGGGCGGTACGGACGTGATCGAGGTATTCACCGGAAGCCTGGACCAGCCCGTAGGCGGTGTGGGCGACCTGCTCAGTGGTGGCGGAGTCGAAGATCGCGCGCAGCGCCATGCGGGCTTCTTCCACGTTGCGGGCTACCCGGTCGGTGACCAGGCCGGTGGGTGGCATGGGGATGAATTCGGTGATGAACAGCTCGCGCTGTTTGGTGGTGATGGGGATGGCCAGCAGGTCAGCGGCCAGTTCGGAGTAGCGGCGCATCTCAGCTTTCGCGCCGGTCACGGCCTGGCGGGCCTGGTCGATGCGGTTACGCCAGGAGGCTTTGTGGATGAAGGAGAAGGTGGTGCCGGTGCGTTCGCCTTCCAGTTCGGCGGCGCGGAAGGTGTTGGCGCACACGATCCGCACGGCGGTCGCGCGCAGGGCGCAGGCGGCGGTGCCGTCGTGCCGGTTGGTGATGGCCAGGTACGGCAGGGTCGGGCTGTCGTCGCCCGGCAGAGTGATGGGCTCGTCCAGCAGTGCGAGGCACCAGACGGACCGGCCGCCGTCCAGGACGCCCGCGGTTTCCCACTTGACGTTCGGCTGGGCCAGGACCGCTTCGACGATCTCGCCCATTTCGCTGTGGTCGATGACGGTGTAGGTGTCCTTGTTGATGGACAGGACGGCTCCGGTGTCGGAGCGGGAGATGGTTTTCCAGCCCGGGACGGGCTCGTAGTGCTCGGTGCCGTCGGGGTTGATGCCGGTGACCGCGTACACGTCGGCGGTTACCGGGTCCCAGTCCAGACCGGCCAAGGTCCGGGCCTGGTTCCAGTCGCCGGGGTAGTCGGCCAGGATGGTGCCTTCGCGGTGCCAGGGCATCTGGCGGACCGAGAACATCGATTCGATGCTGGCGGGCATGATGGTTCTCCTTGTTTGGTCGTGCTGATCACGGGATGAGGGATCGGTGGTGGGCCGGGCCGGGGGACGGCAATCCCCCAGGCCCGGCATTGCGTGTCAGCGGTTGCTGGAGGCGCGGACGTAAGCCCAGGCCCGGACCTGCACGCCCGCGTAGGCGAACGTCACCTGGCAGTGGACGGCGGCTTTGCCGTCGATGTCCTCGTCACGCGAGCCGGTGACGGTGGTATCGAATCGCTGAGCCCACTGGGCCAGCGTGTGGAACGTGTCCGGCGTGGTGCCGAACTGCATGCTGATCTCCTGCCCCGACTCGGAAATGGACAGGTAGAGCGGCGGCGGCAGGGTGTCATCTTCGGTGAACATGGCCACCAGGGCCACAGCCAGCTCAGCCATCGTCTTGTCGGGGACGGGCTCGGTCATGGTCACGAAATCGGGCACGGCCACGATCTCGGACGGGATGCGGGTAACGGTCATAATCGGTGGTCTCCTGTTCGTGCGGTACGGGATGAGGATCGGTTGGCGTGCCTTAACCAGCGGCAAGGCAGCTGTCACGAGCGCGGGTAAGCGGGCGTGTAACCCGGGGGTCACGCGGCGGTGGGCTTACGGACGTCGGCCAGTGCAGTAACCGCATCGGCGCGGAACGCGCGCTTGATCTTGCCGTCACGGCCGACCCACGGTGCGAACACCAGACCGTGGACCTGGGCATATCCCTCGAAGGTCAGCTTGGGCTCGTCTCCGGCCACCTCGACCCAGATGGTTTCCCTGGTCTCACGCTCCGCGTCGATCGCGTCCAGCCGCACCGTCCAGATCGGCACGCCATCCCTCGTCGTCGCCTGCTTGGTCTTGTCCTTGAAGTCCGGCCGTGGCTTGGCCGTCCCGGCTACCCGGAACTGGTAGCCACTCGTGATGATCTCGATTCGCATGATCCTGTGCCCTTTCGTTGAGCGAGTGATTTGGCAGCGTTCATGCTGCTGGACGCAGCTTAACACATATGTCATAAGTTGCGGACACGAACCCGACCGAGGTGATGTCACGTGATCTAAAGATGAGCGGTTGGGGTAGCATCTGACAGATGTCATAAGCTGAGGCTGGAGCAGTGAGAACTTTGCAAGCGCCACGGGCGCGCTACCGCCAAGTTGCGGATGAAATTCGCAGTGCTATCAAGCGCGGCGAGTACCCACCTGGATCAGTACTGCCGAGCCAGCCGGATCTAGCCAGGCGGTACGGGCTCAACCAGACGTCCATCAACCGGGCTATCGCCCTGCTGCGCAGCGAAGGCCTCATCCGGGTCGAGCACGGCCGGGGCGCGTACGTTCAGCAGATCCCGACCGTCAAGCGGGTCCGGCGGATCCCCTACGGCAGCAGCGGCGCAAGCAGCTTTGCCGAGGAGATGCGGAAGTCCGGGCTTGAACCTCGTGCCCCGCTCGTCGATCTGACCACAGTGGACGCCCCCGCTGACGTCGCCGAGCACCTGGGCATCTCGGCAGGTGATCCGGTGGTGCGGCGTACGAGGCACATGTTTGCCTCTGATCGCCCGGTCCAGCTCGCGACCTCCTACATACCCTTGCAGATCGCGGGAAGCGAAGACATCGCCCTTCCCGACACGGGACCAACTGGCCTCTATGGGAGGCTTGCCGACCGGGGTTATCAGGTCGTCAAGTTCGCCGAGGAGATCGAGGCCAGGCAGCCACGGCCGAGCGAAGGATCGTTCCTCGGCTTGACCGAGGCGCAATACGTTCTGGAAGTCGCCCGCATCGCCTACGCAGAGGACGACGTGCCCATAGAAACCGTGATCAACGTCTTCCCCAGCCAGCAATGGCGGCTGTCTTACGAGTGGCCAGCCGGGTAAGGGACAGGTCCTATGGCAGATGTACCGCGTCACTCAGTGAGCGTCACCGGCGTCGTATTCCGCGATGACGGCCGCGTCCTGGCCATTCAACGCGATGACGATGGTCGCTGGGTTCCGCCCGGTGGTGTTCTGGAACTGGACGAGACACCGCCCGATGGCGTGACCCGGGAAGTATTCGAAGAGACCGGCATCAAGATCCACGCCGACGAGCTAACGGGTGTGTACAAGAACATGAAGCTCGGAGTCGTGACCCTGGCGTTCCGATGCAGCGTGATCAGCGGAAGTTCCCATCCGACCGATGAGGCTAAGCAGGTCGCCTGGCTGACAGTCGATGAGGCGATGCAAGCCATGCCGGAAGCCAGGGCCATCCGGGTCACCGACGCGCTAAGTTCAGATGGCCCGTTCGTGCGTGCCCACGATGGTACCCACCTGCTGTTACAAGTTTCTCTACAGCTTCAAGGGCGCACCTTCGGCGCGCCGGGCCTGACGGCCAGGCGTGAACCGCGAGAGACGGGCGCGGCCAACCGAGCAGGGGAGATGAGCGGCCAGAGTGGCCCGCCATAAGCGGCCGGGGTCAGGTCCGGGGACGCACCGTCGGCGGTGCGGCAGCTTTCGTCGCGCCCTCCGGGCGGAAGCCCTACGGCGCGCCGAGCTGCCGCGCCCGGTGGCCCCCGTGACCGGCCGCGTGCGGTACCCGCCGTATCGGCCCGGTGCCGCACCCGTCCGTGAGGACCAGGCCGTCAACGTCGCACGAGCTGCGCTGTCGCCCGGGAAGTCACTGGTACCGGGGCGAAACGCCGCGCATTGTCCGGGTCGGCCCCTCCAGCCTCAACGGTGCTTCGCATCCCGCTACGCGGGACACGCCTTCGGCGCGCCGTTGACCCCGGAGCCTCTGCCGCCCCAGCGGGCCTGACGGCAAGGGCCAGGCCGAAGGCCAGGCCCGGAACGCGCGCGGCGAATCTTGCACATTCGATATCTTCGCTGCATGGTATGGAGCAGTGTTGTTGCAGCGGTCATTACGGCAGGTGCCGCTTTTATTGGTGTCGGATATGGAGCACGCCTATCCACAAGAAGCGAGACAACTAGTTGGACGCGCGAGCAACGGCTTAAGGCCTACATCGAGCTCCTAAATGCGGTCGAGAAATGCTATGAAGCCTTCACCTTAATCGCCGCATCGCTGAGCTTGGTCAAGTATGGTGAAACCGTCCGCACAGATCCTAAGATTATAAACACATCTGCAGAGTGGGGAAAGTGGGACGAAGAAATCGATCGATTCTTGCCGCAGGCTGAACTCGTCTGCAGCGAGAGCTTGTGGCCGTACATCACCTATATCCGACTAGGTATACGCTCACGCCAGAGAATGCTCTTGATGAAGCTCACATATGGACAGGAAATCAGCGAAAAAGAATGGGAGTTTGTCTCATCTAAGACCCATGGGGATATCCTTGAGATCCGGCGACGACTTCGAGAGGACATCACGCATATCGACTCGGGGCCAACTCCATTTGCTCCGACCATTCCTCGTTTTCGACGAATGCGTCGCCGCATAATTAAGAAGCTTCGTGTTATTCGACCGGCCAAAGACCACACACTTAAGGGGTCCAATGAGTAGTGTCAGCCGGAGACCGAAAAAGAGTATCGGTGCACCACTTTATAAACTACATCAATGTATCTAGAAGATTTTTTTATATCAACGGCATTTGCCGGAGCCGCCGCCAGGTAGGCGGCCAGGCCAGCGGCAACACCAGACTCGGTAACGACCGCCCACACAAGATCACCGTGAGCTAGGCCAACGAGCGCGGACATGGCGGTACCGACTGCGGCGAGCAGTCCGACCATTATCCGGGGCATCGGCTCTCCTGCGGCGGGCGGCGTGCACTCCACGTGCACCAGGGCGTAGCGGCCTGCGGTCACCAGCGGGCAAGAACGGACAGAAGAGATTGTCCGCAGTCCAACCTACTGGCTCCTGTTTGCGCTGGTCAGAGCCGATTATGTCTCGCTCTGGACTGGTGGTCAAGGGGCGGGGCTGGCTGCCGCGCCGTTCCGTCTTCCTCGCTTCTCATTGTCCAGCTCGCGGCCGTCGCGTCCAGAGCGGCCCTTCGGGCCGTCGCATGCGATCGGCTGCGCCGACTCCGGACGCGGCGTCCGCTCGCAAGGATTCGGCGCCTGCGAGCGAACGGACGAGAGCAGGATTTCTTAGCACTCCGCGAAGGCATGATGAGCAGGAACCCAGTCAGAATCTGGGTCCACGGCCAAGGGCTCGCAACCATACCGGAGTCAGAGAACTATACTCGGCGGCACTCATCTCCATCAATGAAGAGAACTGAATTGGCCGCAGCTCTATACTAGCGTTTTTCTGAAGCTTGGATTTGGTTCTCTCTCGCCATTTGCGCCAGTGAGTGCGATCCTCGCGGTCAAGTATGTTCTGCTGAAATACGACGATCTGTACAGCGCGCGGACTAAGGCGGTCGCCATCGATGCGAAGTCGGACTTCCTCGACATCAGCGAACCTGCCAGAATCTTCGCGCAACGCAATCTTTGAATCATCCGCAATCCACTGGTTGAGTGGCCTGATGAGTATATCGCTCACTGCGTCGGCGTAAGCAGGACGGCGATGTCTAGCCGCTATACGGTCTGAAAAATCGAGTCGATCAATTTCGCTGGCAAACCCCTCTATGGGACGGCGGGCAACAAGCGCCCCCTTCTCGACTGGGAAGAATGCTCGTAGATCCGCGACGAAGAAGCGATCCTTCACTGGCTGTTGCGTGAGATAGACGTAGTCATTCCAAAGATGTCGCCGGACCTCTGCTCTTTGCCCCTGGTCAAGGACGTTAGCGAGATCAACCACAGGAGCAACATCGATGAACGGATTATTCGGTTGTGGCTCACAAATATCACACGTCTGTGATATCACGACTCCGTAGGCGGGACGGTTCGCGGCAGGGAGTGAAAGGATCTGCCACTCGCGGGTCGAGTCGGAGTTCTCCAAAGTGAACGGCAAGAGTGAATGACGAGGATCGGCTGCCCAGAATAGCGGTGGTTTCCTGATCAGATGCCCCTGATGCCAGTAACCGAGGGCATCGATGATCTCGGGAGGCCACCTTTCCGGCAGCAAGTCCGTAATGTGGTTCATAACCCAGGTTCCACCACATCACTTGGGTCCATTTGATCAAGCGTAATATTACGCCGAGGCGCTACGTGATTTTCTGGGCTTCCAGTGCCTACCCACGCGGGGCGGCGATCTGTCGTGGCTAGGGATGCGTACGCCTGTGACGCGAACTTGTCGATCTGTCCAGCCCGCAGCAGCTTACGTCTCGCTGGATCTTGGCTAATCCAGTGCCGGATGCCGATAAGACCCATCGTTTCAACAAGATCGGCCGCCACTTGATGAAGTTCCCACAAGCGGCCCTCGCTCGATGAACGGGGCCGACGCGTTCTGTTCCTCTTCCAGTCCTGGTAAGTCCGCTTCGAGATGCCAGTGGCTTTAAAAACATCCGCAGCTGGCACGCCAAACCAATCAGCAATGTCCTCGACAGCTCTCACAGTCAGGGGTACTGCGGGCGGCCTGGAGGTAGCCTGTTCAACGAGCCGATCAAAGTTGGCGGTAACGGGCAGAAAATCCACCCAAGAACCTGCTGACATTGAACTAAGCCCTGACATAGTAATAGCTGCATTCGTAACTTGAGAGATCGTCACCATGTTATTGGCTACGATACCTATGGTCTCAGCGTTCCAAGCGGGAGTAACGTGGACAGTCAGGTAACCCGTAGTGGCATCAATGTCTGTAAGCGTGGCACCTTCAAATAGACTCGCATAATTGCTCGGGAGCCAGTGCCGTGCAGGCATCTGGCCTGGCCAAGAAGTAAGTGTGCCATAAGTAAGCAAAGGCGCAGTCTGTCGTTGCCTAGACGCCAGCGAAACACGGGTGGCCATGCCAGCGAGTTGATGAACAAGAGTATCTTGAAAGGCTTCCAGTACCTCTCTGAGTACGGGGTCTATGAAGGTAGGAACAATATGCGTACGTTTTTTGTCTGCTTCGAACTCATTGGCATCGAGTAGCGTTGGAGCGTAAAATGCCGCGCCAGTCCCAGCCGCGGATCTCCCCGGAGGCGTTTCAGCATAGGCGATTGTCATTGGTCGCCCCGTAGGGTAGCGAGGTAGGGCTCGCTAAGCGCCACCTGAAACAGTGACAAGGCCTGCTTGTTAAGTTCGTCCGTCACGTCCAGGGTGTTTTTAATATTGAATGCCGTCGTAGTAGTGTCGAAAACATCGATGTCGAGCAGATAACTGACTGCACCATGCAATGCCCCATCAGCGAACGGGCCATGCCGAAGCAGGGCCTGCCGATTCTCGCCCATAGCCAAATCTATCTGTTGCTGGCTATTGATAACGCGTTCACCCAGACTCGGATCGGCAATTGGCCCCAACAACGCATCCACCACGCGGCCACGCCATGCAACCGCCGCGGAGGCGTCCGGATCGACGAGTCGATCGACATACCGCAACCCAACTCGCTGGCGGATGGCGGGCCGTATAACATCAGCGAACGCTGCAAGCGCACCAGTTAGCAGCGGTCGAAATGTATCCTCCCAACTCACATAGCGCGTAGTCTGCACGTTAACAGATTCGGGCAAGACAGTGGCAATGCTGTACCCATCATCGGAAGTCAGCTTCCATCCACCACTCCGCGTATCGACCAAGGGGGTAGCCTCCGCTCCAGGGACAGCCGACACGCGGAGCGTCTGTTGCTCGATTGGTTCAAGTCGGTCCACCTCGAAACCTGCGGCAGTCGCAGCCTCCTTAAGTTGCAGACCTTGAGCCGCGCCGAGCGTGACAGGAGTCTCAGCGATCACTCGGACCTCACAGATGACAACCTCAAGCGGCGGCCGGGCGAGCAAGCGCGTGTCCGGCGCAGGCAAGGCAGGCAGCACGACAGGGCGGCGCGCAGCAGGCGGCATACGACATCCTCTCGACGTTCCTAACATGCACTTTACTTGCACCTCCGTCAAGCCTGTAGTCAGGGACCCGTCGGCGCCGTCCCTGCGGCGGGGAACCGGCCAGGGCCTGCGGCTGCCCACATCGCGTGGCTGGGACGATAGTCAGCTGCCCAGCACAGCTAGACACCAACATGGTCAGTCTTGGACGGTGATCCTGAATCCTGAAAAACGGAAGGTAGGCAGTTCGACCGCATCCGACCACCGGCTTGATGGCGAGAGAGCCGATTGTGCTACATGGCAGCAGTTGACATCGTGAGATAACACGGAGACGGTCACCTGCCTGCCCGCTGTACATGATCGTCGTCAGTCTGAGTGACAAACTGAGTGACAACCCCTCCGGTCTTGGACGGACGCTGGCGGACTCCGGTGGACATCGACCAGCAGGTACATGCGGTACCGGCGGAGGCTATACGCGTGTCGCTCTGCTTTCGGGACGAAGTGGTCAGCGACATGGGGCCGTGAACACCAGGCTGCCGGTGTGTTGGCCCTGGTCGATGCCAGCATGGTCGAACCACTCCCTGTGCGGGGGCAACATAGGCTCATGGTTGCCGTCTGTTCGATAGAGATAGGCCGCCACCTGATACCACCTCTTCGGGAGCACTACCTACCGGAGCTGGCGGCCCTGTTCACTGAATCAGAACTGCTGGACCAGGGTGAGCGGTATGGCTATGTGTCGCGGGTATGCCAGATCCGCGACCGGCTACGGCTGCATGGATTTACGGTCCGGCGGACGCTGGACGAGCTGGAGCTGGCTGTCCGTACCTGGCATGCGAGCGACCCGTCTCGGTTTTATAACAATGTCGTCCCGATGCTTGATGCAAGCGCGCTGCTCGACGAACTGAGCAGCTATGTCAACAGCTCCAATCGATGGGCGGTCTACCACGAACCGGAGCAAGTGTTCCAGCAACTGGATGCGCGTACGATCCTTTGTCTCGCACTTGATCTTACTGAAGACAAGCAGTCGCCGGTGCACTATAACCTAGACGCGCTGGTGTATGAAAGGTCGCTCACCAGACAGAGGCATATCACGGAAGAGGCACGCGAAGCCCGCCAGGAAAGGCTCGCACGAGACGCTCCATTGGTGGTGCTGACCGAAGGCTCCAGTGACTCACGGATTCTTACTGAAGCGGTCAGTGTGACTCATCCCCACCTTATCGATTTCCTGCGCTTCATGGATTTTAGTGGTGACGCCGAAGGCAGCGTGGACAGTTTGGTCAAGCTGGTACGGTCGTTTATTGGCGCGGGCATAGCAAATCGGGTGGTGGCTATAGCAGACAACGATACTAAAGCATACGATGCAATGGAAAAGCTAAAGGAGAACGGAGTGCCAGATAGCTATCGCATAAGGCACTACCCGGACCTGCCGCTTCTCACCAGTTACCCGACTCTTGGTCCCCAGTCGGACCAGCCTGTCTTGATGGACATCAACGGGAAAGCCGGGTCGCTTGAAATGTACCTTGGCCAGGAACTGCTTGCGCTCAATAGCGAACTGGTGCCAGTGCAGTGGAAGGGGTACATCGAAGGGCGGCGGAGCTATCAGGGATCAATTGCCAAGAGGGAGAAAATCCGTATCCAGAAAGCTTTTCCTGAAAAGGTACGCCGCGCACATCGTGATCCTGGCGTGCGTCATCAGCAAGACTGGAGCGGAGTTGTGGCAATTGTCGAAACCATTTTGGGCGCATTTGACTAACGTCGCATCACTCAGAGTGACTCTAGCGTCACAGCAGTGGGACCGGGCGGACACAAACAGGCCGTCGTTCCAAGGTCAGACATGCAGCGCTGGCAGTCCCGCAACGCGACTTGGCTGCGGGACTATAGGCAGGCGCTAAAGGACGTCAAAACTGACGCGGTCCTGGCGACGATCAGGGCCACGGGGCGCGCAGCGTCCTCGCGGGTCGCAACTGACAACAGGTGGACTGAGATCAACGCGATGATCGGAGACTCCCGAGACTCCCGAGACTCCCGAGACGGCGGAGACGCGCGTCGTACGGCTCATAGCCTAGCGACAACAGTCAGTCACTACCTGTTGAGCCACACTATTGAGTTGACATTGCCGAGGTGCGAGGCGCCGAGCTGGCATCGCCGCTAGGCGCAGAATGACCATGGGGGTTGTGAACAGGACGCCCTCAAGCTTCATGTAGATCGGTCAACCTATACGAGCAGCCTTGAAAGGTAGTCTCATTCCTAGTCTTATTCATGTTCGTATGCCTTCGTCCACGGCGGCTACTATCGCATGCTAAGCAGGAACAGAGACGAGCATGGTCAGCTCTGGACTGTCATCCTTAATCCTGAAAAGCGGATGGTCGTCGGCCGATGATCTACAGATCTTTAATTGGTGATGTCCACGGGGCTGGGGGCGAGCGCTGTACAGCAGTGAAGTACAGCAACCCGAGCGCACAACCCAACCCCGCGCGATTGTGGACAGGCGGAGCAGCTGGGCAAGCAGCTGCGGTCCTGGGCCGCGCCTGTGTTTTGCAAGCAGGGGATCAGGCTGTCGTGAGCTGGCCTTGCTAACGCGGTTGCTAACAATAGTGATGGATGGCGTTGGATGCCCCGGAACCAGAAGGCGGCCGACGAGGGCGTGGAGACCTGTCCGGACCACTACGGACGGTCCTGATCTTGCTACGGATTAGATGGTCGCGGGCGGAAAGCTGTACAGCACCAGAGTACAGCAACCTCCACCACATACGGCCACCTTCCACGGCCATTAGCATGCACGCCAGAGCGTAGTTTTCGAACATGTGCAGCAGCGTGCCGATAGCTACGGATCAGAAGGTTGGAGCTGCTGCTGACAACTGCCCCGCCTCTGCTGCGAGGCCAACTAGAGTCCTGGTAGTGCAAATTCCACCGGGTGACGCAGCAGGCGAGAGGGCGATCATGGGCCACGACGCAGACGATCCGATTGTCATCCGGCCCGGTGAGGGCGCGCTGGTTCACGGGATGAACATGGTCCACAAGGTGGACGCGGGACGTCTGGAAGGCGGCCTGCTGATCATGGAGGGCGAGATAGCTGCTGGCGGGCTCATCCCGCCGCATACCCATAGCCGGGAAGATGAATGCTCCTACGTCGTGGCCGGGGAAGTAATGTTCCAGGTCGGGGATGAAGTCGTTACAGCCACACCCGGCAGCTATGTCATCAAGCCTCGTGGAGTGCCCCATGCCTTCTGGAACTCCGGCGGCGAGCCCGCCCGGCTCATGGAGATTCATGTTCCGGCCACCTTCAGCCGCTTCTACGACGAGCTCGCCGCCACGATGACCGACGCGTCGATGAGTGAGCAAGAGCGGCGGGAGGCTCAGGGAGCGCTCCATGCCCGTTATGGGCTGACCTTCCACTGGGACCGCATCCCGCAACTGATGGAGCGCTACGGTGTCAGGCCATAGGCCGTGGATGACGACGCCACAGCGCCCCAGACTTCCCAAGCCGACAGACCGCGGTTGCAGTTCGGGTTGCAGTTCACCACCGTACGGTGCCGTCCAGGTAAGGCCGATCAACGGGCGTTGGTCCAGCTCGAACCGATCCCGACGGGCGCGACCCGAGCTGCTAATGCAGCACACAGTACAGCGCGGAAGTACAGCAACGCCCCTGACAATCGCCACCTGCCACGACCGCCAGCACACCGAGCTACGTAGCTGGGACGACGGCCAAACGCCCAGCGGCGCCGCTAGTTCGGGACGAAGAGGCCGCAAGACGGCTGACACCCATAGCTGACACCAACGAGCCCGGATTCCGGCGGATCTCAGCAGACCGGCAGAAGCGGTCGCCCGAGGCCACGGACGGTACGGGACACCCTGAGCGGATTTTGCAAACAAGTGATCATCCCGTCAATCCTCCGCTAGAGGGAAGCTGTTGGACTTCACGTGACGCAAGCTGAAGAAAGTCTTCCAGAGCTTCGTCTGCTGCATCAGCCCTCGCACCCAGCTCAGTGGCCGTAGATGCGTCGCGTAGCTTGTGAGTCATTTCATAGACGTGTCGAGCCGACTTTAACAATTCACTGTTGTTCGCCACCAGTTGAACGCGCGCCAATGCATGATAGGTCGCGCTGTCGAGATCGTATGCCTTCATCAAAGCGTCGTATGCGGGCCGCCTTCTTCGGCTCCTATGCTTGCGAAACCACCAGTTATCCCAGCCTCGAAGGTCCATCCTTACTGCTTCGGCGAAATCGCTATAGGCGATGGCGCGTTCCGATCGAAGCTGCCGCTGAAAGGCAGACATCTCAAGTTGCTGAGTAGTCTTGCGTTGAAACAAGTAAGTAATAACCGATCCCAGCAGCGTTCCAACGACCGCGATGGCTGCGGTAACCGTGCCCTGCATGATCATCATGACATCACAGGAGAGCCCGGATGAGAAGCCCGCACAGTTATGGCCGCGTCAGGGAGAAGTGCGACGATGCAGGACGCCCTGGGTGGGTTTCGTCAGCAGGCAGTCGCGAACTGGTGCGGGCCCA
>Ga0187851_10003723_pt1 | contig 12697 bp, 14 predicted proteins | sample June2016WEW_6_10_FD_132997 | JGI IMG/M metagenome (GOLD analysis project Ga0187851, IMG submission 132997) | Peatland microbial communities from SPRUCE experiment site at the Marcell Experimental Forest, Minnesota, USA - June2016WEW_6_10 | ecosystem: Environmental > Terrestrial > Soil >...
CTGCATGAAGACGACGCGGGTTTCGAGTTTGAGCGCGGCCTTGACGGCGTCGATAGAGAAGGTCTCGCCGTAGGGCGCGGTGACGAGATCGACCTGGCAGCCAAAGGCCTTGGCGAGGCCGGCCCAGCGCTCGCCGAACTTGCCGGCGCTGAGAACCAGGACGCGGTCGCCGGGCGAGGTGAGGTTGGAGACGGAGGCCTCCATTGCGCCGGTTCCCGAACTGGAGAGGACGATGACGTCGTTGGTGGTGCCGACGAAGTCCTTGAGTTGCGCGAGGACGCGGCTGAAGATGGCGCGGAACTCCGGGGTGCGGTGGTGAATATCGGCCGCGGCCATGGCGAACTGGGCGGCGGGAAGCAGGGGAGTGGGGCCGGGCGTGAAGAGACGTGTCTTGAGGATCATGGGTCTATTGTAATGGAGCCTTGCGGCAACGGATTAGTGTGAAGAACGACAGATTGCGGATTTTCACGGAGAAAACAAGAACTGCGATCTGTCTATCAATCCGATCCGATTTTCTACTTTGCCAGTTCGGCTTTGACGAGTTCGGAGACGAGCCGGCCGTCGGCGCGCAGACCGGTGGCGAGGACCTGCTGCTGCGCGAGCTTCATGACTGCGCCCATCTCGCGCGGAGTGGGCTGCTGGCCGGAGGTTGCGGCGAGCTGGGCGACGGCTTGCTGGACGATGGCGCGAAGCTGGTCCTGAGTGGCTGCCTGCGGCATGTAGGCCTCGATCATGGCGATCTCGGCCTGCTCCTTCGCGGCAAGTTCGGGGCGGTTGCCCTTGGTGAAGCTCTCGACCGAGTCATGGCGCTGTTTGATGAGCGTGGTGAGGATTGCGGTCTGTTCGGCGTCGGTGAGCGGCTGGCGCTTGTCGATCTCTTTGGAGCGCAGGGCGGACTTGACCATGCGCAGGGTGGTGAGGCGATGCTCCTGGTGTGCCTTCATGGCGGTGATGATGTCGGTGCCGAGTTTCTCTGCGATGCTCATTGCAAGTCTCCGTGCCGCGGGGCTTCCGCGAGATGCTGCGTCCTGATTATTGTACGAGCTTGCGAGGAGTGCGGGGCGAGGAGTGCGGGGTGCGCGGCGGGGGATTGCGATAGGACTGGAGGTGAGGATTTTTGCACATGACCGATAGGAAATACCTGCGCCCATTGGGTGTCGCTGTTGCGATTGCGATGACTCTGTCCTTAGCAACTGCGTCACTGATGGCGCAGCGATCCGTGCCGAAGCCGAATGAGGGCGAGACGTTCAAAGACACGTCGATGCTGAAGCCTCCGGCTGGGGCAAAGGTCGCCATCGTCGAGTTCGAGGACCTGGAGTGCCCGATGTGCGCGCACGTCTACCCCATCGTTCACACCGCAGCGGCGCATTACAATATTCCGATTGTGCGCAGGGACTTCCCGTTGCAGATGCACGTCTGGAGCTTCGACGCGGCGGTGTGGGCGCGGTACCTGCAGGACAAGGTGTCGCCGAAGACCGGGGACGAGTATCGCGGCGCGGTGTTTGCGGCGCAGACCGGCATTGCGAGCAAGGACGACATGCTGAACTTCACGCGGAAGTTCTTCCAGTCGCACGGCCTGCAACTGCCGTTCGTGCCCGACCCGACGGGCCAGTTCAAGAAAGAAGTGGAGGCGGACAGGACGCTGGGCGACAAGCTGGGAGTGCAGTACACGCCGTCGGTCATCGTATGCACGCAGAAGGAATGGGTGCATGTGACGGACATCTCGCTGCTGTATCAGACGATCGACGAGCTGAAGGCGAAGGCCGGGGCAGAGGCTCCGGCGAAGAAGGCCGCGACGCCGCCAGCGAAGAAGGCCGCGGCTGCGCCGGCAAAGTAAGGCCAGACTTCAGCGGCTAGAGCCGCAGTGCATGGGCAGCGTTTACGGCATCCATTCAACTACGCTCAGGACAGAATGGCGGCTTGAGGTTTTCAGAAGCGCGCGATGAGCGGTAGGGCTGCGATGCAGGCCATCGCCTGCGCGGCGAGAATCGCGCCGGTGAGCACGAGGAAGAGCTTGCGGGTGCGTGTTTCGAGCGCGTCGGCAAAGACCCCTCCGATGAAGGTGAATAAAAACGGCAGCGCCCACAGCCAGGGCGCGCTGACGGTCTGGGTGGTGACGAGCGGCGCGAGCGCGAGCAGGACCAGAAGCGGCGTAGTGTTGCCGAAGTATCGGCTGCGGCGCACACAGCAGTAGAGCAGCACAGAGACGGCGAAGGCGATCAGGATGGGGAAGTTGGCCAGGCTGCCGGCAAAGCCGCGGTCGAAGATGAAGCTGCGCACACCGGCGAGCGAGAACCAGAAGCGGGCCGCGCCGCCAGTGAAGACGTAACCGAAGGCGGCTGGGCGGAATCCGTAGAACGCGAAGACGATTGCCAACGCGCCGATGGCGGCGATGAGGAGAATCTGAAAGACGTAGCTTCGGCGGCGTTCGGCGAGGTAGAGCATGAAGAGCAGCGCGGCGAGGAAGCCAATGATGGCGGCAAGCAGATGCGCCGCGGCGGTGAAGCCGATTGCGATGGTGAGCAGTATGATGCGCGGACGCCACCGGCGGCGCGGCCCCTGCATGGCGTGGGCGACTCCGATGGCGGTGTAGATGAGGCCGTAGAGTCCCCACATGGCGAGGACATCGTTGTTCGGCGCGACCGCCATGCGGACGACCGCGGGGCAGAAGCAGTAGAGGCCGAGCGCGAAGAATCCGCCCTCGTTGCCGAAGAGACGGCGCGAGACCCACCACAGGCCGCCGCCCATCCAGAGGGCGAAGAAGACAAACGGCAGGTGAATGAGATAGACGACGAACGCGAGCTGGTGGCGCGACTCCCACGTGGAGCCGTTGAGTGAATCGCCGGGGTAGAGGCGGTTGGCGGGGGCGCGGAGATGATCGACAGCGAGCAGGGTGAGGCGTTCGAGGGTGAGGGGTAGGCCGGCCACGCGATAGGCGAATGTGCCGTCGCCGTTGAGGTTGCCGCAGGTGGTGAAGTAGCCCTCGATGGGGGATGGACGCTCCCACATCTCGCGGCCGCAGCGGGCGAAGCGATAGTCGGAGGTGGAGAGCTGCTGGTGGCCGACGACCCAGAGACACTGGGCGAGAAAGGCCAGCAGAAGAAGCGCGGCAAGACGTTGCGGCCGCCCGATGTGGATGCGCGGGAGGGTCATGCGGCGATGGCTGGCGGATGCGATGGGAACGTTCGTGCCACGCATCGAGTGTAACGCGGGGGCGTGGGAGACGTTGCGGAAGCACTACACAAATAAAATGGGCCTTCTGCTTCTGCTTCGCTCAGTGGCGGGATGACAGGTTTGGATAGATACAAATTGGGTCTTCCTCCCGCGCGATATAGGTTGACATGCCAGCCGTCCGTGATTTATAAATCACATATTGAGTGAGAGGGCGCGTGGACGTTAAGCCGAAAGAGATACGCATCTATGAGAACGAAGAGGGTCATGCCCCTTTCAGCGAATGGATGGATAGGCAAGAGGCTCCGCTTTACGGCAAGTTGATGGCCCGGTTGGAGCGGGTGGAGCTTGGGAATCTGGGCGATCATCGCGGCATCGGGGAGGGTGTCTTCGAACTGAGAATCGATTTTGGGGCGGGGTACCGCATCTACTTTGGACTGGATGGAAGTGAACTCGTGGTTCTGCTGATTGGCGGGACGAAAAAGACCCAACAGCGCGATATCGATACCGCGAAGCATTATTGGAGAAACTACAATGCCTAAGAGAACAAGGTCCTATCGCGACTGGCAACTGGAGAAACTGAGCGATCCTGAGATTGCGGCCAGTTTCTTGAATGCGTCGCTTCAGGAGTCGGTTGAAGTGTTTCTGTCTGCTTTGGGCAAAGTGGCTCAGGCGAATCAGATGTCGAAGGTGGCGAAAGAGTCGGGCGTGCAGCGGGAGACGCTGTATCGATCCTTGTCAGAACGCGGCAACCCGACGCTGGATACTTTGAGTGGGGTGCTCTCGGCGCTGAACCTGAAGATCTCGATTGTGAGCGCGAAGTCGGCGGGTTGAGGAAGGGAAACCACATCTCAGAAGAGAGATGGGGTACCCGGCGAAGTCGGCTGAGTGAGGGTCTGGTGGGGGACCTATAGCCTCTTGCTCCTTGCTTTTTCCCGGAGGAGCGTGGAGAACAACACTACTAATGCGCCTCCCCACTCGACCATCACGAGACCATCAAAGTAGTGGCTGTGGGCGTCTCCGGGCGACAAGTGTTCCATTAGAGTGACCTGCAAAAAGAGAATGCCCATACTCCCGAATACTAGGGCGAGCATTGATGCAGTCCTTCTCGTGCCACGAGCAAGCCTGTATGCACACACAGCATTAAGGTAGAAAAACGTCCAAACCAAGATGCCCAGCAGGGGAACCAGGATTCGAGAGAGGATCACGCTATTTGCCGAAGAGAAAATTGATAGCCCCGGACGACGGCAGGCAGCCGCCGCTTCTAGATTACTCCTTGCCCAAGAAGAGGGACTCGATCTCTAGCCAGTTGTGGACTCGGCGGAAGTCGGTGACGGCTACGTTGTGGGGCGCGTCGTAGAGGATTCCGGTGCCGGAGAAGCGGCGGAGCTGGCGCGGGTTGTCGTCGATGAGGTAGTCGGCGCGGAGGATGGATTTGTCGCCGCAGAAGACGATGTTGGTGGCGGGGATGGTGGGGAAGTGGCGCTCCAGCCAGCGGTACTTGGCGTTGAAGGAGGTGGGGACCTCCATGGCGGCGGAGGCGATAAAGATTTCGAATTGCTGCTGTAGGCGGCGCAGGACACGGGGCGCGTCGGGGATGACATCAAGGTCGGCGAAGAAGTCTTCGGAGCGGAGGTACTCGTCGAGGCGGGGATGGCGGTCGATGGCGACGACGTCCCAGATCCACTTGCCGCGCAGGTCTTCCTTGGTGATGTTGCCGTTGTAGTCGCGGTTGTAGCGGATGAGGTGCTCGGCGACGGTGTCGGCGATGACTTCGTCCATGTCAACGCAGATGCGTTTGAGGGTTTGCGATTGCTTCATCAATTTCTATTATGCGGCTAGTTCCAGTGCGCGGCGAAGAGCCGACTTCCCGGGAGAAAGGGACGGGCGGTTGTGGAGGGGCGGAGTGCATCGGGGTCCTTCGGCTGCGTTTGGCGCAGGTGCGCGCCAAACTCCGCTCAGGATGACAGCAAAAACAGACAACGGCAACAGAAGAAGCAGATTCCTCCGCTGCGCTGCGGAATGACAGACAGGAACAGGCGTGGGCCAGAGGGAGTGGATGCAGCTAGAGGGAGCGGACGATCTGGGCGGCGATGGATTCGACTGGGACGGTGGGGCGCTGGGGGCTGTCGCGGGCGGGGTCGTAGTAGAGGAGGTGGCCGCAGTTCTCGCAGGTCATCAGGGTCAGGCTGGATTCGGAGCCGGGAGTGTTGTCGCGCAGGTCGTTCCAGCGCTGCGGGCGGAGCATCATCTGGCAGGCGGAGCACTTCTGGTTGAGGGCCTGGGCGACGGCGGTGCCCTTGGAGCGGCTGATACGGTCGTAGGTGGCGAGGGCGTCTTCGCCGGTGTCGCTCTGGGCGATTTGGGCGCGCAGGGCGGCGCGCAGGGCGTCAACTTCGGCGAGGGCGGCGCGGTCGGAGGCGAGGAGTTCCTGGATGCGGGCGCGCTCCTGCTCGAGGGTTGCGGCGGCGTCGGCGACGGCCTGATCGGCCAGCGTGCGCTGGGCATCGAGCGCTTCACCGCGTTCCATGCTCTCCAGTTCGGCGTCTTCCAGGCGGTTGATCTCGGCGCGGGAGAATGCGGTCTCGTGCTCCAACGCGGTGACCTGGACGGTGTTGGTGGCGGCGTCGATCTTCTTCTGGGTGTGCGCGAGTTTCAGTTTCCGGTCTGCGATCTCGGACTCCTGACGGCGGCGGAGGGCCTCTTCCTTTGCGATGAGGTCGAGTACGAGGGCGCGCTGGCCAACGGTGGCGGCGGACTTGAGTTCGACCGTGGCGAGCTGGCGGGGAAGCGCGGCGATCTGGTCGCGCAGACGCTTTGCCTCGATGTCGTGTGTCTGTAGGACGACGAGCTTGGCGAGATCCGGATGCATGGAGGGCCCTTTCAACAGCATCCACTGCCGGCGGATGACGCGACGGCGCCGAACGCGCGGACTGCGGAAAACTTCGAGTCTAGCACGGGCAGTGCGATCTTCCGCTGCGGCGAGGCCGATGGGCCGGGAAGTGGAGGCAGGCACAAGCTGATCCGGGGTGGCGCGATGCACTGCGGCGATGCTGCCCAGGGGATTAATCGTTATGTAACATTAAGACAACAGATGGTTACCATTTAGTGACGATGTTACTGCTGAAAACGCTCTAAAATTGAAGTAGAAGTCAGAAACCAGAACGAATTGCTTTAAGTGCATTGTTTTTTTTCCCTGTTTCACAGCCTGCTATTTGGGGCTTACGGTCAGTGTGCAACCAGCACAAGGGGTTTTTCCTTGGCACCCGCAAAACTTTTGCTCGTAGATGACGACGAAACGGTCCTAGCCGGACTGGGGGCCGTCCTCGAGGCGGAAGAGTATAGAGTTACGACCGCGGCGAGTGTTATCGAAGCGTTGCGGCACATCGCAAGCGAGAGCTTCGACGTTCTGCTGAGCGACCTGCACATGCCGGGCGACGGCGACGGACTGATCGTTGCCGGCGCGATGCGTCACGCCAATCCAAAGGTAGTAACCCTGCTACTGAGCGCCAACCCCGACATGACGAAGGCCGCGGCTTCCATGCTGCGCCAGGTGGACGACGTCATCACAAAACCGGTGAAGGTCGGTTCCCTAGTGCAGGTGATCCGGCAGCGGCTGGCGCAGGAGAATCCGTTGCCTCACAGCCTGACCATCGAGTCGGCGGCGAGCGTGCTGGAGCGCGAGAGCGCATCGGTGACCCAGGCGTGGCTGCAGACGATGAAGGAGACAGGCGGCCTGACGGCAGTGCCCATGACGGAGGAAGCGCAGTGCGACTATCTTCCCGATGCGATCGACGAGATTGTGTACCGGCTGCGCTATCCGCAGCGGCTGGGATCGATGACGCTGTTCTCGATGGCGGCGCTGCAGCATGGCGTGCGGCGGCGGCGGCAGGGCCTGGGTGCAACGGTACTGGTGGAAGAGTCGCGGGCGCTACAGGTGGCGCTGTTCCATGCGGTACAGAACAATCTTGACCTGATCGGGGTCGGCCAGTTGTCCGGAACCCTGATGGTGATAGCGGACGAGGTGAATGCGCAACTGCTGCAAAGCCTCTCGGGCTACGAAAATGAGAAGCCCGTCGGCTTCCCGCAGGACAATCACCCAGCACTGAAACGGGAGAAGGACGCAGGCGAGACAAGCCGCGGGCCGGAACCTGTGGAATTCGCGGTCAAGGCCCCCGAGACGGCCATCTTTGTTCGCAAACACATGAGCTCCAGACTGTCCTCATAGAGCGAAATTGACATCGATGTGCCGGGTGGCGAGAAGACAAAAGCGAAATGCGGGGGTCCCTCCACTGCGCAACGGACGATGAAACCGTCCGCTGCTTCAGTCGTGATGACGGCTTTGAGAGCGGGACTAGCGATACGGATTGTGCTCCTGGGAACAGAATCGCCCCTGGGCTGCGCAACCCTTCGGATAGAGGGCGCGCAGGCAGCCGGTGCCGTCTGCGGAGTTCGCGGCGAGGTGCCCCTTTGCAAGCAATCCGCGTCTAATCTGGACATAATCATGTATTCTGAAGAAGATGGCACGCACTGGGGCGTGAATCGACGCGAAGGAGACCCGGAATGGCAGAGAAAACGAAGAAGGCAAAGGCGCCAGCGAAGCCACGGACGAGCAAGGCTTCAGCCAAAACAACAGTGGTGAAGGCGGCGGCTGTTGGCAAACCTGTAACCGCGAAGACGCCGTCGCACGAAGAGATTGCACATCTCGCCTATGAGTACTGGCTCAAGCGCGAGCGGAAGAATGGTCAGCACCAACAGGACTGGCTGCGCGCCGAAAGAGAGCTAAGGGGCGCGTGAAACGGATTCTGGGCAGGACGGTGGCAGGGCTGATCGTGGCGCTGGTGATCCTGTATGTGGGGGACTGGGCGGTGTGGCGGTTGCGCGTGGCACGAGGCGGCGGGATGGGGTCGGTGGTGGTGAGCAACATCGTGGTACTGCCGCTGAAGGACAATAAGGAAGAGTACGACTGGGGCGGGACGGCAGATGCGAGTTGCAGCCTGTCCATCTTTCCCCAGGCCGGCAGCGGGGCGTGCTGGTGGTTGCGACGGCATAATGTGGTCTTCGAGCGGTGAGTAGTGGCAGAGCAGGAAACAAAAAAAAACAGATGCGGGGGTCCCTCCACTACGCAACGGACGATGAGACCGTCCGTTACTTCGGTCGGGATGACGACGAATCATTTATTTCATCGAGACTGATTTGCTCTATGCTCATCGGTTAGCAAGGGGAAAGGTTGCCTGAACCAGGGCGAGGGCCTGCTCGGGGGTGGTGATGGCACCTTCGAGCTGGGCGTCCTCGGCGAGGGCGAGCATGGGTTTGAACTGCGGAGAGGGACGGTAGCCGGCGGCGATGAGGTCGCGCCCGGTGAGGAGCGGGGCGGGGCGGAGGTCGGGCGTGGGCTCGGCGTCGAAGTGGGCGCGGGCGAAGTTGTAGCAGGTGAGGTCACCGTGGGCGGAGATGGCGTCGAGGCGGTGCAGGGCGAGGTGCTCGTGGAAGCGGGGCATGCGGAGGAAGCGTTTGAGGGTGGATTGCTTCATTTGGAGCGCGTCGCCGAAGCGCATGTGGTTTGCGATGAGGGAGAGGATTTGAGCGGTGTCGTCGCCTGAGAAGCGCAGGCGGGCGAGGATGGTCTCGGCTATGCGGACGCCGGCCTCGACGTGGCCGTTGAAGCGGATGCGGCCGGGCTTTTCATTGCTGCCGGGGACGGCGGGTTTTGGCGGCTGGTAGGTGGCGGGCTTGCCGATGTCGTGCAGCAGCGCGGCCCAGGCTAGCGTCGATGCACAGTTGGGCGGCAGATTTTCCAGCATCAGCATGGTGTGGGTCCAGACGTCGCCCTCGGGGTGGAACTCGGGCGGCTGGGCTACGCCGCGCAGGCGGACGGCTTCGGGGAGGACTTCGGCGAGGAGGCCGAGATCGAAGAGGAGCTCGAAGCCGCGGCGCGCGCCTCCCTCGGTGAGGATTCGGGTGAGTTCGTCGCGGATGCGCTCGGCGCTGACGAGGGCGATCCCGGCGGAGTGGCGGAGGATGGCGGAGGAGGTGGCGGCGTCGATCTGGAAGTCGAGGCGGGCTGCGAATCGGACGGCGCGCAGCATTCGCAGCTTGTCTTCGGCGAAGCGCAGGGCGGGGTCGCCGATGGCGCGGATAATGCGGGCGGCGAGGTCTTCGCGGCCGTGAACGAAGTCGAGCGCGGCGGATGTGAGGTCGCCGGTGGCGAGTGGGTCGAGGAGCAGGCCGTTGATGGTGAAGTCGCGGCGGAGGACGTCTTCACGCGGGTCAGTAGTGTAACGCACTGCATCGGGACGGCGGCCATCGGAGTAGGCGCCGTCCGAGCGGAAGGTGGCGACCTCGACCACCCCAGCGAGCCTAGACCGCTCGCCGGGGGCCCCGGATTCTGTGGCGATGTCTTGCTCGTCGAAGTGCTGGCAGACAAGGACGACGCCGAAATGGGCGCCGACGGTGAAGGTCTTGGGGAAGAGGGCGACGATCTCGCCGGGCGTGGCGGAGGTGGCTACGTCGTAGTCCTGGGGCGCGAGGCCGAGCAGGAGGTCGCGGACGCATCCGCCGGCGAAGAAGGCCTGGTGGCCGGCGTCGCGCAGGCGGCGGGCGATGGCGAGCGCGGCGCGATACTGCGAACTCGATGGACTCATCTTGCGCCCTCCCTTTCCTACTTTAGTCTCAAAGTCCTTCATCCTTCATGGTGCGGACCGTGCAGATGGATTATGCTAATCCCGAGTTTCCAATATCGAGGTTTGCGGTATGAAACGCCTGGCCCTGCTCACTTTTCTTGTTCTCTGCCCTGCTATCCAGTCTCTAAGCGCCCAGCAGCAGTTGCCGGTGCGGCCCGGCGCGGTGCCGCCGGATGTGCCGATCAAGGCCCCGGACCCGAGCTTTCCGCTGCGCGTGCATCTGCTGACCGCGCGGTTTGGCGGCATTGACGGTGTCTATCATGGCTATGGCAGCGGCAATCTGGTGGACGCCCGCGCCACGCTGGGCTTCGATTATGGATTCGAATGCGTCGTGCCGTTTGTGGCGAACGAGAGTGAAGGCGACACCTACCAGGCGCGCTGGACGGACTCGCAGTACGGCCTTGAGATTTTGATGGCCGCGGTAGGAGTCGATCAGCCGCGCGCACAGACCTGCACATTGCACCTCGCGCTGAAGAAACGGCCGTTCGAGCCGGCAAACACCGCAGCCCTGTCGCATGGGGTATCGTCGGCCCTGCGGAGACGCTGGCAGGACCCCGACTTCGCCTACGAGGAGACGCAACTGGACTATCCGTTGCACTTCCATGTGGTGGATGGCCAGCGGACGGAAGACGATGCCGAGGACCATGGATCGGGAACGGCGAACCTCACCGATCCGGCGACGCAGACGCAGCAGGGAGCGGAGTTCAGCTACAACTGCGCGTACGGCTTCCTGACCAACTCGCAGATTACGGGTTTCTACCAGGGCCGCTGGGTGAAGCCGGGCAGCGAGTTGGAGGTGCTTTTGCAGCGTCCGGGGTCGGACAAGGTGGATAAGTGTACGGTCGAGGTCAACCTGAGGCCGCAGACGTACCCTGAGAGCCGCCACATACCTGAGAATGCGCAAGCGTCATCGGCTGGAAGGGCGGGCCGGCCGGGAACGGCGACGCCGTAGAAAAAGGCGATCCGGCTGGCGTGGAGGCTTCGACAAAGCTGGCGCGAGGAATCCGTGTGCGGGTGGGCTTGCGCAGTCTCTATGATGAATAGATGGGATCGCAGGGAAGGCCGGGCGTGCCGGGCGGACTGATTTTGGGGATTGAGAGCTCGTGCGACGAGACGGCGGCGGCGGTGGTGCGCGCGGGCGGCGAGGTGCTGGCGAATGTAGTGGCGTCGCAGATTGCGCTGCACTCGAACTATGGAGGGGTGGTTCCGGAGCTGGCTTCGCGGGAACATCTGCGGAACATTGTGCCGGTGGTGCGGGCGGCGATGGCTGAGGCGGGGCTCGAGTTTGCGGATCTGGATGCGATTGCGGTGACCGAGGGGCCGGGGCTGGCTGGCGCGCTGCTGGTGGGGATTACTTATGCGAAGGCTCTGGCGCTGGGGGTGGGCAAGCCGCTGATCGCGGTGAACCATCTGGAGGGGCACATTCATGCGGTGCTGATGGAGGCCCGGCAGAGGCAGCAGTCGATGGAGATGCCGATGCTGGCGCTGGTGGTGAGTGGGGGGCACACGCATCTTTATCTGGCGGAATTCGATGAGAACGAGAGGCGAACGACGGAGATTCTGAGCGAAGCTCAGAATGACGAACGGAGGGGGAGTGAGCCCAGTTCCTGGCGGTACAGGAATGTGGGGCGGACGGTGGACGATGCGGCGGGCGAGGCGTACGACAAGGTGGCCAAACTGCTGGGACTGGGGTATCCCGGCGGGCCGTGGATGGATGCGCTGGCGAAGGCGGGGAATCCGCGGGCGGTGGAGTTTCGCTTTCAGCAGATCAAGGCGCGGAGGGCGGTGGCGAGCACGGACGAGAAGCAGATTCCTCCGCTGCGCTGCGGAATGACAAACAAAAAGACGGTGGACGGGCAGCACTTTGACTTTTCGTTCAGCGGGATCAAGACGGCGGTGCTGCGGTATATCCAGACGAATGGGATGCAAGAGCGTGTGGAGGCTCGGCGGCGGGCGCTGACGGAGGCGCTGAAGGCGAATCCGGCGATGAGACCGGTGGATGCGTTGCGGGAGATGCCGGAGGTCTTCGACCGGCAGACGCTGGACTTGATTGCGAGCTTTCAATATGCGGTGGTGGGGAATTTGATGCGGCAGACGTTTGCGGCGGCGGAGACGTTTGGCGTGCGGGGGATTGTGGTGTCTGGCGGCGTGTCGGCCAATAGCGAGCTGCGGCGGCGGTTTGCCGAAGAGGCGGCGCGGCTCGGGCTGCGGGTGGCGTTCCCGACGCTGGCGATGTCGACCGACAATGCGGCGATGATTGCGGCGGCGGCGTGGGGGAAGTTTTGTGCCGGGGAGTTTGCGCGCGAGGGATTGGTGGCGGAGCCGGGGTTGAGGCTGGGTTCGAGTTACTAGGTTCGAGGTTCGAGAGTGACGGAATGTAGAATCTTAGAGAAGCAATTGAGACAGAAGTGTGGACTGCACGGGGCGTTCTTATATGCGCGCCGGATGCGGCGGTGAGTGCTGTGGCGGCGTTGGAACTGTTCAATACATTGAGTGGGAGGGTGGAGCGGCTGGAGCCGGTGGGCGCGCCGGCGCTGCGGATGTATGCCTGCGGGCCGACGATCTACGACTACGGGCATATTGGGAACTTCAGGACGTTTCTGCATGTGGACGTGTTGCGGCGGTTTCTGCGCCAGCAGGGGATGGCAGTGGAGCATGTGATGAACGTGACGGACGTGGACGACAAGATCATCCGCAACGCGCTGGCTGCGGGAATGCCGATCGGCGAGTACACGGCGCGATTTGAGAGGGCGTTCTTTGAGGACATGGAGGCGCTGGGGATCGAGCGGCCGGAGCACACGCCGCGCGCGACCGAGCACATTGCGGAGATGGTGACGCTGATC
>Ga0187851_10003725_pt1 | contig 12697 bp, 6 predicted proteins | sample June2016WEW_6_10_FD_132997 | JGI IMG/M metagenome (GOLD analysis project Ga0187851, IMG submission 132997) | Peatland microbial communities from SPRUCE experiment site at the Marcell Experimental Forest, Minnesota, USA - June2016WEW_6_10 | ecosystem: Environmental > Terrestrial > Soil > Wetlands...
GTGGCGGGCTTCATTCAATCCTACCGAAGCATTATTCCCGAATCAGTAGCCGGCCCGGTTCCGGGGCACAATTTGAAACGTATGCTTTCTCGGTGGAGCAGAAATTCCCCACGCGGACCTATCTTGGAGTTTCCGGCCAACTCTTGAATTCTGACGTCCAACAAATGGTCGGAGCTTTTGATTGGTTTCCACCCCCTCCCATCCCAACTCCTCCGGCCATCCCGGCGGGACTGCGCGAAGATTTGAATTATCAAGAGCAATCGCTTCGCTTCACGGCCAACCAGTTGGTGGGCAAACGATGGGCGTTGAACGTGGATTATCAATTGAGCCAGGCCGTGTTGAATGAAAATTTTGTGGGTGTTCCAAATACTCTCGGCGCTGGCAGTATTCAGCCGCGACAGCGCCTGAAAGGTGTTCTCAACCAGGTGGATTTGGTCATGGTGTACAATCATCCCTGCGGTTTCTACGCCCAACCCGAGGCGCATTGGTACTCGCAAGACAACAGCGGTTATGACCCCGCCGAGCCGGGCCAGGACTTCTGGCAGTTGAATGCGTTTGTCGGATACCGATTTCTGCATCGAAAAGCCGAAGTTGCGCTCGGCGTGCTCAACCTCACCGACCAGAACTACAAGCTCAACCCGCTCAACCTTTACGACGAACTGCCACGTTCGCGCACCCTGGCCCTGAGTCTGCGGGTGAATTTCTAACACGGATTTGGCAGGGTGCGTTATTCCTTGCGCACTGCGATCGTTGTGCGACCGAGTCGCGGCCGAGGATGCAGGCGTAAAAACCGGGCAGAACTTCGGTTCAGCCCGGTTCGCTTTTTTGGAACCCTTATTCCCATTTTCCAAAAGTCTAAGGATTAAACCCGGTCAGGACGATGGAATAGGCATTCGTCGGGACGTTATTTGTAAAGTATATCCAGAATATGTAAGCTGGACTGAATGGGGGATAGGGAATCGTCACCGAAGTTTGGGCACAACCGGCATCACCATAGTCGCCGAAATACTGAATTTTTGTATTGGTCCGATTAGTATCGGTAACCGTCAGAACTGTGGCACCGGTAATGGGCGTCCATCCCCAGCCTTGGGAAACCGGCTTGGTATAGGCAACATATCCCACGTAATGGCCGGGGCAACTGCCTTGTGATCCACTTCCGGCGTAGGGAGTCCCGAACACGATAATTGGCCCTCCGGCAGGCATGCTGGCTGCCATTGCGCTGGCGGTTGTTGCACTGGTGGTTAGGACGCTGGCAGTCGTTGCTTTTACTGTCAGTGTACTGGTGGTTGTACTGGCAACGGTTGCGCTGGCAGTCGTCTCCACCTCCACGGAGGCCGTGCGGGTTGGCACCATTTCGCTGCCATTGAAAACTTCACAGGAGTAAAGCCCTACGTCGCTGATTCCCGCGCTTTGAATAACGAACACGTTGTTGGTCTGGCCATCGGCGGGGATTCCATTGATCAACCATTGATAACCATCGGCGTTGTTGGCCTGCACCGACAGGGTCACATTCGAACCGATGAGAACGGTTTGGTCCACCGGCTGGGCTGTTATCTGCGGGAATGCAGATTGATCCACCGGGTCGGCCAGAAGTGGGTCGGCCGTTTGGCTGTAAGCAGTGTTTCCAGCAATTACAAGGAATCCTGTGATGGCTGCCAGGGTGATGATGTGAAGGTTTTTCATACGAGGAATATGTTGATTCATAAGGTGATTCGTTTTTTGCTGTCGTCCTCCTTGCACCCGACAACACCCCTAGAATCTGAGCAGCAGTTTTTCTCGACTCTCAGGCTGACATCAACTAATACGCAATAATCGGACCAATCTTTCAGACATTTTGGCTGAATTATCATGATGAAAAAAACGGTTGGCCGCCCCGCGCCATTCGTTTTCTTCTTTCAACCAATCAGGTGAAAAATCACTGATTTCCCCGCCGGCTTTTTCTAAACTCAGGCAGCGGTGAAGGTCAAAGCCATCGGACAACCTGAATTTTTCAAATCCGTGCTGGGGGCGGCGGTGGCGGTGCTTTGCGGTTTCATGTTGTGGAAGATGCCGCTGGGCGAGCCTTGGGTGAATGCGAGCTACGATTACTTGTTCCGCTTTGGCGCGCACGCAGTTACCGACCGGGTGACCCTGATCCTGATGGACAATGAGGCGTACGATTATTTTCACCAAGTCCGCGGCCAGCCGTGGAGCCGGGGACTGCACGCCCAATTGTTGAACCGGCTGGCGGATGATGGCTGCGACCTCGTGGTGTTCGACTCCTTCTTTCAGCAACGGGAGCCGGGCGATTCCGCGCAGGACGATGCCCTGGCCGAAGCGATGCGGAGGCAACATCGCATCGTGCTGATGGCCAAACAGGCGCAGGTGACGCACCCGACGCTGGCCGGGGTGCAGCCGACCCTGCCGTCGGAACCCTTTCTCAGTGCCGCCGGCACGAACTGGGGCGTCGCCTGGCTGGATCCCGATCTCGACTCGATTGTGCGCCGGCATTGGCCGTTTCCATCCCCGGGGCCTTATCCGAGCCTGCCTTGGACCACCGCGCGGCTGGCCGGGGCGACATTGAGCGAAGTCCCGCAGGAACGCTGGCTGCGTTACTACGGTCGCGATGGCACAGCGGCCAGATTGAGTTACCGGTTCGCGTTGGACCGGCCAACAAATTATTTCCGCGGCCAGATTGTGTTCATCGGCACGGCGCCGGAAACATCGGCACCTGGCGGTGAAACAGACAAATTTAACACTCCCTACACACGCTGGACCGGCGAATCCGTTGGAGGTGTAAGAATACTGATCACCTCCTTCCTGAATCTGATGAACGGTGACTGGTTGCGACGGCCGGTCTGGTGGGTGGAGGTGCTGATGCTGGTGGCATCCGGATTATTGCTGGGCGGCGGACTATGCCGGTTGCGATTGCCGGTGGCCTGTGCAGTGGCGGCGGCGGTTGCCTTGGCGGTGGCTTTCGGGGCGATTTCAGGGAGTTACTTCACCAATTATTGGTTCCCCTGGCTGGTGATTGCGGGCGGACAGGTGCCCTGTGCCCTGGCTTGGGCGCTGGCCACCGGGTTGCGCCACGCGCTCAAAAAAAGAGCAGTCTCGGTTTCCCTGTCGTTTCCCAAACCCGCTGTCCCGGTCGAGGCCCTGCCGGACGCTCCGGATTACAAATTGTTCAATCCACCCTTTGGCGAGGGCGCTTATGGAAAAGTCTGGCTGGCGCGCAACCCGACCGGACAATGGCGGGCGCTGAAGGCGGTTTATCTGGCAAATTTCGATCAGAACACCGATCCCTATGAACGCGAATTCAACGGCATTAAAAAATACCAGCCGGTTTCCGACAAACATCCCGGCCTGTTGCGGGTTGAATTTGTCAGCGAGAAGCAGGCGGGATATTTTTATTACGTGATGGAGCTGGGCGACCCGTTGGAGCCGGGTTGGGAACACGAACCTTCCACCTACAAACCGCGTGATTTGGTGAGTGAACGCGCCCGTTCCCACCGACGGAGGCTGCCGGTGCGGGAGTGCGTGCGGATCGGGCTGGCCCTGAGTGATGCCCTTGATTTTCTTCATCGCCAGGGGTTGACACATCGCGACATCAAGCCGCAGAACATTATTTTCGTCAACGGCCAGCCCAAACTGGCGGACCTGGGACTCATCACCGAAATCCGGCCTCCCGACCAGGAGCGAACATTGGTGGGTACGCCTGGTTATATGCCGCCGCCACCGGAACGTCCGGGCACACCGCAAGCGGATATTTACGCCTTGGGCATGGTGCTTTATGTGCTTAGCACCGGCCGCAATGCGGTCTATTTCCCGGAGATTGCCACGACCCTGGTTGAAGGCGGGAATCCGACGGATTTCTTTCCGTTGAACACCGTCATCCTCAAGGCTTGTCAGCCGGATCCGGCGCAGCGTTATGCATCGGCAGCGGAGATGCACCTCGCCCTGGAAAAGGCCCGAAAAGAACTGGAAGCGAGTTGATCGTCAATTCCTTGCAGCCGTGATTGTTCCGACAATAATCAGCCTGTCGGACGTGCCGCATCCAGGCAGCTCCGTACGGTTTCCGTAAGACTCTCCAACGAAAATGGTTTTGATAAAATATGACTGTGGGGTTGGATGTTCCCCGGCAGATCGGAATTGTACCCGCTCATCAGGATCACTTTCAGGTTGGGCCGTTCCCCCCTTAATCGAGCTGCCAGTTCCGTGCCGTTTAGGCCGCCCGGCATGATAAAATCGGTCAGCAATAAATCAATTTGGGAAGCGTTTTTCTTCCAAACATTCAAAGCTTCCAAACCATTGGCAGCTTCCCAAATTTGATAACCCGATCCTTCCAATACACCGCGCGTGACGGTTCTGACGTCAGCATCGTCTTCGACCAGCAATATTTTTTCGTGCCGGCCGGCGGGAATCGCTTTTTTTTGGGGAACTGGTTTTATTGCCGCGCCGGTACCGCTGGCCGGCAGAAATATTTTAAAAGTGGTTCCATTCCCCACCTGGCTGGACACTTCGATCCAGCCCCGATGTTGTTTGACGATGCCATAGACTGTCGCCAGGCCGAACCCGGTGCCTTTGCCGGCTTCCTTGGTGGTAAAAAATGGCTCGAAAATCCGTGGCAAATATTCCGGGTAAATGCCCATCCCCGTATCGCGTACCGTAATACAGACAAATTCACCAGTTTGCGCTTCCGGATGCGTTTCAGCGCGGGAGGCATCAATGCTGACGGTCTCGGTGGCAATGACAATGGATCCACCCTGAGGCAAGGCATCGCGGGAATTGACGATCAAATTCAGGAGAATTTGCTCAATCATGCCGACATCCGCGTTGACGGCGGGCAGATCCTTGGCGCAACGGCACTGGAGGGTAATATGCTCGCCGATGACACGCTTGAGCATTTTGGTAAAACTGCCGATGACGTGATTTAAATCAAGGGGTTGAAATTGAATGACCTGTTTCCGTCCGAAAGTGAGTAATTGGCGGGTTAAATCCGCGGCACGTTCGGTGGCGTCAGTGATTTGTTTGAGACATTGGCGGTTCTCCTCCTTGAGTTGACTTTCATCCATCAATACCAATTGAACATTGCCATGAATGACGGTGAGAAGGTTGTTGAAATCATGGGCAATGCCGCCGGCAAGCTGGCCAATCGCCTCCATCTTTCGGGCCTGATGCAATTGTTCCTTGCGCTGTTTTTGTTTGGTGATGTCTTGTTTTACCGCGATAAAATGGCTGATTTCTCCGTTGCTCCGCTGAACGGGCGTGATGGTCATCTCCTCGTTATAGAAGGTTCCGTTTTTGCGCCGGTTGATTAATTCGCCCTGCCAGACTTGGCCCGCCAGGATGGTATTCCAAAGTGTCCTGAAAAAGTCGGCATCATGTTTGCCGGAGTTGAGAAACCCGGGGGTCTTGCCCAGTATTTCCTCCAGGCCATATCCGGTCATTGCACAAAAAGCCTTGTTGCCGAAAATAATTTTCCCGGCCGCGTCCGTCAGAATTATGCCATTGGCAACGGCCTCCAGGGCGCTGGATTGAACCCGCACCTGCTCTTGCGCCCGCTGCCGTTCCTTTCGTTCGTGGGCTTCGCGCAACGCACGGCGTATGGCCGGTCCCAGCCGATTGAGGCGATTTTTAAGAACATAATCTGTAGCGCCGGATTTCAGGCTTTCGACAACCTGTTCTTCTCCGATGGTTCCAGCGACAAAAATGAAGGGCGTATCCGGCTGAAGTTCCCTGCTGGCAGTGAGTGCGGCAAGTCCGCTGTAAGCCGGGAGGGTAAAATCCGAGATGATCAAGTCATATTCGGCTTGTTCCAGTGCCGCCTGGAATTCCGCTTTAGATTTTGCATGAGTTATCTGGCACACCAACCCCTCGTTTTCCAGCGTCTTTTCCAGCAATTGCCGGTCACGCAGGTTGTCTTCTAAAAGCAAAACATGCATGAAACATCAGGGTTGTTTCTTGCCGGCGGCAAGCGGGCAAGAGAGTAAAATTGCTTTTTCGTCCCGTCTTTGTCGCATGAAATCTGCGCCATTGCTTTTATTTTATGAATACCAGCCCCGTCCTTAATCCCTTTGCCCTTTTATTCCCTAGCCCTGAGGATCGGGGCTGGTATAAAACGTTGCCATCGCGGTTTCACAATGGATTGGCAGCCATTCGCGACCGCTGGTTTTAAGTGAAACCGCCATGTTGGTTAAAACCACCAACACCACACTATAACTCCTACGTTTGAAAATTCGGAATCTTTCAAAGAATTCCCATTTTCGGCAAAATTAGCAGATTGGGTTCTTTTAAGCCGAATTCCGAAGTTCAAACCGCTAATCTTCACTCATCGCCGCTTATTCCAGAGACCTGGAGCGGAATAACAGAGGATAATATGTGTCCGGGCTGTTGCCGCAGCAAACCCTTGCTATCAGTGCAGATTAGCGCTCATTAGCGGTTCAATATCGGTTTCCGGGTTTAAACGGGTCGGTTTTTCGGCTCGGAACCAAATTTGAAAAATTCGGCAGGTTGTGGTGGAAGAGACAATAATGGCATTTAAATCGTTGCGCACAAGAATAAAGCCCGCCTTCGCTTTGCTACGGCGCGGCAGTCTGCGCTCTCCGCTGCGCTCCGAGCGAAGACTGGTGGGCGATGAGGGATTCGAACCCCCGACCGTCTCCGTGTAAAGGAGCTGCGCTACCACTGCGCCAACCGCCCGACCAAAACCACCTTATCAAAGCCCTGCCCGTTGGCAATGTTGGACGAGGTGTTTCACTTTTCTGTAATTAACGTTCCATCCCGCAGTAAGCACATTTTCTGTCCCCGCCATTCGACGGTATTTCCCAAAAACGCACCGGCCCAGGTCGCCGCCTGCAGCAAATCCTTTACCGGCACCAGCCACAGCGGCACGAGATTGTTGCGCGAGGGCATGAGCCGGCGCTGGAGATTTTGCGCCAGGACCATGCGGATGAGCAAACACACGGCGGCAATGGGTGGAGCGTAAAGTGTTTTTGACCAGAGGAGCGATGCGATCAGCCACAGCAGCGGCCAGAGGGTGGCGTTGGACAGGATGCTGAAAAAATATGGCACGGGCTGGCAGACGCGGATGGTGCGCGCCCAGCGCAACTGATGTTTCCAGACATCGCGCCAGTTCATGGGCGCGTCCCAACACTCCACAACCACGGGGCAAAGCACGATGCGATGGCCGCGCTGCGCGATGCGATGGCCAAGCTGATAATCGTCTGCGAGGCAATTCGTCAATGCGGCAAAGCCGCCGATTTCTTCGAGCAATTTGCGGCGCATGAGCATCGCCGCCCCGAGGGCGAAGTCGAGCGGCTTGAGGCTGGCGGATTGCAGGACCTGGCTCCAGAAATCGGCGTTGATGGCAACGGCTTCACAACGCATGGCGGTCGTCACGGGATTCGCCAGCCGGTAAAAACAACTGACCAGGCCGTTTTGGGGATCGCGCAGCGGTGCGACAATGTTGGCGAGCAAATCCGGAGGCACACGCACATCGGCATCGCTGACCAGAATCAGCGGGTGTCTGGCCAGCTGTTCGAGTTGAATGAGGGTGGAGACTTTGCCGTTGGCGCCTGGCGATTCAGCGCAGACGACGAGTTGTGCGTCATGTCCGGGATTTTTTTCAATGAGTTCGCGGACGGTTTTGCAAACCGGGTCGCCGGCATCAGCGACGCCGAACAGAATTTGAATCTGGCCGGCGTAATTTTGATTTAACCAGCTGTGGAGCGATTTCGCGGTGGTGGCATCGCAACCTTTGAGCGGTTTGAGCAGGGTGATGGCCGGGGCCAAGGACGAATCGGTGACGCGCTGGTGCAGGGGGAAACGCCGGGCAGCGAGCCATTGCCAGAGGGTGAGGGCAAGACTCAACAGTGCCAGGGCAGCGAAAGTGGCCACGAGAAAATTCACCGGCGGAAAACAAACCGCAAATCAGACGTTGCCGCCAGACATTTTGTTTTCGGGATGTTCGTCGAGGACGAGCACGCCATGCGGCGGAAGGTCGTAGTTGCCGGAAAAAGTATTGCCCGTAAGGAAATCGTGCATCGGCTTGTAAAACTGGATGCGCACGGGCGAGTTTTGGTGGTTGAGCAAAAAGAAGACGCGCATGCCTTCCTTCTGGCGCATGCTGACTTCAATGTTTTCCGGGACCTTGAGCAGCGGTTGCAGGTTGCACATCTGCCGCAGCCACGAAACGAGGTCGTTATAAAAATGCTGGTGGCTCAGGGTGCCGAGGTAAATGGCCTTGCCGAGGCCGAAGTTGTTCATGGTCACGGCGGGACGACCGGCGTAAAAGTCCTTCGCGTACGTCGCCAGAATCTGGCAACCCTTCGGCTCGATGATATCGCACCAAAGCCGCGCGGGATGCATATGGCTGGTCGGGAACGCGCCTTTGAAGGTGAGATGATTATCCTCGCCGGGTGGAATGGGGTCGAATTCCAAAACTTCCAGGCCGAACATTTCAATCATGTCGTTCGGGTAGCCGGTGTCCGGCGCGATGCAATTGGCATTGACGAGGCCGGTGTTGAATGTGCCGACGAGCGTGCCGCCGTTTTGCACGTACAGTTTGAGCCGATCCGCTTCGCCCGGGGTCAGCAGGTGCAACGATGGGGCGAAAACAATCTTGTATTGCGAAAGGTCTTCCGTTGGCCGCGCAAAATCCACGGAGATGTTGCGGTCGTGAAGCGCGTTGTAAATGAGTTGAATGTGCTCGCGGAGATTGAAGAATTTGTTCGGCTGCATCGGCTGCTGCAGCGTCCAGTCGTTGTCGTGCGTGTAAAGAATGCAGGCATCGGCGACGATTTTGGTGTCTTTGATCGCGGGGGCGAGCAGTTTCAATTCTTCGCCGATCTGGCTGATTTCCTTGAAGACACGGGTGTTCCCTTCGAGGTGGTGCGGCAGCACCGCGCCGGAAAATTTTTCATTTCCAATGCGCGGTTGCCGCCAGCGATAATAAAACACGCCGCAGGCGCCGCGCGAAATCAGTTGGTAGGTGAACAGCCGGATGACGCCGGGCCGCACGAGCGAGTTGACGTCCTGCCAGTTGACCTGCCCGGCCTTTTGTTCGATGACCCAAAAGCCGCAATCGCCGTCGGGGGTCTTGATGTCCGACTTTTTCAGCGAGCGGAGGATGTCAATGTCGCAGGCGAGTTCGGAGGATTTGGATTTGATGGCCGCGTTGCTTTCAACCGAAACGAAATCCACGGCGGCGGCCATGTCGAAGTGATCAAACTTCCGGTGAAGCGCGCGCAGGTTGACGGTAACGGGAAGGTCGGGGCAATTATCATGCAAAACATCGGCCTGCATCCGGGCGAAAGCGATGATGGCGTCGCTGCAAAAACGATTCCAATCCAGCAGCAGTGCGGGGTTGTGCGCGGTCGGCGCGTACATGGGCATCGGCACCTGGTCGAATGAGGAAACAATCTGTCCACAATAACGTAAACCCAGGCAGTCGTTAAGGCGCGCAACGGTTTCGTATTTCAATTTGAGCCAGTTTTGCCATTCCAGGCGTGAATCTTCATTGAATGACCACTCGGTTTGATGGCCACCGAGGCCGCTGTCAATCTGCCATGCGATCAGTTGCGGATGATCGCCCAGGGCTTTGGCCATGTGTTCAACCAGCCGTTTGGATGTATTCCAATAGACATCGTTGTTGAAGCAAACAGCGCGGCGCGTGCCTTCGTGTTTGACCCGGCCATATTCGTCAATGGGCAAAATTTCCGGATGTTTTTTGGCCAGCCAGATGGGCGGCGCGGCAGTGGGTGTGCCGAGAACGACTTTGATGCCATGCTGCTCCATGATGTCCATCACGCGGCGCAGCCAGCGGAAATCGTATTGGTCCGGTTCGGGTTCGCAGAGCCCCCAGGAGAATTCGCCGATGCGGACAACGTTGATGCCGGCCGCGGTCATCAATTCAGCATCGTTTTCCCAAGCACCCTCGGGGGCGTCGGCGGTGCCGGCGTAAGGGAAGACCCACTGTTCAGGATAATAATCAACGCCAAAAAACATAACCTTAACTTACGGCTTCAACCGAAGTCTAAAAGCAGACCGCCACACATGCAATCTAAAAATTGCAGATGCGCATCTCGACACACGGCGGCGAAGTGGTGGACTGAAAGGCAACTGCTGGGGTGAGTTGGAATTGTAGCCTGTGACAGCAATAATACTGTATAAAACTCATCTCTTTCCACCCCTGATTCCCGGCAATTCGCCCCTGAATTGGGCCGTTTCGTCCCTAATTTATTATTTTTTGGACACTCACGCACAATACTCACGGCGTTCATGTAACAAGGTGAGTTTATGTTTACCTGTTAAAGGCGATCGTACGCTCCCGGAAAATACAACATATTATTATCAATTTCCTGAACGCGCCAATTGCAGTCAAAAAGAAAGCAGATATATGAAAAAGCTGACATCCTTAGCACGACTCACTCTTGTCGCCGGACTTTTTCTGGCTGGATCCAGTTCCGCCTTCGCGACCGTTGCCCTTACCGGTGCGTCCGGTGGCGGCATCATCTCGGCTGACACCGCGGCCAATGGGCTGGCGCCGGCGTGGACGACACTGGGCCCGGTCACCATCACCGAAGGCGCGAGCACTGATTTCACAAACGGCACCGGGGTGACCTTGATCCTCAAGGCTCCTGCTGGTTTTCAATTCAACACGGCGGTAACCCCAAATGTTACGTTTACTGCGAGCAAGAACATCACCAGCGCGTTCGCCACCATGACTGATGCCTCGACCATCACCATCACGCTCACCGTTTCCGGCACGGCGGTTTCCGGCGATTCACTCACGATTGGCAGCACTACTGGAATCCAAGTGCGTCCGACGGCCAGCACACCCCTCGCCACGGGCAATCACATTTACCGGCCCAGCACCGGTGGCGGGACCGCCGGCATCCGGGGCATCACGAATTCCGTTGACGGCTCCACCGGTAGCGATTTTGGTGATTTGACCGAGGCTCCTGGTACACCGTCAGCCACCATGCCCTCGCAGACGCAGATTATGAGCGACATGACACTGGCGAACAACTATTTCACAAACAATTGGCCCACCCCCGGATGCGCCACCTGTCTGTCGGGAAACCATCCCTCCACCATTTGGACCAGGGCGACTTATATCGAGGGTGCGATGGCGTTGTGGCGGGTTAATCAAGACCCGGCCATCACCAATTACGCCACGCGGTGGGGCGCCTTCACCAACTGGACCATACGCAACGGAGCCACTGACACCTCTCCGGACGACCAGTGCGCCGGCTCGGAATATATCGAACTTTACCTGCTCAATACCACGCTCACCAACCGGATCACCAATATCGTTGCCAATCTCAACTACTGGATGTTTACCAACAGCACCACGAGTAATTGGTGGTGGTACATTGATGGTGTTCACATGTCGATGCCGGCCTTTGCCAAGATGGCCGCGATTTCCGGCAGTTCGAACACCAACTATGCGAACAAGATGTATTCCTATTGGCATTACACCAAGAGTGTTTTGGCCCCCTCCAACGGCCTTTATAATCTCACCGATCATCTTTGGTGCCGGGACTCCAACTACCTGGCCAACTACAAAGCGTCGGATGGCACGACCCAGAAATGCTACTGGTCGCGGGGCAATGGCTGGGTCTTTGCCGGGCTGGCCCGGACGCTGGATGTGCTTCCCTCCAGCGACGCGCATTTCCTGGAGTATAGCAATACTTTCCAGCAGATGGCGGCGGCCCTCAAACCTGTTCAGCGATCGGATGGGTTTTGGAACATGAATCTGGCCTACACCAACGATTATCCCGGCCCGGAGTCCAGTGGCACGGCCATGTTCACTTATGGCCTGGCTTGGGGAATACATCACGGCTATCTCGACGCCGCCACCTATCTTCCGACGGTCATCAAAGGCTGGAATGGCCTGACCACCTTCGCACTCCACCACAACCCCAGTACCGACCCCGGTTTCATTGGTTTCGTTCAGAACTCGGGTGCGTCTCCCACCAACAGCCCGGCGATTACTTACACCAGTGTACCCGACTTCGATGATTTTACACTGGGCGCTCTCCTGCTCGCCGGCAGCGAGCTTTACCAGCTCACCAATCTCAGCCAGACCATCACTTTTGGCACCCTCGCCAGCCACACTTATGGCGATGCTCCCTTCACCTTGAGCGCCTCGGCTTCCTCCGGTTTGTCAGTGAGCTTCTCTGTCGTTTCCGGCCCGGCTTCCATCACCGGGAACACGCTTACCATTACCGGCGCGGGAACTGTTACCGTTCAGGCAGCTCAAGCCGGCAACACGACCTTCGCCGCAACCAACGTGGACCAGTCATTTATTGTCAGTGCGTTGGCCTTGACAGTCAGTGCCGATCCCAAGAGCAAGACCTATGGCGACCTCGATCCGACGTTGACCTGGCAATTGTCCGGCGGTTCGCTGGTGTCGGGCGACAACTTTGCTGGCAATCTCACGCGCGCACCAGGCGAGAACGTCGGAGCGTACGCCATTTCCCAAGGCACGCTCACGGCGGGAGCGAATTACAATCTGAGCTACAACGGAGCCAATCTGACGATCAGCCAGAAGGGGGTCACCGTGACGGCCAATCCCGAGAGCAAGACGTACGGTGACACCGATCCGGCGTTGACCTGGCAGTTGACCGCCGGTTCGCTGGTGTCGGGCGACGGTATCACAGGCGGTTTGACCCGTGTGGCAGGCGAGAACGTCGGGGCGTATGCCATCCTGCAA
>Ga0187851_10003728_pt1 | contig 12695 bp, 8 predicted proteins | sample June2016WEW_6_10_FD_132997 | JGI IMG/M metagenome (GOLD analysis project Ga0187851, IMG submission 132997) | Peatland microbial communities from SPRUCE experiment site at the Marcell Experimental Forest, Minnesota, USA - June2016WEW_6_10 | ecosystem: Environmental > Terrestrial > Soil > Wetlands...
CACCGGCTTGGCGGGCAAGATTGTCCGTTTCGAGTTGTTCCCCGATGCGGTGGACATGTATGAATCGACGCTGGGTTTGCTGGTGACGGAAGATTTGCCGGCGCGCCGGTTGCTGGCCTCTTTTCCAATCGTGCGTCAGGACGACCAGAAGGTGGTGGTGGATTTTAACAAGGGGATGCGGCGGGTTTTTACGCAGGCATGGGTGAGCGAAGGCGAGTTCAGTATTTACGAGCGTGATCAGGTGCTGGAAGTGCCGGAGAGCCGCGTCTTTGACGTGCGCCAGGACAAGGACCGGTTGATCATCCGCCAGAGCGTGCAGGCGCGGAGCCGCGAATATGACGAGAACCTCGAATCACGTTACGAGATGCGTTATTTCCTCTCGCCTTACAAGCGGGCCGCCTTCGAGGGCAAGGAAGAAGAAAGCCCGTTCTATCGTTATGTCCGGTACTTTGAAACGGAGGGCCAGATTGAGCCTGTGACCGGGCGCGTATCTTCCCGCATTGCCCGCTTCGACCTGCGTCAGCCGCTCATGTTTTATTATTCGGCCAACACGCCGAGCAATTACGTGCAGGCGGTCAAGGACGGCATCCTCTATTGGAATTTCGCCTTGGGGAAAGAGATCGTGCAGGTGAAGAAGGCGCCGGAAGGCGCCACCGCGCCGGATGCCGATTACAACATCATCCAATGGGTGCCGTGGGACAACGCGGGTTTTGCCTACGCGGACGATTTGATGGACCCGCTGACGGGCCAGTCCGAGCACGGCCAGGCTTATATCACCAGCGCCTGGGCGTTTATGACCCGGGCGGAAGCGCGCATTCTTTTGCGCAGCATGGAGGAGATGGCCGAGCCGAAGAAAGACGACAAAAAAGCCATCCCCGCCCTGCATAAGGCCTTGCCGTTTCTGGGATCCGGCCCTTGTTGCGACATTGACCCGGTTGAATTTGCGCGGCAAATGGCGGTGGGCCTCAAGGAAGTGCTGGCCAGCGACGAGTTGACCGATGCCGCCGTGCTGCGCGCGTCGCAGGACGCGGTGCGGGAAGTGGTTTCGCACGAGGTGGGCCATGTGCTGGGGTTGCGCCACAATTTCGCCGGCAGCCTGGCGGCCTCACTGCCCGAAAAGGAACTCGACAACTGGTTCAGGGAGTATATTTCCGGCAAACCCCTGGATACTTACACCAACAAAATAACGTCTGCTTCGGTGATGGATTACAACAATTTCAAGGCCTCGGTATTCATAGGCTGGCGCATGCGCACGATCAAGGAAGCGCTGCCGCACGACCGGGCGGCGATTGCCTGGGGTTATTTTGACAGCACCGAGGCGCGGGATAAAAAGCTCCTGTTTGGCACCGATCAGGACATCCGGCGCTACGGCGACGTCCGCCCGTATGATTACGGCGAGGACCCCGTGGTGGGCTCCTACAATGAGATCGCCCAGATCATCAATCTCCTCCCCAACAACGTCGTCGAAACTTTCATTCGCGCCCGCGCCCCGCGCAATCCGCACGACCGGATTCCGCTGGAGCAGGTCAACTTGCGCTACGCTCCCTACGCCAGGATGCTGGCGGGTGAGTTCGAGGACATCCTGATCTGGTTCAAGTCCGGGACCCGCTCGCTTCGTGTCGAGAATAAATTTGACTTCATCGGCGACCTGAACCGCAAGGAACGGCTGCAGGCGCATTGGGAGTATCTGACCAACCAGATCGAGCGGCTGGGCGGTGTGGATCGCGCGGCTTTCTCGTTTATGCCTGTGGACTTGAAGTTGGAGTTGAAATCCACCAACGACAACCCCAGCAACGCGTTTGTGGTGGATCGCCTCAACGGCACCAATCTGACAGCCAGGTTGCAGAAGCTTCTCACCAACGCCAATTACTCGACGTTCGTCGGGTTGGACGACAAGAAATACAGTTTCACCAAGGAGGAGCGGGAACTGATCGTGAAACGCGGCCAGAAGTTTTTCGAAGAATTGGAGAAGGAAGTCATCCGCCAGGTTTGCCAGCGCCTGACCAACGCCTCGCGCGATCTGGATTTCGAAGCCAACGGGCACGTCAGCGACGACGACGCCCTGGCCAAATTGGACCAGCGCATCATCGACCTGGCCAAGCTCGTCATTACGGCGCAGGAGGAAACCAACCGAATCGAAGGCAAGGAGGACAAGCAAATCGTTTCGGTGCCTCACTTCAAATACGATCAGGCCACGCGGTTGGACGCCGCGCGCATGTTGGGGCCGTCCACCGGCTCCTACAAAGGGTGGGCTGACGAAGCCAGGTCTGACATCCACGAAGCCCTAAAGAAAGAAGTCGATTCCGCCCTGGGTTTGGATCATTACAAGGATTTCAAGCCGTCGGCCCTGTCCCGGCCATTGGAAGAATGGTATCAGGAGCAGGAGGAGATTCTGGCCTTGCTTCCGGCCGCTCCCAAATCGGGTGAGGAGAAACATGGCTCCTGATCGCGGTTTACTTTTCAGCAAGGATTGGTAGTTTTCCGCCATGCGCCGCTTTGCCGCCAGTTTCGTCCTGATCGCTTTTTTGCTGTCAAACACCGTGGTCATGGCGGGCGGGGGCAAGGTCTGCAAGGTCCTGCCGCAGTTCCTGGACAAGAAGGGACGCCAGTCCCTCTCGCCCAGTTTGTATGAGAGGGACGCTTATCAGTTTTATCTTCGCAAACATCCCGGGTTGCGCAAGAGCCTGCGCGTGGAAGTGCTGTGGAAGGCCAAAGGGGTTGATTGGGAAAAGACGCGATTGCGCGCCGAGCTGCGCGGATTGCGCACCAACACCCTGGAGACCATCACCCTGGAGCAGCCTGTCAAGAAGAGCGGGTTCCTTGGCAGTTGGACTGAATTCACCTTGGGCGGGGACGACTTTCAGAAATTCGGCGAGCTGGTGGCATGGCGTGTGACCCTTTGGGAAGGGGACCGGCAGTTGTCCGGACAGGAATCCTTTCTTTGGTCGGGCGTTCCGGCGCGTTAACTTTGGGGATGGTTGGGATTAGATTGCGCTGCCCTCTTCGGCCATGTACTCTGGGGGAAATGCAGGCAATCGAGCAGGACAATGCAGGGCCGTCCGGGAACTTTGGCCAGGAGTTGCAGTATTATTGGAAGAAGTTGCCGGATGGGACGGTTTTTCTGGGGCTTTTGGCGGCTTGGTGCCTGCTGTTTTATTACTTCGGGTGGACATCGGCCCAGGCGGGGAGGAACGATTCGATATTCAGTTGGATGTGGGGCAAGTGGAGCGATCCCGCCAATGACTCCAGTCATGGCAAGGTCATCCCGTTGGTGGTGCTGGGCCTGCTGTGGGTCCGGCGCCAGCGGTTGGTCAGTTCGATCAGCGCGGCATGGTGGCCGGGTCTGGCGGGACTGGCGCTGGCATTGGCATTGCATGTACTCGGTTTCGTCGTGCAGCAACCGCGGATATCGATGGTGGCATTCTTTTCCGGGGCCTGGATATTGACGGGTTTGATGTGGGGACGGGAGACTTTGAAAGCGAGTTTTTTCCCGTTCTTCATTTTCGCCTTTTGCGTGCCGATGGGAGGGACGTTTGCCCAGGGATTGACCCTTCCGTTGCGGCATTTTGCGCGCGATGGCGCGGCTTTCATTCTCAGGGATGTTCTACAAGTGCCGGTGCAACTCCTGGGCAGCACCAAGCTTGCGGGGGAGTATGGGAGTTTCGACGTTGCAGCCGAGTGCAGCGGCATCCGAAGCTTCATCGCGCTGCTGGCGATTACAACGATCTTTTCGGTCTTGACGATGAGAACGACCTGGAGGCGGGGGGTCATGATTCTCTCCACCATACCGCTGGCGCTGATTTGTAACATGATTCGGATCACCACCATTCTTTTCGCGGCCAACGCGTTTAAGACCGCGGCGGCGGGGAAGTTCGTGGATGACTACTTTGGCTATGTGACGTACGGTGTGGCCATTGGTGTGGTCCTCCTGCTGGGCCGATGGCTGAAGGAAAAACCGTTGGTGGTGTCGCCATGAAAAGTTCCAAGTGGATAGTTTTTGGGGTGGCTCTGGGAATGATCGCTGCCACTGCGGGATGGCTGCGGGAACTGCAGGGGCGGCACCTTCTCGGGGCGCCGGGTGTGAAGGTGGGGCATGTCCCGATTTACGATGAAAAGTCCAGCCTGGTTTCGAGCCAAAGCGTGGTGTTGCCGGCCGTCGTGCTGGGGATTCCATCGCGGCCTCTGCCTGTCACCACTACCGAGGTCACTGCGTTGCCTAGTGACACCACTTTTGGGCGTCGCTACTACCGTTCGCCGGAGGGCGATTTTGGCGTGCAGTTGAGCGTGGTTCTTATGGGAACGGACCATACCAGCATACACCAGCCGCAATACTGCCTTTACGCGCAGGACTGGAACGTGAGCAGCACCGAGCGGATCAAGTTGCACATGGATCGTCCCATCGCCTACGATATTCCGGCCGTCAAACTGACAGCCAGCCGGCAACTGCGGACGAGCGGGCAGACGGTCAATTGTTTTTATGTCTATTGGTTTGTTTCGGGGGACAAGATCACGTCCGAGGAGGGGTCGCGTCTGTGGTCGATGTGGAAGACGGTGCTGCGCAAGGGGGAACTGGAACGCTGGGCTTACATCAGTTATTTTGTCACTTGCCTTCCAGGCACGGAACAGCTCACATATGAGCGTTTGGAACGGTTTATCCGGGCGTCGGCTCCGGAATTTCAGTTGGTGACGGGCCAACCGTCGGGACGGCTATCGTCCATGGCGTCCCAGAAATGAAGCGTTTGAAAGCAGAAACCCAATCAACATCACCGTGAGATAAGTTTTCGTTTTCAATCCAATGTTACATCGTGACAGGCAAATCCGAATAACCGTTGATCAATTCGTTGATGGCGGGTTGTTTGCCTTGGGATTATGGCTAGGCTGGCTGATTCGTTATCATTGGCGGGGATTGCCCATTGAAGGGATGAATCAAGTCGATCCCATCCCGGATTTCAGCCATTATTTCTGGCTTTTTCTGGTGGTGATTCCGGTGACGCCGTTGATTTTGGAATGGCAGGGTTATTATCAAAGGGCGGTTTTCTCGCCTCGCCACCTGGTGGCCTGGCAACTGGCCAAGGCCTGCGCCATCTCCATCGTCTTCGTGATTTTGACTGATTTTATGTTGCGGTTCAGTGGGGCGCGCGGGGTTTATGTTCTCTTCGGCATATGCAGTTTTGTATTGATGATGCTGAAAGGGGAATTGCTACGATGGACTTATCAAAGCAAACTAGGGCAAACGCAATTCAAGCGGCGCATCGTGTTCGTCGGCACGCCCGTCGAAACCCGGCACTTGCGGGAGATCGCCGGCTCCGCGGCTCAGGAATTGGAAATCCTGGCCGAGTTCGACTTGAATAAATCGTCCGTGCCGGATTTGGTGTCGTTCTTCCATGAACATGCCGTCAATACCGTTATCATCAATGCGAGCCACACCGTGTTGGACCGTGTCGAAGCGGCCATCGGCGCCTGCGAACTGGAAGGGCTGGAAGTGTGGTTGCTGGCCGACTTTTTCAAAACGCATATTTCCCGCACCAGCCTGGATGATTTTTTTGGGCAGCCGGTGTTCGTTTTCCATTCCGGGCCGGAGATGCCCTGGTCCCGGGTGATCAAACAAATGGTCGATCTGGTGGGAGGCCTGGTGCTGCTAGTCGTGTTCGCCATTCCCATGTTGATAGCCGCCGCAGTCATCAAAATGACTTCCAAGGGGCCGGTCTTGTTCCGGCAGGAGCGCAGCGGGCTGAACGGCAAACCGTTTACCATGTATAAATTTCGCACCATGGTCACCAATGCCGAGCAATTGAAACGGGAACTGGCTGTGCTCAATGAAATGTCCGGCCCTGTCTTCAAGTTGACCAACGATCCGCGCATTACGCCATTCGGACGGTTCCTGCGCAAGTTCAGTATTGATGAATTTCCCCAATTGTTCAATGTCTTGCGCTTTGAGATGAGCCTGGTCGGGCCGCGCCCGTTGCCGGTGGACGAGGTGCAGCGCTTTGACGACGTGTCCCACCGCCGCCGCCTGAGCGTCAAGCCGGGTTTGACCTGCCTGTGGCAGGTCTCGGGCCGCAACGACATCAAGGATTTTTCGGAGTGGGTTCGCCTGGATTTGGAGTACATTGATAACTGGACAATTTGGCTGGACTTCAGAATCCTATGGCACACCATTTGGGTGGTGCTCCTGGGCAGGGGGGCGCGTTGAGCCAAATTGCACCATGACAAAAAGGAACAAAACCGGCAAGGCACAGCCCACTTCCGTAGTGACGGGCGCCGCGGGATTTCTGGGGTCCCATCTGACGGATTATCTGCTGGAACGCGGCCATAAAGTGGTGGCGATTGACAATTTTGTCACAGGTTCGGTGGATAACATCGCCCATTTGGCCGGGAACAAGAATTTCAAATTCATCGAGCAGGACGTGACGGAGTTCCTTTTCCTGGATCTGCCGGTGGATTATGTCTGGCATTTTGCCTCGCCCGCCAGTCCAATTGATTATTTGGAATTGCCGATCCAGACGTTGAAGGTGGGTTCGCTGGGAACGCACAAGGCCCTGGGCCTGGCCAAGACCAAATCGGCCCGCTTTCTGCTCGCCTCGACCTCGGAGATTTACGGGGACCCGCTGGTGCATCCGCAGACCGAGGATTACTGGGGCAATGTCAACACGATTGGTCCGCGCGGCTGTTATGACGAGTCGAAGCGTTTTGCCGAGGCGCTGGCCATGGCCTATCATCGCGAACATCATATTGACACCAAAATCGTGCGCATCTTCAACACCTACGGGCCGCGCATGCGCCTGCACGATGGGCGGGTCGTGCCGGCGTTTTTGAGCCAGGCCCTAAGCAACCAGCCGCTCACCATTTTTGGCCGGGGCACGCAGACGCGGAGTTTTTGTTACTGGTCCGACTTGATCGAGGGCATTTACCGTTTGATGATGAGCGGCATAAACGAGCCGGTCAACATCGGCAATCCGGTGGAAATGACGATGCTGGAGTTCGCCCGCGACATCATCAAGGCCACCGGCTCGCGCAGCAAAATTGTGTTCAAGCCACTGCCGCAGGACGATCCGCGCCAGCGCCAGCCCAACATCACGCGGGCCAGGGCCCTGCTGCGTTGGGAGCCACGCGTGTCCCTGGCGGAAGGTCTTGTCAAGACGATTGAATATTTTCGGGGCAAATTACAGGCATGACGGCAAGCGGAAGGGGTGCGGCAGTTTCACGCATTTTGCGTGAAATTAAAGCAAAACAGGGCGTGGCAGGACGCGTTAAAAAGGCCGCCGCGATTTTTTTTTGAGCTGGATTGAGAAGGCTGGTCGGGAAATGGCGGGGCTTCGTGGCACGCAACCAGCTAAGAATTAGAATTCTATATCAAAACAATTGACCGCTTGCCCGATTTGCAGTAACTAGCACGGACTTTTGAAATGAGTCTAGGACAATCCATTGAGGGAACGGATCGGTTACTCGAGGCATAAGCGAATTAATGTTAAATTCGAAGTCATTTTTGGCGGGCGATTTTGGGGCTGGAAGTTTAAAGCTGGCGGAGTTTGAGCAAAACGAAGCCGGAGGCTTGCGGCTGAAGCAATTTGGAATCAAGGCGCTCGGCTTGGAAGGCTCCCAGGAATCGACGCGGGAGGGTGCCATCCAGAAGGCGTTGCAGGAATTGTTGTCAGAACGGCATTTCGGCGCCAGGCAGATCAATGTTTGCGCGCCGGGTTTTCACGTTTTCTCCAAGTTTGTCAAGCTGCCTCCTGTGGATACTTCCAAGGTGACGCAAATCATCCGTTACGAGGCCCAGCAAAATGTGCCATTTCCGCTGGACGAGGTGGTGTGGGATTATCAGATCCTGGGCACCTCCGCCACCAATGAGCTGGAGGTGCTGCTGGTGGCGGTCAAATCGGAAATTGTCGAAGGCTTGTTCCGGGCCGCCGAAGGCTCCGGCTTGCGCCTCAAGCTGGTAGATGCCTCTCCCGCCGCCCTGTGCAACGCGTTCCGCTACAATTATGGCGATCTGGACGGCTGCACAATGTTGCTGGATATTGGCGCCAAGACCAGCAATCTGCTTTTCTTCGAAAAGGGCAAAGTCTATTCCCGCAGCATCAACATCGGGGCCAATTCCATTACCCAGGATTTCGCCAATGAATCCAAAATGCGCTTTCCAGAAGCAGAGGCAGTGAAGATCGAAAAAGGCTCGGTCAGCCTGGGGGGCGCTTACGCGGAGCCGGAGGATCCTCAAGCCGCGGCCATTTCAAAGATTGCCCGGCAGGTCATGACCCGGCTGCATATCCAGGTGAATCAGACAATTCAATTCTTTCGCGGCCAACAGGGCGGGTCGGCTCCGCAACGGCTGTTCCTTTCCGGCGGCGCATCCATCATGCCCTACACCGCCCAATTCTTTGCGGAGAAGCTCAATTTGCCCGTGGACTACTTTAACCCATTCCGCAATATCGAACTCGACCCCGGCTTGGATTTGGAGGAGCTTTCCAAGTACGCCCACTCCTTTGGCGAAGTAGTCGGCTTGGGTTTGCGGGATTTGGCCCACTGCCCCGTGGAGTTGAATTTGATGCCCAAAAGCTCGATTCAGCGGCAGGAATTCGCCCACAAGAAGCCCTATCTGGTCGCCTCGGTGTTCAGTCTGGCGCTGGTGGTTTTCGCCCTGTATTTGGCCGAAAAGCGTATCGGAAGCGTTCGCAGCGATAGGTTGCAGGCGATCAAGGAGCCGCTGGCCGCATTGACGGCGTTAAGCCAGCAATTGGACTCGGCCATGATTCAGCGGACTCAAATCCTGAAGTCTGCCGACCAAATGGCGGATTTGGCTGAAAACCGCGTGTTTTGGATCAAACTCTTGACGGAGTTGCGGTCGGTATTGATGAAATCAGAAGCGCAGGCCAAAGCAAGTTTTCAGACCCTTGAGAACAGCGGCACGAATGCGGACACGGGGGTATGGGTGGTGACGTTCTCTCCGCTTTTGCCCGGCGGCGTCTCCTTTGGCGGCAACCTTTCCTCAGGCGCCGAGCCGGCGATGGGCGGCGGACCGGGCGCGGGCGGTGGAGGAGGGGGGAGGTACCGCGGCGGCGGTGCGGCAATGAGCCGGGGCCGTGTTCCCCAAGCCGCTGGTCCGCTAATGTCGGCGGGCACGGCGTCGTCGGGAAATGCTATCAGCACCGTATCACTTCTTTGTCGCGGAGTGAGCCGCTTGGACCTGTCGCCTTCGGCCAATTCGGATCTGGCCTACACTGTTTTGCAAAATGTGACGAATAGCCCCTATTTTACCGGCAAAAGCGCACTGGGCCCAACCATCAGCCTGGATGCCAATTCCAACACTTTCAGTTTCTATTTAACGCTGGAACTGAAGCAGCCTCTCAAACTCTGAGCATGACCTGGATCAAACGCAACTTGTTCTTCGTCATCAGCGTGGTCGCCGGGTTGGCGCTGACCGGCTATTGCGCATGGCTTCTTTTCAATTCCCTGAGCAACAATGCCGCGGTGAGCGAGGATTACAAAAACACCTCCGACAGTCTGCAGGCGATGCAACAGAAATCGCCCTATCCGAACAAGGATAACATCAAGGCCGCCAAGGCGGATCAAGAACGCGTGCGCCTGTTTCTGGCTGATTTCAGAAAGAGTTTTTCCTCCTTTCCAGTGCCGCCTGCGAAGGATGAACAGGGGTTCCAAACTTACCTGGGAGAGACTCTAATCCGTTTTCGAAACGGAGCCACCAACGCGGGAGTTGAATTACCTCCTGATTACTCATTCGGCTTCTCCGGTTTGATTGGCAAGCTGACCTACAACGTCGGCAATATTCGGCCTTGGATGGATGAATTGGAGGAAATCGACGCCATTCTGGACATCCTCTATCGCGCCAAGATCAACTACCTCAGTGGTTTGCAACGGGTGCCTGTTTCGTCGGATGACAGCGGAACCGGCGATTTACTTCCGGCCATATCCGTGACCAATCAGTGGGGAGTTGTTACTCCCTACAAAATCACCTTCCGCGGCTTTAGCGCCGAAATTGCCGCCGTCATGGAGGGATTTGCGCGATCCAGCAATTGTTTCATAATTGAAGCTCTCGCAATTGGCCCGGACACTTCCGTGCAAACGCAGATCTATCAACCGGCCCCGCAAACGGCGCCTGCCATCGTTCGGCCGCAATACTCCAGTCCGGCACAAAACCCATATGGGCAATATGGGCAAAATCGAGGAGCCAACCGGGGGGCTCCCCCGTGGATCAGACAACGGGCTCCCGTGAATGCTCCCCCTGCCGCCACGGCTCCCACGCCTGGGGCAACCACGCCTTCGGTGGTCACAATCCTGTCCGAAAACCCGTTGACGGTGATCATGTCAATTGATGTGGTGAAACTCAAAGCATCGGAGCACTAATGCAGTTCCTCAAGAAACATTACGAGAAAATCATCCTGTGCGTGGTGTTGCTGAGTTTGGCGGCCGCGTCAGTCTGGATGGGCGCCGTGATTTCAAAGCTGAAGGAGGAAGTCAACCAGCCGCCTGCGGAGAGCCCGCACAAGAACAGCACGGTCGTTCCACTCAATCTGAGCACGGACCTGCTCGCCCTGGCGCAGATCACCAATTCGCCGCCGCTTATCTTGTCAGGCGACCATAATCTGTTCAATCCCGTCACTTGGAGAAGAAAAGCCAATGGCGAATTGCTCAAAATCCTCAAAACGGGCCCTGACGCCCTGACCGTGACGAACATCTCGCCGCTTTACACCGTGATCGCCTATGACCACCCCAGCCCTAACGGCGGGGTTTACATTATGAACATCCAGACGCATTCGGCGCGGCGGGGGACGGAGTTTGCGAAGGTTGGCGAAAAGACAAAATCCGGGCTTTATATTATCCGCGGCATCGAAGGTGCTGTGGACAACCCAAACAGATTAAAGCTGGAGATTCCGGAAAGCCAGGAAACGGTTTGGATCGACACCAATAACCCCTATAAACGAGTTGATGGATATTTGGCCGACATGAAGTACGACCCGGAATCGCGCACGCTGTCCAAACAGCGCGTGGACGAAACTTTCACTCTGGACAACGAGCAATATAAAGTTGTTGAAATCACAAACAATCTCGTTAGAGTGCAATCCATTAAGAACACCAAAATAACAACGATCAAATTAAACGGAAACCCGTGATGGGATTTTGTTTCCTTAAAAAGCGACACGACATTATGAGACCCGCAGTTAAAATTACCCTTCGACTGGTTTTCCTTCTGGCCACTTCCGCGCAAGCCCAACAGGCCGTCGCCCAGGACCCTGTTCAAATCGCCGAGGAAGAGGCCGTCCGCCGCCAGGAAGCCACCATCCGCCTGCACATGAAACTGGACGAGGCGGTGGCGGCCCAAAAGAGGGATCAACTGGTTGATGCCGCCAAGATATATCAGGAAGCCGTGTCTCTCATTCCTCAGGTCCAGGTCGGCAATCCCGCGGTGGACTTGGAGAAGAAACAGGCCCTGGCGGGTTTGGATGCCGTGCGTGAGAAACTGGCCCGGCAAGACATGGCGCGCGGCGAAATGACGGCGGCGTTGGACCAGGTCAACGCTGCGCTTAAAGTGGATCCAAACAACGAATCCTTGCGCAAATTGAAGGCGGAAATAGAACAGCGTACCGCGCAGATGCAGGGAATGGTTCCCAGCCCGGAGGTGGTAAAGAGAATCCCTGAGATCAAAAAAGAGAGAGTCGAGATCGCTACAGAGGTCCAAAATGCCAAGTTGTTGTACGAGATGGGCAAATACGATGAGGCGGAAGTCATCCTCAATCAAATACTCAAAACGGATCCGTCCAACAAGACCGCCCCTTATTATTTGGATCTTGTCAAGGAAGCCCGCTTCGCGGCCAACGCCCGCGCCCGCGAGGCTGTGGCCAAGACATCCATCGGCGCTGTGGAAAAAGCCTGGATTCCGTCCACCAAACAAGATGGCTTCCCCATCCCCAATCCAATGGCTCAAACCAACCTGGTTTACACCAGCGCCGGACGGCAGAAGATCCTGTCCAAATTGGAGCGCATCCGGATTAATGAAGTCAGCTACGACCTGCCCCTGACCGAAGTGCTCAACCGCCTGCGCATCGAAACCCAAAAGCGCGATCCCGACGGCGAGGGCATTAACTTTATGATCAATCCACATGCTGACGCCTCGGCTGGGGCGATCGCCCCGACCGATACGGGGGCGGCAGCGGCTGCGGCCGGTGCCGTCGGCGCTCCTGCGCCTGCCATGGATATGAGTACCGTCACCATTCACATCGCCCCGCCCTTGACGAATCTCCGTCTGGCTGATGTGCTGGATGCCATTACCAAAGTGGCTGATCAACCGATCCGATACACTATCGAGGATTACGCGGTCGTCTTTTCTCCCAAACCCGCCGAAGCAGTGGCGCTCTACACAAAGGTTTTCAAAGTTGATCCAAACACATTTGAGCAGGGCTTGCAGCAGGTCAGTGCGATCCTCCTGAACACTGGAACTCAAAGCAGCGGGACCGGCGGCGGTGGTGGCGGCGGCGGCGGCGGTGGCGGCGGCGGTGGCGGCGGTGGTGGTAGTGCCGGTGGCTCCTCCAGCACGGGAGTCACTATTCCCGGTGTGACCATCTCTCCCATCACCCAAGGCGGCGGGCAAGGCGGCGGCGTTGCCGGGGGGGCCCAGCAAGGAGGCGGTGTCGGCGCGGGTGGAATCGCCCAGATTACCCGGAACAACCGTGTCGGGTTGG
>Ga0187851_10003729_pt1 | contig 12691 bp, 14 predicted proteins | sample June2016WEW_6_10_FD_132997 | JGI IMG/M metagenome (GOLD analysis project Ga0187851, IMG submission 132997) | Peatland microbial communities from SPRUCE experiment site at the Marcell Experimental Forest, Minnesota, USA - June2016WEW_6_10 | ecosystem: Environmental > Terrestrial > Soil >...
AATTATTAATATTTTTAACTTATTTATTTTTTTATTTATGATTACTTTACTCGGAAAATTTAATTAGTATAACTTTATAGGAATATCTGGATATTCCGTATAGTAGCGCACTTCTATTGCAACAATAATGTCGCCATCTGGAACTGCTACTATTCCAAATTTGCTAAATCCGGATTTCTTGTCACCAAGAATTAATTCACTGGCCTTCTCTGTGAGGATATTTGGTAGAAACATCCTTGCATCGAATTCTTCACGTTTGGCGTCTCTTTCTGCGTCATTCATTTTATCACCACCTTTCATTTTTAAATTCACTCAATTAAAAAATCGTCAGATATGACAGATATATCTATTATATCGGTCATATCGGTCATTTATTTTAAATGGTGTTATCGATATATTCGATTCCGTAACGCTCACATAGCCGCTTTAATAATTCCTTATTCCAAAATATTCCCCTCTGCTGGCCACTGGTGTATTTCTCAAATCCCAGACGTGCGGTAATTTTTCCCAACTTCTGTGGGGAAATCTTTTCTTTTTCCGATTTATTTGCATTTATTTTCCCCAAAATATCTTCGTGAAAAATATGTCCCTGTGTCATTTTATCCATTGAATCTTTGATCGCTTGAACCACTTGAGCATCAAGACCTTCCGCACCGCTAAGCTTACGCTGCTTCTCAACACCGGTAACGAAATCCAAAAACCATTTTTCATCAGTTGATATAATCTTAACTATTTGACGGATGCAACGGAGAATATCGCCAAGTCTTCCGTTACAAGGCTTATCAACAACCGGTAAATCCTTATCCATCCAGCGGGCTCGAAATCCCAGGAGCCTTTCTCTGAAGGGAAGACCATCAACCTTTTTTACATCGTCATTAAACTGACGTGGCGATTCTGGCATTATGATTTGAATCGTTCTTGTCGCCAAAATTTCGTTTACCATTTCGTTTGTCGCTACAACTGTTGCGCCGTATACGTTAAAATAAACTGTGTCATCAAAGGGACCCTTATCGGGATAAAGAACTCTAGCTATTTGAGCACCTTTCTCATACCGATTTAAAAAAACATCTTCAACTCCATAACTCTCCATCTTCTGTTGAAGGTCGGATAGATCGACAAAAAGAGTTGCGCGAAGATTTTGAGCTAGTCTAATTAAATGCGCTTCCTTTATAGAGATGATATGAACGCCGTGGAAAGCTGTATATATCATAGCTTTCCCTGTTCGCGTTTTTCCTCTTGATGGAATTGCGTAAAACCACACCATGGGAGAATATTCGAATTTTTCAACCATGTATGTGTGCATTATGTAAGCAGCAATAAATTTGTAATGGTCTTCATCTGGAAGTTCGCTAATCGTCTTAAAGAAGCTAACTAAATCATTAAACAGCACCGCATCAGAGTCATTGATATAGTGTTGCATAACAGCTGAAGCTTTTGGAATTAACCAGAGGACTTTATCTTTTGGTGGCGGAATTAATTTCTTATCATCCAACATATGGTCATATTTTATGACGAGATTATTTTCTTCTTTAACCAGAAAAGATATATTCTCCTTATCGTCCAAAACCAAATCAACGAGTCCTGGAAAGTCCGCTGATTTTATAATTTCTATTTCATCTTTATCTGCCGACGCGGGCACTGGCGGTTTACCAAATTGACATTTATTTTTATCACAAATTGTAATTTTGCTATCAACCAGTGCCTTGAGATTACTTCCTTCGCCACACCCTACATTATACTTTGTGGGGTCAGATGATAGCGACTTGTAAACGCCTCTGATATCATCTGCTGATTTTTTCTGATCATCAGTTAAGTGCTTTAATTTTTCAATAACATCATCAGCGGACAAACCTTCATGATAGCCAAAAGTGGCAACTACTAATCGAACCTCATGGCGATGGCCAAGTTCCACTGCTGTATTGGGATCAAGGAGATGTGAAATACACGGTGGAACGAATCCCAATGGTTTAGCTTTCGTGGGCGTTACATTCGCTAATGGTTTCGGACCGTGGTCCTTAACAAGTTGGTTGAAATCTTTTTCGTCATAAATTCTGTCTGACTCAAAAATAATTTCAACTGGTTTGGGATTACTTTTATCCTTAAAATTAAAGGTACCTGGAAATCGCAGTAATCGCGTAATGTCTTTCGCCTGAGTATCTCCCTTAGCTAAAGAAATAAGCGCGATTTGTATCGGCGCCCAGACTGAAGGATCGAGATGAACACGCCTTAAAACAAAGTAAATGTGAAAACCATTTCCGGAGTAGACTATATATGAAGGTAAAATTCCATAAGCTTTTAGTGCTTCAATAAAATCATCTTTCAATTTTTCCGCCGCCTTCAGCTTTTCTTCTGCTGAAAGTTTCTTGTCGGGCGAATCCACATCAACCCAAAGACATTTTGTCCATAACACGTTGGCCTGGTCAGACCTTTTAAAACCAAGGTCTTCCTTCCTTACTGCCGGACCGTAATGAACCTCATGACCAGATTGAGACATTGCTACTGCATATTGAATCGCCTCCAGCAATTGATCATGCGGAAAATATTTTGACGTGTTATAATTAGCCACTACTTCGACATAAGCGTCACCCATCTTGTCAAATCCAGTTATTTTTTCTAAAAATTTTATTACATCTTGTTGCATAACTTTCTTTCCTTTTTATAAAAAAATAATGTTAAAATTTTCAGGAAAGACTTTTTGTACGTAATTAAATCAAAAATAATATTGCGGTAATTTTATCGACTCTTTTCCTGTACTCCACGCTTGTTACTTATTATTTTTTCCGGCATCACCTCCTAATTTTTGCTTATTGGTATGAACACGTTTAAAATATTGTCAGAATTGACAGAATTGTCCTGTCATATCAGACAATTCTGACGATTTTCCTTTTTCCCAGACCCATTGTCAGGGCGGCTTCTCAGGGTGGCATACTCTGGTTTTAAGGTCCTGCCATGCTCCAGAGTAATAGACTTGCATCTTCTATTACTTGCTCTGGTCTGCGTACTCCGGCTTCCCTCCAGCTCTATCCGATCCCTTCCAGGATATTCCTTCCTATTGCTGGAGAACATTCCCGCCTTCATCGGCGTTGTTCCCCCATGTCAAAGAACATAAAAGAATATTAATTTTTATCTCTTGTGATGAATTTAACAACAAAAGCATTTTATGTCAATATGTTTTGTTATATCAATATTTTATATTAATTTTTAAATATCCATTGACTTGTATAATAATTAATGGTAATATTAACAATAATTATTTAATTAACTAATATTATTAGTTAATATTAAAACAGGTGGTAGTATGAAAGAAAAACAAAAAAAAGATAAAAAATTAACCGAAAAAGGCCGGAATGAATTAAAAATGCTAATAGAAAACTTTCTGGACAGGAACCGTATAGATATTCTCAACGATATAAAAAGGAACAGAGTATCTTTGAGGGACATGTATATAGTAATAGGTAATATCCTTCTTCCATACCGTTATCCCAGCGATGAACTAGAGGACGAAGACACCACTGATAATGACAGAATAAATCTTCTGTTTTCCTTACACGCTAGTCTTAAACCATTATGGATAAAGTTGAAAAAAGAGATATTCGAATATAAAGAGAAGGTATTATCGCAAAGAAAATTCATGAAAACTTTACGCGAAGAAGTAAAGACAAATCCCTCTCATTCTCTCGCTGAGTATAAAGATATCATCGAAGAAACTGATGACTTTATTGAAACATATTATCCCATTAAAATTGCTAAACCAAAGACATTACCCGATCGACTGAAGAAAATTGTAATAGAAACTAATTTTGACGCCGGAAAAATTAACCTTATCAGGAAAGATCAGGACATTGTAAATAATTTCATTGGATATCTGGAAGGTTTTCCCATTGAGATATTTTCAAAATGCGAGAAATGCGGCGGATTTTTTATTGTTACACGAAAGGACAGAAAATGTTGTTCAAACAAATGCACCGCAGGATTAATTCAGAAGGAAAAATGGGAAAATGATCATGAAGGATGTTTAGAAAAAGAAAGGGAGCGTAATAAGAAAAGAAAAGCTGATAAAATCGTGACGGCCATAAAATAAAATGACCGAATTGACCGATATTAATAATCAGACAATTCTGACATTTTTATATATCCGAAGATTGACTTTTAATACCAGCGAAACCTTCCCTATGTCTTCAAGGGAATGAGTCGGTTGTATGGTATATATTGTTACTACCTACCCCTATATAATATCCGGCGAACTACTTATTCTTGGAATTAATTGATGCTCTTCTTTCATAAAATCTTTTTTTTGCGTCTTCCTTACTTAAACCCTCTGTTTTCTGTATTTTGTAAAGCTGCCACGGGGTTGGATCATCAAAATCAATAGTCCATGAGTAAAGAAATTTAACATATCGTCTGGAAATTTTATCTTGAATAATAATTCTATGATAAGGTGCTGCATATTCCACCACTCGATCCCTTATGACTTTACCCGTGATTCCACGTGAATCAATTATAAAAAGAGCCACCTTTTCTAAACCGCATTGATTTAATGCTACGTCCTCCGCAACTTTCTTGCCGGTAAATACAAAAATATGTCCTTCTTCATTAGCATCAAGACCAGTCTTTTGGATTTGATCTATATTTTCTACTGATGTGACATGAAAATAAACTCGATGTTTCCGTACAGCTTTTTCAGCGTTTATGTCATACATCGTATCCTATCCTCATTATGAGAACACCTTAACACCTTTCTCTGAAATTTACATAAAATGAACTGCGATTTTTTTTCTTATAAATTATTTTTGCGATTTTGAAAATGTCAGAATTGTCCGATACTAATATTCAGACGTTTCTGACATTTTTCTGATTAGGTATAATAGAATTTGTAAGTTTTTATTGAACAAAATCCATGATTGACGCAGGAATGGCATATTAAAAAGATGCGCCGGTATTGGTTGAAGTATCTATTATTAATTGGTATGAAAAATAAAGTGGTCGGTTATATCGGAATAACACCATCGCAGAACTTCCTGAGTAAGTCTGGGAGTGAGATCTGTTCTGCATTATATATTAGGGAGGATAAATGAATAATCAAGGTATCAAGAAAAACAGGGAATGGGCGGAGAAATCAGAAAATATAATTTCCGGTTGCGCCCACGACTGTAAATATTGCTATGCGAAAACAATAGCTGTGCAAAATAAACTAAACACACCCGCCAACTGGAAGAATGAAGTAGTCAGAAATTCAGATTTACTCAAAAAAGGATTCAGAAAAAGAAATGACTTAATAATGTTTCCATCATCGCATGATATTACGCCAGGGCATTTGCAAGAAAACATGACTTTTCTTGGTAACATTCTGGCAGCTGGAAATAAAGTTCTTATTGTTTCCAAACCTCATTTTAATTGCATAAAAGCAATATGTGATGTGTTTTTCCCTTTCAAAGACAATATCCTTTTCCGTTTTACAATCGGCTCAGCTGACTCAGCGGTATTAAAATTCTGGGAGCCAAATGCTCCTGATTTTGAAGAAAGATTAGAGTCATTAAAATATGCATTTAACGCCGGATATGAGACAAGTGTTTCGTGTGAACCGATGCTCGATGATAATATTGATCAGGTTATTGCAGCAGTCCTTCCTTATGTAACGGAAACTATTTGGTTAGGAAAACCAAATCAATTGATGGAAAGACTTTCCATCAATGGGTTTAAGAATGATCAGGTTACTATGAATAGTGCACTCAGGTTAATGGGAATATTTTCTGATGAATATCTTATAAAGCTTTACTATAGATATTTGAATAATCCGAAGATCAGGTGGAAATACAGCATCAAGGATGTTATTAAAACATGGTTATATATGCTGTTGATAATTTTTGTAAAAAATAAAGTGTTTGATGGATGGTTGCTGCTTCTGATTATATCGGGACCGTAGTATCTATATCCTCCTAAGTCTTCTGCCCGGAGGGTGAAATTTTTTAATGAGCTGATTGCAATGTGTTTTTAAATATAAAGAAAATAGTCTGACAGAATAATTTCTTCTGTTAGTATTATTCAATTTTAGTGAGATACTGGGTTTACAATAATTTGATTAATAAAGTTCATTAGTCGTCTAATCTCATAATTATTGCATTGATCATAAGGGACTCGTGGGAAAAATATATTTGAAAATTGTCTTTCCGAATATTTTATATCATAATGTTGGAAAAGCAATTTTAATTTATGTTTGGAGATGCAATCAGTCTGAGGCAGATTTATGTCCTTTACAAGTGTCGCATCTCCAAACTTTCTTGCATAAATAATTTCTATGGTTCGTTTTAACACTGACGGACAATTCCAATATAAATTCTCAATTATAGGATTAAAAAAAACATAATATATATTTAATTTTTTTGTTTCATCTACTAATCTGGTTTGTATTGCATTTAGCCTCGACGAGTTACATTTTAAATCTTCGACATCACAAACTACTATTACTTCATTTGAACCACTCCTGCTAATTTTGTAATTATAATCGTTAATCTCATATGCAATTCTGTTAACACCACCAACGTTATGACAGTAACATACATCTTTATCATATTGATCATTAATGAACTTTGATTCGTCCTTTTCAAGATTGATACCATGATAAAAACAATGAATTATACTCTTAATTAGATTTTCTTCTGAATCACCCTCAACAAAGAACCATATCTTTTTCATTATTTAACTCTATAGAGATCCGAACTACTAATGTGTTTCATATAAAAATCCCAATGTTTTTGTTTAAATAAGTCAAGTTGATCGTCTAAATTGGATTCAACTTCCTTAGGTGAAATAAAGCTTAATTTTGTTCCTTTTCTCTTTACGATTATCCATTTATCAGGACTAACAAAATCACAAACTAATGGTGAATGACTGGACATTATAATCTGACTATCATCGGAATATTCTTGAAAATATCGAACAATATACTTCAGTGTTTTGAAATCTAGACCATTTTCAATTTCATCAATAAGTATAAGAGATGGTGGTAAAATACCCTCATCAGTTTGGAAGGGTATTTTGGGTAATAATAATAACCATAATAACCGATATATACCTTCAGACCAATTCATTTGTTCAATATCAAATTCAATATTATTTTCTTTTATCACGAGCGAATCAAAAAGCTGTCCTGTTGGGACTAATGCTATTTTCTTTAAATAAACATCCTTTATAAATGGATAACATTCTAAAAAATCTGCCACTATTTCTTTAAATAAGATAGGAAATTTCTCTTTCCAATTAAATAATACATATGAGATGTCACTTCCTTCTTCATTGGGTATTATTGCGTTGGGATTGAGCACAATCATTCGTGATTTATTTGAAGAAACCAAGACAATGTGTTGAAAAAATTCCCTGAGCAATTTTATTGTTATAAATTCGTTTCCGGTAATTGAACTTAAAGCACTAATGTTTTCCGGTATAAAAAAGTTTTCCATTTTAACATTTTCTTTTTCGTTAAGAAGGATTTTATCCTTCTTAGAAAAAATGGTTTCATCATTTAATGTTATTTTTTCAGAAAAAACTTTTTTATTAGTTCTGGCATCTATACTTATTTCATAAATGACTTTGTCCGATGAACCATTATTATTAATTTCAAATGTAAAAATAGATTGCAAATAAGTTTGGATTAGTTGGGGAACATTTGAAGCTAAACTGCGAAAAAAGAACAATGTTCTTAAAAGTCTTGATTTCCCTTGTGCATTATCGCCCATAAGCAAATTAAAATCAGAGATATTAAATTTGCTAACTTCAACATCAATTTTCCCGCCTTGACGTTCCTCAATAGATTCGAATGATTTGAGTTTTAAAATTTTTTTTCTTTCTTTTTCCATTTAAATTATTTCCATCCCTGACTAATGATCTTAAATCCAACCTGTTCCTGCGGAAGTTGAATTGGTCCTTGTGGTGTTTGCTGTGTCACATTTACTTGCTGTTTTCGATATTCAGCGGAAATCTCGTAATAATTTGAAAAGGACGAACTTTCAATGAACGCAATTTTGTAATCTTTTTTAGTCTGTACAGCATTTGCTCCAAGTTCATTCTCGATATTCCATATTTTTCCAAACTCTAATTCTTTATTGTAATCCTCATATAGATCAATCATAGATTTTGAGAGGTCATCATTTGCAGCTACAATTGTTTTAATGCCTAGATCTTCTTCTGCTTCTTTTCTTCCAATGAGATATTGATGGGAATAAAGCTTTTCCGTAAAATAATCGACAATCTTCTCAATTGCATCTTCTTTAAGCTGAACTTTGTGACTTTTGAGAAGTCGCTTTGCGAGAATACGGATGAGGTTGTGTATACGATTTACGTTTCCAAGTGCTAAAGGATGGATTTGAGGATTTGATTCTGTGAATTTTGTAAATATCCTTGAAAGCTCTTCATCTCCTTTAATTCCGAATTTATTCTTTGCCAGGTCAAAATATGCCATCACGTCTTCGACGCTTATTGGAATTCTATTTTGTGGATTAGTCGGATCTGGAGGATTAAATACATTTGCGGTTGAAGGATCGATGGGTGAAATTTCAGAGAGGTTGCTCATTACAATTTCATCAGCACCGAGCGCAATCATTGTTGCGGAACTGTGAGCTTTATAGGGAACTATAACAGAAAACTTGTCGCAATACTCACGGATCATAGAAACAAGTCTCCATGGAACCATTGTGTCCCCTCCTGCACTATAGAGAAACAAGTCAATATTTTTAATTTTACCAATAGCCTGCAGCTGCTTACTCATAAAGGGGATCACATCCATAGCAATCCGTGCATTAAAAGGTCCCTGTCGATCACTCGTCAAGTATGTAATCACTCTCGATTCACGCAATCCTTCAATTTTTTGTATAAGTTGTTTTCTATCCATCTCCAATATACCTTTTTATCCGATATTTTCCTTATCAAAATAATTTGTTATTGGTTGCATATAAATTTGTGTTTTTTATATTCAACAGAATGCCAAAACTATACTTTAATAAGCGGTTGACTTTGTACTAAATAATTAGGGTCACCATGCTGGTCATAATGTGCTGCTTTAGAAATTTGAACGATTGTAGGTTTCATCCTTAATATTTTGCCATCTTCCAACTTGTATTCATTCCATTCTTCAGTTAAAATTTTAAATGGAATATCTTTCTTTTCAATTTTTATTTCATTATAAAGTGAAGATGGCGTTCCTTTTGCTTCTTTTGTAGATAAAATCGTCATCAGGTTTGCTGTATTAAATGCAAGGGTCTGAGGATGAACCTGACCTTGACCCGGAATCTGAACCTGAACCGGAGCTACAGTGGGTATAATTTTTAACAAAACTACTTTAAACTTTATAATAATTCCATCTTCAACTTCATAAAAATTCCAATTTTCCTTAATTGTCTCAAAATCAATATAATCGTAGTCGCGATTATTAATCTTCATTTTTTATCTCCTTTATTTAATTAACATATGCCCTTTTTTGCTTAATTATATTATAGTTACTGGCAACATTTCCGTCAGATGGACTGGATGTTCGCTGCTCAATTACTTCTTCCATCACTTCATCAACTTTTATTTTAATTACCTTTGTTTCGTCCAACATCATTTTCTTAAGGTCCTGAATTTCCTGCTTTAAATGTTGAATCTCGAGTTCTTTATGATTCAATTCATTATTGACTATTGTAACATTAATTTTACAACCCAATGCAATGCAAATCTTTTGAAGCATAGCTAAAGAATGACCATTGTAATCTGAATCTTCCAAACGACTTATAACAGACTGGGTTGTGTTAATTTTTCTAGCTAACTCACCTTGGGTCATATCCTTTTCTTTCCTTAATGCATAAATCATTTCAGCTACGTGGAAATTTATGCGTTCCTCTTCTAGTGAAGCTTCGCGAGCTGGATCATTTTTCACATAACGCTTTTTCAGGATCTCAACAGCGTCGCTAAGTTTTTCCTTCTTCATTTTTCACCTCTTCTTCTTCGTAAGTATGAAGTTGGGGATTTTCAATATACTTATCTTTATTTTGAATAGCGTGATTAATTTCTTTTGGTGGAACAATGTCTTCCTTTTGTATGCCATGTGAAAGTATTGCTGTGCCCTCATGAAAAAAATATAATATACGATATTGAACGTGTTTATGTTTAATTCGTAGTTCATATATTCCATCACGTAAAAGAGCTGCTTCAGGGCGACTCAATTCATACCCTTTCTCTTTAAGGCGCTCAATTTTAACAATACATTTATCTTGTACTTTTGGTTTTAATAAGTCCATCCAATCAATCAAGGGAACAGTTTTATTGTCTTTTACAAAAAAAACAACTTTTATTTCAGGCATTTATCATAACTCAACCAAAAATATTTAATAATAAATTTCTTTGAAGTTGATTATTAATATCGCAATATTGCGATATTGTCAACTAAAAAGTTATCCTTCAACTAATATAAAATAAATATTATGCATTATTATAATGTTATCAACAATCTCCTTTTATAATAATAAAAATTATCTATTTTCTTTTCTTGATTCGCTGTCTCTTTCCCAAAAAGGTTTATTTGTATCAATATATTCAAGAACTTCACGCATATCAAAACGCACAGACTTTTTCCCTATTTTCTTTGATCTTATAGGAAATATACCATTTGACATTTTATTGGAAATTGTTCCAGCAGATATACCAAGATACTTACCTAAATCTTTTTTTGTCAAAAACCTCTTACCTGGTTCCAATTCAATCCAATCCACACGATTAACTTTTGACCCAAAAGTTGTAATTTTCCGCATCTCGATCTGTTGAATTCTTTCCTTTAAAATTTCATTTTCTACTTCAATCCTGATAATTTCGTTTTGTAACTCAAATAGAAGACTTTTACAGTTAGTCATAGATCACTCCTTTTCCCTTATAAAACCGCAGTCTATATACATTAATAAATGATAATGATTATCAAATCATTATTTCACCACAGATATATAGCAAACCCCATCATCCCTTACCCGATAACAACCCCTTTACCCCTTCACAAGAAACGGAGGAAACACGCATGAATACTGAAACACAAGAGATCAGACGTGAAAAAGTTTATATTCCGCAAAACATGACAACAAAAGAAATTATGAAGAAGTACAATATTTCGGAAAGTTCCGCATTCACCACACGGAAGAGAGGATGGTTTGTCAAAAACTACGGTAGAAACCAGGTTATCATTGATCGCGAGAATTTCAATCCAAAGCTTTCCTACTCTATTGCAAAACAGGTCTTCTGGAAAAGATTCAGGAAAAATCCGGTAGCGGTGGAGATCAAGGATGATTTAATTCAGGAAGCAGTCTCACTAATGTTCATGCAATCAGGAAAAGTCAAGGAAGGCGCAAATGAAAAATATAATTGTCGTTATGGTTATTGGTGGGTCGCTTACAACGCCATGATGGTTTATTTAAACAAGTGGATTCGTCAGACACAGGACAATATAGAGCTGCAAGACGATTACCATCCGATGATGTCCCGTGGAAATAAGGTATGGATACCTGACTACGGGTGGCAATATTGCTGACAAGAATAAAGGGAATGGGAATTTTCAAGACTCCTCAGGAGGTTTGAAGGAGAAATATTTATCAGAAGGACAGTGCGCACTATTTGATGAAGGATAGTTGAAGGGGTAGTCCTTTGTCTTGGTGCGTGCTGCGATCTGGCATAATTTTTAACAGAATTGATTACTTGACAAACAATCCTCTATTCTCCTATGCTTACTTTTATTTGCCACCCAGGAGAATCTATATGGATATGACACTGATACAAAGCACTATTTCCGGCCTCAAGCTCGCCGGCGACATCGCAAAGGGATTCCTTGAGCTTAAATCTATCTCTGATGTTCAAGGAAAAGTTATTGAGCTTCAAAGCGCCATTTTGTCCGCCCAAAGCAGCGCACTTTCCGCCAATGCTGATCAAACGGCGATGGTTGAGGAAATACGCATACTTAAAGAAGAACTCGCTCGCGTAAAAGCATGGGAAGCACAGAAGAATCGTTATAAATTGGTAGAACCGTGGAAAACTGACCAAAACTGGAATCCCGGAAGTATTACTTATGCGTTGAAAGAATCCATGAAGGAATCCGAACCACCTCATTTGATATGTACAAAATGCTATGAGGATGGGAGAAAGTCTATTCTCAATCCGCTCAAACCAACTGATGGACGTGTTGTATTTACGTGTCCGGTTTGTAAATTGCAAATACCAACCGGAAACCGATGGACAGTTCCGCCAGTTAAATATGCACCGGATTAAATTTAAAAAGGTCAATACTTTTTTTTAAAACGGCTGATTCTGCCGTGGTTTGTTGTGTAAACAATTCCGTTTTTTTAATATTCAGAAAAATCAAAATAATTTTTGATTAATAGCTACTAATAGATCTTCAAACGTGTCGGGACGTAATTGCTCAAATTCTTTTTGCGGAACTTTCAAATATTCCCAGTTTTCACTTGTCAGTTCAGTTGCGGTTTTACACCAGTTAATCGCTGCGTTATCTTTTAGTTTTACCTCAATGTCCTCTCGACCTTTGGTTTCGATTATCCAGTTGGTATTGTTCTCAGCTATGGCAATAAAATCCGGATAATAATTCCTTATATTGGCCAAGGTATCACTGTATTGTATACAAAATCCGAATTGCTCTGGTAATTTAGAAAAAGCTTTTATATCATTTGCT
>Ga0187851_10003731_pt1 | contig 12686 bp, 16 predicted proteins | sample June2016WEW_6_10_FD_132997 | JGI IMG/M metagenome (GOLD analysis project Ga0187851, IMG submission 132997) | Peatland microbial communities from SPRUCE experiment site at the Marcell Experimental Forest, Minnesota, USA - June2016WEW_6_10 | ecosystem: Environmental > Terrestrial > Soil >...
AGGCGTTCGAAGGGCTTGAGCTGTGTGAGGGGAAACTTTCATGCACAGTTCTTAGAGGGCTGGACGGGAGCAATCCCGTCCGGCTACCCGATGACCTGATACCACCGGGTGGCCGGGGACGGTCGCCCGCTCCCCGGCTCCCACAGAGCGTAGCATGCAGATTTTCCGCGCTACGCTCGTCAGAAGGTGCGTCACAGCGTGGCGATAGCTTGCAGCTCCGAGTAAGGGAGATACAGCTTTGGCCGCACTAACGCAAACCGCTCCTTGATCTGCAGAAAGTGCTTCCATCAGACCTGCCCGTGCCAACTCCGGCTGCTCAGCATTTTGCGCCACTACCGCTCCACGGCCCGATGTGGCACAGAGACTTGGGTATGCCTCCACGGCGCACGTACAATCGAGAGTCAACGCTCGTGCTACCACTTCCAACACCATGGCTGAGCACTTGCCGGGCGCTCCAGTTTTCCCACGCGGATCTCACGGACACGCTCGAAACCTAGACCGTTAGGCACACAGACGATCGCTGATGTGCGCGGATACGCTGCACAACGATTCGGAGCGAGTGGGTATCGGATGACGACCATATCCGGATAAACACTCCTGTTGCGAATCGGACTCCCGGAAAAGCAAAAGACCGACGACAAAAACATCAATAATAAATTTCAATTTGACACATTACATTGTGATATGCAAATATGTTAATGCGATGCCCGAGCTCAGCCAATTCAAGGCAGAGTTTTTCAAAGCATTAGCTCACCCCTTACGAATTAGAATCTTGGACGAGTTGCGCCGCGGCGAGGTCGGCGTGAATGATCTTTGCCTGCGCCTGGATGTGGAACAGAGCACGTTGTCCCAACAATTAGCCGTTCTGAGGACCCGCAGCATTGTTGTGGGCAGGAAAGACGGACAGAGTGTTTTCTATTCAGTTCCCGATCCCGAAATCTTCAAGCTGTTGGATGTCGCCAAGAAGATTTTTAACAACCACTTGATCGATGTAAAAGATCTGTTGTCGCAGTTGGCGGTCACATCTGCCAACCGAGGCTGAGCCGTATTTTTTGTGAGCGTATATTCAAATATCGTAATATTAAGCACTTCAGCTTTACTCGTCGGCGACTTGGTGCCGACACACGCCCAAATAGACTGTTCTCTGGCGCCACCTGTTTTGCGGGTCGGGCTTCCTGCAAAAAGGAGCTCGAGTGCAGTGCCTTCTGGATTTCTCATCAGTCCGCAGCAAATTTCGGGATCCCACCGTTCCACAGCCTCCGGTTCCGTCACCCAGTCTTCCGCGGCAATCTCCGATCCTCCTTTTCTCAGGCGCCCAATCCCGTTCGACTCGCACAGCCTTGAACTAACCCATGCAGGGAGGAACATGCTGAAACGGGCAGCCGATTGGCTGCGACAACACCGGGAAGCGCGAATTCTGATCGTCGGTTCGTGTGATTCGGGAGGATCAGACACTTGCACACACGCATTGGCGGAAGGCCGGCGCTGCGGTGCGGAAATTTCTGGAAGGTTCGGGGATTGACTCCGATCAGATCGTTGGCGTTAAAGCTTGGGACAATCTTGATCAAAGCTGCCGGACCTCCGATGTCGAGTGCCAGCAATTCAATCGCACGGCCCGCATATTCTTGGCCGGTTCTGTTGCACATTGAAGGAAAACCTGTCCGATGCACGGTTCAATCACGCGAGTCTCGCGAAAAGACGGTTCCGGCTGCATTTTGGCCGAAGACGGGAAGGAAGTGTACTTTGAGCGGTCCGAAACTGGCAGCAGAGTGGAGGAGCTCAGGGTAGGTCACTCGGTGGAATTTGAACTTCAGTACGGGTTTGAGCGGCCGTGTGCTGTAAACGTCAAGCGATTGCAGCAAGATTTCGGCCAACGCCCGGCAGCGCCGAGTGGTTCGTAGACGGAGAGCGCATATGGTCATCCGAGCTGCTGAAGAGACGGCCGCAGTTACGGCGCGAAGTTTTCTGATTTGGGCGGAGAAGAATCGTAAGAAAGGACGGTATGAAGCCGCCGAGAGACTCTATCAGAGGGCGCGGGATCTAGTTGAGAAAACCCTCGGACAGCAACATCCGATGATGGCTGAGGTGCTGGAGTGCTACTCGGAACTGCTTGCCAGCGCAAATCGCCCCGGTGAGGCACTCGCGATGAGGAAACGCTCAAAAACGATCTGGAAGACTTACGGCGCCCGTTTCTGTCGAACCCCCATCCAGGCCCAACCGGTCCCAAGGTACGGAACGGAACGAGAAGGTTCGGATTGACCCTGCAATGCGGAGCTCGACCAAACGCTAACAGGCTGGGAGCGTGTCCGGGCGATTCATATTCGTCAGCTGCGGCGACTGTTACCGAGTTAGTTGAGGAAGGAGTGCCATAAATGTACTTTCCTGCGGAACGCTTACTCGACAAGCTGCAAATCTCAGCCCAGGAGCTCAGTGACTTGGAGCAGAAGGGGATCGTTAAAGGACTGGCGAAGGCGGGGCTTGTCTTTTACTCGTCACGGGATTTGTACCGACTCAAGGGAATCCTGCTCTTCATGAGTCGTGGTTTGACGCTCGAAGAGGCGCAAAGGCGAGTTGACCACCCTGTGGAGGAAAGGTCTGCCGCTGAGAGTTGCAGATAAGAGCACGGGATTCCGATGCAAGCACAGTCGCGGATGACATTACAGCGCGAGCGGCCGCTCAATTGCTTTCTGCTCTGCACAATACTCGCCAAGGAGGGGCGACGCTTGGGGCGATTGAGGCCAGATAGGCGCATACCCGAACTGATCGCGATGGCATTGAAAAACTGCGCGGATTACGAACTGATGCTTGATATTGACGCGGGTGTACTTAAAGTCGTGCGCGAGAAGGCGATGCAAATAGGGTGCCTAACGAGGCGTTCACAAACCCGCTGTTGCTTCGAGCGCCGCACCATGGGACAGGGGTCAGATTGCCCCTGCAGGTTCGACCGGTGGTGGGCAAGGCCCGACAGAAGTTGAGTCCGCAGACGAAGCATCACTGTTTGGGCGAAGTTGCGCCTGCCACTCACGTTTCTGTGGGCGGCCGTGTGGGTTTTCCTGATTCTCGCCGCAGTCTATATGACGTTCAAAGGAAACATTCGATGAGTAACTCCATTGGGGTGGACCCAATGCATCTCCGGCAGCTTCGAGCGATGGCAGAGGTCCTATGTTTGCTGGAGAATCGGCATCGCGAAAATCACAATAACGTCGTGGCTCATGCGTTATACGGGCGTGCCTTGGCCATTGCTCAGGACATCCACAGTCCCGAAAAGGATGGGAACGCTCTAGCCAGCCGAATCCGGGCGGACCAACAAGCTGTCTTCGAAATGCTAAGCTCTGGAGAGAGTAGCCTAGAAAGACCGCCGTTGGATAAAGCCCAAAAGGTTGGCCAATAGGGTTCACGGCTCGACCAAATGTTGAATCACCTCTGCCACTGGCCACAACACTACAGACCATGAACCTTCCCCAACCTCATACAGGAGATTCTCATTCCCTTCCACCTGCTAAAACGGGGGAGTGTTCGGGACAACCGACATTAGAAAAATGACTCTGAACAATTGGCTACCAAAATCTGTGGTCTGTCTCAAGTCCTACACACCACGTCTGTTCATGGCGGACCTTCTTGCCGGTATCACCGTCGGACTCGTCGCCCTTCCCTTAGCGATGGCCTTCGCCATTGCATCGGGCGTGCCTCCTCAAACGGGTCTGTACTGCGCAATCGTCGCCGGCTTTGCGATCTCAGCTCTGGGAGGATCTTCCACGCAGATCGGCGGTCCCACGGGCGCATTCGTCGTCGTGGTTTTTGGCATTGTCGCGAAACACGGGGTTGACGGGCTTTTCATGTGCACCCTGATGGCTGGGATGATCCTCCTGATCCTGGGCGCGACGGGATTAGGAACGGCAGTTAAGTTCATACCGCGACCCGTGGTCGTCGGTTTTACGAACGGTATTGCGGTCATCATCGCCAGCACCCAAATCAAGGATTTCTTCGGGTTGAAAATAGACAAGGTCCCAGGTGAATTTTCTGCCCGGATTCTGACCTACGCGCATAACTTTTCATCATTCTCGCCGCTGGAGACAACGCTGGCCGTTGGTGCGCTCGTCGTGATTGGCGTCTTCATGATCTTTGTGAAGAGAGTCCCTGGTTACATCGTTGCCCTGTTTGCGGGGACCGCGGCGGTGGTTATCTTCAAACTCCCGGTTGAAACCATTGGCACTCGCTTTGGCGGTATCCCCTCTGGATTCCCCAAGTTAATCATTCCGCACTTTCGGGTGGATCTGCTGCGGCCGCTCATCTCCCCAGCCATCACGGTCGCCATGCTTGGAGCGATCGAGTCGCTGATGTCCGCGGTCGTTTCCGACCGCATGAGTGGCGATAAACACAACCCGAACGTCGAACTGGTAGGCCAGGGAGTTGCCAACATTCTCTCGCCGCTGTTCGGGGGACTCCCGGCCACGGGAGCGATTGCCCGCACCGCCACCAACATCCGTTCTGGCGCCAAGACGCCCGTCGCCGGAATGATCCACGCTCTCACTCTGCTTGCGATCATTCTCTTTGCCGCACCACTGGCCCGGTTTATTCCCCTATCCGTGCTCGCGGCCATCTTGCTGGTGGTCTCCTACAACATGGGCGAGTGGCGCGAGATCCCGGAACTCTTCAAACAGTCGCGGTTCGAGATTGCCGCTTGGTTGGTGACATTTCTGCTCACCGTTTTTGCCGACCTCACGGTGGCTGTGGAAGCGGGGATGATACTGGCGGTGCTGGTCTTCATTCGGAAGGTTACACAGACCACCACCGTGTCGGAAGTGACCGCCGAATATATCCGTGTGGGGCATGTTCATATCCTGCAGCATAAAGAGATTCCGGCTTACGTCAGCATCTTCCGGATCCACGGCCCCTTTCTGTTTGGCGCAACGGACAAAATCGATGCGATGGTCGATCGTCTGCCCGATCTGCCGCCTATCATTATTCTCAGGCTCCGCAACATGACGGCCATCGATTCCACAGGTCTGCAGGCGCTGGAGAATTTTGCCGACCGCGTGCACGAATCCGGAAGGCAACTCATTCTATGTGGAGCGCGAGAACAGCCAGAGATGCGAATGCATGAGGCTGAATTTCACGAACATGTGGGCGAGGAGAACATCTGCCACAGTGTGGCGGACGCCCTCGACCGGGCTAAGATCTTGTACCCTGAAGTGGCAAAGCAAAATCCCAGCCGGGGCCACCTGGGGCCGGAGAAATACCGATGAATCGCATTGGGTCACGGCATCAGAGGGTCCCCACACCTAGCACGGGGAATAGAGACGGGATGGCATTGCAGATCAATGAGGGGAAATATGGCCACTCAAACTGGGTAGAGCTGAGCTACTCACGAGTCCTTTCATCCAGATGTGGCGAACAGGTCCGATGTATATTCTTTCGGTGAATACAGGCTTCGCGCTTAGTGTTGCGGCGTATGCCGTCGGTGCTTTCGGTTCGCTCGCATGCTGGCAAAAACCCTCGCTGGCCCGACGCATCTGTTGCAATTTTGCTCTAACTGGTGCAGTGCTGGGAGGATTGATCTCCGTTCTCGCCATTCTTCGAGGCACGCCGGTCGCGTGGTCGGTTCCTTCAGGAATTCCGCTCTTTGCCTACAGCTTTTCCTACGATGCTCTGGCTGGCTTCTTTAATTTGGCCCTCGCAATCCTCGTGGCCGCAGTCTCTACTTATTCTTTCGGCTACCTGAAAGAATTCGAGGGCAAGAGGAACATCGGCCTCTTCGGCTTCTTGTTCAATCTCTTACTACTCAGCCTGACGGTTGTCTTCACCGCCGCCAATGCTTTCCTGTTTCTGATCGCTTGGGAAGTGATGGCCCTGGCCGCGTATGGGCTGGTGATTTTTTACCACGAAGACCGGGAGACCAGACGAGCGGGTCTGCTCTATGTCATCATGGCGCATATCGACGCCGGGTGTCTGCTTCTTGGCTTTGCTCTGTTGATCAACTCTACTGGCAGCGCTGAATTCGCCAGCTTCCGTCCCCTTTCGGCCCAACTAAACGGCGGCCAGCAGACCGCTGCCTTTGTTCTGTTTTTCCTGGGATTCACCATTAAAGCCGGCGTCATTCCCTTCCATATCTGGCTGCCGGCGGCCCATCCGGTTGCACCGAGCAATGTCTCGGCGCTGCTTTCCGGCATTGTGATCAAGACAGGAATCTACGGCATGGCACGCATCTTCCTAGACGTGCTGGGAGGAGTGCCATCCTGGGCTGGCTTGCTGGTTCTCATCGTCGGTGTCGTCTCGGCCGTTCTCGGCGTCTTGTACGCCCTAATGGAGCACGACCTCAAACGACTCCTGGCCTACCACAGCATCGAGAATATCGGAATCATTCTTATGGGCCTGGGCGCGGCATTGATTTTCCGCGTGGCCGGGCATCCGACCCTTGCGGCCGTGGCCCTGATCGCAGCGATGTTCCACACCTTGAATCATGCGATCTTTAAGTGCCTTCTGTTCCTGGGTGCTGGGTCCGTGCTGCATTCGACAGGGACGCGGAACATGGAAGAAATGGGCGGCCTCATCCGTCCGATGCCGGTAACAGCGTTCTGTTTTCTGATTGGCGCGGTCGCCATCTCCGGCCTTCCGCCGCTGAACGGATTTGTTAGCGAGTGGTTGACCTACCAGGCTCTGTTGGCCGGATTCGGTGCCATCCCTGGGTTGACGCGAATTCTGTTTCCGCTGGCTGGTTCCATGCTGGCGTTAACTGGAGCACTGGCAGCGGCTTGCTTTGTGAAAGCTTTCGCGATCACGTTCTTGGCACTGCCGCGTGGGGCCGAATCTCGGAATGTGCACGAGGCACCCCGCGCCATGCTGATCGGCATGGGCGGACTGACGCTGGCCTGTGCCGTCCTGGGCCTAGGTGTGACCTGGTTTCTTCCGGTATTTGACGCGATGACTGAGCAATTGCTCGGACAGCGAGTTTCCAGCCACCTGGTGAGTGGTCATGGGCTGGTACTGTCCGCAGGCGTGCGTACCAGTGGCACGGTATCACCCTTGGTCATCGCTGTTGGACTACTGGTTCTGATGCTTCCGGCGGCTCTCCTGGTTGCGATAGGGGTGAGAAGCTTCGGACGCAAGCGTGGACCGGTATGGGACTGCGGACTGCCTGGTCTCTCGGAGGAAAATGAATACACGGCGACCGCATTCTCAAAAGCGCTACGGATGATTTTCGCCGTCCTGTACAAGCCGCGCCGGGAGATTCAGGCAGTCTTCGATGTCTCGCCGTATTTTCCGAAAGAGATCCGTTTCGAGAGTGAAATCGAGCCGACGTTCGAGAAGAGGCTGTATGCTCCTCTGCAAGAGTTCCTATTCCGGGTTTCCAGCAGAATGAGGACCATTCAGGCGGGAAGCATTCATGCCTACCTGGCCTACATCTTTGTAACCCTCGTTCTGCTCTTGCTGTTCGGGGTGCGCAAGTGATCGAAGTCCTCATCAATTCGACGCTGCAACTAGTGTTGCTGCTGCTAGTGGCTCCTCTAGTTAGCGGCACCATCAAGACTCTGAAAGCGAGACTTCAGATGCGCCGCGGGCCGGGCATTTTGCAGTCCTACCGGGACATCCTGAAGCTGCTTCGGAAGGGGATGGTGATTCCGGAGACGGCGTCATGGATTTTTTCTGCAGCTCCCTACATGGTTTTCGGGACGGCGACCATGGTCGGCCTCATGATTCCCATGACGACGACCCATGCCCCTTTCAGCCTGTTCGGGGGCGTGCTTGCAGTGGTTTATCTTTTGGCACTTGGTCGCTTCTTTCTTGCCCTTGGCGGTCTCGACACCGGAAGCTCGTTCGGTGGTTTGGGCAGCAGCCGGGAAATGACGATTTCCGCGATAGCGGAACCGGCCATGATGCTTGCGATTTTCACCGTGGCATTGGGCGCAAACTCCACGAATCTAAGCGAAATGGCGAAAGTCGCTGTAGGCCAGAGCTGGAGGTTTCTGGCGCCGTCGCAGATGCTGGCATTCGCGGCGCTCTTTATTGTGCTGATCGCCGAGACCGGACGAATACCAGTTGACAATCCAGCGACCCACCTTGAATTGACCATGATTCACGAAGCGATGATTCTCGAGTATTCGGGACCGTATCTCGCTTTGATCGAATGGGGCGCTTCTATCAAGCAGTTGGTGCTCATGACGCTGCTGGTCAATACGTTCTTCCCGTTCGGTTTGAGTTCTGACTGGACGCTCCAAACCATCGGGGTTGGGCTAACTTTCTATCTTGCGAAGTTGCTTGTGCTCGCGTGCCTTGTTGTCCTGGTGGAAACCAGCAACGCGAAGTTGCGTCTGTTTCGAGTACCGGAATTGCTCATGGTTGCTTTCATTTTAGGAGCGCTCGCGCTCATTTCGACATTCCTGTTCTAAGGCTATATATGCCCTTTGTCCCCAACCCCGAGATTGGCAACAGAATCATAACCCTGATGGCTGCGCTGGTCCTCGTGTTGCAGATCGCCGCGGTCGGACAACGCGGGATCGTTTCCAGCATTCGCCTCTTCGCGGTGCAGTCGTTTCTCTTGGGAGCGATTGCAGCCGTCATCGCCTACTTCAACCAGGCCAGCCACATCTATATTGCCGCTCTGCTCACGGTCTTGTTGAAAGCGGGACTGCTTCCCCGGTTGCTGGAGCGCCTGATGGAGAGAATCGGAATTCGGCGCGAGATTGAGCCGCTGATCAACGTCCCGCTGTCGATCCTCATCTCAGGCGGTCTGACTCTGTTGGGATACGTGGTCGCAGAGTCCTTCTACCATCCGGAGGAGACTTCTGCCCGGGCGGCGCTGGGACATAACACGCTCGCCGTTGCCATCGCACTTTTCCTGATCGGCTTCTTTGTGATGGTAAACCGCCGCAAGGCATTGACCCAGGTCCTGGGACTGCTTTCGCTTGAAAACGGCCTCTTCCTGGCCGCGATTTCCTTGACCTATGGAATGCCATTGGTGGTTGAGATTGGCATCTTTTTTGATGTTCTGGTCGCGGTACTCGTCCTCGGCATTCTTGTCTTCCGGATCGGCGAAACGTTCGACTCCATGGACGTCAGCAAGCTGCGGAAGTTGAGAGAGTAAGCACACTTATGATTTTGCTCGGACTCCTCATTGTTCCTTTGGCCGCCGGTCCCTTGGCCTTCTTCCTCCGAAGACGGGGCAGGATGGAAGTGGTCAATGTTGCGGCCTTCGCAATCCTGCTCGGCCTTGCCGCCGTGCTGGTTGCTCGGGTGCTTCGCAGCGGCCCGTTTTCACTGTGGGACGGATTTTTTTACGCCGACGCTCTCAGTGCCCTAGTCGTGCTCTTGTCAGCGTTTGTGTCCCTGGTCTGTTCCATATATGCGGTCGGCTATTTTCGTCGCGAGGAGAGCAGCGGAGTTTTGCAGGAGGCCAAGGAGGTGGGTGGCCGGTTTGCCGTCGACAAGCTGCGTGAGTACTACGCTCTCATGCCCTTCCTGGTTTTCGCTATGACGCTGGTCGCACTCGCCAACAACCTGGGAATACTCTGGGTGGCGGTTGAGGGAACGACCTTGGCGTCGGTGTTTTTAGTCACGTTTTATGGACGCGATACCTCTCTTGAGGCAGGATGGAAGTATGCCATTATCGGCGGTGTTGGTCTCTCGATGGCCCTGTTCGGCACGATTCTGACCTACTATTCCGCCTATGGTGCCCTTGGTACGGACACACTTGCGGGTCTGAACTGGTCCGTCCTTGCCGAGAACGCCGCACAGTTTGACAAGCCGACCATGCGGCTGGCCTTTATCCTTATTCTTCTCGGATACGGAACCAAAGCCGGCATCGCTCCTATGCATACCTGGAAGCCGGACGCGTATAGTGAAGCGCCTATTCCGGGAGCAGCGATGCTGGCCACTGGGGTGCTCAACTGCGCCCTCTACGGTCTGGTCCGGTTCTACATCCTGACTTCGAAATGCCTCGGGCCGCAGTTCGGCTCGCGGATCCTGATTCTATTCGGGCTGCTCTCTATGGGTGTTGCGGTCCCCTTCATCCTCGTGCAGAAGAACTTCCGACGACTGTTGGCCTATTCGAGCATCGACCACAGTGGAATTATGCTGCTGGCGCTGGGCTTCGGCGGCCCGCTGGGTATCCTGGGCATGCTTCTGCACATGACGTTTCATTCGGTGACCAAGCCCCTGCTCTTTTTTTGTGCCGGAAATGTCCAGCAACATCTCAATACCGACCTTTTCCGGAAGGCGAAAGGCGGGTTGATCCATTCGATGCCCCTGACCGGAGCCGCATTTCTATTGGTAACGCTTGCGGTCACTGGCTCGCCTCCCTTTAGCTTCTTCCAGAGTGAGTTCACCATTCTGCGGGCTGGGTTCGCGCGAGACCATTTTGTGCTGGCGATTTTCTTCGTCTCCTTTCTCGTGCTCGTTTTTTCCGGCTTCCTCGTGCACGTCACAGGCCTGGTGCTCGGCGAGAACCCAGGACTTCCGGCGGCGGACACCTGCCGCTGGAAAAAATACTCCGTCGCGGGTTTGGCCATTTTGATCGTCGTGATGGGCTTCTGGATTCCGGCTCCATTGTTTACGTTGATCAAGGGCGCGGTGGGCATCGTGGTGGGGGGATGATGACGGAATCAACGTTCGCAATGTTTGAAGCTTTTCGGCAGAAGCTTGGCCCGCAGGTTCAATCCGTGCGTGCCGACCGCGAGGACGAAGTCTATGTTCTTCTCCGCGATGCCGACGTTCGGCCCATCGCAGAACACCTACGAGGCGAATTCGGAGCCCGCCTGGTTACGGTGTTCGCCGAGGATCGTCGCTCGGCGGAGGGAGTTTTCTTCAACTACTATGTCTTTGAACAAAAGGGTAGCGCTCAATATCTGATCGTACAGGCGCCTGTGCGTCCTGATAGTCTTGAGTTTCCCTCGCTCTCCGCCGAACTACCCGCAGTGAACTGGCAAGAGCGCGAAATTCAGGATTGGTTTGGACTGAAGGCCGTTGGTCACCCGAATCCCCGCCGGGTCGCCTTGCACGACAATTGGCCCGACGTTTATCCCTTGCGCAAGGACTTTCCCCTCGAAACCGTGCTCCCGCCCTTCGAGGGAGAGCGCCACATCTACCGGCCGGCTTTCGGTGAGGGTGTGTTGCAGGTGCCCGTTGGGCCGGTCCATGCTGGGATCATCGAGCCGGGCCACTTCAATTTCGCGGTGGCGGGCGAACCCATACTCTATCTGCAGCTTCGAATGTTCTATACGCATAAGGGCACCGAAAAACTCTTCGAGCATCTGCCCATCCACAAAGCGGCCTTTTTGGCTGAGAGCATTTCGGGAGATTCGAGTTTCTCCCACGGCACCGCATTCTGTCAGGCCATCGAACGCGCCGCCAGCATTGAAGTGCCCCTCCGCGGCCTGGTGATGCGGACCATACTGCTGGAACTGGAGCGCATCTGCAATCATGTCGCTGACATCGGTGCCATCGCAACCGACGTCGGCTTCGCCATTGCGAACGCCCATGCCAGCCGCCTGAAGGAAACGGTGGTTACTCTACACGAGCAATTGACCGGCAGCCGCCTGTTGCGAGGCATGGTTTGTGTTGGTGGAGTACGCCGGGGCTGGGACCAGGCGCAGCTTGACCTGCTCCGCAGTACGCTGGACTCTTTCGCGCATGAATTTCAGGATCTGATCACTCTGATTGATAGGTCTGAATCCACCCGCGACCGTCTAGAACAGACGGGAATCTTGCGGCCCGACAAGGCGCGCGACCTTGGGATCGTGGGTGTGGGAGGACGCGCTTCGGGAGTCGATCTCGACGTGCGGCGCGATCACCCTTATGCCGCCTATCCCCGTTATCCATTCCGTGTCCCGGTTTACCAGCCCGGAGACGTTTGGCACCGGATGCAGGTTCGCATCGACGAGGTAACCGAATCCATTGGCATCGTGGGGAACGCTATGACGGACGGCCTTCAGCGGGAATTTCGCGTACCCGTGCCCGATATTCCATCCGACCGCTGTGCACTGAGCGCCGTTGAAGGATGGCGCGGAGAAATCATCCATTGGATTCGCACCGGGCCTGATAATCATCTACAGCGCTGCAAGATCAAAGACCCCTCGCTCAACAACTGGCCAGCTCTGGTGGAAGCGGTCCAGGGAAACATCATTGCGGATTTTCCGGTGATCAACAAGAGCTTCAACCTTTCCTACTCGGGGACGGACCGGTAAACGATGTTTAAGATCCTTCAAAAGACGATCAACACAGGAACGGTAACCGCAAACTATCCGGCCGAGCCCGCTAAGGTCTCCGAGCGCTTTCGCGGACGTCCAAGCTTCGATTTCGACAAATGGAAGGACGCGCGACCTGCTGCCGAGGTGTGTCCAACCGGGGCCATTTCCCTGTCCGACAAAAGTGATTCCCGGAAAGTCACCGTCGATTACGGTCTCTGCGTCTTCTGCGGCTTGTGCGCCGAAGCGTCGTTCGAGCAGGCGGTGCGAATCACACAGGAATTTGAACTGGCAACGCTAGACCGCCGCAACTTGGTTCTTACTGCGGAGTACACACTCAATCCCGACCGCACGCACCGCGGCTTGCATAAAGTTGATCGCCGATTGGTGGCTGCCGAAACGGACGTCGAGAGTCTTGGGCAGAAGGCACGCGAAACGATCCAGAAAGTTCTGGGACGGTCTCTCGCCATCCGTGAAGTGGATGCGGGGTCATGCAACGGATGCGAA
>Ga0187851_10003734_pt1 | contig 12682 bp, 11 predicted proteins | sample June2016WEW_6_10_FD_132997 | JGI IMG/M metagenome (GOLD analysis project Ga0187851, IMG submission 132997) | Peatland microbial communities from SPRUCE experiment site at the Marcell Experimental Forest, Minnesota, USA - June2016WEW_6_10 | ecosystem: Environmental > Terrestrial > Soil >...
CAACGACGTTCCGGATCGCGCGGTAGGGGTGGTGGCTCGCAGAGTAGAGCAGCGTTGCCGCCAATTCGACTTCTAGAGATTCGGACCGTTCAACCAGGTCGACGAGTTTGGGCAGGCCGTCGGGGATTTCCCCGAGAAACTCTTCGGCAGCCTGAGCGAGGTCGGCCTGTGTCTGGATCCGGTATTCATTGGGCTGCGCGTATTTCACCAGGGTGGGCGCAGTCCGAACGTCACGCGTGAAGAGCGCGGCGGCCTCGGCGGCGAGATTGCCGTCAGGAACGCTCGCGGCGAGCTTTTCCACAAATGCTCGAGCCGCCTCCGCATTCAGATCCCAGGCGGGGCCCGTCGCGGCATCGCGAAGTTTGGCCCCAAGGTTGCGGATCTCCGCCGCGGGGTATGAAAGCAGGCGGGAGACCTGGGTTTCCAGGGTGCGAGCGCTGACGATCTGTCCGAGCGAAGTGTTGGTGGCCAGAGGCAACAGGTAGCGGGCTACATCGAAGGCCCGCGCGCGAAGCGTGCGCTCGTAGGCCTCCGGCTTCATGGCTTCGGGCTTGGCGACACGCTGACGCAGAAGCTCAAGCACCGCAGCACTAATGTTCTGGTAGGCGGCGAAGAGGTTGTCGATGGTTTGGGAGTAGAGATGAGCCGACGCGGAATCTTCACCAAAGTCGGGAATATACCAGCCGGATTTCAGGAAATTCTGGTAGCGGGTCGAGCGCTCCTGGCCATCCCAACGTGGCTCGTCGACGAGGACGATGGCGGCCATCAGGCTGAGTCTCTCGATGGCGAAGGCGATATGCGCCAGATCGGCGATCGAGCGATGACCGTATTGAAAATAAAAGGTGTTGAGGAACTGTTCCGCGCGCTGGGAACTGATATCGGCGAGCGACTCGCGCATGGAGAGCGCCGAGCGCGAGTATTTTGCCATGGCAAAGGCCAGAATTTCAGGATCTGCGCCATGAACGGCAAAGACCTCCGTCTGGTTCTGCGCGCCTTGGGGGAGTGAAGTTTCGCTGGACATGAAGATGGTCTCGCGGACAGAATACGTCATAGGGGACCGGCCGCTGTCGCGGTAATCGTTTCCCATTCTGGGACACCGGACGCCGTCAGGGCGCCGACCCGGGCGCGCGGGAGCTGCCATGCGGGAGTTTTTGGTGCGGACTTCGCACAAACCGCGGCCTTTGCCGGCGGGACGCTGGGCAATGACCCAGCGCTGGAACGACTTGCTTTTTGCGCATTGGCCGATTCCGCCTGCCGAAATCGAATCGCTGCTTCCTGATTGGCTCGAAGCCGACGGGTTTCAAGGATCGGCATGGCTCGGCGCGGTTCCGTTCTGGCTCGACCGGATTAAGATTCGCGGAGTGCCGCCGATCCCCGGCCTGCGAAATTTCCCCGACCTTAATCTGCGCACCTATGTCCGCGACCGGTTCACAGGAACGCCCGGCATCTATTTCTTCTCAGTCGACTCCAACAACCTTCTCGCGATCGCGGCCGCCCGCGCCGTCTATCACCTGCCCTACTTTTTCTCTGAGATGCATCTTGAACCGCGCTCGGAACGCGAGTTCGCCTTCTATAGCCGCCGCCGATTTTCGCGCCAACAGGTGATTTTCAAAGCGCGCTATCGAGGGCTTGGGCCGAGCCGCAGAACGGTAGAGATCCGCAGCGGCTCGTTTGAGCAATTTATGTCGGAGCGGCCATGTGTCTTCAGCGTGAATCGATCCGGGCAGCCTATCCGCTCGAACCTGCACCATGTTTCGTGGCCGCTCGAAGAGGCTGAGGCAGAGATCGAGCGCAACGATCTGGCCTCCGCCGCGGGCATCGAACTGCCCGACATCGATCCTGTGCTGCACTACTCGCGACGCCTAGCCGTTTACGTCTGGCCTGCGGAGTTGGTGCGACCTGCGCTCGCCGGCCGGCCTGTGACGGTGGCGGCGACACCGAGCTAGAAACAGGGCTCAGGTGTCAGGTTTCAGGGGTCAGTTTGCGGCCCGCAGCCTCGAACTCTCAGCTCATCCGGCTACCAGCACCCAGCTGCCGGTCTGTAGATCTCTGCGGCTGCCAAGTTGATCCCGTTGCGGCATTTGGCGGCGGGCGGTTCCTGCGATGCGGTTTTCTGAAACCTGACCCCTGAAACCTGATTCACCCCCGACCCCTGTCTCTATAATGAGCGAGGAAATTGCGCGCTGTGCATCTTGCGCGCGGAGAGGTCGATAACGAAACATGGGCGATTTGCAGGGAAGAATTGCGCTGGTTACAGGCGCGGCGCAGGGAATTGGAAAGGCAATTGCAGCCGAGCTGGCCGCAGCGGGAGCGACACTGGTTCTGGCCGATATGAATGAGGCCAAACTGAATGAGACCGCCGGAGAGCTTGCTGCCACGGGCGCTACGGCAGCAGCGTTCGTCATGAACGTGTCGGACCAGGAATCGATCGATGCTGGAGCCAAGGCGATCCTCGACAGATTTGGAAAGGTCGAAATTCTCGTCAACAACGCCGGTATCACTCGCGACAACTTGATGCTGCGCATGAAGCGCTTGGAATGGGACTCTGTGATCAGCATCAACCTGACCGGAGCTTTTCTGCTCACCCAGGCTCTGCTTAGTCCCATGCTTAAGAACCGCTGGGGGCGAATCGTCAATATCGCCAGCGTGGTCGGCCGCGCCGGTCAGGCCGGTCAGGTGAACTATGCGGCCTCGAAGGCGGGAATCATCGGACTCACCAAGTCGCTGGCTCGCGAAGTGGCTTCGCGCAATATTACGGTGAATGCCGTGGCGCCCGGTTATATAGAGACGCCCATGACCGCGGTGCTGAGCGAGGAAGTGACCAAGGCAATGCTGGCAACCGTCCCCCTCGGCCGCAGGGGAACGCCGCGGGATGTGGCCAACGCAGTCAAGTTTCTGGCCTCCGACGCCGCGTCGTACATCACCGGGCATGTGCTCGATGTCAACGGCGGCATGTTCATGGGCTAAGAGTGGGCCAAGGTGACAGGTACCAGCGCAGTGGACGGAATCCGAGGGTCAGGGAATTCGGGATACGTCTCGACGTGCCGAGACTCTTTTCCGCGTCTTCAGCACCAAAGCAATCAGGACATCAATCAAGTTTTGCGAGCGACCAGCCGATAGGCGTATCGGAAGGGAAGCATGGCGACCGAGGTCGAATCGCCGGGCCGGATTGCGCCCGAGGAGCAGGAAACTGGATGCGGGACCCGCTTCGTGGCCCGTCAGCCCATCATGGACATGCATGGCAGGGTTCACGGATACGAGCTGCTCTTTCGCGATGGCTCAGAATCCGCATTCCGCGGCGACGGCGAAGCAGCCACCCTGACCATGATCGATAACGCTGTGCTCTTCGGCCTTGGCCGCCTCACCAGCGGGTTGCCGGCGTTTGTGAATTGTACGGCGGATACGCTGCAGGGCAACCTCGTCCATCTGCTGCCGGCGGGTATGACGGTGCTGGAGATTCTCGAGACCGTAGGCCCTGTGCCGGTGCTGATAAGGGCATGCCGCAGGCTCAAAGCCTGCGGATACCGGCTGGCGCTCGACGATTTTACGTGGAAGCCCGGCATGGAGCCGCTTGTCGAGATAGCCGACTACATCAAGGTGGATTTCGCTATTCTGAATCATCCCGAGCGTCAGCGTCTGCTGGACCATTTGAGGGGCGTTACGGTTGCGCTGGTGGCAGAGAAAGTGGAGACGCAGGAACAGTTTGCCGAGGCGCACAGCGAGGGTTTCACCCTGGTACAAGGCTTCTATTTCTGCAGGCCGAAGCTGCTAAAGAATCGCGGAATGCCGGCCAACCGCATGTCGCAGCTCGAAATTCTCCACCTTCTGCAGGACGATGCGATCGACCTGCGCAGACTGACGGGCCTCGTCAAGCGAGACGCCTCGATCACTTATCGCTTGCTTCGGCTGATTAACTCGCCGGTGTGCGCCATGCGACAGGAAGTGCGCAGCGTGCAGGCTGCGCTCATCGCGGTGGGCGAGCTGACGTTTCGCCGGCTAGCCACCCTGGCTATCTCCAGTGAGCTGAATGCAGGCCAGCCGCAGGAAGTCTTGCGCATGGCTTTTGTCCGGGCCCGATTCTGCGAGCTGGCCGCGGGATTTGCCGCGCTCGACAATCGAGAGCAGTATTTGCTGGGGCTGCTGAGTTTGCTGCCCGTCATGCTGCAGCTGCCCATGAAGGACCTTGCGCCATCTCTGCCGCTACGTGAAGAAATTTGCCGCGCTCTGCTCGACGAGCCCGTTCAGGAGCGCTGTTTTCTCGAATGGCTCGAAGGGCATGAGCGTGGCGACTGGGAGGCGTGCGATGCGGTTGTGCGAGAGCACATGCTGCGCCCCGAAAGCCTGCAACGCTGCTATGAAGAGGCACTGGTATGGGCCGAGGCCGCATTGCACTTTTCATAACCAGACAGCCTTTTGTAAGAAACGCGGCTGAGCACCAACCTGGCCTATGCGAACCAGAGCCTGGAGTCACTTCAATCGCCGTGGAGCGATCACCTCTTCCATCGATCCTCAACCGGTAAAGAGTTTTCCCCGTCAGCCGTGACACACCTGCTTAACAGGTGCTGCGGTCGGTCACTATACTGGCGCGTGGCCGGAAAAGTGTCTTTGCGCTCGACTCTGGCCGCTCGGAGGATGTATGTCGATCCTTGGCAAGCTTTCGCCATTCCTATGCGTACTTTTCGTTACCGGATTGCTGGCCGCGCAGAATCCCGGGACAACTGGCTCGCCGGCTGCTACAGTGACTTCGCCGGGTGGCCAAATCACACTGCAGTTGTTCGATTCGGACGCGCCGGCCTCGTCTTTGAGGTACGACGTGGAGTTCCACGGCAAGCGGCTTTTCGAGCGATCGGGGCTTGGACTGAATCTCGCCGGGCAGCCTGACCTTGGGCCGGGAATGCGCACGACCGGCCAGCATTCCGAGAGCGCCGACGAAACGTACACGATTCCAGTCGGCAAGACGCACGAGGTGCGCAATCACTACAAAGGTGCGCTGGTGGACTTTGAAGATCCGAACGGGCGCAAGTTGACCATTGAGGTGCGCGCGTTCGACGATGGCGTGGCTTTTCGTTATCTGGTTCCAGAGCAACCGGCGATGCAGCAGGTGCGCATCGCGCACGAGCTGACGGAATTCACGTATGCCAAAGACGCTTCGACCTACCCGCTGATTCTGGATGGCTACCAATCGTCGTGGGAAGACGAGTATCAGCTGCGCAACGTGAGCGGTCTTCATCCGGATTGGAACATCGCCCTGCCTTTTCTTGCCAACGAGCCAGGAATCGGATGGGTGGCGATTACCGAAGCGGACATCGAGCATTACTCGGGCATGTACCTGCGCAAGGCAAAGGAGTTCGGCAGCCATGTCGTGCGCGCCGATTTATCGCCGCATGAGGATCACGAAGGCAACATCGACTCCAGCTATGCCGTTGAGACGACCACTCCGTTCGCCAGCCCCTGGCGGGTGTTGATGATCGCCGACCAGCCGGCCAAGCTGATTGAGTCGAACATTGTCCTCAATTTGAATCCGCCGTCGAAGATCGCAGACACCTCGTGGATTCATCCCGGCAAATCGGCATGGGACTGGTGGAGCGGCGAAGCTGCGCCCAGCGTCACCTTCAAGACCGGCATGAATACGGCGACAATGAAACACTACATCGACTTCGCTTCGGCGTCAGGGCTCCCGTACATGCTCATCGATGCCGGATGGGCGCTGGCAAACCGCAACGGGCCGCAGGATTACGCGGCGGCTGCCGATATAACGCAGACGGCGCCGGAAATCGATATGCCCGAACTGCTGCGCTACGCCAAAGAAAAGAATGTGAAGCTGTGGCTGTGGTCGCACTGGACATCCGTGGACAAATACATGGACCAGGCTTTTCCGCTCTTCGAGAAGTGGGGCATCGCCGGCGTGAAGATCGACTTCATGAATCGTGACGACCAGTGGATGGCGGATTGGTACCGTAAGGTCGTGGCCCTGGCGGCGGAGCATCATTTGATGATCGATTACCATGGCGCGTTCAAGCCCGATGGCCTAAGGCGTACCTATCCGAACCTGTTGACGCGCGAAGGAGTGATGGGCAAAGAGTATCTGAAATTCACTGCGCGGGTGACGCCGGCGCACAACGCCACGCTGCCCTTTACGCGCATGCTCGCCGGCCCGATGGACTACACGCCGGGCGCCTTTGGCAACGTCACACTGGAAAACTTCGTGCCCCGGGATCTGATGCCCATGGGGCTGAACACGCGCGCGCAGGAGTTGGCGCTTTACGTGATATTCGAAAGTGAGCTGGAGATGGTGTCGGATTACCCGGAGCACTACGCCGGGCAGAAGGAGTTCGATTTCATCAAGCGGGTTCCGTGCACGTGGGATGAGGTGCACGCCATCGGCGGCATGCCCATGCAGTGGATCGCGCTGGCGCGGCGCAGCGGGAAGGACTGGTATGTGGGCTCGCTGACCAATTGGGATGCGCGCGACATGAAGATACCGTTGGATTTTCTTGGCGGCGGAAAGTACGTGGCCGAGATGTATGCCGACGCGCCCGACGCAGCCCAGGAGCCCACACATACAGTGCTGACTCGCCAGACCGTAGACAATTCCAGCGTGCTTGACGTGCACATGGTTTCGGGCGGGGGAAACGCGATCTGGATCCACCCGGCCGAGTAGCCGAGCGGCGCAGGGCAGGGATTTTCAACGAACTGCTGCATCCTCTCTTCCCGCGGCTCATCTGAGAGAATGTGAGAGTGAAGCTGCGTCCTGATCCTGCCTGCCGGCAGGTCATTTTGGCCATTGCATGTTTGGGTTTTGCCGGCTTTGGCGCGGGCAAATCGCCGGCGCGGGCGCAGAATCCAACATCCGCTACCAATCCATACTGGGGCAGCGTGACTGCGCAGCCGGTAACCGATGCCCCGCTCAAGCTCTCGCTTGACGATGCGGTCCGCCGCGGGCTCAACAACAACCTGGGCTTGAAAGAAGCTGAGAGCGGCGAGAAAGCCTTGCACGGCGAAAAGAACGAAGTTGAGCAGGTCTTTCTGCCCACCATCACAGCCAGCGCAGACACCGGCTATTACATGCACAATCTCGCCGCCCTCGGTTTCGGGCCAAAAACCATCAGTGAATTTTCAAAGCTCTTCCCTGGGGGAAAAACACCCGCGGGCTTCTCTGACATTACGCGCGACACGTTGACCGATGGGAAACTCCAGTTGACGCAGGTGCTTTTTTCCGCGCCCGCCATTGCAGCCTATAAAGCGGCCGGAGCGGCAGAGCGCTCGTCGTACTTTGCGAAGATGACCGCGCGCGGCGAAGTGGTGCAGCGAGTTGCCGGAGCTTATCTGCGTGCCGTTGCCGATGCCAGCGAGGTTGAGAACGCGCAGGCTCAGCTCAAACAGTCGCAGGTGCTCGAGCAGCACGCTCACGACGCGCACGTGGCCGGAGTGGCAGCCAATCTCGACGAGCTGCGCGCGCAGGTCGAGGTGCAGTCGCAGCAGCAGGCACTGCTTGCGGCTCAGAACCAGCAGGCGAAAGATCTCATCCTGCTTAAGCGCGAAATCGGCGTGGATCCCGCGCAGCAGCTCACCCTCAGCGATCAGGCGCCATACAGTGAGCTCGCTGCGCAAACCCCTGAAGAGCTGCGCGCCCTGGCCTACAAAAGCCGGCAGGACTATCAGAATCTACAGAATCAAGTCGTGGTCTATAAGGCGCTCCATTCCTCGGCGCGCGCCGAGCGCTTGCCGTCGCTCACCTTCTACAGCTACTACCAGGTCAGCGCAGTAACCACGGTGGGCGCCCATGGCAATTTCATCGCCATGGGCAATCTGAGTTTTCCCATCTTTCGCGAGGCGGGGGTGCGCGGCGATGAGCAAGCCTCGCAGGCGAACCAGAGCGCCATTACCGCGCAGCTCGATGAAATGCGCAGCCACATCGACGAGCAGGTGCGCGCCGCGCTGCTTGACGTCAATGCAAACTCCAAGCTCGTCGATGTGGCCCGGTCCAATGTCGACCTGGCTACGCGGGCGCTGAGCGACGAAACCGATCGCGTGACTGCCGGCGTCGACGACAACCTTCCCCTGGTCACTGCACAGGCTACGCTGGCATCGGCGCAAACCAACCTGGTCGAGGGCCTGTACCAATACAACATCTCAAAGCTGGCCTTGGCGCGTGCCGCGGGCGTGCTTGAGCAGCAGTACCGCGTGTACCTGGGCGAATAGGAGCCTACTCAAGTAATTCCGTTTGCCGCCCTATCCCGCTTTTCCCGTCAACGCAAAACCCGGAGGACTCTTCCCCGTGGCCGAAAAGCTCAAAATCCTCTATTCCGTCTCGCCCGATGCGTCTGCGCTCGCACGGCGCGCGGCGCAGTACTTCGCCGAAAAATCCGCCGCCGCGGCTGCCGCACAAGGTCGGGCACGCATTGCCATCAGCGGCGGATCGACACCGAAGGCTACCTTCGCTCTTCTCGCCGACCCGGGCCAGCCTTGGCGCGAACTGATGCCGTGGTTGAAGCTTGACCTCTGGTGGGTCGATGAGCGCTCCGTGCCGCCCGGCGACCCTGACTCGAACTACCGCATGACGCGCGATGCGCTGCTCGACAAAGTGCCGCTCAAGCCGGAGCAGATTCACCGTATCGAGGGCGAACTCGATCCCGCCGAGGCTGCCGTGCGCTACGAGTTGGAATTGCGCAACGGCTTCGGGCTGAAGGGCTCGGAACTGCCGCGCTTTGATCTGCTTCAACTCGGAATGGGCCCCGACGGACATACAGCATCTCTTTTCCCTCACACCGCGGCCCTCCATGAAACCAGCCTGCTCGTCACAGCAAACCATGTGGAGACCGTGAAAGACAGCTGGCGGGTTACGCTGACCCTGCCCGTGTTCAACAACGCAGCCGATGTCTTCTTTCTGATCGGTGGGCATGACAAGGCGCAGATCTTGAAAGAAGTGCTGCTCGGGCCGCTCGATCCGGAGCGTCTGCCGAGCCAAATGATTGCGCCTGCCAGCGGTATACTAACGTTGCTTCTCGACACGGCTGCGGCAGCGCTGCTGCCAGCGGACGGCGAGGGTGGAATGGGCACGATTGAGAGGATTTAGATGATTCTGGCCGGCGATGTTGGCGGCACGAAAGTTCACCTGGCGCTCTTCGATTTTACCGACGGTAACCTGAAGCACGAGCGCGACCAGATCTTTCCGGCAAAGGAGTATGGGGGGCTGGAAGAGATCGTAAAGGAGTTCATTGTCACAGAAAAAGTGACCTCGGCCTGTTTCGGGGTGCCCGGGCCGGTGCGCGATGGGCGTCTTCGCCTGACCAATCTTCCATGGACTCTCGATAGTCGCGAACTCGCCGCCGATCTCAGGATCGATTACGTATTCCTCATCAATGACTTGCAGGCCAACGGATACGGAATTGCCGAGCTGGGGCCCGACCAGATCTACACCCTGAGCGAGGGCGACGCACGCCAGGTGGGCAATCGCGCGCTCATCTCGGCGGGGACCGGGCTGGGAGAAGCGTTCTTGATTTGGGACGGTCGCAATTACGTTCCCTACCCCTCAGAAGGCGGCCACTCAGACTTTGCGCCGCGCAATGAAGACGAGATCGATCTCCTGCGCTTTCTCAGGCAAAAGTACAACGGCCGCATCAGCTTCGAGCGCGTCGTCAGCGGGCAGGGAATTACGAACTGCTACGAGTTTCTGCGAGAAGTGCGGGGGCTTGAAGAGCCGGCATGGCTGGCTGAGCGCATCGCCAAGGAAGATCCGAATGCCGTGATCACAGAGATGGCCCTCAAGGCCAAGAGCGAGATCTGCGAAAAAGCGCTCGACATGTTTGTCTCGGCCTACGGCGCCGAAGCGGGCAATCTGGCGCTGAAAGTTCTCTCCGTGGGAGGCATGTACGTCGGAGGGGGCATAGCGCCGCGCATCCTGGAGAAGTTGAAGGATGGCACGTTTATGAAGGCGTTCACCGATAAGGGCCGTTTGAGCCAGTTGCTCGTCAACATGCCGGTGCGGGTGATTCTCGAGAGCCGCACTGCGCTGATGGGGGCAGCGGCTTACGCCGAGGCGCGAGCAGCCGAGTTGAGCGGCATTTCGCCGCGGGCCGCGAGCGTCAAGTTCTGACGCGCTTTTCTCCAGAGGTCGCAAGAAAGGCGGACGACGATGCGGTTTCTGGGCCGGTGGTTCTTACGCATCTTGATTTCGTTCGCCGTCGTCACATTGGCGGCCTTTGTGCTCGATTTCGCGGTCTACAAGTTGCGCGGTTCGCCGCAATCCCAGGTCACAGTCAACCGCTTTTTGTCGGTGCCATTGAAGGGGCAGAAAACGGAATACGACTTCCTTGGCACAGCCAACGTTCCGTGTGTCATCGCGCTCTTTCCGCACGGGGGCAACCCTCCGTGCTGGTACCTGCAACTCCACCCGAACCAGTGGGACAATGCGGGCGCGCCCGCATATTGAACGGCTCGCACTCGGCGGCTCACCCTCAACGATCACATGCTGAACATGCGGTCGTGATGCGAATCACCACGAAAAAACACCATCGCGCCTACGATCGGAGCATGTTTCCCCAGAAGAGCATGTATAGCCGCACGCAGAACGAAAACGGCAGCTATAACTCCCGGTGCCTCGACTGCTTCATGACCATTGCGAGTTGCGTGGAGACGGAAGAAGAGCTCGAGCAGCGAGAAGCGAGCCACATCTGCCCTGAAAAAGCGCTTGCCAATTTGCTTGCCGCACGGCGGGCAGCGATTTCCCACGTGGCCCACAACTGACCCGAACGCAATCGCCTGGCTTTGCTGGCGCCTGATCCCTGCTCTTTGGCTGTCAACTTCGCGGAACTTCCAGGAATACAAAGATGTTGTCGTCTGGATCGTGGACGAAAACGATCTTGTCGTCGCGAACCGCTCTCACGCCCGCGTCCCTGAGTTGATTTTCCGTGCGGCGTGCGTCGGCAATCGGAAAAAGAAATTCCGGCTGCGCATTCTGGTGCCACGAGCGTAATTCAATGTGGATGCCGGGAGCGGCCGGCGCACTCAGGCGCACATTGCCGTTTTCTACCTGCGTTTCGAAGCCAAGGTCGGCATAAAACTCCTTTTGTGCTGCGCCATCCTTTACGGGCAGGTCGAAACCCATCAGCTCGGTGGAAACGCGTCCCGATCCCAGGTGTTGTCCTTGGTCAAGCAGCTGCTTCGACCCCGACATGTACTGGGTGAATTCCGTGACGCGGCCCTCGGGGTCGTTGATCGCAGAGATCAGATTGCCCGCGCCCGCCGTGCGAACCGGCAGCAGCTTCAGTCCGACCGAATCGTAGAAGCTGTACAGCGTCTTAAGGTCGCCAACTTCATAGCAGACGTGCATCCAACCCAGCGGCTGCGGAGGATTGGTCTGAGGGTAGAGTTCGATGAACTGGCGATCGTTGACTTTGATGAAGACCTCGGCGACCCTTCCGTTGTTGGAAATTGAGAACGACTCTTGATATCCCAATTTGCCCAGGAATGCGACCTCGCGGTCTATATCGCTGACCCGAAACGCAACGTGGGCAATGCCGATAATGCCCGCGTCAGGTCTCGGTGGCTGCGCGACGACAGATAAGGGGACGGCCAAAGCGAGCGCCAGCGGTCCCATCGATCGCAGTTTCATCGTTGTCTCCTTACGTTTCCGACTGCATGTTCCGGAAGTGCTTCTGCATTGATTGGATGCAAAGTCTTGGGCAGTAAGGCCTGCCCGGCCAGTGATTTCTTCGGTTTACGGCGGCCCGTCAGAGTGCAAATGGACTATCCTGATCCCTATCCTCGGCTCTCTCGTTCCCTTGTTCCCTGTTTCTACGGTCCCGTTCCTACCGGTTGAGCCACCCGCCGTCGACCACCAGGATGTGCCCGTTGACGTAGTCGCTCGCCGCGGACGCGAGAAAGACCGCAGCGCCAGCAAGGTCGTTGGGCTCGCCCCATCGGCCCGCTGGGATGCGATCCAAAATCTGCCTGGACCGCTCCGGATTCTTGCGCAAGGCTTCGGTATTATCGGTGTCCATATAGCCGGGTGCGATGGCATTGACGTTGATCCCTTTGGCGGCCCACTCGTTAGCGAAGGCCTTGGTGAGCTGGCCCACGCCGCCTTTGGCCGCCGCGTACGCGGGAACCAGGATGCCGCCTTGAAACGTAAGCAGCGAGGCGATGTTGATGATTTTGCCGGAGCCGCGCGCCAGCATGTGCCGGCCGGCTAGCTGGGTGAGACGAAAAACGCTGGTCAGATTCACATCGATCACTGCCGTCCAGTCTTCTTCTCGGTAATCTGCCGCGGGCGCGCGTCGAATGATGCCGGCATTGTTCACCAGAATGTCAATGGCCCCGAAGTGCCCGACCGTCTCCTCAACGAGCATTGCGCAGACTGTTGCATGGCTCACGTCGCCGGCCAGGGCGACGGATCTGGCGCCGAGGGCATCGAGCTTTTGCTGTGTGACGGTGGGTACCGAGGTCGATCCATGAATGGCCACACTGGCCCCGGCTTCAGCCAACGCAATGGCGATTGCGGCGCCCAATCCGCGAGATGAACCTGTCACCAGAGCGATTTTGCCATCGAGCCTGAATTGATCGAGAATCATCGTCCTCTCAGATTAGCAACAGAAGCGGTAATCAGCTGCCAATGAGCAGTTGCTTCCTGCGGACTTGGCAGCGCCGGCATGAAGCCGCGATCGACCGTGGCGATGCCCGC
>Ga0187851_10003735_pt1 | contig 12680 bp, 13 predicted proteins | sample June2016WEW_6_10_FD_132997 | JGI IMG/M metagenome (GOLD analysis project Ga0187851, IMG submission 132997) | Peatland microbial communities from SPRUCE experiment site at the Marcell Experimental Forest, Minnesota, USA - June2016WEW_6_10 | ecosystem: Environmental > Terrestrial > Soil >...
CCGGTGGTGGCGCCGCTGTATCCAAATCCGCTCGACGAAGCGAAGAAGACCGCCTTGCAGCAATGGGGTTTGGTGGTGGATTTGACGTCGTGTGTCGGTTGCTCCACGTGCGTGGTCGCCTGCCAGAGCGAGAATAATATTCCCATTGTCGGCAAGGACCAGGTGCGACGCGGCCGCGAAATGCACTGGATGCGGATTGACCGTTATTACACGGCCGACCCGAAGACGAAAACGGCGGAAGATGCGTTTCGGAAAGACAACGAACAGCAGTTTGAACAGTGGATTGACGAGGTGCAGGCGGTCAATCAACCGATGTTGTGCCAGATGTGCGAGGCCGCCCCGTGCGAAAACGTGTGCCCGGTCAATGCCACGACGCATGACCAGGAGGGCCTGAATGTAATGGTGTACAACCGTTGCGTCGGCACCCGGTATTGTTCAAACAATTGCCCTTACAAGGTCCGGCGCTTCAACTTTTTCGATTACAACAAGCGCCCGCTGACCGATCTCAAGGGACCGCTGTATCCGACGCCGCTGTTGCACCGGACGGACGGTAAATGGGATTTGCTGAGCTGGTTGAAACAACCGGACACCAGCGGCATGCGCGAGGCCGACGAATGGGACCTGATTAAGATGGCCAAGAACCCGGACGTGACGGTGCGGAGCCGCGGGGTGATGGAGAAATGCACTTATTGCACCCAGCGCATTCAACACGCGGAAATTGCGCAAAAGGTCAAGGCCGGCCCATCCGGCGACGTCCGGTTGAAGGAAGCCGAAGGCACGATTCCCCGGACGGCCTGTCAACAGGCGTGCCCGGCCCAGGCGATTACCTTTGGCGACATCAGCGATCCGGACAGCACGGTGAGCAAATGGAAAGGCTACGGCCGCAATTATGCCGTGCTCGGCGATTTGCTGACGAAGCCGCGCACGACCTATCTGGCGCGCATCCGGAATCCCAACCCCGCGATGCCGGATTATCATGCGCCCTATAGTTCCGAGGAATATAAGAATAATGGCGGCGAGCTCCATGCCGTAGAGAAAGGAAACAGTTAATGGCTGACACCGCGATCCCATTGAAATCGCTCGTTCCGCCGGCGGAATTGCGGCGCGGGCTGCAGGTGCCCGCTCATCACAGCCTGGGCTGGCTGACGGACCATCTCACCGCCATGCCCGAAGGGAAAACGCCGTTGTGGTGGTGGGTGCTGTTCATTCCGGCGGCGTTTTGCGCGGCCGTGGTGCTGCCGACGATGTTAATCTATTTGATTTCCACCGGCGTTGGCGTCTGGGGCAACAATGTGCCGGTGGCGTGGGGCTGGGACATCATCAATTTCGTGTGGTGGGTCGGTGTCGCCCACGCGGGCACGCTGATCTCGGCCATGCTCTTTCTGACGCGGCAGCATTGGCGCACGGCCATCGGGCGCGCGGCCGAGGCCATGACCGTTTTCGCCGTCATGTGCGCCGGACTTTACCCGGCCATTCACATCGGACGCGTCTGGTTCGCCTGGTACCTGTTCCCGATTCCGCTCACCACCGGCATGTGGCCGCAATTCCGGTCGCCGCTCATGTGGGACGTGTTCGCGGTCAACACCTACCTGGTCGTTTCCTCGCTGTTCTGGTACATGGGCCTGATTCCCGATCTCGCCCTGCTGCGCGACCGGGCCCAGACCCGGGTGCGGAAATTCCTGTACGGCCTGTTCGCGCTCGGCTTGACCGGCTCGGCCCGCCAATGGCACAATTATGAAAAGGCATATCTCGTTTTGTCCGGTCTGGCGACGCTGCTGGTGTTCACCGTGAGTTCCATTGTCGGCATGGACTTCGCCACGGCACAACTCGCCGGCTGGCATGAAACCATTTTCCCATTCTACTTCGTGGCCGGCGCGGTTTTTTGCGGGTTCGGCATGGTCCTGGTGCTGTTGATTCCCCTGCGTAAATGGTGCCATTTGGAGGACATCATCACGATGCGGCATATTGACCGGATTTGCAAAATGACGCTGATGATGAGTTGCATCATGGGTTATATCTACCTGATGGAATACTTCATCGCGTGGTATTCCGGCAGTCCTTATGATTCCTGGGTGTTTGGTCACCGGTTGTTCGGACGGTATTACTGGTTCGGCGGCTGGATCATGCTGCTGGTCAATGGTCTGCTCCCGCAGTTGTTCTGGCTCAAAAAAGTGCGGCAAAATCTGGTGCTCATTTTCGTCATCGCTGTCCTGATCAACATCGGCATGTGGTTTGAACGCTTCACCATCATCGTCGGCTCATTGTACCAGGACTTTCTGCCGTCCAACTGGCATCCGTTCTACCCGACCTGGGTGGATGCCTGCACCTTCCTCGGCACGCTGGGCGTGTTCTTTACCATGTATCTGTTGTTCGTGCGGTTCCTGCCGATGATCGCCGTCTCGGAAGTGAAAGCCATCACGCCGCACGCCGACCCGCATCATCCGCTCGGCGGCGCGAAAGGAGGCCCGGCATGAATCCTATGGCCTACGGTCTGATTGCCGAATTTGATTCGCCGGCGGCGGTGTTGGGCGCGGCGGAAAAGGTCCGCGACGCCGGCTTCCGCCGCTGGGACGTCTTCTCGCCGTTTCCGGTCCATGGCCTGGACAAGGTGATGGGTTTCAAAAATTCGCTGGTCGGCTGGTTTGCGCTGGTGTTTGGCGGCGGCGCGTTCATCGGGTCCATGCTGATGATCTGGTTCATGAACGACTTCGATTACCCGATTCTCGTCGGCGGCAAACCGATGTTCAGCGCGCCGCAGGCGCTGGTGCCGTCCTATATCCTGCTGGTGCTGGCGTCGGCCGTCGGGGCGTTTGTCGGCATGGTCGCGTTGAACCGGTTTCCGCGCCTGTATCATCCGCTGTTCAAGAGCCAGCGCTTTACCATGGTGTCGCGCGACAAATTCTTCCTCGTGATCGAAACGTCCGACCCGAAGTTTTCCGAAACCGAAACTCGCGCGCTGCTGGAGTCCGCCGGCAGCACGCATCTCGAACTGGCCATGGCATGATGCGCTACTTCGTGCTCATCTTGTTGACCGTGGTGGCCGTGGTCGTCGGCATTGCCGGCCTGCGCGGACATCTCTCGCGCAAGCCGCCCATCGAGATCATCCCGGACCTGAACCGCCAGTTCAAATTGCGACCTGAAGCGGCGGACGGCTTTTTTGCCAACGATCACACGTCCCAGTTGCCGCCGCCGGGCACCGTTCCGCGCAGCCGGCCCCTGGAGACCGTCAGCGGCCCGGTTTATCCCTACGAAGACGCCCCGGCCAACACGGGCCTGATCCTTGGCACGACCAATTTCGTGGAGACCAACCCGTTGCCGGTGACGCCGGCCCTGCTGCAGGATGGCCGCGAACAATTTGAAATTTACTGCACCCCGTGTCATGGCACGCTCGGCGACGGCAATGGCATCACCAAAAAACTCGGCGTCATGCCCTCTGTCGCCAATTTGCACGACCCGCGCATCGTGGACCTGCCCGATGGCGAGATTTTCAACACCATCACTCACGGGAAAAACTTGATGGGCGCCTACGGCCCGATGGTGCCGGTCCGGGATCGCTGGGCCATCATTGCCTATGTGCGGGCCTTGCAATTGAGCTGGCTCGGCTCGACCAACGATTTGCCGCCGGCCCTGCAGGCCGCGCTGAAACCGTGACCATGAAATCATCCAACGAACCCAACCCGCTGCCGCCACTGGATTTGTCCGGGTGGCGGAAACTGCCCGGCATTTTGATGGTGGTCGGCGGGGTGTTGTCGGTCATCGGTCTGGCCCTCCGGCCGGCGGAGTTTGGTTATGCCTGGCTGCTCGCGTTCATGTTTTACCTAAGCATCGCGCTCGGCGGTTTGTTCCTGGTGATGATTCATCATCTGACCGATGCCGGCTGGTCGGTGGCCACCCGGCGGTTCTGCGAACACCTCGGGGCGCTGCTGTTCCCCTGGCTGGCCATCCTGTTTGTGCCGGTCCTCCTGCTGGCGCCAAAAATTTATACCTGGATGACGCTGAACCCGCAGAATGACCGCGCCTTGAGCGCCAAATGGCCGCTGTTCACCTGGCCGGGCTTTTGCGTCGCGTCGCTGATTCTCTTCGGCGTCTGGTGGCTGCTTTCCTCGCGGCTGCGTTACTGGTCGCTCCAGCAGGATGAAACCGGCGACGCCGTGTGCACCCACCGCATGCGATTTCATTCGGGGTGGGGGATCCTCGCCTTCGCGGCGACGTTGACGTTCGCCTCCGTCCTCTGGATGAAATCGCTCCAATACCAATGGGCCTCGACGATTTATGGCATGTACTTTTTCGGCAGTTGCGCGTTTGTCGGGGTGGCCACGGTTTATCTGATCACCATGATTTTGCAGCGGCAGGGCGTGTTGACCAGCGTGCTGAGCGACAACCAGTTTTATTACCTGGGCACGCTGCTGTTCGCCTTCACGCTGTTTTATTCCTATGTCGGCTTCGCGCAATACTTCGTCATCTGGAACGGCAACATCCCGGACGAAACCTTCTGGTATCTCATCCGCGAGAACCATTCCTGGTGGACGCTGGATATGGTCCTCATCTTCGGCCATTTCCTGCTGCCGTTCCTGGTGCTGCTCCCGATCTGCGTCAAATCCAATTTCAAAATCATGTTCTGGGTCTGTGCCTGGGCGTGGGCGATGAATTTTGCGGACCTGGCCTTCAATATCCTGCCGGTGCTCCATCCGCACGGTTATCCGTTCAAGTGGCTCTGGCTGCAATTGGGTTGCCTCGCCTTCATGGGCGGCTTGTTGAGCCGCGTTTTTGTGAAGAATTTCAACGCGCACGCGCCGTTCCCGATCAGGGACCCGCGCCGGCTCGAAGCCATGGGCATCAAGTACGAAACACCGGAGGACATTGCCGCCACCGCCACCGACCCGGGAGGCCATTCATGAATTCAACCCATCCGGAAACCACCAGCGAACGTCCCGTCTGGCACGTCGGCCTCGGCTTTCTCGTCGCGAGCCTGCTGTTTGCCGCCCTGGTGCTGTGGTTGAAATGCGCCACGCCGGTTCCGGCGATTGATGCCGACCGCGCCTCCGAGCGCGCCAAGGACCTTGCGGACATTCGGGCCGCCGAAGCTCAGGCGCTGGACAACCCCGGCTGGATTGACCAGTCACGTGGCGTGGTGCGGCTGCCGATTGCCGTCGCCCTGCAGCTGGCCGCCCAGGCGTGGCAGAATCCCGCCCAGGCGCGCGCGGACCTGATTGCCCGTGAGGGCAAGGCGACCGCGGCGGCGCCCGTGGCTCCGGCGAAGCCGAACGCATTTGAATAGAACGTGAACGAAACTCCACAAACGAATTCTTCGGCGGCGGAAATTGACCGTTCCTGCTGCGTACCATTGCTCGCACTGTTTGGCGGCGCGGCGCTCTGGCTCGTGGTCGGTTCGGTGCTCGCCCTCATCGCCTCGATCAAATTTCATGCGCCGGAATTTCTCGCAAATCATGCCTGCCTGACCTACGGCCGCCTGCAACCGGCCGCGGACGACGCGTTGCTTTACGGATTCTGCCTTCCCGCCGGGCTCGGCGTTGCGTTGTGGCTGCTGGCGCGCCTGGGCGGAACGCCGTTGCGGGGCGCCCTCGTTCCCATCGTGGCCGCCAATCTCTGGCACCTGGGGGTGTTCGCCGGTTTGGCCGGTATTTTAATCGGCGACAGCACCGGTTTCACGTGGCTGGAATTTCCCCGCGGCGGGTCGGTGCCCATTTTCTTTGCCTACCTGCTGCTGGCGCTGTGGGCCATGATGAATTTTACCGGGCGCCGCGAACGGGCGCTGTATCCGTCGCAATGGTTTCTGGTCGCCGCCCTCTTCTGGTTTCCGTGGATTTATTCGACGGCCAATTTGTTGCTCGCCACGAGTCCGGTGCGCGGTGTGGTGCAGGCCGTCATCGGCTGGTGGTTTGCCAACAATTTGCTCGTGGTGTGGACGGGCCTGATGGGATTGGGCGCGACGTTCTATTTCCTGCCGAAACTGACCGGGCGCCCGTTGAAAAGCCATTATCTGGTCCTGTTCGCGTTCTGCACGTTCATGCTCTTTGCCACCTGGTGCGGCATCCCGACTGGCGCGCCGGTGCCGGCCTGGATGCCCACGTTGAGCGCCGTTGCCGCAGCGTGGCTGCTGGTGCCGTTGCTCGTGGTTTTCCTGGTCGTCTGGCAGACCGTGCAGGGCTCGGTAAAATCCAACTGGCACAACACCCCGTTCTGCTTCATCGGTTCGGGAATTGACGCCTTCCTGTTGTCGGGACTGATGCTGATGCTGATGTCCTGCCCGCAACTCAGCCGCTTCACGAGTTTCACCTGGTTCGGCCCCGCGGAAACGCAACTGCGCCTCTACGGTTTCTTTGCCATGACCATGTTCGGCGCCGTCTATTACATCCTGCCCCGCGCGGTCGCTCTTGAATTTCCGTTTCCGAAGCTTGCCCGAGTGCACTTCTGGCTGTCACTCGCCGGCATTGCGCTGCTGGTCGTGCCGCTGGCCATCGGCGGTGTGGTGCAGGGTTGGAAATTACGACACCCGGACACCATCGCGTTTGCGGACACGACGAAGGCCATGCTGCCGTTCCTGCGCGCCAGCACCACCGGGCTGCTGCTGATGTTGCTGGGCAATCTCCTGTTTTTTGCGAATGTCATGGGCCTGACGCTTCACTGGAAGATTGCGCTGATCAAACAATTCATCGCCTTTGTAAAATCACCGCTGGAACCGGGGTCCGCCTACGCTTCGCCACGGCGGGACAAGGAGGTGCGGGCATGAAAAATGGTTTTCTAATTTTCTTCGCCTCGTTTGTCATGCTTGGCGGTTCATGGTGCGGGTTCGTGCTCGCGCCGGTGTTGCAGTTGGGCGGCCAAAAGCAGACCACCATTCTCAATTCATCGGACGTCTATCCGGTCGGCCGGCCCGGCCTGGCCAACCAGGGGCTGCAGGTTTATCGCGCCAACGGCTGCGCCGCCTGCCACACCGAGCAGGTCCAACAGGAAGGCGTGGCGTGTGAGGTGGTGCTGACCAGCGCCGGGATAAATCCGATGGCGGTGACCAACGCAATGTCGTCCCTGAAATTAACCGGCCTCGACAAGAATACGGCCGATGTCATCGTGGATAGAATCACCGCCGTCGGCGGCAAGGCGGAGATTCACATTACGGCGACCGGCCCGGACATCGCCCGCGGCTGGGGGCTGCGGCACAGTGTGGCCGAAGATTTCCTTTACGACGACCCGGTGCAACTGGGCAGCGTGCGTATTGGGCCGGACCTGGCGGACGTGGGCGCGCGGCGGCCGGACGTCAACTGGCAGTTGTTGCACCTCTACGCGCCGCAAAGTGTGGTCAATGGTTCGGCCATGCCACCGTTCCGTTATTTGTTCCGGATCCAAAAAATCGGCGGTGAACCTTCGCCGGACGCCTTGAACCTGCCGAAGGGATTCACGCCGCCGGCTGGTTATGAAGTGGTGCCGACGGCGCAGGCAAAGGAACTGGCCGCGTACTTGCTGAGCCTGCAGGCGGACGTTCCACTGCATGACGCGCCGTTTACCCAGCCGCCGGCTGTTTCCAAACCATGAGTGACGAATCGAAATCCAGCACGCCTCAAACGTCCGGCACCGGACCGTACGTTTCGCGTTCGACGGTGCCGATCTGGATCATTGTTCTGACGCTGGTGTTGTTATTTTTGGGCATGGTCTATTTCGATCATCACAGCGGCTGGTTCGACCCCCAGGTTTACGGCCCTTACGCCTCCACCGAGGAACTGGAATTGTACCAGCCGAAATCCGGTGAGGCCGCCCTGCTGGCGCGCGGCAAGGCGCGTTACGACCAGGTGTGCGGGCTGTGCCATGGCGTTGACGGCCTTGGCAAAGCCGGACAGGCGCCGCCGCTGGCCGGTTCCGAGTGGGTGGACACCAAGGGCTTTGAACGTCTCACGCACATTCCGCTGGTGGGTGTCGCCGGCCAGCTTTCCGTCAAAGGACAGATGTGGAGCATGTCCATGCCGGCGATGGGCGCCGCGATGTCCGATGAGGATCTGGCGGGCGTGCTGACTTACATCCGCCATTCCTGGGGTAATAAAGGCGGGCCGGTGACGGCTGAGGAAGTCAAAGCCGCCCGGGCAGCCCTGGGCACGCATCCGCTGCCGATGACCGGCGACCAAATGTCGAAGATGCCGGAATAAAATCCCGGGAGCACCGGTAGCTTGCCGGCGATTTCTTCAATCTCCGGTTCAATGCGCCGGCAGAATGGTGGCGCTCCCAGTCATGGCATTACCGCCCGTTTATTTGCCGTAGAGCAGTTTGGATTTTTGGGCCTGATAATCCTGGTCCGAGATAGCCCCGGAATCTTTGGCCTTCTGCAGGTCAATCAATTGCTGGCCGAGCGTCGGGGACTGTAAATTGCTGGTGGCGCCGCCACCGAGATGCAACTCCAGGCACCCGGTAAGAAGAGTCATGGCCAACAGACCCGCCACGAGGGGAATGAACGGTTTTTTCATGGGATTATTTTGGGGTGGATGATTTGACATGATTCGTTTGGTACATCCGGGATCTCAAACGTGATTAGAAACAGTCGCCATTTAAAGATCAACTGTAAATGCAGGCTGATACACACTTCCTCCTTGTCCCATCCGAATTCCTGCGCCTGATGGAAGCGTGTAGGACTTTCCTGAAGCACAAATTCAATCCGGTGGCCGATTATTCGTCCAAGCCCCACCGGATATGCCCGTGCGTGTCATGCAGCAAAGCTTCCAGAACCGGGCCGACTACATTCGCCTGCATCCATATCTGCTCCCTTACTTTTTCCGATGCTTCCACCACCAAGTCAAGGTCAGCCTCTGCGATTTCCAGTTGCCCGCGCCCGTTCACGCCCGTTTTGCTGTACACTGGCTGCGTGGCCGCGTTCATAGAGTGAACCAAGGCCGAATTGGGTCCAAAGTCAAGTGGCCTGCCCCCTGATTGTGACCTAGGCAGACTGCCTAGAGATGGAACCCCGGCCTGCCAACCGATGTTTTTATCCGCTTGTATTTGCGGGAACAAGCAGGGAACGTTTTCCGCGTGCCGTTGAATGATCCCATCACCAGTCCTGTTCCATCCCGTCAACCTGGGAAGCGGCTCAGGTGGATCGGCGTCATGGTGCTGTTGCTGGGACTCGCCAGTGCCGGCACGGTTTATTGGAGAGGAACCCATACCGGGGAGCCGACCGAGGATGAGTTGATGCCGGGAAATGCCCGGGCGGAAACACATCAAATGGGACTCCTTTACGGCAATATGGGCGTTTTGGTTTCGCAATGGTCCGACGACCTGAAACAGCCCGGCACGCAGGCGGCCATCATTGCCGGAGGGTCCATCCTGATTGGCGCCGCCTGCTTTTACTTCGCCCGGCTCTCCGACGTTGATGATGCATCCTGATGTTAGGGGAAGCCGGCGAAACAACCTTGCGCAACCGGCCGGTCTCGCATAAGACGCCGCGATGTCAGGACCATTTCAACCGGCCGATGCCCGGCGATTTGAAAACGCGCTCCGCCGTTTCGACGAGGAAAACGCGCGCGACCCGAATACGGAAACCGCCGCCGGCGTCGTGCAACCGCGCGAATGGCTGTACGCCCGGCGGCTGAGTGACTGGGTGGTGCGGCTCTACCCCGACGCCTCCGAGCCGCTCCGGCTGGCGGCACGATGTCAACATCTGTGCCGTTGGGAAATCCCCCGTAGTTCGTATCCGATGACCCGCATCGGTTATCTGCAATGGCGCGCCAACCTGAAGAAATTTCACGCGCAGAAGGCCGGTGACATTTTGCGCGAGCTCGGTTATCCGGAAGCCGTGGTCCGCTGCGTCCAGGATTTGAACCTCAAGAAACATTTTCCCGACGACCCGGAAACGCGCGTGCTGGAGGACGCCCTCTGCCTGGTGTTTCTGGAATATCAGCTCGCCGACCTGGCCGTGAAGACCGCCGAGGACAAGACCGTCAATGCCCTGCAAAAGTCCTGGCAGAAAATGACGCCCGCCGGCCGGGCCGAGGCGTTGAAATTAAATTATGGTCCGCGCGAGAAGGTCCTGCTGGAGCGCGCGCTCAAAACCTGAGCATTTGTTCCGCCGACGGGATGAGCGACGCTCCCGGAGATTTGACTTTTAAGCCGTGCCATTCGCCGGTAGTCTCGCCTCGCCTTTTGATTTCACGTGACCATGCCGCCATCACCCGACGCACCGCGCGAAAATCATGTCCCGCTCTGCGTGGATTTGGACGGCACGCTTATCAAAACCGATTTGCTCTGGGAAGCGCTGGCGCAGCTGCTCCGGCGTAATCCGTTCCAGCTTTTCTCCGTGCTCATCTGGTGGATGCGCGGCCGGGCGTTCCTGAAACAACAGCTTGCCCGGCGGGTTTCGATTGACCCCGCGCTCCTGCCTTACCATGAGTCGTTCCTCGCGTTTCTGCGCGAACAAAAAAACGCGGGCCGGCAACTCGTTCTCGCCACGGCCTCCGACCGCGACATGGTCCTGCCGGTCGCCAGCCACGTCGGGCTGTTTGACGAGGTGCTCGCCAGCAACGGCCAGACCAACCTTCGCGGCTCAAACAAACTCAAGGCGCTCGTCGAAAAGTTCGGCGAACGCGGTTTTGATTACGCGGGCAATTCCAGCGCCGACCTCGCGGTCTGGCGCGGCGCGCGTCTGGCCATCGTGGTCAACGCCGGTCCGGGGCTGGTGAAGCGCGCTGCCGAATGCGCCCGGCCCGGCCCGGCGTTCACCATGGATTATTCACCGCTGGGCACGATGAAACGGTTCCTTAATGAGCTGCTGCTGCGCAGTGGCTATCTGGCCGCCATCGGGGCGGGCCTGTTGCTGACGGCGGCGTTTCCCAAAATCGGCGTTGCCGGATTTGCCTGGATTGTGCCGGGCCTGTTGCTCGCCATTGCCCAAGGCAAAAGCCGCGGCGACGCCTTTCGCATTGGTTATGTCGCGGGCCTGGCGTATTTTCTCTCGACCCTTTACTGGCTGTTGCTGATTCCAGCGAAGTGGTGGTTCCTGTTTCTGGGCTGGGGTTCCCTGGCCGTCTTCCTCGCGTTGTATCCCGCCGTCTGGGTCTGGCTCATGGCGGGGAGAATCGGCGAGGGCGACTGGGCGCGCCGGACGCGCTGGTCGCTCGCCGGCGCTGCCGCCTGGGTGGCGCTGGAAATGGTGCGGGCGCGGTTGTTCGGCGGTTTTCCCTGGGATTTGCTCGGCGTTTCCCAATATCAGATGGTTCCGCTGATCCAGATCGCGTCGGTGACGGGTGTTTACGGCGTTTCGTTTCTGGTCGCCTGGTTTTCCCTGTCGCTGTTCTCCGCCACGCGCGCGATTTTTGGCAACCCGAACCGCCGCTTTGTTTGGCAGTCGGAGATGATCCTGCCGCTGCTGGCCGTCATGGGTTTGTTCATTTTCGGATACGTGCGGGTGGGGCAGGAGAATTCGCCGGGAACCACCCTGCGCGTGCTGCTGGTCCAGCCGGGGATTCCCCAAACGTTGATCTGGAATCCGGGTGCGGACGAGGACCGATTCCGGCAATTGCTTCAAATGACGCAAACGGCGCTGGCTGAAAACACACATCCGGAAGCGGCGGCACCGGTCATCCAAATCGTTGACCCGGCAAAACCGGATGACGAACCGGGGGGAAACCGGGCAACGCATTCCTCCGGGAAGACCGATTTGTTGATCTGGCCCGAGTCCGCCGTGCCGAGGATGCTGCGTTACGACGAAGCCACTTATCGCGCCGTCACGGAACTGGCGCAATCGAATCAGGTCTGGCTGATTACCAGCAGCGACGATGCCGAGCCGGCGCGCAACGGTTCGACGAACCCGGATGACGCGGACTATTTCAACAGCGCCTTTCTGGTCACACCGGCCGGCCGGCTCGCGGACGTGTACCACAAGCGCAAGCTGGTGATCTTCGGCGAATACATCCCGCTCGTTCACTGGCTGCCGTTCATCAAATATCTCACGCCCATCCCCGGCAGTTTCACACCCGGCGACCAGCCGGTCACGTTTGGGCTGGGCGATCTGCACGTCAACGCCGCGCCGCTCATCTGTTTTGAGGACTCATTTCCGGGAACCGCGCGCGCCTCGGCCAGGGATGACGTGGATTTTCTGGTGAACCTGACGAACGATGGCTGGTTCGGCGACAGCGCGGCGCAATGGCAGCACATGGCCACCGCCGTCTTTCGCACCGTTGAGAACAATCTCCCGCTCATCCGCTGCTCGAACAATGGCGTGACGTGCTGGATCGACGCCAGCGGCCGCGTCCGGGACATTTTCCATGACCGTTCGGGCAGCGTTTACGGGGTGGGCACCATGACCGTGGACATTCCCGTGACGCAGTCCGGCGCCGGGCGCGTGCCGACGTTTTACCATCGTCACGGCGACTGGTTCGGCTGGGGGTGTGTGGTGGTGGCGGCCCTGGTATCCGTCCGGTCAAAAAAAACCACTTGAAATCCTTGCAGAAGCGGTGGATATAGGGTTAATCCAGTAATCTTATGAAATCGAGCGTTCCCATCAGCGCGCTGTTGCATCACAAAGGCACGGCGCTATGGTCCATCACACCGGAGTTGACGGTCTTCGAGGCCATCAAGCTCATGGCGGACAAAAACATCGGCGCCCTGCTGGTCCTGTCGGGCGGCAAACTGGTGGGCGTGTTCACCGAGCGTGATTACACGCGCAAGATCGCGTTGCAGGGCAA
>Ga0187851_10003737_pt1 | contig 12676 bp, 10 predicted proteins | sample June2016WEW_6_10_FD_132997 | JGI IMG/M metagenome (GOLD analysis project Ga0187851, IMG submission 132997) | Peatland microbial communities from SPRUCE experiment site at the Marcell Experimental Forest, Minnesota, USA - June2016WEW_6_10 | ecosystem: Environmental > Terrestrial > Soil >...
CCTGCAGCTTCCTCCGGATCCCGCCTCGCGATGGGCACCCTTGCTGTTCGGCTAACACTTCCCCTTGCCGGGTGTGTAGAGGACTTTCACCTCCTAGTGAGTGCGCCCTGCCGGGCGCACCAAGAAAAAGGCCGCTTGGAGGCGGCCTTTTCGGGAACTTCTGCGACACGCAAAGTGTCGAGAAGAGCTACTTGGACGGCGGAGCTGCTGGCTTAGGTGTGGCCGGCTTGGGGGTTACAGGCCGGGGTCCTGCAGCTCCAGCAGGGGCGGGCGCGGGCACGCCAGACTGCGCGTTGTAAATATCCACCACGGCTTTGGTGATGTCGCCTTGTTCGCCATACCAGAGCAGCGGGCTTTGCGGCCACGGGTTCGAGGTATCCATAACCAGGGCGAATCCGCCCTCCTGCGCGTGCTTCACGATCACGGGCGCCATCTTCTGCAGAATGCGTTGAAAGATCTCTTTCTGCTGATTCTGAAAATCTTCCTGAGCGTCTTGTACAGAACGGTCAAAGGACTTCTTCTTGGTTTCGATCTGCTTCACGAGAGTAGCGCGGGCGTCCTCATTCAGCTTGTCGCCCTGGGTCTGCAGTTGTTTCTGCAAACTCTCGAGTTCGTCGTTTTGAGCTTTCAGTTCGTTCTGCTTTGGCTCCAGCTTCTTGCGCAACACCTCGAAGTCGCGTTGACCCTCGTTGGTGCCCATCACGGCTTGCTCAATGTTGATGGTCCCGAGCTTGGTACCGGTGCCGGTCACAACCGGGGCAGAGGCCACGGAAGCGGCGGCCGATGGCGGGGTGGAAGCACCCGCTGGGGCGGATGTGCTGGCGGTTTGGGCCCAGGCGGAAATCACGGAGAGAACCGCAATGGCCAGGAAAGAACGCAGAAGCTTGCTTGTCATTGGATGGCTTAAACTCCTTGGAACATTGGTTCCGGTTAATCTTGGTTCCGGCAAATATAGTTCCGGGAGATACGATACCGGGAATGAACTCAGATTGCCCTTTTCAGGCAACGCTGGACCGTACCCACGAGGTCTTTTGTTTTGCTTCAACCTGCAGCCGACAGGCGCTATCGTACCGGGCGCACCGGATTGCGAACCTCACACGCCGGGGTTGCGGACGGATCGTCCACCCCTGATCATCCTTCAGCAATGGTGTGGATCGAACCAATTATAGATACCCTTCTCAGCCTGCGTCAAACCGCACACAATCTGGCGCTCCTCTAGAACGTGGTGGCCACGGTGAAGCGGAAAGTCTTGCGTGGCTCGCGCAACAGGAAAGTCGGCGCGTACGTGTTGACGGCCAAGTGATAGGTATAGTCTCCCGCTGCCGTGTTGGGGAACATGGAGCGGGTAATCGGAATCGGTGGAGTGGCGGGGCTATCCAGACGCAGGGGATTGTAGGCCCAGTAGATGCGGAAAGGTGCGTTGATGATAGGCAGGAACATCTGGAGCTCGAGACCGGTGGACATTCTCGGTCTCCAGTTCGTGGATCCCAACACCTCCAATTGCTGCTTGGGCGGAGGATTCAAGACACTGCCGGGAGTGCAGCCGGTACCGCTTGGAGTGGCCGTCGCCTGATCCTGTGCCGGACATCCAAACGGCTCGGTGATCACCTGATTGTACTGTTGCGAGGCAATTTGCAACTGGGAGGGTCGCAGAATGGGATCAATCCCGGCGTCCAGGAATGGGGCAAGGGCTACGGGTCCATAGATGGTGATGCGATACTCAAAGTTGGTGACGATGCTCAGGTCTCCGCCGGGGAAGGTAATCTGGTCGACCGGGATCGGAATGTTCAAATTCCCGAGAAGAGGATTTTGCGCATTCTTGAGAACCGGAGTTCCATCTGGGTTTGTCAGAGCGATTGCACCCACGCTGGGCAGGAAGGCGACTGGCGATACCGAACGGATATCGAAGCCGCGTAGGTCATTCTCGCCGCCCATATAGGAGCGCTGGAACGGAGGAGCCACGAGTCCGGCATAGCCCGTGATGAAAGATCCTTGCACATTGAAACCAAATGCGTTGCGCCGGTTCTGGACCGGAATGAACCGCTTGTACTGCACGATTGGCCGGATGGAGCGAATCGTGCCTCCGATGCCCGCCAATTCCGCACCCAACGTGAACTGCTGTCCGTGGTGAGGCGAAATTGGACTATCGATGGTGTTGAAGGAAAAATTGGGGAAGATCTTGCTGGTGATGATTCCTTGCAGCGCGTTGGGGCCGGAGATCCCGCGGAAGGCCAGGAACTCGAAAAGGTTTCTCGACGCCGAGCTTAGAGCCAACAGGGAGGAGCGGTCAAAGGAGTAGGTGATTCCAACGCGTTTGAACGAGCGGCGCAGCGGATAGCTGAGCGAGGTAGTGAAACCGGCGCTCGACTGCGTGTAATTTTGCAGGTTCTGCAACACAGTGTTGGGAAGGTTGAGGTTTTGTCCGCTGAAAATGGAAAGCTGCCGGGCCTGGTTATAGCTGACCCGGTTCAAATACACGTTGAAGCCGAACTGCAACGGCCGGTCAAACAGGTAAGGCTGAGTGAAGCCAAACCGCACGCTCCGAGCCAGGTTTCCGAGGCTGGCCTGTACCTGAAGGGTTTCACCCAGGCCGAGAAAATTGTTGGTCGAGTAGTTGATGCCGACGAAGGCACCCTCCAGGCCGCTGACTCCGCCATTCAGGCCGATGCTGTTCTTGCCCTTTTCTTTGACCTTCAACGTGAGGTCAACCAAGCCGTCTTTCTCGTCCAGTTTTCGGTCGGTGACGTTAGGATCGTCGGGCTTCAACTGGTCGAAGTATCCGAGTTGATTCAAACGCAGCAGGCTCAATTCCCAAAGGCGCGAATTGTAGATGTTGCCTTCTTCGAGCGCGATCTCACGGCGGATCACCTTGTCGCGGGTGGTTGTGTTGCCTTGGAATTCTATACGGCGGACGTAGAACTGCTTGCCTTCATCGACGTCAATGTCGAGGAAGATCAGCTTCTTGTCGTCTTCAAATCTGGTTTCCGGCACCGAAGTGAAGTTGATATAACCTTGCTCGCCATAGGCCTTGCGCAGGTTTTCCAGACCCTTGGCCACTTTCTCCTTGCTGAAAATATCTCCGTCTTTGATGGGAAAGAGGTTGCGCAACGCCTTGGTATTGGACACCGCCTTATTGTTCTTGAAGGTGATGGAACCGAGAGTGTAGCGATCGCCTTCCTCGATGGGCAGGGTAATGTCGACCGCCTTGCCGGGGCCACTCTGCACAAGTGGAATGCGAGGACCCTTGTGTCCGGTGTCGTGAATTTGCGTCTTGGGTTCGTTCACGATGACCTTGAAATATCCACGATTCTGATACTCGTTCCGAACCCGTTCGGTGTCTTCGTCGAGCTTGGTGGCGTCGTAGGTTCGGGCGAAGATGTCTTCCAAGAAGATCGAGTGCGGGATACCGATGGGGCGCAGGTTCTTCATGGCGTAGCGAAGCACGCGCGTCTTGACGTTCTTGTTGCCCTCGAACTTGATCTTGCCCACTTTAACTTTGGGGCCTTCCTTGATCACAAAGGTGATGCCAACTGCGGCGGGAGGGATCTGCCGGATCTCGGTGCGGATGGTGGAGAACTGCCTGCCGTGTTCCGCCAGAAGGCCTTTTATCGCGACTTCCGCTTTCTTCAGCTTGGTCGGGTCGTACTGACTCTCGACCGACAAGCCGACCTTGGCTTCCTTGAAGCGATCGAGGACGTCGCTGGTAGACACCGAACTCAGGCCCACGTAGTTGATTTCGCGGATGGTTGGCTTTTCCTTGACCTGGATGATCAAACGCCAGCCCTTGGGAGTCTGGTCGCGGCTGAAGCGGATGTCTTCGAAGTAGCCGGTGTTCCAGAGCGCATTGAAATCGCGCTCCAGTGCGGCGGGATCATAAATATCGCCGGAATGAGTGAAAATGCGGGCTTTGATGGTTTCGGAGGGAATTCTGCGGTTGCCGGTGACGTCGATCTCGGAGATCACATCGGTTTGGGCCCAGCCGGCGGAAGCGAAAAAAACCGCCAGCACAATACTCAAGGCCCATCCAAAACTCTTCATTCGGCGACAAAGCCGTGCGAATGAAGGGGATGGGCCGAAAGTGTCTCCGAAAAGGCGGCAGCCGTTCTCGGGCACAACGGTGTGCGAATGAAAGCGAAGATGAATCGCTACGACCTCAGCCTCTGGGATGTGGGAAAACGATCATTATACGGTAGAGATAGAAAAAGCGTCCAAGTCTGCCACTCTTGCCGGTGGCTTCATGGAATGGACTTGGTAGACTCCACATCAACCAAGACGGAATAAAACGTGGCGGAGTTGCCCAGGTCAGAAAGTTTTTCTGAGGTCAGGACGTTTATGTTGCGCAACCCGGGGCTCAACTTCGCCCAATTCAGTCGCGCTGAGACGACCCCCGGCTGCACTGCGCCATCCACGCGCGCCTTGAGAAAGATTTCTCCTCGGGGGTTGAACACTCGAACCGTCTCTCCGTCAGCAATGCCACGGGAGCGGGCATCGGAGGAATGCATCTCCAGAAGGTCGACCTCTTCCATCTGCTGCACGGAGGGTTGGTTGGTGAACGTGGAATTCAAGAAGTTGTCAGCCTTGCGGGCCAGAAGCTCCAGCGGGAACGTAGCCCGTTCGGTTCCGTGACGCGATTCCGACGGTGGCTTGAAGTCGGCAACGGGATCGAGGCGGAGGGCTTTCATGGCTTCGCTGTACAGTTCGGCCTTGCCCGACGGTGTGCGAAAGTTGCCTTGAGCGAAGGGGAGAAATGGAGGAGAAGTGTGTTGGGGCGGTGCGTCGGAAGCGTCTGGGGATGCGGTGAAATTCAGACGGACCTGGCCTTCGCGCTGCAGACGCTCGCGAGTTATCCCCTGCAGCCAGGGATTTTTCGAAGACAGCGCGCCCTCGATCATGGAGTCGATGCTTTCGCTGAAGCATTCGTCGTCGAATCCCATGCGCGCGGCGAGGGCGCGGAATAGATCGACATTGGATCGGCACTCTCCTAGCGGCTCGATTGCCGGATCTGAAACTTGTAAATAGTAATGGCCGTATGCGGTCTGCAGATCTTTATGTTCGAAAAATGTCGTTGCCGGCAAAAGGAGGTCGGCGTAGTCGGTAGTATCGGTGAAGAACTGCTCGTGGACCACCGTGAATAGGTCCGGGCGCTTGAGGCCGCGAACGACTTCGTTGTGGTTCGGACAAACCGCGGCGGGATTCGAACTGTAGACGAATAGAGCCTTCAGTGGCGGATCGTTTAGCCTGTTGAGCGCCTTGCCCAGTTCAACCATGTTCACGATTCGAGGGGGCTTGCGGCCGTGGGGCCGCAGATCGGGGCGCTGCAAAGCCTCCTTATTTAGATCAAAGGCGCCGCTGGTCGACAAGTGGATGCCTCCGCCCACTTCTTTCAGTGAACCGATGATGCAGGGCAGCATCGAAATGGCGCGCGTGGCCATGCCGCCGCCATCGGACCGTTGCACGCCGTAGTTGAGGCGAATAACTGCTGGCCTGGTCGTGGCATATTCTCGCGCCAGCTTGCGAATGTCGTCGGCTGCGATTCCGGTCCAGTGCGCGACGCGCTCCGGCGGATAAGCCTTTGCTTTCTCGCACAGGGCTTCAAAACCCAGGGTGTATTTCGCTACATAATCGGCATCGTGCAGGCCTTCGCCAATGATCACGTGCATCATGGCCAGCGCCAAAGCGCCGTCAGTGCCGGGATTGATGGGCAGATACCAGTCGGCGCACGCCGCCGTGCGCGTGCGGTAGGGATCGATGACGACTAGCTTTGCCCCCCGGCGGCGCGCTTCCACGATGTAGGGCCACAGGTGGACATTATTTCCGTGGATGTTCGAGGCCCAGGCGATGATGTAGCGGGAGTGGACGAACTGATCGGGCTCGGTACCAAGCTTGACGCCCATGACGGACTCAAGGCCAGCCTCGCCGGCCGAAGAGCAAATCGTGCGCTCCAGTTCGGAAGCGCCGAGTCGAGTGAAAAATCGGCGATCCATGGAAGCGCCATTCAGCGCGCCGAGGGTTCCCCCGTAGGAATAGGGCAAAATTGCTTCCCCCCCGAACTCTGCGATGATGGCGCGAGAGCGCTTGGCGATTTCGTCGAGGGCCTCGTCCCAGGTGATGCGTTGCCAAACTTCGTCCCCCTTTGTGGAAGCAGTTCCCTTCGCAGCAATCCGCCGCATCGGATAGAGGACACGGTCGGGCGAATACACCCGATCCAGATACTTCGCCACTTTCGCGCACAAGAAGCCGCGGGTCATGGGGTGATTGGGGTCGCCTTGAATCTTCGTCGCGCGGCCATCCTCTACCGTGATCAAAACTCCGCAAGCATCGGGGCAATCGTGCGGACATGCGGCATGGACGACCTGTTTCGCCATCGGTCAATTATAGAGTGCTTTTTCCAGAACACCGAAGGGGTGGAGGTGAAAGAATACGGGCGGCTTTCGGCCGCCCGTAGTTGGTTGATCTGCTGCGCTTTGAACTATTGCGACTGCGGAGGATCAGCGACGACCGCAGCCGCCAATTCGGGCGTTTGCGTGGTCGGGCTCACGAAGAGCAGACCGCCTGCCACGATCGGAATCGATCCACTGGATTGCAATTCACTCAGTCCCGTCGTATTGAGGAACAGAGTGATGTTGCCTGTGTCGACGGTCAGCGGCGCGCCGCCTAGCGAATAGCCGATCAGGCCGTTGTTCTGCAGCTGGAAGCTTCCCAGGTTGGCGTTGGCAATGGTTACGCTGTTCGGCGTAAGCGTGCCGTAAACACCCTGGAAGCGCAGCGAAATCATCTGCGGCGTAAACACGTTGCTGGCATAGCTGCCACCGATGAAGATACGCTGGCCCACGATCACGGTGGAGCTGTTGAACAGCGCGTTGGTGAAGAAATTGTTGAAGAAGCACATGTCGTACTGCGTCACGGCGCTGACGTTGATGGTCTGGATGGTATCGACATCGCTGACCAGGTCGGCGCTGGTTTCACCCACCCAGAGCGTGATCTGTTGCACCGGGCCTGACGTTGGATTCACTGCGAGGACGCGGCCGGACAGGAAAGCCTGCGAGGTGGTGATGACTTCTACGTTGCCGGCCATCAGGCTGCCATCGGCCTGGAAGTATCCCTGCACTCCAACAACCGCAGGAGCGGCCAGGTCGTTGATGTTCCATCCGCTGTTGAACTGCGTGCTGCTGTTGACGTCGACGGTCAACTGGTGCCCATAGGGGCCCTGAATGACGAACGAGTTGCCGGCGGCGTTCACCGAAACCAATCCGCCCATGAGATCGGTGACTTGGCCATCGGAATCGCTGGCCTTCACCGCCTTGGCATAAATCGTCGGGTTAACCACGCCGGTGACGTTGCCGTTACCATCAACGGCGACGGATTGGCGGATGTCGAAATCCACCCTCAGGCCAGCCAGGCCATTGCTGCTTACCACCATCGGCGAGGGAAAATTCACGGTCACGGTGGTCGTGGTCGGGCCGCCGCTCGAATTGAACGTGCCATTCATTGGGGTGACCGTTGGCGACGGAGTCATCTGGATGTAGGAAATCACCGGGTTCGATAGGGAGAATGTAGCGCTGTTGTAGGTGTCGGCTGGAACGGAGTTAAACCCCAGCGGCGACCGCAATCCCAGAAGACGGGCAAAATCCACGGTCGTGGCCGTTGAGAGAACTTGCGGCGAATTGCTGTTACCGTTCAGAGTGATCGAGTTGATAGTGACATCGAAGCCGACCACCGAGGGCAGTGGAGCGTCTTCGCCAGTGACGAAGACTGACGCCTGCTGCGAAGTGGGCGACGTCGGCGTGGATGAGCTGGATGACGAACCGCAGCTGGCCGCCAACAGGCAGAACGCAAGCAAAACTGTAATTCCCAAGCATCGTTTCATGGCAAACTCCAATTCCAGGATTTTTGTGAAGGCTTTTGGGGGAGCAGCGATTTGCTTCACGATGATGGAAACACACAGGACTTGAGGATGTCGCGTAACCTGCGGCCAGGTTACCGGATGCACTGCTGGAAGGGAAAATCCGCTATGTGGCGGGTTTGAGCGACTTAAGAGCGGCCCAGGCGGGGGGCGGCTGGGGTACACGTACTTTAGTTTTTCTGGCGCGATTGGAAACTGCGGGCTATTTAATCTCCAGCACTTCTTTTTCTTTCGCTTTGCTCATTTCTTCCATCTTCTTGATCTCGTCGTCGGTGAGTTTTTGGATCTCTTCCAGCGACCGCTTTTCGTCGTCCTCGGTGATTTTCTTGTCCTTCATCGCCTTCTTGATGGCGTCGTTGCCGTCGCGGCGGATGTTGCGCACGGCGGTGCGATGTTCCTCCAGCGCTTTGTTCAGATGTTTCACCATCTCTTGGCGGCGTTCCTGGGTAAGCGCAGGCACGGGGACGCGAATCAGTTTGCCATCGTTCATGGGATTGAGCCCGAGCTCCGCAGAGCGAATCGCCTTCTCGATGGCGCCGAGCGAGGAGGGATCAAAGGGCTGCACCGTGATCATTTGCGGTTCCGGCGCGTGGACCTGGGCTATCTGGTTGATCGGCATTTGCGAGCCGTAGTAGTCGACGCTGACGCTGTCGAGCATGTGCACGGAGGCACGGCCAGTGCGCGTAGCCGCCATCGCCTTGCGAAAGTCCTCTACTGCTTTTTCCATGCGCGTCTTGAGCTGTATGTAAGTTTCTTTTAGGCCAGGAATCGAGGCCATGGACGCTTGAGCCATATAGTTTTAGCTCCGTAAAAATATCAAGTATCAAAACGCTGAATTATAAACCCACTAGAAAGCTGGCCACGGATTTTCACGGATCAGAAACGAAAAAAATCCGTATGCATCCGCGAGATCCGCGGCAGGTTTTAAGCGCTTACTCTGGAACCGATCTTCTCTCCACTGACTACACGGCGAATGTTACCGTGCTGATTCAAGTTGAAGACGATGATGGGCAGGTTGTTGTCTTTGCACAGGCTGATGGCGGTGGAATCCATCACCTTTAGCCCCAGCTTCAGAACGTCCATGTAGGTGATGTCGGTGAACTTCTTCGCGTCCTTCACCTTCATGGGATCGGCGTCGTAGATGCCATCGACCTTGGTGGCTTTGAGAATGGCGTCGGCTTTGATCTCCATCGCGCGCAGAGAGGCGGCAGTGTCGGTGGAGAAGTAGGGATTTCCGGTACCACCGGCGAAGATCACGACACGGCCTTTTTCCAGATGTCGGATGGCGCGGCGGCGGATGAAGGGCTCGGCAACTTGATTCATCTCAATCGCGGTTTGCACCCGGGTGTAGACGTTTTGCTTTTCCAGGGCATCCTGCAGGGCGAGGGCATTGATTACCGTAGCCAACATGCCCATGTGATCGGCGGAAACGCGGTCCATGTCTTTGGCCTGGTCGGCGACGCCGCGGAAAAAATTGCCGCCACCCACCACGATCGCGAGCTGGACGCCCAGCTTGTGCACGTCGGCGAGCTCGGCCGCGACTTCGTGAATGCGGTTGGTATCCACACCGAAGCCCTGGTTCGCGGCCAGGGCCTCGCCGGAGAGTTTGAGCAGAACGCGTTTGAAGGCAGGGGTTGGCATTGGTTTTGAGTTTCCGGTTTCCAGTTTCGGGTTCTTGCCCTCCACCGCGAGGACTACAGGACACTGGAAACCAAAACTGGAAACTCGTTTACTTCGCCACCGGAGCGGCGGCTTCGCCACCGTTATCCGGCTTCTGCGTTGTGAATGCAACTGTCGCACCCACATCGCCCACCTTGAAGCGCGCGAAGCGACGCACGCTGATGTTTTCGCCCAGCTTGCCGATCTTCGCCGCCATCAGCTGGGCGATCGAGACGGTCTGATCCTTGATGAAGGGCTGCTCGAGCAAGCAGACTTCCTCATAGAACTTTTCCATTTTGCCGGCGACCATCTTCTCCGCGATATTCTGCGGCTTGCCGGAGGCGACGGCTTGCGCGACATAAATTTCTTTCTCGCGCTCGAAGTCAGCCTTGGTCACGTCTTCCTTGCGGACGAATTTCGGATCGCTGGCCGCGATGTGCATGGCGATATCGTGCGCCAACTCCTTGAAGTCGTCGGTGCGGGCTACGAAATCGCTCTCGCAGTTCACTTCGACAAGCACACCAATCTTGCCGCCAGCATGGATATAGCTGGTCACCGAACCTTCACTGGTCACGCGCGTTGCCTTCTTGGCCGCCACCGAAACGCCCTTCTTGCGGAGAATCACGACCGCCTGCTCCATATCGCCCTTGGCTTCGGTCAGGGCTTGTTTGCAATCCATCATGGGAGCTCCGGTCTTCTCCCGGAGATCCTTTACTTGTGCTGCTGAAATGTTCGCCATAGTAGTGCTCATAAAGTAATCTAGTTTCCTGTTCCTGGTTTCGAGTATTAAGAATGTGTGTCCTTGTTCCAGGCTACTCGAAACTGGAAACCTGAAACTGGAAACTGTTTCTTACAAACTTTGACCCGCGCCGGACGACCCGCGCGGGTCTGATTTCAAATGCCCGGTTTTTTGCGGGAACTCTGGCCTACGAGAGCTCCCAAAAACCCGCTTCTAGACAGTCTGGCTCTCGACCTTGTGAATATCGGCGTCTTCGGTCGCGACCGGCTTCTTATGGGTTCCTGGACCCAGCACTTCTTCCATGCTGATGTCTTCGCCGATGTCCGCCAAGTCAGAGGCAGCCGCAGCTTCCTGAGTGCGAATCTCAAGCGCCGCGGCCGCATCTTCCGCGTGCTGCGCTTCCAGAGCCTGCGCTTGTTCCGTGGCCGCCGTCATGTCGGCGATCTGTTTGTCGCTCATCAGTTGTGCGCCTTCGGCAATCGATTCCGAAATCTTCGAGGTGAATAGCCGGATTGCGCGCAACGCGTCGTCGTTGCCCGGAATTACATAATCCACTTCGCTAGGATCGCAGTTGGTATCGACCACCGCGACCACCGGAATGCCCAGCTTACGAGCTTCGCGCACCGCGATCTGCTCCTTGTTGGAGTCGATCACGAAGACCGCATCGGGCAACCGGCTCATGTTCTTGATGCCCGCCAGGTTGGCCTGCAGGTGCTTGCGCTCGCGTTCGAGCTTGATGACTTCTTTCTTCGGCAGCAACTCGTAGCGGCCATCCGTGGCCATCTCGTCGAGCTCTTTCAGCCGCTTTACCGACTTCTGCACTGTGACCCAGTTGGTGAGCAAGCCACCCAGCCAGCGCTGGTTGATGTAGAAACCGCCGCACTTGGTCGCCTCTTCGGCAATGGCGTCCTGCGCCTGGCGCTTGGTCCCCACGAACAGCACAATTTTGCCGTCGGCCGCCAACTCCTGTACGAACTTCGACGCCTCTTTGAACATCTTCAGCGTCTTCTGCAAATCGATGATGTAGATCCCATTGCGCTCTCCGAAGATGTATTCCTTCATCTTGGGATTCCAGCGCTTCGTCTGATGCCCGAAGTGAACACCTGCTTCGAGCAACTCCTTCATGGTGATAGTAGCCAATGAACCTCCTTATTTAGTCTGCATCCTTTGCGTAAGTACCGCTCCGGATTGCCATTCCCGTCCCCGCGCCGCGAGGCACAGGAAGAATTGAACACCTAAAACCAGCTATTAGCTTCTAGCTCCTAGCCAAATCAAAAACCTTGTCATTCCGAGCGGAGCGAGGAATCTCGGTTCTGCTCGGTGCACGGTATTCACAACTCGGTACTAGCGCTTGCTAAACTGGAAGCGCTTTCTTGCGCCCTTCTGACCGTACTTCTTACGTTCTTTGCCGCGGGAGTCGCGGGACACCATGCCCTCGGACTTCAGCTTGCCGCGCAGTTCGGCATTGAACTGCATCAAGGCGCGTGCAATGCCGAGCTTTACCGCGTCGGCCTGACCGCGCACGCCGCCACCCAGCACGCTGGCCATGATGTTGAACGAAGCCGCAGTTTCGGTGGACGCCAACGGCGCCTTCGCCGCCGAACGCTGCGCCGGAGTCACGAAATACTCTTCGAACGCACGGCCATTCACCTTGAATTCGCCGCTGCCTGGACGAAGATACACGCGCGCAATCGCCCGCTTCCGCCGTCCCGTACCGTAGTACTGAACCAATTCTGCCATTTCGCTTCTAGCTCCTAAGCTCTTAGCTTCCAGCTTGAACGTTGCTGAAGCGAGCTTTCCATTTTCTCTATGAGCTTTAAGGCCCTCAGCGGCTAAAGCCCTAAAAATTGATTGCCGTGACGGCACGGCTTAAGCCGTGCCCCACCCCAACACCCTTACGCGCGTACTTCCAACTGCAGAGGCAGTGGCTTCTGCGCTTCGTGCGGATGCTTGTCGCCCTTATAGACGTTCAGCTTCGACAGCATGTGAGCCGCCAGCTTGTTCTTCGGCAACATGCGGCGCACGGCGTCTTCAATGATTGCTTCCGGTTTGCGCGCCAAACGTTTGCGGTAATCTTCGGTGCGCAGGCCGCCCGGGTAACCGGTGTAGTGGTGATACTGCTTCTGCTCCGACTTCACGCCGGTCGTTCTTATTTTCTCGGCATTGACCACGATTACGTGATCGCCGGTATCAAGAAACGGCGTGTACTGCGGATTTTCTTTGCCCATAAGGATGCGCGCCACTTGCGAGGCCAGACGGCCGAGCGTCTGCCCATCGGCATCCACGACGTACCACTTGCGCACAATTTCCCCCGCTTTGGGGAAATAGGTTGACATCGGAACTCTCCCAGAATGAAAAAAGTTGCGAAAGAAGAC
>Ga0187851_10003738_pt1 | contig 12675 bp, 9 predicted proteins | sample June2016WEW_6_10_FD_132997 | JGI IMG/M metagenome (GOLD analysis project Ga0187851, IMG submission 132997) | Peatland microbial communities from SPRUCE experiment site at the Marcell Experimental Forest, Minnesota, USA - June2016WEW_6_10 | ecosystem: Environmental > Terrestrial > Soil > Wetlands...
AAGGCAAACTACTGGTTCCCCATCGACCAGTACATCGGCGGCGTGGAGCACGCCATCCTGCACCTCATCTACTCGCGCTTCTGGACCAAAGTTATGCGCGATCTCGGCCTCATCCAGAACGACGAGCCCGCGGCGCGCCTGTTTACGCAGGGAATGGTGATTAAAGACGGCGCCAAGATGTCGAAGTCGAAGGGCAACGTCGTCTCGCCCGACCTGATGATCGAGCGTTACGGCGCGGACGCGACGCGCATGTACGCCCTCTTCGCCGCTCCGCCCGACCGCGATCTGGAGTGGCAGGAGGAGGGCGTCGCCGGCATCAGCCGCTTTCTCGGCCGCGTCTATCGCCTGACCACGAAATACAGTGAGTTAGCGAGTCAGCAGGTCAGCGAGTCAGCTTCGCAAGCCGCTCCGAGTGCGGCGGAGGCCAAGCTCCTGCGTACGCTGCATCAGACCATCGCCAAGATCACCGACGACTTCAACGGGCGTTGGCACTTCAACACATGCATCGCCGCCATCATGATTCTGGTCAATGAAATTGCAGCGGAAGAGCCGTTGATGGATGAGGGCAAGATCTCCGGCTCCATCATTGCGGATGTCTTTCGCACACTCACGCTGCTGCTCGCGCCGTTTGCGCCATTCCTTGCAGCCGAACTTTGGGAGCAACTCGGCGGCCAGGGCGCGGTCTTCCGTACCGCCTGGCCCATCGCCGATTCAGAGCTTGCGCGCGAGGCCGAGATCGAAATCCCCGTCCAGGTCAACGGAAAACTCGCTACTGTTGTCACCGTGCCCGCGGGCAGCGATGAGGCGGCCATTCAGGACGCGGCGCAGGCCGACGTGAAGGTAGCCGCGCGGATGGCGGGCAAGACCGTGGTCAAGGTGATTGTGGTGCCGGGCAAGCTCGTAAATATCGTGGTGAGGTAGATGGCAGCCGACCGCGCCGCGCCGGTGCGTGGGACGCAGTCCTTTGTGCATACGTTCGCGGCGTGCTGGAAGCGGCCTTCGCTGACTGCGCTGGAGGTGCTGTGGCGCTGGGTGTTCGGCGCGCCTGCATTGGCGATGGTGGCAACCCTGGCGCTCGGCGTGTGGCGCAAAGCGCAGATCGATACAACGGCGCTCCGGCAGATCTCGCTGCTCGACCCGATGAGCGCCGCCGCCACGTTGACGCAGGCAGGCATGCAGTTGCTGCCGCCGCTCCTGCAAGTGGCCGCGTGGATGGCACCGCTGCTTCTGGTCGCGTGGATCGTCGTCTCCTCGTTTGGCCGCGGTGCTGTGCTGCGCCGCTTCGATGCACAGCTACATGCGCGCCCCGTCACGCTGATGCTGCTGCAGGCGGCGCGCATGGCGGCGTTGCTTGGCGGCTTTGCGCTGTGGTTTGCGTCGATGCAGGCGGCTGCGGTGGTCGCGTTGAATGGTCCGATCGCCGCGGGCCACGACCCCGACCTGGTGCTCTACTGCGCAATCGTCATCATTGCGACGCTGGGAATGTTTACCCTGTGGGCCATCGTCAGTTGGGTGTTCTCGGTTGCCCCGCTGCTGGCGATGCTCGGCAATCTGGGCGCGCGCGCCAGCCTGGCCGCCGCCTTTCGCCTTGGGCCGCTGCGCTCCCGGCTGATCGAGATCAACCTGGTCATGGGCATCGTCAAGATCGCGCTGATCGTATTGGCGATGGTGTTTTCTGCCTGCCCGCTGCCCTTCGAGAGCGTGGCCACGCAGCAGTTCATGGCCTGGTGGTATGCGGCGGTCACCGTCCTCTATCTCATCGCATCGGACCTCTTCCACGTCGTGCGCCTGGTGGCGTACCTGGAACTCTGGAAGTCCCGCGACCGCGCAGCTATACAGACTCATCCCTGACGAAGGCTCCCCGCCGGAAATGTTTTCAACCGTCCATCGGCTCTGCTAGCATGGCGGGCGATATGAATACCTTTGATTCCGCCCGCCGCGATCTTTTGAGACTCAGCAGCATGGGTCTTGCCGCCTCAGCCGTCACCGCCATTCCCGCGTTTGCTGCGTCCAAAAAACCAGCTGCCGCCCCGGCGCTCTCGCCACTCCTCTTCGACGTGCGCACCTTCGGCGCCACGGGTGACGGCAAGACCGTCGACTCACCCGCCATCAACAAGGCAATTGAAGCCGCAGCCGCAGCCGGCGGTGGCACCGTCTTCTTTCCCGCCGGAAACTACATCAGCTTCTCCATTCGCCTGAAGAGCCACGTCGATCTCTATCTCTCGCAGGGCTGTGCCATCATCGCTGCCGACTCGCCCAAACCCGGCGAAACCACCGGCTACATGGGTGGCACCTACGACGCGGCCGAGCCCAAGACCGCGTGGGACGCCTATCAGGACTACGGCCACAACCACTGGCACAACTCGCTGCTCTGGGGCGAAGGCATCAGCGACTTCTCCATCACCGGGCCCGGTCTCATATGGGGCAAGGGGCTGAGCTTCGGCGCTGGCCCTGGACGCGCCCCTGCCGGTGCAGGCGCTTCTGGCCCAGGCTTTGGCCCCGGCAGACCTGACGCACCCGCGGCATCTGCCGCACCCGGAGCAGCGGGTGGCGCTGGCAGACCCGCCGGAGCAGGCGCACAGGGCGCACCCGGCGCAGCAGGTGCCGCAGCAGGCGCAGCCAGACCCAGTGGAACTGGCGCGGCAGGTCGTGGCCGCGGCAACTACACGCAGTTCCAGGCAGAGCAGCCCGGCGTCGGCAACAAGGCCATCAGCCTCAAGAACTGCCGCAACGTCACGTTGCGCGACTTCTCGATGCTCAAGGGCGGCCATTTCGCGATCCTGGTCACCGGTGTCGACAACCTCACCATTGACAACCTCAAGATCGACACCGATCGCGACGGCATGGACATTGACTGCTGCAAGAACGTCCGCGTCTCCAACTGCACCGTCAACTCCCCGTGGGATGATGCCATTGTTCCCAAGTCTAGCTTCGCCCTCGGCTACAACCGCGCCTGCGAGAACATGAACATCACCAACTGCTTCGTCAGCGGCTGCTACCAGCTCGGCACGGTCCTCGACGGCACATGGAAGAAGTTCACAATGGAGGCCGACCGCAAGGTCGGAGGCACCGGACGCATCAAGCTGGGCACCGAGTCCAACGGCGGATTCAAGAACATCACCATCTCCAACTGCGTCTTCGAGGGCTGCCAGGGTCTGGCGCTGGAGACGGTCGACGGCGCGTTGCTCGAAGATGTCGCCGTCACCAACATCACCATGCGCGACATCATCAGCTGCCCCATCTTCCTTCGCCTCGGCGCGCGCCTGCGCGGGCCCAAGGGCACGGGCGATCAGAGCACCGTCGTCGGCACGCTGCGCCGCGTCCTTCTCTCCAACATCACCTGCTACAACTCGGCGGCAAAGTTCGGGTCGAACATCACTGGCATCCCCGGCTACGCCGTCGAAGACCTCAAGATCTCCGACGTCTACGTCCAGCACGTCGGCGGAGGCACCGCCGACCAGATGAAGATCGAGGTTCCCGAGGATGAGAACAAGTATCCCGAGCCGGGAATGCTTGGCCCGCTGCCCGCGCATGGCTTCTACTTCCGCCACGTCAACCGGCTGGAGATGAGCCACGTCGAGGTCGCGCCCGACGCGCCCGACGCGCGCCCAGCCGTCTATCTGGACGACGTACACCGCGCGGACTTCTTCGCCATCACCGCGCCCAGCACGCCGCCCGCCTTCTCCTTCAACAAGTCCACCGACGTACGCGTCCTGATGAGCCGTGCCGCGCCGGATTCCACCATCGCCTGAGCCGAAGCCAATCCGCTCGCGCCTGTTAAATCGAAGGGGAGGTTTCGTCTCGACGCTCTTCGGTGGGGCCGAAGGGTGAGATGTGCTCGCAAAAACGATCGCCGATATTTGATTCGACATCCCTGCATTTTCGTGATATCGTGCGACAATCGATTACCGCGAAATACGACAAATATGTGAATAGGTTACTCCGGGCCATGCAAATCGATTGCTATCAGTCAAATCGGAGAGATCAAAATGGCAGGCACCTACCCCTACGCCGTTAATTGCATTATCTGCAATCAGACAGCAGTTACGCTTACGCTCGTAAGCTCCAGTTACTCCAACGGTGAATGGGGCACCCAACCGCCCCAAACAATTGACAAATTATCGTCGAGTAAGCCTTTCGGGACCAACAATACCTCAATCGGCGCTGCGGGCTCCGTAACTTATGGAGCGACTTTAGAATTCGACCTGCAGATCGCCCTCCAAATCGAGTGGTCCGTAAACGAGGCTGGGACTGGCTACCAATACACAATCACCCCGCCGTGGGCTTACACATGTCTGGCCTATGCTGGGAGCGGCGGTGTGAATCCAAATCCGGCCGACGTCAACCTCGTTTTTTTCCCGACGACCGATCCAGAAAACTGGATGCAGGACAATATCGGTACGCTCGGCTCCCGGACCTTGAAGCAAATCTGCATACCCGGTTCCCACGATGCCGGCATGAGCACCTTTGGTCCGGGGAGCACTGTTGGTGCCGCGCCCTGCAACACGCTCACCCAGACCACAGGCATAGCCGGACAATTGGCCTCGGGCGCCCGGTATTTCGATATACGCCCCGTCATCAGCGATGGGAATTACGATACAGGCCATTACTCCGGTTCGATGGGTGCGGACGGGCAAAGCATTTCTTCAGTAATCAGTGATATCAATGCATTCACGGCAAACCACAATGAGCTAATCATTCTCTATCTCTCGCACGATTGCGACACCGATTCCGCCGGGTATCCGGCCTTCAACGAAATACAATGGCAAGCCTTATTCGATCAGATGTACGGGCCCGATCATATGGGGGGGCTAAACCATCTTTTTACCGGCCAATCGGACACAATATATCTAGACACAGAGAAAATCGAGAACTTCATCTGCCCGAACAACACCCAACCAAGACCGTGCGTGCTCGTGGTCATCGATCCCGAGGACACAAGTATGAAAAGTTTTCTGGCGGGATTTGCGCAGGATGGAGTCTTTACGTCGGCTAATTATGACCCTTACAATTGCTATGCGGATAAGCAGAGCACTCCAGACATGATCGCCGATCAGGTGGGGAAGATGATCCTGCAGGAACACCCGCTACCTCCGGCTACGCCAAAATATTTCTTATTTTCTTGGACCCTTACTCAAAGTGACTACGACGCCGTGATGTGCGGATTCGGTTCAACGGCCAGGCCGGCCATATTGGACCTGGTTGTTGGATGCAATCCCCTGGTTTTCTCCCAGCTTCTCCCCAACTGTAACTACACAACTTTCCCAAACATACTGCTCATGGACGATTTCAACAATCAGAACGCGAGCGCTGCCTTTGGTGACCAATACTATCCGTATCAAACGACCTTCCCATATGACGCGGCGGTTACGGATTTGGTGATGGCGATCAACTTGCATAACACCTGACGCGGGAGGAGCTCGTCATCCTGCTTATCCTCGCACCGTAAGGCATACGAGAGATGTTTCCAGCAGCCTGTGACCTGACCTGTCCTGTTTTTCTCAGCCAGCCATAGCCGCAGCTTCCCCCTTTAGGTTTGTGGGCGAGTATATCTCGCAGCCGTCGTCGTAGTCGGGCCTGTGGAGATGTGGGATGCGCCGGTTGCTTTCTTGTGCACGACTTATAGCGTATAGCTTTCCGGGGGGTTAACATAGCTTTGGTGCGCGGCCGGACGGCCTGCGCTCTAAAGGCGGGCGCGGATTGCTCTATTGGCTGCTCTATCAGAAGCTGTTTCCATACTTCAGGGTCTTCCGGATCTTCCGGTATCTGACCTTTCGCACGGTCTTTGCCAGCCTCACGGCGCTGTTGATCGGCATGTTGATCGGGCCGTATGTGATTGACAAGCTGCGCGAGTTCCAGATTGGTCAGTATGTGCGCGACGACGGCCCGCAATCCCACCTCAAGAAGGGTGGCACGCCCACCATGGGCGGTGTGCTCATCTGCATCTCGATCCTGGTTCCCACGCTGCTCTGGGCCGATCTCTCCAACCCATTTGTATGGGTTGTGGTGCTCTCCACGCTGGCGTTCGGCGGTATCGGATTTGCCGACGACTACATCAAGGTCGTGCGCAAGCAGAGCAAGGGCCTCACCTTCTGGCAGAAGATCGGCCTGCAGTTTGCGGCCAGCGCTGCGGTCGCCGCTACCCTGGTGCGCCTGGACGTACGTGGCAGCTACTCGACCAAGCTGATGGTTCCGTTTGCAAAGAACTTTCGCCCAGACCTGGTCTGGCAGTGGATGGGCCACATCCCGCACGCGCACTGGATCGCGTATCTCCCGTTTGTGATCTTCGTCATGCTGGTGATTACGCTCACCAGCAACGCGGTCAACCTCACCGACGGTCTCGACGGCCTGGCCATCGGATGCACCATCATCGCGGCCGGCGCGCTGGCCGTGCTTACCTACGTCTCCGGCCACGTCGTCTTCGCCGACTACCTCGAGCTACAGCGCATGCCCCTGGTCAGCGAGCTGACCGTCTTCTGCGGGGCCATGGTCGGCGCTTCCATCGGCTTCCTCTGGTACAACGCCCACCCCGCCGAGATCTTCATGGGCGACGTCGGATCGCTCGCCCTGGGCGGGGCGATTGGGACTGTTGCGGTCATCATCAAGCAGGAGCTGCTGCTGCCCTTCATCGGCGGCGTCTTCATCCTGGAGGCCGCCAGCGTGATCCTACAGGTCGGCAGCTACAAGCTGCGCGGCGGCAAGCGCATCTTCCGCATGGCCCCGCTGCACCACCACTTCGAGCTGCTCGGCTGGAGCGAGTCCAAGGTCATCGTCCGCTTCTGGATCATGGCGCTGGTCTTCGCGCTGTTTGCATTGACGACGCTGAAGTTGAGGTGAAGCGAACCAGTATCAACACGGATGACGATTTGGTTCAGGTCAATTTCCCGAATAGATGCTCCATAATCTTGTCGAGAGAACAAGGTGGATCAAATCGCCCTTTAGGGATAATCCGATGTTGTGGCCTTTCGGTTTTTATGCCTTTAGCGTTCCCCTTGGTATGCTTGGCAACTTTCATGCCCATGTCGGGCAATAGCTCATACGGATCGCCACCAAACCAACGGTAGTTAACAATTTCCAGATCCTTAGTGAGAAAGATCCAGATGATGCAGCCGCTTGGCTTGTCCATCAACTTGAGGCTGGCTTTGATATTGGCTGCCTTGCCGTTTTCCAAGGTCGATTTCAACTGAATGTGTCTGACGATCTTCTTGTGGCTCATCACCAGGTCATAACCGCCTGCGTCGAACTCGGAGCGCAGAATCTCCACATCGGTCACGCGATGATTCCACAGCCACTGCAAGGCTTTGCCAACAAAAAGGTGCTCGACGATGCGCTCGCGCAAAGTAGAGTTTAAGGAGTTTGCGTTATCCTCGTTCACGAGACTGTCCATCCCTTGTTGACCTCCTATGCATGACATATGACATCTCAGAACCACAAAGCTGATCAAACGATACCAAGGCGTGATGGATTAGTCTGTACGCAGGAAGTTTTTGGAGCGAATCACAATTGGAACTGAAGAACAAACGCGTGCTGGTGGTTGGCCTGGGCAAGTCGGGGAAGTCCGCGGCGCTCTTTCTGCGCGACCACGGCGCGCAGGTCACCGTCTCCGACACGCGCAGCGCGGAGTCACTGGCCGGTGAGATTCCCGCGCTGCTGGACGCAGGAATCATGGTGGAGACGGGCGGCCACGGCCTGCTCACCTTCCGCCGCCAGGACCTCATCGTCGTCTCGCCCGGCGTCCCCTACGACACGCCGGAGCTGAAGCAGGTGCGCGCCTTCGGGTCTGCCGGGCCTTTGATTATCGGCGAACTGGAGCTGGCCAGCCGCTTCCTCCAGGGCCAGATTGTCGCCATCACCGGCTCCAACGGCAAGACCACCACGACCTCCCTGTTGGGCAAGATCTTCGCCGATGCGGGCGGCCCGACGCTGGTCGGCGGCAACATCGGCACGCCGGTCATCGACCTCATCGCCCACAGCACGCCGCAGACAACCAGTGTGCTGGAGGTCTCCAGCTTTCAGTTGGAGACGGTCGAGCAGTTTCGCCCGCACATCGCCGTGGTGCTGAACATTACGCAGGACCACCTCGACCGCCATGGCACCTTCGAGAACTACGCCGCCATGAAGGCGCGCATCACGGCGCAACAGACGCCGGAAGATTTTTTCGTCCTCAACGCCGAAGACAAGCCAACCCAGATGCTTGCCGCGCGGACCAAGGCGCAGGTCTTCTGGTTCAGCGGGCGGCGCGCGATCAAGCAGGGTGCATTCGTGCATGGCGAGAGCATCGTCTTCCTTCCGTGCGAGGGCGCGAAGCCGGAGCCGGTGATGCCGTTGGCGGAGATTCCGCTCAAGGGCGCGCACAACGTGGAGAACGTCCTCGCGGCAGTCTGCGCGGCGCGGCTGGGCGGCGTTTCGTCCCAGAGCATTCGCGCATCCGTCGCCGGCTTCAAGGCCGTCGAGCACCGCCTGGAGTTTGTGGCCACCGTGCGCGGCGTCGCGTTCTACAACGACTCCAAGGCGACCAACGTGGACGCAACCAAGAAGGCCCTGGAGGCCTTCACCGGCGGCGTGCATTTGATTCTTGGGGGAAAAGACAAGAACTCCGACTACACCGAGCTGGCCGATCTGCTCCGCGCCCGCGTCAAAACTGTTTACACAATTGGTTCGGCGGCGGAGAAGATCGAGCGCCATCTGGCGGGAGTCGTCAAGATAGTTTCAGCTGGCACGCTGGATGCAGCTGTGCGCCAGGCCGCGCAGAGTGCTGTGCCTGGCGATGTGGTGCTGCTTGCGCCGGCTTGCGCGAGCTTCGACCAGTTCACAGGGTACGAGCAGCGCGGACGCGTCTTCAAGGAACTGGTGCAGGGTCTGGCGGGCGCTTCGGTCTAATCCGGACGCTTTGGTTTAATCAAAGAGAGCAGGGAAGCGGGCGGAATGGCAAAGCGCGTAGGCGTCGACAAATGGCTGTTCGGCACTGTGCTGCTGCTGGTGCTCTTCGGGCTGGTGATGGTCTTCTCCGCCTCGGCGGTGATGTCGCAGGCGGAGTCGGGCTCGCCGTATAAGTACGTCGCCAAGCAGGGAATGTACGCCATCTTCGGGATGGTTGCGCTCTTCGCTCTGATGCGCGTGGACTACCGCCGCTATAACAGCTATCCCTTTGTCGGCTGCGCGGTCGCGCTCACCACCATGCTTCTGGTGGGCGTCTTCGCCATGCCCGCGCTCAACCATACGCATCGCTGGTTCCGTCTGGGCAGCTTCTTCACATTCCAGCCATCGGAGCTGGCAAAGCCTGTGCTGGTGCTGTTTCTCGCGTACTTCCTACAGACGCGCATCCACACCATGGACGACTGGAAGGGAACCATCCTGCGCGCGGCTCTGCCTCCGCTGGTCTTCATCGGCCTCATCCTCAAGGAGCCGGACCTGGGTACCGCGCTGGTCTGCGCCGCGGTTACCATGGCCATGCTCTATCTCGCCGGAATGCAGGTGAAGTGGATCGGCGTCGGCATGCTGGCCTCTTCGCCCGTGCTCTACTACATGCTATGGATGGTGCCCTTCCGCCGCGCGCGCATGGAGATCTTCTTCCATCCCGAGCTGGACCCGCTGGGCAAGGGCTTCCACATCACGCAGTCTCTGATCGCGGTGGGGACGGGCGGGGTCACCGGGCTGGGCCTGATGGAGGGCCGGCAGAAGCTCTACTTCCTGCCCGAAGCCTGGACCGACTTCATCTTCGCCAACATCTCCGAGGAACTGGGCCTGCTGGGCGCGCTGGCTCTGGTCGCGCTCTTCTGCTACTTTGGCTATCGCGGACTGCGCGCCGCGTTTCTCTCCACCGATCCCTTCGCGCGCTTTCTGGCCTTTGGGCTCACCAGCGCGGTGTTAATCCAGGCCTTTTTCAACATCAGCGTCGCCATCGCGCTGGTTCCCACCAAGGGGATCACGCTGCCATTCATCTCCTTCGGCGGGACCTCGCTCTTCTTCACTCTGGCCGGAATGGGTGTGCTGTTGAACATTACGCGTGAGATCGATTGATGACAGAGCGAGTCAGCGAGTCGGCGAGTCAGCGAGTCGGCGGTAAGGCACTGCGGATACTGATTGCCGGTGGAGGCACCGGCGGCCATGTGATTCCCGCGCTGGCCATTGCGCGTGAGCTGCGCGACGCACACAACGCCGAGGTGCGTTTTGTGGGTACGGCGCGCGGGCTGGAGACGCGACTGGTCCCCGAGGCAGGCTTCCATCTCGACCTGGTGCGCTCCGGCCAGTTGAAGAATGTCAGCTTGGCAACGCGGCTGCGAACCGCGATCGATCTTCCGCTGGGTGTTGTGGAGTGCGTACGCCTGCTGCGCCAGTTTCGTCCGCAGGTCGTTGTCGGCGTGGGTGGATACGCCAGCGGCCCGGGTATGCTCGCTGCAATTCTCTTGCGTCTTCCCACGCTGGCCTTTGAGCCCAACGCCGTTCCAGGGTTGGCGAACCGGCTGGTCGGGCGATGGGTGAGCGCGGCCGCGGTGAACTTCGCGCAGACCGAGCGCTACTTTCGCAATGCCCGCGTCACCGGCATTCCCGTGCGGGCTGATTTTTTTGCAATTGCGCCGAAATCCGCCCCCGCGCCTCCGCGGCTGCTGGTCTTCGGCGGAAGCCAGGGCGCGCGCGTCCTGAACGAGGCAATGCCAAAGATCGCGCAACGGCTGCTCGATCAGTTTGCAAATCTGGAAATTGTGCACCAGGCGGGCGCGCGTGACGCGCAGTCGACGGCCGAAGCCTACGCGCGCGCCGGTCTGGCAGGCCAGCAGCGCGTCCGCGTGCAGCCGTATCTGGAACAGATGCCGCAAGAGTTTGCCGCCGCCGATCTGCTCCTCTGCCGCAGCGGCGCCAGCACCATGGCGGAGCTTGGCGCGGCCGGCAAGGCCTCGCTGCTTGTCCCCTTTGCCCTTGCCGCGGACGACCACCAACGCCGCAACGCGGAGGTCTTCCTCCAGGCCGGCGCGGCCCTCATGTTGACTGAGGCGGAGCTGGCCGATCCCGAGCGCCTGCTCAATGAGCTTTCGCGCCTGCTCGCAGATCCGGCTGCGTTGCGCGCAATGGGCGAGCGCGCTCGATCACTGGCCCGGCCGGACGCAGCGCGGCAGATCGCATCGATGGTAGTGGGCCTCGCGCGTTAGGGTTGAATTGCAAGTGTCCGGTAGCTGCTGTGAGCTTTCGACCTTCAGAAAAAAATCAAGGGGCTGAGGATTGTTTGCCTCAGCCCTTTGATTAATCCGATTGATCGGTTTGTCTGCTTACCGGCGTCCGCCTCCACCGCTGCGTCCGCCTCCGCCGCCACCTGTGCGTGCGCCACTGCCGGAGTATGAGCGTGCGCCTCCGCCGTAGTTTCCGCGTGCGCCACCGCCATAGCTTCCGCCGCCGGAGTAACCGCGTGCAACTGGAGCGCCGGAGTAGCCGCGTGCTCCGCTGTTATAGGTTGTTGCGGCTCCGCGGTTGGCAATGCTGTTGCCGTTGATGCCCGAGCCGCGGTTCTCCGCAACAGGTCTGCCGGTCAATCCTGCAACTGTGCCGCGCGCGAAGCCCGCGCCGCCGGGCCGTCCGTCGAATCCTTCAACCCGATGGTTGTAGACCGTGCCGTCGTGGAAGCCCAGGTGGTTGTACTCACCGTTATAGAAGAAGCGTCCGCCCCGCCAGTATCCGCCCCAGAATCCGGTGCCGAAGTAGCCGAAGCCGTAGTTGATGCCGCCGTAGTAGCCAACTCTGCGGCCCCAGTAGCCGGCGTTCCAGAAGTAGACGCCGCCGCCCCATCCCCAGTAGCCGGGTGTCCACAGCGCGCCCTCGTAAGGCGGGTAGACCCACGCGCCGTCCACCCAGTAGTAGCCGTCGTCGCCGTAGGCCCAGTAGCCGGGCGTCCAGATGTATCCGTAGCCGGGCGCGATGGGCTGCGCGTACATCGGGATCAGCGGAGGCGCGAAGCCGACCGAGACGAACACCCGCGCGTTGGCCGCGGTTGGGGTGAACAGAAGCGCTCCGGCGATCGCAACCGCCAGAATCGTGCTCATCAAGACTCGTGTGATCTTCATCGTCATTTCCTCGTTCTGCCGGTCCTTCGCTTACCCGGTGCAGCTTTCAAACGGCGGGTTGCGCGGACTGCACAGCCGCTCGAGTTCATACGGCCCGCTTGCGTCATTCTCGCCGCCGCTGCCTTATGTACTCCTGCTGATTTAGACCCAAGATACGCCATTTGGTTGCGCTCCGCGAGTGCGGATTATCAATGGAACGGAAGCGCAAGGCTCCCCCAGCTTGGTAAAGTAAAGGGATGAATGATGATGCGGAGTTAGCGGAGTCCCTGCTGCCGGCCGGGTTCCAGTGGGGAGCGGTGCGCGCGGGAATCAAGGCCAGCGGAAACCTGGATCTGGCGGCAGCGATTGCGCACGGCACGGGGTCGGGTGCGGTGGTTGGCGCGGCCATGTTTACCACCAACCGCGTGGTTGCGGCTCCTGTAACGGTTGGGCGGCGGCATCTCGCAGCCACCGGAGGACGCGTCGCGGCCGTGCTGGTCAACTCCGGCAACGCCAACTGCGCCACCGGAGAGCCGGGCATCGAGGGCTGCGTCGCCACTTGCGTGGCCGCGGCAGAGAGCTTCGGCTGCATCTTCGACGAGGTCTTTCCCTCGTCCACTGGAATCATCGGCGTTCCCTTTCC
>Ga0187851_10003739_pt1 | contig 12673 bp, 8 predicted proteins | sample June2016WEW_6_10_FD_132997 | JGI IMG/M metagenome (GOLD analysis project Ga0187851, IMG submission 132997) | Peatland microbial communities from SPRUCE experiment site at the Marcell Experimental Forest, Minnesota, USA - June2016WEW_6_10 | ecosystem: Environmental > Terrestrial > Soil > Wetlands...
CTCACCAGCTCGGGCAGGCCGATCGGCTTGACCACGTAAGAAGAGGCCCCCAGTTGGTAGGCCCGGCGGATGTCCGCTTCGTTGCTCGACGTGCTGAATACGATCACGGGGATGGAAAGCAGGCGGGGATCGGCCTTCATTTCCGTGAGCGTGTCCAGGCCGCCTTTTCGCGGCATGTTCAAGTCCATCAGCACCATGGCCGCGCGTACACCCGGCACGCGCAGACGCTCGAGCAGGGCGACTCCGTCGGGTTCGCACACCAGCGGATGCCCGTTGCCGGCGCGCTTCCAGGCCGCTTCGAGCAGCAGGAAATCCGGACGGCTGTCTTCGGCCACAACCACGGGCCAACTGGTACTTACCTTCATAAGCTTCGGGCCTTCACATTAGTGCTTATCGGTCCGGGTGGGAATATCTGTAGCGTCATGTGGGGCGGACCATCGCCTTTGGTGGTCTGTTGGGATGGGCTTTCGGCCCGCGGAATCTCATGAAAAACATGAGGGGCCAGCATCGCCCGGCGTCTCCAGTCCGAAAACAGGCGACAGACCACGAAGCGATGGTCTGTCCCACCGAATTCAAGCCGACGGGCCGAGGGAGAAAAGAAACGTGGCCCCCACGCCCGGTTCGCTTTCGGCCCAGATGCGCCCGCCGTGCCTGGTGACGATGCGCTTGACGGTGGCCAGGCCGATCCCCGTGCCTTCAAATTCGGCCTGGGAGTGCAGCCGCTGGAACACGCCGAATAGCCGCCCGGCCTCTTCGGAGGCAAAGCCGGCGCCGTTGTCGCGCACGGCGATGACCGGCGCGGCGGGGCCGCCGCCGGCGGCGAAGACCTCGATGCGGGCGGTCTCGCGGCCACGGGTGAACTTCAAGGCGTTCGAGAGCAGGTTGACCAGCACCACGCGCAGCAGGCTGGGATCGGCATCCAGCCAGGGCAGGCCGGAAACGCGCCACTCGACGGCCCGGCCGCGGGTTTCGGGGGCAAGTTCCTCGATCACCTCGTTCACCAGGGGGCCGGGATCGACCGGTTGCCTGCCCACCGGGCGGCTTCCCAATCGGGCGAACCCCAACAGAGCGTCAATCAGCTTCGCCATGCGGTCCACGGAACCCAGGATGCGGCCGGCCAGCTCCCGCGCCGAAGCACTGAAGCCCGCGCCGGCTTCCTCCTCGAGCATCTGGGTGAAGCCCTTGATATGGCGCAGAGGGGCGCGCAGGTCATGGGAGACGGAGTAGGTGAATGCTTCGAGTTCCGCATTGGCGGCCAGCAGCTCGGCGGTGCGCTCGCGGACGCGCTCTTCGAGCAGGACATTCCGATCTTCCACCTGGTCCTGGGCCAGCTTTCGCTCGGTGACGTCGTGGAGCAGGATGAGCGAGGCTGGCTCGCCGTCCCATTCGATTTCGACGGCGCGCACTTCGGCGGTGCGCGTGGCGCCGCCGGGGAGCGGGATATCGATTTCCACCGCGCCGGGCTGGATGACGAAGCCGGCCGCCTGGCCCACCAGGTCGGCGGCCGAGCGGCCGTACATCTTCTCGGCCCCGCGGTTGACAAAGCGCACCGCGCCGGAACGGTCGAGGATCAGGATGACGTCGGCGCTGGCCTCGACGATGTCGCGCAGGGCGGCCCGGTTCTTCTCCAGGCGGGCGGCGCGCAGCTCGAGTTCCGCGCGCACGCGGTGGCGTTCGACAGCGAGGTGGACCGCGCGAGCCAGCAACGGCCCGATGCCGGGACCCTTGACCAAATAATCCTGGGCCCCGCCGCGCAGCGCCCGCAACGCGGTCTCGTCGTCGTGCGTTCCGCTATAAACGATCAGGGGCACTTCGGGCACGGCGGCGCGGACGCGTTCGAAGGTCTCCATGCCGCGCCCATCGGGGCGGTCGAGGTTGAGCAGAACGGCGTCGAACTCGCGGCTGGCAAGCAGGCGCAAGCCATCCGAGAGACGAGGAGCGACGGTGAGATGGGCGTCAATCAGAACTTCGCCGCTGAACTCGGCATCGAGCAACCGGGCGCCGCCCGGATTGTCTTCGAGGACCAGGACTTCCACCCGGCCCCGCGCTGTTCCCAAGGGCTCGTCGTGGTTCATGGCGCTGGACTTCCGCGCCTATGCTTCGCTATACATCGCCGCCCATCCGGCGGCGCCGGGCCGTGATCCGTCCGTGACCGCTTCTTTTGATGCGGAGACGCGGAGAAAGTCGAAGATGAGAAGAGTAGCGACAATAGTTCTCTTTGGCCTCTTCTCTTCTTATCGTCTCTTCTTAGCTTCTCTATTGAGTTTCTCCGCGTCCCCGCGTCAAAGCAGCGGCTCGACGAACATCGGCGCAACTCGCGGGATCAAAGTAATGCGGCTGGGTGTATACTAAATCGGAGCTGGGAGTCTAAAATTGGAATCCCGGGCTGCGGTTCGGTGGTGCGACGCGTGACTCGGCATCTGCTCGCGGTGTTCGTTATGGGCCTCGCCCTGGCGGGCCTCTTGGAAGGCCAAGGGCCGGTTCCCGAGAGCCTGCCGCCGGGCGCGAAACTCTACGTTGCCCCCATGGAATGGAATCTCGACCGGTTCGTGGCCGAGGAGATTCGCAAACAGGGTTTGTCCGTGCAGGTGGTAGCGCGCCAGGAGGAAGCCGGTTTTGTGATGACCAGCTTCTACCAAAGCCTGGGTTCGCGCATGATCTCTCCGGGCCACTACATTCGAGTCAAGATTGTCGCGACCGATGGCGGCCAGCAGGTGTGGAGGGCCGAAGTGAACGACTATGCGGTGTTTTTCGGACACCTTCGGAGCCATGGTCCCGGCAGGGCGGCCGAGGCAATCGCAAAGAAGTTGCTTCATGACATGTCCAGGGTCCGGGTGAAGTGAGCCCGGCGCATAACGCCGCTTAGGCCGGCGGCAATGCGATCCGGTCGATTTCCTCAAAGTCCGCGCCGCTCATTTTCCAGCCCGCCGCGGCTGCGTTGGCGCGCACTTGTTCGGGCGATTTGGCGCCGGCGATTACCGATGCCACCGCCGGCCTCCGCCCCAGCCACGAAATCGCGAGTTCGAGCAGCGTATGGCCGCGCGACTCGGCGAACTGGATGAGGGATTCGACCACCTGGAGGTTGCGCTCGGTGAAGACTTTGGGGCCCCATGCATCTCCGCCGCGGGTACGCTCTGGGAGCGGGTTACCAAGGCGATACTTGCCCGTCAGGAGCCCGTTGGCGAGAGGAAAATAGGGCAGGAACGCCATGCCCTGGCGCGCGCAGGCGGGGAGCACATCGGCTTCAGGCTCGCGGTGGATCAGGTTGTACTCGTTTTGCACGCTGACAAACCGCGCGCCGCCGCGCGCAACCTCTTCCGCCTCCTTAATCTGGGCGGCCGAAAAATTGGAGCAGCCGATTTCGCGCACCTTGCCGGCGCGGACCAGGCGGTCGAGCGCTCCCAGGGTATCGGCGATGGGCACGCTGGGATCGGGCCTGTGAAGCTGGTAAAGGTCGATGCTGTCCGTTCCGAGCCGGCGGAGGCTGTCCTCCGCCGCGCGCATCACGTATTCGGGACTTGCGCCCGCGCGCTGCTCGTCCATCTTCATGCCGAACTTGGTGGCGATGACGGCCTGGGAGCGCCGCTTGGCGAGCGCGCGTCCCAGAAACTCCTCGCTCCGGCCCTCGCCGTAGACGTCGGCGGTATCAAAGAAATTGACGCCGGCATCGAGCGCGGCATCCACCACCGCGGCCGCGCCCTTCGCGTCGATGCGCCACCCGAAATTATTGCAGCCGATCCCGACCACGGGGACTTCCAGGGACCCGATCCATTTTTTCTCCATCTTGACAGTGTCGCGCACTTGGGGCCGCGGCGCCTGTGCGCCGCGCCACCAACGCCAGCATGGGCAGAGCCGCATCCCACTCTACCGCGGCGGAGGCAAGGTGGATGGCGGCGCCGGCTGGCCGTCGATGGTATCCGCTTCCATCAGCTCTACGCGGGTTCCATCCGGATCGTAGAGATTAGCCTGCCGCTTGCGATTGATGCCGGTCTGGGTCGTGATCTGCCGGGCGTAGTCCTCCCGCGCCGGTTGCGCTTCGAGCTTCGCCACGGCCTTCGCGATATCCGGGACCACCAGGCAGATGTGATTGGCTGTTCCGCGGCGGTCGGGCGCGGGAAGCGTATCGTACAGCATGAACTCGATGTAGTCGTCGCCATCCGGGGCCCGCATATTCACCCAGCTCAGGGTCTTGCTGTTGGCCGCGCTGCCGCGCCAGAACTCGCGGAAACCGAGGATTCCGCCATAGAATTTGATCGAAGCTTCCAGGTTCCCCACCAGCACCCCAACGTGCATCATGTGGTCCGAAACCCGGGTGGCGGGCAGGAACTTGCCGGCCTCCCGCGCGGTCCAGCTATCGGGCTGGTATTCCACGACCTCCACTGTGTGGCCGTCGGGATCTCCGATGTTAAAGTTCTTGTTCCCCGTCCGCCCTTTTGTCACGGAGGCCGGCACGGTCACTCCTTGCGACGCGAGGTAATCCCGCATTCGGCCGGCATCGTCGGTGTATATCGAGATGTGGCTGAGGCGGCCGTCGTCCTTGGGGTCTTCGTTGAAAAGCTCCAGATATTGGCGGTCGTTGATTTTCACGAACGCGATGCCGACCGATCCGTCCGGCTTGGGAAGCGTGAAGGGCTCGGAGAAGCCCAGGAGTCCTTCATAGAAGGCGCGCGCCTTGGCCAGATCGCCGACGTAGACGGCCGCATGGGCGATGCCGAGAATCCTGGGCCGCTCGACGGGCGCTTGCGCGAAAAGAGGGGCCGCGAGCAGCAGCCATAGCGGGGATCTCATGGGTAGATTCTAGCGCAGGCGCTGGGATGTATAATCCGGTGAGGCCAGGAAGCGAGAATAGAGATCCTGGCCATTCCCTTGCTAAACCAGAGGCTCACATGTCTCGACGCCTTTTTATCCCCTTCGTTCTGACCTTCACCTCGGTGGCCTTCGCGGCCCCCGTGCCCGTCCCCGGCCATGCGCCCGTCCCCGTCGCGCGCCTGCGCGTCGGCAATCCCGCCGTGTTCCCCATGACCGGCGTTTGGCGCTTCAAACTCGAGCACGGAATCAGCCCGGCCGTCAACGGCGAGTTGCCGCCCTCGGCCCCCATCCCCGATTTCGCCACCCCCGCCGCCTCGGACGCCGATTGGAAGGACATTCCCGTCCCCGCCAATTGGGAAGTGGAAGGCTTTTCCATCCCCACATACCAGGAACGGGACAAGGTCCAATCCGATGACATCGGCCTCTATCGCCGCTGGGTGCAAGTCCCGGCCTCATTTGCCGGACAGCGCGTGCTATGGCATTTCGACGGCGTCTACGACGGCGCCGAGGTCTTCGTCAACGGCCAGCGCGCGGGCTATCACGAAAGCGGCTTCACGGCCTTCGACATCGACGTCACCAAGGCCCTCAAGCCCGGCCAGCGCAATCTCATGGCCGTCCGCGTTTACAAGAAGACCTCCGGAGGCAGCCTGGATAAGGGAGATTTCTGGTGCCTGGGCGGCATCTATCGCGAGAACTACCTCCTCGCTCTTCCGCCGCTGCACGTCGACGATGTCACCGTGGTCACCGACCTCGATGCCCAGTACAAGGACGCCACCCTCAGGTCCACCGTCCGCGTCACCGGCCCCCCTGGCGCGCACTTCAGTCTCACCGGCGAATTGTATTCCCTGGCCGGCGCCAAGGTGGCTCTCCCCGCCATGAGCCGGGCCGCCGACATCGGAGCAGACGGCTTCGCCACCGTGGTCCTCACGGCCCCCGTGGTCGCGCCCAAACTCTGGTCGGCCGAGAAGCCGAACTTGTATTACGTGTTCTACAGCCTGTCGAATGGGAAACAGACCGTGGAGCGCGTCCAGGATCGCATCGGCTTCCGCTCGGTGGAGATCAAAGGCGGCGTGATGATGGTCAACGGCGTGGTTGTCAAACTCACCGGCACAAATCGCCACGAGGAATTCTCACCTTTCGGCCACGCCCTTAACGAAAAGTGCTGGCAAACCGACATTGCGCTGATGAAGGCCGCCAACATCAACACGGTTCGCACCAGCCACTACAACCACGCGGCCCGCTTCCTGGAACTGTGCGACGAAGCCGGCTTCTATGTCCTCGACGAGTCGCCTTTCTGCTGGGTGTCGAACGAGATGCGCGACCTCACCCGTCAATGGGCCTTCCTTCTGCGCGCCAAGGAAACCCTGGCCCGCGACAAGAACCGCCCCAGCGTGGTGGTCTGGAGTTGCGGGAACGAAAGCGGCTACGGCCCCAACGGGCAGGCGGTGTTCGACTACATGAAGGGCAATGACCCCACGCGCCTGGCCTTAATATCGCAGCAGGGCCTGGACCGCAACCCCAAGACCGACTTTGACGACTACCATATTTACTCTCCCCCGATCCCCGAAATGATGCCCAAGTTCAACACCTCGGCCCGCGCCAAAGTCCCGGTCATCATTACCGAGATCGGCGGAGTGGGGGACCCCTGGGGCAAGGCTTTGGCCGACAATTGGGCCCCCATCTGGTCCTCCGACAGCATGACCGGCGCCTTTATTTGGGAATGGCAGGATCAGAACCTGGCCGATAGGTTCCCCGAGCGCTGGTCGGTTCCCAGCCCCGGTGGCAAGGGCTTCGACCGGGCGACCGGAATGCGCCTCGCCGGCGGCGGCGGCCCGGTCACCGCCGATCGCCAGGTCAAAACCAGTTTGTACTGGAACCTCAAGATGATCTATAGCCCGGTGACCACCGCCGCCCGCGAGACCGCTCCGGCGGATGGCAAATACGTGGTCCCGCTCCAGAACCGCTATTCGTTCACCGACCTCTCCGAACTCACCTGCCGCTGGCAGGCGCTGGCCGGCGACAAGGAACTGGCCCACGGCGAAAGCCACGTGGCCGCCAAACCCCGCTCCACGGTGGATGCCGCATTCCCCGCCACGGGCGGCATGGACACGCTCCGCATGGAGTTCATTCACCCGGATGGCCGCAGCGTCTACGCCGCCAGGTTGCGCGTGAAAGGGTATCCAGGCCCGGCCGCTCCGGCGGCCCGCGCCGCCAGCGGCCCCGTGCGCCTCTCCGAGAGCGGGCAGAACGTGGTGGTGGAAACCGCCGGGACCCGCTTGGTCTTCGACAAGGGCGCCGGCCAAATCGCATCCTGGCGCGCTGGCGACCAGGATGTCGTCCTGGCGGGGCCTATCCTCAACATCGGTGAATTGATTCCAGGTGGCTCCGGCAGGGTTGGCATTGGCGGCCGCAACCGCGGCGCCCCCATCAGCAGCGCCCAACCGCCCCAGTTGCGCAACCCCGTCGTCACCGCCAGGATGGATGGGGCCAACGCCAGGCTCGAGGTGACATCCGACGTCTACCTGGCCGGCTCCGACGAGTTGAAGGGTCAACTCAATTACACCCTCGAAATCAGCCCCGATGCCCAGGCCGATCTCTCCTGGAAGCTCTCCTGGAAAGCCGCTGACGCCACCGCCCGGGAGGCAGGGCTCAAATTCCTGCTCCCCCTCGCCACGGACCGCATGTCCTGGTTCAGCGACAGCCTCTGGACCGAAACTCCGCCCGAGCACATCGGCAACCCCCACGGCTCCGCCACCAGCAAGGACGCCTATTTCAGTTCCTCCAGGCGAGATATCCACTGGGTGTCCCTCTCCGGCGGCAACAACAGCCTGGTCGCGCTGGCCGGCGGGAGCCCCCTGCACGCGCACGCCGCCGCCGGCGACAAGGGGACCACGCTGTTCCTCAGCAGCGGCATCGCGTCCACCGGCGTGGACGTGACCGGTGACGACATCCGCCTGACCCAGGCGACTCCACTGACCGGTGGTTTCCGCCTGCGTGTAGCGGCCGCGAGCGTGAAGTAAGACACGGCGCGGATCCCGCTGCCTCTTCAACGGAACCAGGCGTAGTCGCCGGTCATACGCGACGACGCCTGGCCGGCTCTATCGACATCGTCCCACCTGCTTCTGAGATCATGTTTATGATGTCCGATCCACAGACTCTTTTGCAGCTCATCGAGATGGCCCAAGGGGAATCGACGGCGATCATTCTGCCGGAAGCCGGCATTCGCGTGACCTACGGTTCCTTGCGGGAACAGGTAACGGCCGTGGCGGACGGGCTCGCCGGGCTGGGCATCGCGCGTGGGGACCGCGTCGCGACCTATCTTCCCAACGGTTTGCCGGCTATCGTGAGCTTTTTGGCGGCGTCGGTGGCGGGAACGGCCGCGCCGCTCAACCCCGGTTATCGCGAGGATGAGGTGGCCTTCTATCTGGAAGACACCGGGGCCAAGGTCCTGCTTTGCCCGCCCGACGGCGCGGAGGGCGCGCGCAAAGCGGCCGCGGCTCGCGGCGTGCCGGTGTTTTCCCTGGAGATGGATTCCGCCGGAGCGGTTCGCATCGCCGGCGCCCCCAGGGGAAAAACAGCTTCCGCTCCATCTGGCGACGACGTAGCCCTGGTGCTGCACACCAGCGGCAGCACCGGGCGACCCAAGCGCGTGCCCATCCTGCATCGCAACATTACCGCCTCGACGCATAACATCGTGGCGCATTACCAGCTTTCGCCGGCCGACGTTTCCCTATGCGCCATGCCGCTGTTCCATGTGCATGGGCTGGTAGCTTCCACGCTATCCACGCTGCTCTCCGGCGGCGCCGTGGTGGCGCCGGGCAAGTTCAATCCCCTCTCGTTCTGGCGCACCGTGCGCGACGCCGGCGCGACCTGGTACTCGGCGGTTCCAACGATCCACAACCTGTTGCTGGCGCGAGCCGGAGCCGAGCGGCCGGCGGGCGCCGAGGGCCTCCGTTTCATCCGCTCGTGCAGCGCGTCCCTGCCCCCGGAAATGATGGAGCGGATGGAGCGCGTCTTCGGCGCGCCGGTGCTCGAAGCCTACGGCATGACCGAGGCTTCCCACCAGATGGCGTCGAACCCGATACCGCCCGCCGAGCGCAAACCGGGCTCGGTCGGCCCCGGCACGGGGGTCCGGATCGGCATCATGGACGAGGCCGGCGCGCATCTGGCGACCGGCCAGCGCGGCGAAGTGGTCATTAAAGGCCCTAGCGTGGTGTCCGGTTACGAGAACAATCCGGAGGCTAATGCCAAGTCGTACACCAACGGCTGGTTCCGCACCGGGGATCAGGGCTTCCTCGACCGCGATGGCTACCTGACGCTCACCGGCCGGATCAAGGAGCTGATCAATCGCGGCGGCGAGAAAATCGGTCCGCGCGAGATCGACGAAGTTCTGCTCAGCCATCCGGCGGTGGCCGAGGCGGCGGCCTTCGGCGTACCCCACCCGATTTGGGGCGAAGAGGTCGCCGCGGCCGTGGCGCTCAAGGCCGGCGAACACGCCGACGAAGCCGCCATCCTGGCTTACTGCAAAGACCGGCTGGCGGATTCCAAGCGTCCCAAGAAACTTTACATCGTCACCGCCATTCCGCGCACCTCGACCGGCAAAATCCAACGCGGCGAGGTTGCCAAGGCGCTGACGGGGGCATAACCATGCGGTTTCTGATCGCCGGCGCGGGGGCCATCGGCGGCTACATGGGGGCCTGCCTGGCGCGCGCCGGCGAAGATGTCACTCTCTTTGCCCGCGGTCCGCACCTGCGGGCCATCGAGCAGCGCGGCCTCGCCGTCATCAGCGCCGACGGCGATTTTCACGTGCGCCCGCCAGTTACCGGCGACCTGGCCGGCTTGACAAAAGCCGGCCCCGCGGAGGTAATCGTTGTGGGCGTCAAAGCGCATTCCCTGACCCAGCTCGCGCCGCTTCTGCAACCTCTGATCGGCCAGGAAACCACCGTGGTGAGCACGCAAAACGGCATCCCCTGGTGGTACTTCCAGGTGGGCGAGAGCCGGAATCCGGGGCTTCGCCTGGAGCGCGTCGATCCCGGCGGCATCGTCGCGGCCGCCATCGACCCGGCGCGGGTGGTCGGCTCCATCGTCTATCTCGGCGCCCAGATCGTGGAACCCGGCGTCATCCGCCACACCGAAGGCAACCGCATCTCGCTGGGCGAGCCGGACGGCAGCCGTTCGTCCCGCTGCCGGGCCATCGCCGAGGCGCTCATCCGGGCCGGACTGCGCTGTCCGGTGACTACCCGCATCCGCCACGAAATCTGGGCGAAGCTGTTGGGCAACGCGGCGTTCAACCCCATCAGCGCTCTGACGCGCGCCACCCTGGCCGGCATGGCCCGCGACGCCGGCGTGCGCGACATCGTCCGGCGCATCATGACCGAAGTCGAGGCGGTCGCCAGGCGCCTGGGAGTCGAGATTCCGATCTCCATCGAGCAGAGGATAGCGGGGGCCGAAAAGGTAGGCGAGCACAAGACCTCCATGCTGCAGGATCTGGAAGCGGGCCGTCCGCTGGAACTGGAAGCCGTGGTGGGCGCGGTCCTCGAATTGGGCGAACGGCTGGGTATCGGGATGCCGCACATGCGCACGGTGTACGCCTGCGCCAGGCTTCTGGAAACCACGGGCAAGCCGGGGAGTACGGCAGTATGAACCGTTGGGTGCGCCTCGGCGCGGCCATGGTGGTGATGATTCTGATCGGGAACCTGCAATATAGCTGGACTCTGTTTGTCAAACCGATCGTTTCCGCCACCGGATGGACGCTGGCCGAAGTGCAGTGGGGCTTCACTTTCTTCATCGCCTTGGGCACTTGGGCGATGCCGCTTTCCGGCTGGCTGATCGACCGCATGGGACCGCGCGTCTTCATCGGCATTGCCGGCCTGTTGTGCGGCGCCGGCTGGGCCGCCATGGGTTTCGCCCGCAGTCTCGCCGGTTTCTACGCGTGCTATTCCATGGCCGGCTTGGGCGTGGCCTTCGCCTACTGCGGGGCCCTGGCCATCGCCCTGAAATGGTTCCCCGACAAGCGGGGCCTGGCGGTGGGGCTGATCGTGGCGGGCTTCGGTTCCGGCGCGGCCCTCTGCAATCCGGTTTTCGCCCATCTCATCCGCGCCACGGGTTATCGGACCACGCTTCTCCACACCGGCGTGGCGCAAGGCGTCTTGATTCTGATCGCCTGCGCCTGCCTGCGGAATCCGCCCAAGGGAGCGGTATTGGCAGCCGCCCCCGCCAGGCCCCGGGTGCGGCGCCACGGGGAGGATTTCAGCGGGCGGGAGATGCTTGCCGCGCCGCAGTTCTACGTCTTGTACGGCATGATGCTGATGATGGGCATTGGCGGCCTGATGGCCACCGCGCAGGTGGCCCCGGTAGCCGCCAGCTACGGCGTGGGCGCCACCGGACTGGCGATTGCGCTCTCGCTGAATCCTCTGGCCAATGGGGCGGGCCGCGTCTTCTGGGGATGGGTCTCGGACCACATGGGCCGTGAGCGCACCATGTTTGGCGCCTTCCTGCTGCAGGCCGTTTTTCTGATGAGCGTGGCCACCGTGGGACGCTGGGGCGCGCGCTGGTTTGTGCCGGCGGTGGCGCTGGTCTTCTTTACCTGGGGCGAGTTGTACGTGCTGTTTCCCGCCGTACTGGCCGACATGTTCGGCGCCCGCCATGCCGCCGCCAATTACAGCATTCTTTACAGCACCAAGGGAGTGGCGTCCATTCTGGCCGGCGGTCTGGCAGCCGGCCTTTTCGAAAGGACCGGCACTTGGGACTACGCTTTTTACGGCAGCGCCGCGCTGGCCCTCGGTTCCGCGCTGGCTGCCATCGGGCTGCTGAAGATGCCCGCGCCCAGGAAGCCCAGCGCCGCCACGGTTGAGCCCGCCTCGAGCCCGGCGAGCGCCGCATCCGCTCCGGATGCGCGCGGCCTTCAGACGTAGCTACCGGCAAGCAAGTGAGAGTTCCAGTAGTTCCGGTCCAGGCTGCGATACTGAAGCGCCTCGGCTAGGTGTTTGGCGGAGACGTTCTCGGACTCGGCGAGGCCGGCGATGGTTTGAAATGCTCGTAGACAGCGCTAATAGGTTTGGCCTAAGCCACAACCTCTCGCCGCGTAGCCTTCGTTTTCCTTTTTGGCTCGCGACTTGCGAGGTTCACTGCACCGCCGCGTCGAGGATTGCAATTCTTTCGGAGAATTTCGCGGCATCGACCCACTTTACTTTTAATCGGACCTTCAGCCATGGCCCTCTTCAAGATCCTCAGCGCCGCCGTTTACGGCATCGATGCTCACCTGATCGATGTCGAAGTCGACCTGTACGCCTTCGGCAATCCCAAGGATTCGGTGACCGTGGGAATGCCCGACGTAGCCGTGCGCGAGAGCCGCGAGCGGATCAAATCCGCGCTCCTGAACTCCGGCTTCGGGTACCCCAACAGGGCCTTTACCATCAACCTGGCCCCGGCCAACGTCCGCAAAGAGGGAGCGGGCTTCGACCTGCCTATGGCCATCGGGATTCTCGGCGCCATGGGACAGGTTCCACGGTTGGACCATCACATCTTCGCGGGCGAGCTTTCGCTCGATGGCGCGGTGCGCTCCATCCGGGGCGCTTTGTCGGTGGCTGTCTGCGCTCGCGAGAAAGGCATCTCCAATCTCATAGTGCCCGCTGAGAACGCGGCTGAAGCGGCGGTGGTCCAGGGCGTCAATGTGTATGGCATGCGACATCTGGCGGAGGTGGTGGCCCTGCTCACGCGGCCCGAAGAATTCTCCCCGGCCGTGGCGGAGGATCATAGCGCGCATGCGGAATCGATCATGGCACCCGACTTCCGCGATGTCCGCGGGCAGACCATGTCGAAGAGGGCCCTAGAAGTTGACGAGGCCGGAACGAACAAAGTACTC